>Ga0071330_1050716_pt1 | contig 331972 bp, 253 predicted proteins | sample GBScel77sediment_FD_63802 | JGI IMG/M metagenome (GOLD analysis project Ga0071330, IMG submission 63802) | Hot spring sediment microbial communities from Great Boiling Spring, Nevada - Cellulolytic enrichment Sediment 77C v2 (version 2) | ecosystem: Environmental > Aquatic > Thermal springs >... | reverse complement strand
GCCTCCCATATTTTCCCCTGTAGCCGCCGTCGTAAGACGGCGGATTAAAAAGGCGCCCGGTTCCTTGGCACATCACCACCAAAGCCCCAGCAATATAACCTCCCTTAAACCCGATGTTCCGCTTCAAGTATGAGCTATCTATGATATCGGCGCTCTCACAAGCGCGGCTACATTGCATGGAAAATTCTTTCGACTCTCGGCTTTCCATTGTCAAAGGTAAGCAAACTCGTGTTTTGAGATCTTAGCTTTAATAGGGTGGGTGGAGCTATACGATCTTGGACACAAGAAGTGCGGATGCTTCCTTGTCCAAAATCCCTTTTAAAGCCTAGAATTGGGGTCAGTGTGCGGTGAATGGAAAATGAATTTAATAACCAATGTCGGATGAAGAATTATGTTTCACCGATATTAAGCCTTGGGCTGTATCCACGTTCCCAAATTTGGTCGAAAAGCAAACTAGGGGGCTACAATTACACATCACTCCCTAAAAGTCATCTCCGTTACGTTAAGAGAAGTTGTAAGGCAATTTGATCGCGTTCAGAATTTTGGGAATGTGTAGTCCAAAGGGTTCTTGCCCAGGCGGAAATCCTGGCGTTAAACTCGTTCTGTTGTGAAAATCGGTTATGTCATTTTAATATTTTTGTTTGGGTACTTGTTGGGGTCTATTCCGACAGGTTACCTAGTTGGGAAGAGTCGTGGGATTGACCTGCGGAGTGTGGGGAGCGGGAATATAGGTGCAACGAATGTATACCGTGCGCTTGGGAGAACCGCGGCAATTTTAGTGTTTTTGGTAGACGGCCTGAAAGGGTTTATTGCGGCAAAGGCAATTCCTTCATTATTTGTGACGCATAGTTGTAGTGCGGGGATGGATCCCGGATGGTACGAACTTATTGGGGCCGGTGGGGCGGTAATAGGGCATTCGTACACATGCTGGCTCAAATTTAGGGGTGGCAAGGGTGTAGCTACGGGTGCAGGTGCCTTCTTGGCCCTAAGCCCCAAAGGCATGTTAATAGCAGCGCTTGTTTGGATAGGCACATTTGCGCTAACTCGGATAGTCTCGGTAGCATCATTGGCTAGCGTTGCTGTCTTAATTGCAGTAGTTTTAACGCTTCCGCATAGTGAATCCATTCGTGTGGCAGCACTTTTCATAGGCCTACTTGTAATTGTCCGTCACAAATCAAACATCTATAGGTTGCTTCAAGGCAAAGAACTCACATTTAAACACGAGGACAGAGTAAGTAAAAAGCAATGAAGATGGGATTTTTAGGTGCAGGTGCGTGGGGGACAGCCCTGGCGAATCTCCTAGCTACAAAAGGGCTCAAAGTAATCTTATGGGATAAATGTACCGAGGCGCTTGATCAAATCCGTACTTATAAAGAAAACTTGAAGTATTTGCCAGGGATCAAACTCCATCCCGGTATCGAAGTTGCGTACGATCCCCATCAACTGATCAGCGAATCGGATGTGGTTATAATAGCGGTGGTATCCACGGCTTTCAGGCAATGTGCGAAATGGCTCACTCAGTACAATAAGTACATAATTTCAGCAACTAAGGGGATAGAATATGACACTGGGCTTACAATGACGGGGATTTTGGAAGAAGTTGTACCAGGAGCTATCCACGTGGCAATTTCAGGTCCAAGTTTTGCAATTGAAGTGGCCCAACAAATTCCTACTGCAATTGTGTCCGCAAGCAAATATGAGGAGGCAGCGCGTTTCGCCCAAGAGCTATTCCGGACGAACTATCTACGGGTCTATACAAGTAAAGATACCTTAGGTGTTGAACTGGGAGGTGCATTAAAAAACGTTATTGCGATTGCTGCGGGGATTTCTGATGGATTGGGTTTCGGAGACAACTCAAAAGCCGCTCTGGTAACTCGCGCACTATCAGAAATACGTCGTCTAGGCACAGCAGTAGGAGCGATGGGCGACACATTTAATGGTCTAAGCGGCCTTGGTGACTTAGCGGTGACATGCTTTTCAAAACTTAGTCGCAACCGAGCCTTTGGCGAGCGAATTGGCAAAGGTGAATCAGTCCAGTCCGTCATTCAAAGCTATCCCACTACTGTAGAAGGGTATCCAACGGCTCGGGCAGCGTACCGTATGGCAAGGAAGTTCAATGTATCCACACCGATTATCGACCAGGTATACTCCATACTTTACGAGGGGAAAGATCCAAGGACCGCTCTTTTTGAACTAATGAATCGTGACCCTAAACCGGAGGATTAACTGTATCTCCAATTCTCGGGCCGCATTACTTTTTAGTGGGAAAGTTTTTCTGTGGTCTTCAGGCCGAAATGACATGCTGAAAAGCCTAAATATACGATGGATTTCACGCATTGAAGTCCTAAAATCGGTTATGCTGGGACTCTAGCAACTCTGGTCTATTTCCAAAAAGACGTGGGTATTTGAGCCATATCTCAAGTTATGCCTCTGCCCAACGAGTTGACATGGTAAGGATGGATTTTCGCCTCATCGTTATCATGACCAACCCGCGGCTGTGGGATGTCACCTATAAGCACTAGCGTTATAATAAACGAGGTTTGTCACCACGACCCTGACCGAAGTATCGCCCCTTGCCCTTATAAGGTAACAAGGTCCAGGCCGTCATCTATTCGTAGGCGCCTAATTAACCTCAATTAGAGCTCAAAACCGTATAATGTTTATCCTTTGTGAAACGCCTTTCCGCGAGCGAGAGTTGTAAAACGAAGAAATGCAAACGTTGGAGTGGCCATAAACAAATGACAATTAATACCCGGTGCGTGTTGGTAATCTGTTTTCGTTGCCGGGGTACTGCTGTTCTCCTGAAGACTACCGTATGACAACAAAATGTCAGCAGACACCCCGTGTTTCCCATTGTTAACTGTGAGCTTGTTACAATTGCTTTATACTCTGACCGTGCAAGTGAGGTGTCGGGGAAACTTTAGGGGGGGTTTGGGTTAGTTTTCGCACTCACGGGGGGTGGTGGAAAACCATAAGTTTGAGACTTGCATGGGTGAATCGATTAAGCGTACAGTTGCATATTGATGCACTGGCGAACGCACACAATTTTAGTTCTAGTGGTTTCGTTGATATCCACCAAGCTATTAGGGCAGATAACCGTGGAACTGAAACTGCCTCAAGAACAATTTCTGCCTGCGGAAGACATTTGGCTTTCCGTCCGCATTTACAACAGGTCTGGAAGCACTATCGAGCTGGGAACTGACCAAGAATGGCTCAAGGTTTCTGTGGAATCGCGTGACGGTTATATAGTGGAAAAACTCGACGAAATTCCAGTTAGCGGCGCCTTTAAGCTTGAAAACGCTCAAGTAGCTACAAAAAGGATTAACTTGCGGCCATATTTTAAACTTGTCAGGCCCGGGCGTTATCTTGTGACTGCGACGGTGCGTATAAAGGAATGGGGTGAAGAATATACTGCCTCTCCCATCTGGTTTGACATTATAGAGGGGCGCAAAATATGGGAGCAAGAATTTGGGGTGCCCACTTTTGATACGAATGCACCTCCCGAGATGCGGAAGTATGCACTTCAACAGGCGAATTATCTGAAACAACTAAAGCTATATTTCCGTTTAGAAAGCTGGGATGGAACTCATGTTTACAGGGTATTCCCTTTAGGTCCACTGGTTTCATTTGGAAACCCACAGGTACAAATCGATAAATGGGCGCGCCTTCATGTACTTTTTCAAACTTCAAGTCGAACATTTTCTTACTGTGTTTTGAATCACGAGGGTGATTTAGTTCGTCGCGAGACGTACGAATATGGAGATGTGCGACCACGGCTTCGTGTAGAACCCAACGGCGGTGTTGTGGTAGTTGGTGGGATTCGACGCTTCGCCCCAGATGATATTCCCCCCCGGGAGGTAATTGAGGCTATGAGCAGCACGAATTCCCCACTCTCGACCAATTAATTTCGCCAACCAACCTGGGACACCTTAATAAGAGAATCGATGGCGGCGGCACCTATCTCCATTGAAGAAATTCCCTTAATTGCGCGGGTCAGTCCCTAAGCTGTTGCAAGCGCCTAATTCGTTCTCCCAAGGGTGGATGGGTTGCAAACAACCGCAAGAACTTGCTTTGTTTTCCAGAGATCTTAAATGCTTGGAAAGCCTGAGCTCGTTGAGCTTCAATAGCAGCCAATTCGGGATCATACAACCGTTGCAGGGCTCGTAATGCATCGATCATGCTTTGCCGACCGGCCAGGCGTGCACCCCCAGCGTCGGCTCTGAATTCGCGCATTCGGGAGAACCAGCAAACAACAATGGCACCGAGCAATGAAAACACTATTTGAAATACCATTACCAACAAGAACATTAAGATGTCATTACCACGGGAATCGCGGCCTCTGGTAGCCTGAACTATAACGAATGCTAGTATCCTCGACAGGAATAATACAAACGCGTTAATGACGCCCTGGATAAGGGTCATAGTAACCATATCACCATTAGCGATGTGTGCTACTTCATGGCCAAGCACACCACGAATTTGGTCAGGCGTCATCTTTTCAAGTAGCCCAGTTGAGACCGCTACTAATGACCGTGCTCGGGAAGGGCCTGTAGCAAATGCATTCGGCTCAGGTGACTCATATATACCGACCTCTGGCATTGCAGGCAACCCCGCTGCCCGAGCCAGTTCATGGACGGTCATTACCAACTGTCGTAGGTATGGGTCCCGTGTATCTGGGGGGATTACTTTAACCCCCATCATCCACTTGGCCATCACGCGGGATAACGCCAATGAGATGAGCGCGCCACTGAACCCCCAAACCAAACAAAAGATTAATAGGCCGTTTATGGTATCCCGACTCAGGTATCGATCCAGCCCAGTAAGGCTGACCAAAACACCGATCGTTAATACCACCAAAATGTTGACAACGACGAACAGCGTTACGCGTTTTGCAATTTGAAGCAGCCTCATATCGACTTAAAATGTACCAGCAAGCTTCCTCTTTATCAACTAGACTCGGGGGCATCTTGCGGTTCTGGCGAAACCTTGGCAATTGATGCATCGTGGTTGTGAGTCTTCGCAAGAAGGGGTTGATCTGCCGGGCATAGCCTCTTATCTTGCTTGCCAAATAACAATAGTGACTTACATTTGTTGCCCTTGACAGGGAAATATGGATATAATCACAAAATTGTTTTTTATGGGCGGTGCGACTTTGGCGCAACAGGGTCGATCGAGTGACAATACTTCAGACTGGACCCTGCAATTGTTTCAATTTTTTCCGTTATTCTTGTTGTTGGTAGTAATGTATGTAGTGTTAATACGGCCTCAGCAGATCCGTGCCAAAAAACATGCGCAGTTGATTAGTTCCCTCAAACCGCGCGATAAGGTAGTCACCAGCAGTGGTATAATCGGGGAAATACTTACCATCAAAGAACACACAGTCACGATTCGTTCTGGTGAGAGCAAATTTGAAATTGTAAAATCATCAATAAGTGATCTTTTAGAGCGGCCTGGTGAGCCCCAAACAAAGGAGGAAAGTTATAAGTAATCTACGAAAAATTCTGGTATTATGAGCAGAAGACACCTTTGGAAATGGGTTTTGGTAGCCGTCCTAGTGGCCTTTTCGCTTTATCAAATGTACCCTCCTAAGAGTCAGCCACTGGGACAAGAGTTCATTCGACGCGCAGTTAACAAGGACGAAACGTTTGCTCAAATAGTACAGAAATTCAGAGAGCTCCAAGCTCAGTATCCAGGCCGGGACTTCCAGAATCTCATAGAAGCGATAGGTACGAATGATATCTCAAAGTATTTCCCGAAGTACGCTGATGCGATAAAGCGGGAACGGGATCCCAATCGGTACATTTTACACAGGATTCAGCGGGAATCTCTTGGCAAGTTCAAACTAGGTTTGGACCTACAAGGCGGGATTTCGTTTGTTGTTGCTATTGATACTAACACCTTATTTGCGATTCATACCAACGCACCTGGAGCATACGTGGACTTGGCAGATCTACAACAACGGGCGTTATCACAAGCAGTTGAAGTTATTCGACGGAGAGTCGACAGGTTTGGAGTAGCAGAACCTATCATCCAACCTGTTGGTGCGAACCAGATTTTGGTACAGCTACCCGGTCTTAGCGAGGCCGAAAAGGAAAGTGCAATGCGCCAAATCCAGCGTGCTGCATTTTTAGAATTGCGTCTCGTCCATACCAACAGCGCGCACATCCTGGAAACTGGCGACCTTCCCCCGGGGTATGAAATCCTTTATGAGGAACGGTATAAAGACGGCAAAAAGGAGATAATACCGCACGTAGTTAAGAAGCAACCTGAACGCGGCCTCACGGGTAAGTACATTAAGTCTGCTCATGCGTATACGGATCAATTTGGAAATCCAAGGGTTGTCTTCTCGTTGAACAGCGAAGGTGCGCGGCTATTTGCAGAGGTCACTACGGAGAATGTCGGGAGGCAATTAGCGATTGTGCTAGACGGTGTAATCTTTTCAGCCCCTGTAATTCGTGAGCCCATTGTAGACGGCTCAGGTGAAATAAGTGGAGGGGCGATGGACATTCGCGAGGCAATTGAACTGGCTAACGTGCTGATGAATCCTCTCCAAGCTCCACTCAAAATCATCGAAATCCGAGAAGTTGATCCCACCCTAGGTAAAGACACTATTCAAAGCGGTATAAGAGCAGCCATAATTGGCACAATTGCAGTGAGCGCGTTCATGCTCGTGTATTACTTAATGGCAGGTGTGATCGCTAACGTAGCGCTCTTACTTGATATAATCATCATGCTCGGGATCATGTGTTATTTTGGGACAACCTTTACTCTGCCGGGAATTGCAGGAATTGTATTGACAATAGGCATGGCTGTAGACGCCAATGTACTCATTTACGAGCGTATTCGTGAGGAGCTAGCTAGCGGCAAATCACTCCGCGGAGCCATCCAGGCTGGTTATGAGAAAGTCCTAGGAACCATTTTAGATGCCAACATTACCACTCTAATCACTTCAATCCTACTTATGATCAAGGGAACCGGTCCTGTCAAAGGATTCGGCGTAGCGCTCACTATCGGCATACTGGTAAGTATATTTACCGCACTAGTAGTAACTAGGCTCATCTTCGAGCTTCTCCTGGACAAAGGTTGGTTGAAATCACTTAAGATGCTCCATATCATCCGTAATCCCAATATCGACTTTTTAAGATGGGCAAGACCGTGCTTTATAGGGTCGATCGCAATTATACTTTTGACCAACGGTTATGGTTTAGTGGCAAGGGGTAAAAAAGCGTTCGGGCCCGATTTTCTGGGTGGCATTCAGCAGGTTTATACTTTTGTTCACCCTCAAGGCCAGACCGTGGATAACATTCGCACAGATGTAAGGAAAGCCCTTTTTACCTTGGGGCTGCAAGAGGTAGCGCCAGTTATTCAAAAGAATCTTTCAACGGGTTTGGAAACACTGCGATTGGTACTACCGTACGAAGAAGGTTTGAGTGAAAAAGTCGCATCAACCCTTCGGGAAAAACTACCACAGTACAACCTCGAGTTGGTTTCTGTTGACATAGTAGGTCCTGTGATAGGGGCTCAAATAATGCAATCGGCTATTATTTCACTGGCTTTGGGTCTTTTTGGGATTCTTATCTACTTGGCTTTCCGATACGAATTTTCCTTTGCGGTAGGTGCTGTTGCTGCATTGGTCCATGACGTGCTCATAACTGCTGGGATATTTTTCATCAGCGGACGCGAAATGAGTGCTCCAGTAGTGGCAGCTTTCCTAACGGTAATCGGTTTTTCGGTCAACGACACAGTAGTCATATTTGACCGTATAAGGGAAGCCCTTCGATTAGGGATCCCTGGATCTTTTGGAGAAATCATAAACAAAGCGGTGAACCAGACGTTAAGCCGGACGATTATTACCTCGGGCACAGTATTACTAGCCACCCTGGCCCTTTATCTTTTCGGTGGGGGCGCAATAAACGACTTCGCATTCACATTTCTTGTAGGGATCATAGCTGGAACCTATTCCAGTATATACATTGCCAGCACATTAGTGTTCTGGTGGCATAAGGGGCAAAGACCTGCGATTGGTATACAACCCGTTGAAGGCAAAGAACTCACCCTAACTCCTCAGACTTAAAAAATGGTTTTAGGTTTGAGTGAAATACATTCTTGGCATTGGGCGATATTTTTGACGGTAATTATCTTTTTTCTGGCCCTTGACCTGGGTGTGTTCCATAAACGTGCTCATGTAGTTAAATGGGGAGAAGCGCTTGCTTGGTACACTTTTTGGGTAACCTTAGCCGTCGCTTTCGGCTTGCTTGTGTACAAATGGCGTGGGAAGGAAGAAGCGCTTGAATACATCACTGGCTATATTGTGGAGCTTTCACTGTCGATGGATAATATATTTGTAATCGCAGTAATTTTCTCGTATTTCCATGTTCCGCTCCAATACCAACACCGGGTATTATTTTGGGGGATTTTAGGCGCAATTGTAATGCGCGGAATTATGATCACAGTTGGCGTGGCAGCTGTGCAAACTTTCTCATGGATCTTATACGTGTTTGGATTAATTCTAGTGGTTACAGGAATTAAGATGGTTACATCGGGTGCGGAAGGTCCGCACCCAGAACGTAACTTCGTGTTGCGTTTAGCACAAAAATTCCTTCCTCTTACTAAAGAGTTTCACGGACAACAATTCGTTGTCCGCCTCAATGGGAAGTTATATTTCACGCCGTTGGCGATCGTTCTTTTGACTATAGAAACCACTGACTTAGTGTTTGCTCTGGACTCGATCCCTGCGATTTTTGGCATAACTCATAAACCGTTTATAATATTTACCTCGAACGTATTTGCTATACTGGGTCTGCGCTCGCTGTACTTTTTGCTTGCCAATGCCATTAGCTATTTCCGGTATTTGAAGATTGGGCTTTCATTGGTCCTGACGTTCATTGGGGTAAAAATGTTACTGGATCCGCATCATGCGCCTCCAAAATGGTTTCAAGTAAAAATTCCCACGGCAACCTCGCTGATAATAATCGTGGCTATTTTGACCACCTCAATCATAATGTCGATAGCAGCCACTTTACACGAGAAACATCTAAAAAAACGATTGCAAAACTAGCTCAACCGCATGGAATAGCGAGGGTGGAGGATGTTTTGCCGCTGGTGTTGATGTAAAACAGACACTTCAACGGAAAGGGTTTTGGCCGCAACAATTTCAAGGGTTATAATAGTTACGGAATGAAATACCGTTGGGTCATTGCCCATGTGGATCCGGAAACAGTGACGTTACTGATGGGGTCGGATTCGAATCCGGGTGATTATCATAGTGCAATATTGGCCCAATGCCTTGCCAATAGAAAAGTATCAACACCCGAACAAGCAATCGCCTTCCTCAACCCGCGGCTAGGGATTCTTTCGGACCCGTTCCTATTGCCCGACATGGAAATCGCGGTGGATAGGGTGCTCAAAGCGATCAACAAGCAGGAAAAAGTCACAATTGTGGGTGACTATGATGTGGACGGGTTAGTTGCCACTGCAATTTTAAGCGAAACCTTGGGAATGTTCGGTCTCCAAGCTGAACAATTCATTCCACGGAGGATCGAGGAAGGTTATGGATTGACAATTACAACCGCTCAAAAATGTGTTTCAATGTTCGATCCTTCCCTGATCATTACAGTCGATTGTGGGTCGAGTTCCGCCGAAGCTCTCACTTGGCTGCGGAACCGTGCAATTGACGTAATAGTAATAGATCACCATCACGTTGCCACTTTACCAACCCAAGCTCTGGCCTTAATCAATCCACACCGTAATACTGCCTCTGAGGATCCGCTGAAGGTTGGCCAATTTACCGAACTGTGTTCAGGGGCGTTGGCTTTTAAATTTTGCCACGCTTTAATTAAACGAGCACGTCAACTAAACATACCACGCGCCTTCGAAATAGACCTGAAGTCGTTCCTAGACCTAGTTACCTTAGCAACTATAGCAGACGCAGTACCGCTGACTGGTGAAAACAGAATTTTTTCTAAGATTGGGCTTATGTATCTTAACCAATCAAAACGACCTGGCATACTTGCACTTAAGCAAGTCGCTCAAACCTCAAATAAACTCGAGGCGTGGGATGTCGCGTTTCTGCTTGCGCCCCGATTAAATGCAGCGGGTCGACTTAATACAGCCAGGGATGCATTAGAATTATTGATGACGCGCGATTCACACCGGGCGCATGTCCTAGCTCAGCAATTAGACATCCAGAATAGGCAGCGGCAGGAGATAGAAAAACAGGTATTCGAAAGTGCCCTTTTGCGGCTCAAAGATAATTTTGACCCACAAAGTCACTATGCGATCGTTTTGGGGGATGAGCATTGGCATATAGGTGTGATTGGGATAGTCGCAGCGAAAATTCTACAACAATTCTATCGTCCTACGGTAATCATGGGTGGTGCGGGAAGCTATTGGCGCGGTTCCGCTAGAAGTATTCCGGGTTTCCACCTGGTAAAAGCACTTCAAAAATGCAGCCATCTACTAGTAGGATTCGGGGGTCATTCTGCTGCCGCTGGGATTTCAATAAACCCGTGTAACGTTAACCAATTTGCACAAACTTTTAACTCCATTGCGACCGAGGAGCTTTCAACCAACCAACTACTTCCACTTTTAGAGCTCGACGCCGAAATAACACTGCGCGATGTGACCATGGAACTTGCGGAGAGTTTGATACAACTTAGGCCGTGGGGAATTGGCAATCCCCAACCAAAATTTTTGATCAGACGACTAACTCATGCGCATCCACCCCGCCGAATCGGTTCTGAGGGTCGCCATACTAAACTCTGGGTTACAGATGGGCACACTTGCTGTCCGGTAATCTGGTGGGATTCAAATGGTGAAACCCTACCTACAGGTGCATTTGATATTGCTTGTACTATCACCCTAAATGAATACGAGGGGAGAACTTATCCTCAATTAGAACTGATCGACTGGCGGCCAGCTGTAGACGATTGACCGCACTTACCTTTTCATTCGAAAATCTGCGCGTTCGGATTCAATCGGTACAGCCCACGTTCATCCACCTCAACGATACCGCGCCCCACTAATGCGCGCAATGGGATGTCAGCCCAACGCGGATTCTGCTCGTATTCTTCCCTTCGCACTGCGTGACGTGCTATTTCCTTCTTTGAAAACCATGCTTTTGGGTTCTTGCTCAAAAAACTTATGATTATTTTCTCGGCATGGGTCATCGCATTTTGCCAATGGGAATGATTACACTGATCTTAGTGTCAGGAACTCACTGAGTCTTGTCTATTAATCTACGAGTCAGGCCAATCAACTGATGCACATCGTTATAATTGTGCTCGGCCAAGTATTGTGCAATCCCATGAACTACGCGTATAGCCGTTTGCGGTTCATAAAAGTTTGCTGTACCGATAGCCACAGCTGTTGCTCCTGCCATTAAATACTCTATCGCATCATTTGCGGACTGGATCCCCCCCACTCCAATTACAGGGATTCGCACTACCCGTGTTGCATCCCACACCAGTTTCAAAACCATCGGTTTTACGCAAGGCCCAGTAAGCCCCCCCGTGATATTACCCAACCTAGGGAAACCAGTTCGCACATCAATCGCCATTGCTGGAAAACTGTTAGCTATTGAAATTGCATCAGCTCCCGCCTCTTCCGCGGCAAGGGCATAATCTTCAATGCGCGGCACGTTTGGGCTCAGCTTAACGATTAGCGGCAACCGAGTGTTTTGGCGACTCACCCTAACAACCTCTTTCAGTGTGCCAAGGGTGGCACCAAACTGTGCACCACCAGCCTTCACGTTAGGGCAAGAAACATTAAGCTCAATCGCGGCAACACCGTCGGCGGAGTCAAGTCGAGCGCACACCTCCGCATACTCTTCCACAGTAACCCCCCACACATTGACAATAATGGGTACGTCATTTGCTCGAAGCGCAGGCAAATACTCGTGCAAAAAACCGTCTACGCCAGGTCCTTGAAGGCCTATCGAATTAAGCAATCCCCATGGCAATTCAAATGTGCGGGGGGGTGGGTTACCATGGACAGGCACCGACCTAATACCTTTGACCACAATCGCTCCTAGCTGATTCAAATCCACAATTTCTGCGTATTCCACTCCGAACCCGAAGGTACCACTCGCCACCATAACTGGATTGCGGAGTGTAAGCGATCCTATTTTAACGGAAAGATTCATTCTAATCGCTCCCAGCAAATCAGTTCTGCATCAAACACCGGTCCATTTTTACAAACCCTAGAGTACTGCCAGCCATTCTCTTTTTTCACTGGGATAACACATGTCCAACAAGCCCCCACGCCACAACACATATGCCGGTCAAAAGATAGTTGCGCCTTTATGCCTGCTCCAACAGTCATCTCAGCTATAGCACGTAACATTTCTAAAGGGCCACAAGCGTAAACGCGGATCTTTTCCCCCATCTCACCCAGTATGTTTTTCAAAACCTCGGTAACGAGCCCGCAATACCCCAGCGAACCGTCTTCAGTACTCACCAGGGTACGCCACCCTATCGAATCGAATTCATCCACGCATAGGATGTCTGCCTGTGTTTTACCCCCAATGCAAACCACCCCTGTACGGTCCAAGCGCCGAGCTAAAAACGCAAGAGGTGCAACTCCATAGCCTCCAGCTACCAGAACTGGTATCTCATCGTCACACAACGTCAAATCGAACCCACGTCCCAAAGGCGCCAATAAATTGATTGTTTCCCCCGCCTTTGCTGAGCTAAGTTTTGCTGTTCCTTTACCAACCACTTTGTAAATAAAAGCTAGCTGCCCATCTTGCGCCTTGTATATGCTAAACGGTCGCCTCAAAATTCCTTCGGTAAACCCTGGGATCCTGACATGCGCAAACTGGCCTGGTGCTGCGAGTTCACACACCTCGGGAGCATCAACGGTAAGCAAATAATAACTCGACTGCAGTAGATGGTTAGACACTATTTTGGCGTCAAACTGGAGCATGCCACCCCCTAACTTTTGCCGGGTAAATTTGAGTTTGCTGGGAGCTCGCCACCAGCAGGTATCTGTGACAAAACCTCAAGTGTTGCCTGTGCTTCCTTTTCATCTAGAACGCTAATTGCCATGCCTGCGTGCACGATCACGTAATCGCCCACCTTTGCTTCAGGTACGCATGCCAAGCTTACCTCTCTGAACACGCCACCGAAATTGACTCGCCCTACTTTTTCGAGTGGGTCGGTGCCAACTATCGATTCAATCTTGCCCGGTATTCCGAGACACATACTTTAAACAAATCTAACGGAGGGAATGTAACACTGCAACTATCTGGCCGAATGCAATACCACCGTCATTAGGCGGCACACGTTGAGAATGGTAAACAGAAATCCCTTCTGCTTCCAAAGTTTTCAATGCTAGAGTTATTAATAGCCTATTTTGAAAGCATCCACCTGCAAGCGCTACGCGATTTACCCCCACCAACTTTGCCATTCTTCGAATCATTTCAACCAGGGTAACATGAAACCGAAAGCTAATTTTAGAAACCGACACCCCCATTTTGTATTCGCTGACGATTTGTTGGATAAGGGGACGCCAATCAATTTCCCATACACGCGTCGCGTCACGTGGGATCAATCGCCCATCAATATCAACTAACTTAGCTACATTGTCACGAGGCAGCATTTCAAAGTCATAAGGTGCCATTGAGGAATTCCAATCTGCACAGAATTCCAACTGCATCGCTGCCTGTCCTTCATAGGCATTGATATGACACACCTCCAATATTGAGGCAACGCCATCAAACAACCTTCCAATGCTGGTACAGACAGGCGAATTAACACCTTGGCGCCGCAACTGATCCATTAGCTCTAACTCTTGCTCGGTGAATCCACCAAACTGATTACCACAGGGCAGCTTTATGGATGAATTTGAACCAAAACATTCACACAGTAACGCAAAGGCCACTCGCCTCGGTTCTTTTACGGCTTTTTCTCCTCCGATCAACCGAAACGGCTTAATCGTTCCAACCCTTTCTACTACCCAATCCGGGTGCACCAATAAAAATTCTCCCCCCCACACTGTCCCATCTGCCCCGTATCCTGTTCCATCCCAAGCAACTCCTAGAACCGGCAACGGGGCTTCATTTTCGTGCACACATCCTAACACGTGAGCAAGATGATGTTGTACACGCAAGATCCGAGCTCCCTTAAGGCGAGAATATTGTTCAGCATATCTTGTAGAGTAATAGCCTGGATGCAGGTCACACGCCACTAGCTGCGGTTTAAGATGGTACAGATCACACAAGTCTTCTATCACGCGAGCAAACGTTTGGGCAGACAGTTCCGTGTCTAAATCGCCTATATGCTGGCCAAGATAAATCCGTCGTCCCTCACTAACAGCAATTGCGTTCTTCTGATGCGCACCCAAAGCTAAAATTCCGACTTGCGTTCCATCCAATGCTATGCCGACAGGAACGGAGAGCGGGGCATATCCCCGGGCACGTCGCAGAATAACCTCGCGTCCATTGATAACCTGCACGACGGAGTCATCCACATGTCGAACTATGGGGCGGTCATGAACTAGAAATGCGTATGCTACCCCGCGTAACCGTTCAATTGCATCCAGTTGGTCGATACAGATCGGTTCGTCGCTAAGGTTCCCACTTGTGGCGACAAGTGGCTCGCCTACCTCATACAAAAGCAAGTGATGCAAAGGTGTATAAGGAAGCATAACCCCCAAATATGGGTTTCCAGGTGCTACTTCATAACTTATATGTATTGAGGGGTTTGGCTTTCGGCGAACCAATACTATAGGTGCCGACACTGAAGTAAGCGCCCGTTCTTCTGCCTCTCCAATTTCACACACCGCCCTAATTGAGTCTAAGTTGGGGAACATTACTGCAAAAGGTTTAAGCTCTCTCCTTTTCCGAATCCGAAGCAATCGCACGGACTCGTCCTGCCCCGCTTTAACCATTAGGTGAAATCCTCCCAATCCTTTTACGGCCAAAATCTTACCCTGCTCCAAAAGCTCACAAGTTTTCTTTATTGCCTGCTCGCCTTTTGCCAATTCCATCCCCTCCGCATCTACCAAGGTTACTTGGGGACCACATTTAGGACACGCAATGGGTTCTGCATGAAACCGTCTATCAGCGCTATTTCGATATTCAACCTCACAGCTTTCACACATAGCAAACCGATTCATTGAAGTGTTAATTCGATCATACGGCAGGCGTTCAATTATAGAGTACCTTGGGCCACAATGTGTACAGTTGATGAACGGATACCGATATCGCCGATCTGACGGATCGAACAATTCACTCAGACATGCTTGACATGTAGCCAAGTCAGGTAAGAGACCTATTTCACTCGAAACGGCCGCATTGCTCGCCACAATTTTAAAGTCGGTATAACCCACTGGATCCAACCATCGTGTTTCGAGACTGTAAATGACGCTATTAGCTGGACGTTCATGCACCACACGGGCAAGAAATTGCTCCAGGGACGCGACTGGACCTTCCACTTCAATTTCTACCCCGGCGCCACAGTTTCTCACAAACCCAACCAACCCCGATTCCACAGCTAAACGGTACACTTGCGGTCTAAACCCTACCCCTTGCACGCACCCTATTATTCTGACGTACAGGCGACTGAGCTTTAAACCCGTATGAACCATACCAAGAAAAATAAACCTATCCGCACTTTACGCAACACACTCACTAACTTCACGTGTAAATCCTGGTGTGGAAGCTCATCGATAGCTGTGCTATCAGATTAGTCTGAAGCTAAGGGCTTAAGCAGTTCCCGCCAGTTTTTTTGCTGCAAAACAATATGCCTCCCAAAACCGTTGTCCCATTCGCTCAGGTGAAAGATAATCGCGTACCCATTTGTAAGTTTCAGGATCTACAGCTCCCCTGGAAAACATTGGATTTGACAAGGCCGACTTAATTCCCCGGGCAAAATCTTCCACACTTTCAGGTTCACATAATACTCCGTTTTTCCCATCGATAATATAATCTGGGATTCCACCAACACGGGTTGCCACCACGGGGACGCCTACGACGGCCGCTTCCTTGACCGCGTTTGGGCTTGTGTCCGCCCTTGTCGGGAAAAGCAACATTGTGGATTCACCCAACTCATTAGCCACCTCAGCCGTAGTACAAACGTCCCTTAACACCAATCTACCTTTCAACTTGGGTGAAATCTTACCCATCAACTCGCTAAAAAATGGTTCTTCCCGAGATCCAATTAGGACAATTTCGAAGTCCGCAATATCCACTATCTGATCCAACGCCTTCAGGAGTAAGTCGGTGCCTTTTAAATGACTTGCACGTCCTACAAACACGAATTTAAGGGGCCGAACACGGGGCCGACGCTCTACCTGAAAAAATAGCTTTATTGGTGGATGTTCTGCCTGCCAAACATTGGTGAGTCCAAACTCTGATTTAAGGAAATTTACCCCGTATTTGGACTCCGTCGTCACAAGAATCGCTTTCCTAAGCATTTGACGCTCGCAAAGTTGGCTGAGGCCAAAATATAACTTTCCGTAAAGGTTTTTAGGTGGACTGACGCGGCAGTACCAAGTGATTATTCCCTGCATGGTTACGATAAACGGGTAGCCTAGCCGATAAGCTATCCATGGGGCCCCCCATTCTGTACCCCAACAATGCACCAACTGCGGTCGTACCTTCCGTAGCACTCGCCCTATTAAGTAAGTGTCGTACCAGAATAACGTTGGTGCGCGCAATCCACCCACCGTTTTAATCAAGTGAAAGGTTACATTTTGGGCTCTATAAGTAGAACTCCGAGGAAAAGTCTTCCGCAATGCCACAATGTGAATTTCTAGTTCGGGGTGCTCCCTCATGAATTCTCCTAATAATACTCTTTGCCAGACAGCAGGATGCCCCTTGGGAATATCCCGGAATTCGGTGGGCGTACCTTCCCACCATTCGATAGGAAAGTGAGAGATCCAAGTAACCGACTTCAATTCATACTCAGGCATCCATTCAAAGCTAGCAAATAGGCGATGGAAAAACCATGTCAAACATCTACCGGCTTGCTGCCACCACGGTGCTCACCAAGCTTGACCATCTTGGCTATGTAGGGTCAACTATTTGAGCTCACAAAAAATGGAAGCGATGCTTAGCAAAATCCGATTAAAAATAAAGGATCTGCTTTCCTCCTCCGTGTTTTGGTCGTGGTTAATGAACGGTCTCCGGATGACCTCCGGGCTCATAGTTTTGCCTTTGGTCATACATTACCTTCCAAAACCGGAATTTGACATGTATTTTGTTTTTCTGAGTTTTTGGGCTCTTATACCAATCATCGATTTCGGTTTTGTACACAATTTTGGCCGAGCGATTGCTTATGCGATGGCAGGAGCTTCCCGGCTCTTATCCGAAGGATATGAACCAGAACCAAACGCAAAGGGCCCAAATTACCAACTTCTGTTTACGATTCTTAACACCACACGTTTTCTCTACCGTTGGTTTGCCATTGGCACTTTGGCTATCCTCGCAACAATCGGTACGTGGATTATCTTTAAAGAAGTCAAAGAAACCACCTCCCCTACCATTACTTGGACAGCTTGGGGGCTGATGATCATTGCCATAGCCCTTGAAATTTATCTTGCTTGGTGGAACAACGCGCTAATGAACATGAACCGGGTACGATTAGCTTTACAATACACTGTATTGGCCATGATGGTTCGTTTAATAATTTTGGCAGGACTGCTCATTGGTGGAGCATCCCTGCTAAGCCTTCCGATCTCCAATATTATTTCGAGCTTGGTACAGCGGGTTCTCTCACGAATCGCCGTGCTCAAAGAACTCCCCAAACCCATACCTCCTGCGAACCGAGAAGCAATTAAATCAACAATTTTGCAACTTTGGCCTAATACATGGCGGACTGGAATACATCTGGTTAGTGGATATCTTTCCACTCAAGCAATGACGCTAGTATGTCTTAAAACAATGGGATTAGCTACCAGCGGTATGTATGGATTCACGAATCAACTTTTAAACATCGCATCAAGCATAGCCCAGGCATGGACTCAAGTCAAATGGCCATACATTAACCAACTCAGAATCAAAGGCGACCTCTCAACCTTGGAGAAAATCTTGCGAGTGCGGGTATGGCTTCAATTCACCACCTATATTTTAATAGCCCTAATTATCGTTTTTCTCATACCCCCTCTGCTTTCCAAGCACCACACCGGCAAAACCCTTTTGCCTTCGCCATGGCTTGAGTTGATGGCTGGACTAAAATTCTTCGAATTGAACCTCACGCTCAGCACAACACTGATTTTTACAGAAAATAGAATGCCATTTTTCTGGGCAACTACCTTCACCAATCTTGCTAGTGTTATACTAGCAGTAGTTCTAGTTAAATTCACTTCACTCGACTTAGGTGCGGTGATACTTCCCCCCTTAATTTTAGGCCTTGCTTACAACTTTTGGAGATGGCCAGTCGAAGCTTTACGTGGAATCAATACCACGCCCCTAAAATTCCTTTTCTCAATTAAACCGCGTGACTAATCGGAGTTAAGGAATCTTACACAAGGCAGTGATACTGTGGGAAAGGTAAGGGAAAACGCGTGGAAGCCAGTGTGCTTCTATCTTTTCCCCCACCCCAAGCTTCCATAACAAATTACTGAAGTGTGGAACTTGTACTACATCGGGCAAAAACCTGACGATTTTCAACCCGCAGTGAACTTCGATGAAGTTTTTGAAATGCGAAAAATCCCACCCAACAACATGCCCAGCATTTACGGGCAACCTTATATGCCGTTTGTACTCCAGTCTCACAGGAGTACACAAATTCGGTACAGAAAATACTGCAAATGATTTTGTCACCCAAGCCAATGCCTTCACTGCTTCAACAGGAGCAGGCAAGTGCTCAAGAACATGAAGCGCGCATACCCCGTCGAAGTATTTCTCAGAAAAGTGGTGTTTCAGGTCAGTATAAGTCCCCTGCACACAGGGACCAAATTGACTTGCTAATTTGACGCATTCCGGATCCAAATCGATCCCGTAAACCTCATACCCCTGATCACGTAGCATTTTTAAGAGTTCACCTCGTCCGGATCCAAAATCCAAAATGCGAACACCCTTCCGGCTTTTAACCTCAGGGTACATGGAATTAATCAATTCCACCGCCCGAACTTTCCATAACATTTCATATACCCCAAGTCTCCCTTGAGGAGCTTTATACGGAAGGTGTTGTAACTGGCTTTCTTTTGAAGATGCGTTCATTTCCAATGACTTGAGCACAAGTCTACCCAAACGAAACTCAAAGTCAAAACCCTAAACCATTTCCTATATCTAGAGCTTGTCAAACCAAAGCAAGCACTCACTTCGGGCTTTACCCGCTTAACGTCTGGAAAAACATGGTTCTTAAACTGGCTTTTCAAGAGGCCTAAAAAATGCAAAGATTCAGGCATTAAAAAAATACATGACAGCGTACGAAAAACTGCAGGAGGAACTTAGACGACAGCCACGCACATGGCTTGTGACAGGCGCAGCTGGATTCATTGGTTCGCATCTTGTGGAAACACTCCTCAAACTGGACCAGTTCGTCGTGGGATTGGATAACTTTTCCACGGGGTCAAAATCAAATCTAGAGGATATCCAAACCCGTGTCACAAGAGAGCAATGGAAAAAATTTAGATTTATTGAAGGCGACATAGTGGACTTGAATACGTGCTTAGCCGCGTGTCAAGGAACCGAATATGTCTTACATCAAGCGGCATTAGGCTCGGTACCTCGATCCATTGCGGATCCCTTGGGAACGTATGCCAATAATGTCACGGGGTTTATTAACATGCTTGAAGCCTCCAGACGCGTAGGCATCAAACGATTCGTATACGCTTCTAGCAGTTCGGTTTACGGAGACGATCCAAATCTTCCCAAGATCGAAAATAGGATTGGGGTACCTCTTTCTCCTTACGCAGCTAGCAAGCTTATCGACGAGATCTATGCAGGTGTTTATGCGCGCACATACGGCCTGGAAACAATAGGGTTGAGGTATTTCAATGTTTTTGGTCCGCGGCAAGACCCAAATGGTCCATACGCAGCGGTTATCCCTCGCTGGATTGCTGCTATAGCCAAAGGCCACAAAGTGGAAATTTATGGTGACGGATTAACCAGTCGAGACTTTTGCTATGTGGCAAACGTAGTGCAAGCGAATCTATTGGCTGCCCTTGCGAACTCAAACACTGCCATTAATCGCGTTTTCAACATAGGAACCGGGCAAAAAACCACACTAAATCAACTATACCAAACCATTTTAGAAATTACTCAGCGATTGAAACCAGGCTTAACACCCCCGCCCGTGGAGTACAAAGATTTTCGGCCTGGTGATGTTCGACATTCTCAAGCAGACATCACTGCTGCGGAAACACTCCTAGGATATCGTCCCACCCATTACCTTAGAGATGGGCTTGAACCCACAGTCAGCTGGTTCTTTAAACGATTAATTAACAACAGTTAACACGGCATTCACACCTCTAAAACCTTTTCGAACCGGGTCAGTATTTGGTTACCTCGGGGCCGTATCCATACCACATCTTCTAATCTGACTCCCCCAATACCGGAGTAATACAAGCCTGGTTCAACTGTAACAACATGGCCTGGTTTGAGCTTACCCGAAGAATTTGGACCAATTCGCGGGGATTCATGCACTTCCAGGCCTAGCCCGTGCCCAGTGCCATGGAAGAAACCCTGCATCCTGCCATGTTCCTGAGTGGTTTTAAACCCCTGAAGATTAAAAAACTCTACCACGGCAGAATGAATGTCAGCTGTTGGAGTCCCGACACGCATCATTTCAATTGCCTTTTTTTGGGCTTGCTGTACGGTCATATAAATTTTGCGTACAGCATCGCTCGCCCGCCCTTTAACCACTGTGCGTGTGATATCCCCGTAATAACCGGTCTTCTGAGATCGAGGGAAAATGTCGATAATAATTGGTTTGTGGGCGTACAATGGGCCATGCCCAACCTCGTGTGGATCGCAACCTAGCTCCCCACACGCAACAATTGTGTGTGTGGCAATCCCGTTAGCCTGCACAATAACGGTTTCAATAATAGCCCGAAGTCGCTCCGCAGTTAATAATGAACCACCATAGTAAAGCCTGTTCCCGGACCCTATTCGGGCTTGTCGCAGCACCCGAATTGCTTCACCCATGCCAACTTCAGCCATTGCAAGCGATGCCTCGATCTTTTTTACCTCGGCTGCGGATTTACATTCCCTTTCAGGGAATGTTGGCGGTTCCAAGATCTGCACACGGACCCCATAATGTCTTATTTGTTCTGCCAAACCCACAGGAAAATTGTAAGGCACCCATACAGAATCAATTTTAAGTCTCTTCAGCAATCGCATGATTATTTCTGCCGGCCGCGGGTGTGTTATCCCGGCCTTTTTGAGCTCGTTCTGTAACTGCGTCAAAGAAACAACCCGGCATCTTTTCAACAGTCTCCGCGCACGGTCTATTTCCAAATCACTCATTACCACCCAAGCGTGTTTCCGCTTTCGTAAATAGATGAAGGGATCTGGGACAAACATCCCAACTGCATACAGCATGTCTGCATCGCGTTCAGTATCAGCATACATTAGTAAAGGTTGTTGATGAGTCATTGCCTAAATCTCCTGGTCATGTGAGTGTTAATTTGCTGAGCCAAACAGAGGTGGGGGTAAGAAATAAACCTTACCAGGTTCAAGTTTCGGAAGCTTAATCCCCAGATCTAGTGTGATCGACCGTCGTTGACTGAGAGACTCCAAACCAATCATGGCTAGTAAACCAAACCTTGGGCGGTACTCAAACACCTCAGCCTCGGTCACACCTATGAACTTCTTTGCCCTTGCAACTGCTACTTGAAAATCACCGAGCTCATCCACAAAACCCAGTTCGTATGCTTGCTGCCCCGAAAGGATACGCCCGTCCGCAAATTCTTCCCAGTTTTCCGATAAAGCCCGACCACCACTTGATTTAAAAGCAGAGTTTCGCCCTTGTCTTACCACAGATTTAAATTGCTCATAAACCTCATCCAACCATGAAATCACCATTTGTTCTTCTTCGGGCTTTATTGAGTCGGGCTCGCGCATTCCACTAAGCATATCTTTGAACTGACCGCGTTTGTAAATCATGGGACGCAAACCAAGCTTATCCATCAAACCGCGATAATTAACTGTGCCGAAAATCACCCCAATGCTTCCCGTCAATGTCATCTTATGGGCCACAATCCATCGGCAAGGGGCTGCGATGTAATAACCGCCAGAGGCTGCAATACTACCCATTTGCGCAATAACTGGTTTACCCGTGCGTTCCTGAAAATTCTTAATAAAACTACTAATCATGTCTGCTGCGAGCGCTTCACCACCAGGTGAATTGATAGACAAAATCACAGCCCGGATACTGGCGTCCTTCCCAGCTGCATCAAGCTGGGCTTTGATTAAATCAACCATATCCAAAACACCGCTTCCATACGAGCGTGTTATGATGCCCTCGACCCGAATTACCGCAATTCGATTAGCCACCGGACCGGGCTCAATCACATACTCACGCAAGCGAATTTCGCCTACTCCTGGCCTTATCGATCTTGGAACCAGAACAGAACCAACCACTTTTAACAACAAGACTATCCACACTAACCCTAGACCTACGGCCAAAATCAAAAGTATACGGAATTTACCTCTACGTGGCGGAGGCGATTGGGACCGTTGACCCACTCCAAAATATTCCTTTTCGCCCCCTGAGATCACAGGTGGTGCTTGCATATTCCAACTATGCGGATCCATAAAGCGTTGCCACCTTAACCAGAACTTCCTAATGTCGCAAGTCCCCAAACAACCTCTACGTCACAGGGCCATGCAACCGCCTCTATTGTTATATTACCTACGGGTTTCGCCCATTCTCCTATAACAGTTCGACGGTCCCGTAAAACCCGCTACTGCCACCGAACCTGCTTTAAGATAGCATCTCGAAAAGTAACCAATTTTGACGTCCCTAGAACATTCAAACTTCGTATTGGTATAAGCAGGTGAGGTATTAATTTGGCCCAAAGGCCGTGGACCACTTTACTTTGGCAAGCGTGTACCCAACCGTTCAGCTACCTGAGCCACGTCTTTGTCACCTCGGCCGCTCAAATTGACAATTATTATTTGATCGGGGCGCATCCGTGGAGCCCGTTTCACAACCTCGGCTATTGCATGCGCACTTTCTAGAGCTGGAATAATCCCTTCCAAACGCGCAAGCAACTGGAATGCATCAAGCGCTTCTTGGTCAGTAGCATAAGTATACTCAACACGACCAATGTCCCGTAACCACGCATGTTCAGGTCCAACAGCAGCGTAATCCAAACCAGCACTTACGCTATGAGTCAGTTGAATTTGCCCAAACTCATCCTGCAGCACATATGAACGCGCACCCTGCAAAACTCCCAACGATCCTCCTTGAAATCTAGCTGCGTGTTTGCCAGGTAGTATTCCCTCACCACCTGCTTCCACTCCGACCATTTGAACAAATTCATCCTCCAAAAATGGATAAAACAATCCGATTGCATTCGACCCCCCTCCCACACATGCAATAAGCAAATCGGGTAACTTTCCCTCTTTTTCCAAGATTTGGGCTTTGGCTTCGTCTCCAATCACCCGCTGAAACTCACGTACCATAACGGGGTATGGATGTGGTCCGTAGACAGTGCCCAGGATATAATGAGTGGTCCTAACGTTAGTCACCCAGTCACGTAGAGCCTCATTAATAGCTTCCTTCAATGTTTGTTGACCTGCAGTCACAGGTATTACCTCAGCTCCCAACATTTTCATGCGGAATACATTTAACGCCTGCCGCTTACAATCAATGGCACCCATGTAGATCACGCATTCGAGGCCAAACATCGCCGCCACAGTAGCGGTAGCTACACCGTGTTGACCAGCCCCTGTTTCAGCTATTACCCGACGTTTTCCCAACCGCCGAGCAATCAATGCTTGTCCCAAACAATTATTTATTTTGTGAGCACCAGTATGAAGTAAGTCTTCCCTTTTCAGATATATTCGAGCCCCTCCTAGATACTTCGTCAACCGCTCAGCGAAATAGAGTGGTGTGGGACGACCACAATACTCGTGCAAGTAATATTTAAACTCACGCTCGAACTCAGGATCATTACGTGCTCGTTTAAATTCAGCTTCTAACTCCTCCAAGGGATGCATCAATGTCTCAGGAACAAACCGCCCACCGTAGGGTCCGAAATGCCCAAGGGCATCAGGTACTTCAGTGCGCCTTAACGAATTCATTCACCCATACATATTGAGTCCCAATCAGCATTCGATCAACCCAAATACGCATTAAATGAGTTCTCATATTTTCTGCAAATCCACCGATTTAGCAGCCCTGATGAACGCTCTGAGTCGAGCTGGGTCCTTGCGTCCGGGGGAGTGCTCCACACCAGAAGAAACATCCACTCCGAACGGCCTCACGATTCGCACTGCATTAGCCACGTTTTCCGGGGTCAGCCCTCCCGCCAAAAATACCTTCATGCCTTTGGCAACGATTTCCCTCCCAATCTCCCAATTAAAAGCAGCCCCAGTCCCACCATACGCATGTTCCATATACGTATCTAGCAGTACGTAATCGGCACGGTACCGTTCGACCTCTTTCATTACTGAGATGTCTTTAACACGGAATGCTTTCATTACCTGCACTCCAAGTTGCAATACTTGGCTGCATACCTCGGGCGTCTCATCTCCGTGCAACTGGATTACTGTTAACCCACACGCATCGATAGCGTCCGTTAATAAATCTTCACTCGGGTTAATAAAAACACCAACCCGCCATATGTGCGATGGAATGTTTCGTGCAATGTACGCGGCTGTATCTATTTTCACAAATCGGGGACTCCGAGGGAAAAAAACAAAACCTAACGCGTCTGCTCCCGCCTGCACAGCAGCCTCCGCATCTTCTACATTAGTAATTCCGCAGATTTTAACCAAAACACTCATTACCCTAATAGCTCTGCGAAGGTAACCATGAAAAAACTGACTGGCAAGATATATGCTTTTGCCATCCAGTAATCGAATCTAACCAACACTAGACTGGCCATTCCGGACCTCATACACTTTCAAAAATGAAAATCTTAGTCACAGGTGGTCTAGGTTTTATCGGGTCGCACCTATGCGAACGACTGATTCAGAAAGGGCATCATGTGTGGGCCCTGGACAATTTGGATGACTTCTACCCACAGCGATTTAAAGAGTACAACCTTCAAATCCTCAACCGGTGCGGGAACGCCTTTAACTTTGTAAAGGTGGACATTTTGGAGTTTGAAGCGCTTTGCCAACTGTGCCAACAAATACAGTTTGATGTAATTGTACATCTTGCAGCTAAGGCCGGTGTCAGACCAAGCCTTAAAAAACCAGCGATCTACCAACGCATAAACGTGGAAGGCACAGCTAACGTGTTAGAGGCCGCCCGGTTAACGGGAGTAAGAAAATTCATATTCGCGTCTTCATCATCAGTGTACGGAATCGGGTCACGGATACCATTTTCAGAATCCGAGCCGGTACGAACGCCCGCTTCACCTTACGCCGCTAGCAAAATAGCTGGAGAGGCCCTCGCCCACACATATCACCATTTGTACGGGTTGGATGTCATCGTGTTAAGATATTTTACCGTGTATGGACCACGTCAGCGGCCTGACTTGGCTATACATAAATTTGCTAGGCTCATATGGACAGGGAAACCCATCCCGGTTTACGGCGACCCAGGAAAAAGCGCCCGGGATTATACGTTCATTGACGACATAATAAATGGCACAATTGCATGTATGGAAAGGCTTACTGGCTACCACATTCTAAACCTAGGCCGATCGGATATGATTACCATCGAGCATCTTGTCCGTCTGCTTGAACAAGCCCTCGAGAGACCAGCCAAGATAGATTACCTACCACCCCAACCTGGTGATTTATCGGTTACATGCGCCGATATAAGCCGGGCTAGAACTCTCATCGGATACAACCCAACCGTGTCCATTGAGACGGGAATCGCACGGTTTGCCGAATGGTTCAAAACCGATGGTGTTATGCTTTTGGAAAACTCTTGATCAAAGTATGGTCACACTTCCCACCCGGCCAACCAGCAGGTCACTCACAGTGTTTGGGTGGGCAAACTCGCTCCACTTGAAATTCCATAAGTCCAGAAGGTGGACGCAGCTTCGTGAACAAGCCATACCAAAACCCAAGGCCGTAGACCAAATGCGTTAACAGGATAAAGGGTAAGGCCACTGTTGCCTCATGAAACCGAGTGTTGTGTAAGAGCAAAAGCCATTGCCCCAAAATAGCCCCAGCATAAAGGAGCAAAATTCCGCCGAATAACCCCCCCAAGAAAGGCAAACAGACTAAATACAAACAAAACAATGGGGGCACTAAATTGGGCAGGGAATTCAAGGTAGGATTTACGCGGAATTGTTCTGCTCGACCCCGACCGTACCTAAAGAGCATTTTTACGAATGCACTAATGGTGCGTCTCGGACGTCTGTACACGACCAAGGCTGGATCGTATATCATTTTCCATCCGCGAGCAGACAGCTCATCCATCAATGCGTTTTCCTCGTTGGGGTACAGAGATTCATTAAACCCACCAACCTCTAAAATGGCTTTTTTCCGCGCTAGCAGATTGCACAAAATCAACTCCTTTTCACTTGTAGGGCGCGGTTTGCCCAATTGCATGTACCGGGCTCTACTAGGGCCGAAAGCTAACCAAGACCGCATTACCACGCTGAATACCCTTTCCAAAAATGGGGCTTCGGCTGGACATAAACTCGGTCCGCCTACGATGGCAACAGAGTCCTCACGGAACCACTGCAAGGCACGCCGCAAGTTGCCCACGTCAGGTACCGAATCGTCATCCAAAAAGTAAATCAAATCACCTGTAGCCATGCGGATTCCGAGGTTACGCTGAGCCGAAGGCTGGGTTCCCCGAATAATAAGTATTTCCAATCGATCTCTAGGGTAATCCAGTTCTACAGCTGCACTAGCCGCAAGCACATCGGTTTGACCGGGCCTAGCAGGTATGATAACTGTAACGGGTGGGCATACCGCCGGTTCTGTTCCACCGAGCCCGGCCAATCCCCCAATCTCAGCATTTTTCTCGGAATCTTGTGTCATCACAATTCCTACTTAAGTCAATATCCCGACTATACAAGCTGTGATGTAACAGGCCAGAGTCCCCGCTACCATTGCCCTCAACCCAAGTTTAGCCAAGTCAGCCCGCCTTTCGGGTACCAAGGCCCCAATCCCTCCAACTTGGATCGCGACACTCCCGAAATTGGCAAATCCACACAACGCATACGTTCCAAGGACAAAACCGCGCTCAGTCAAACTCGCCGCGTTATTAGTAAGCGTCAGGTAGCCAATAAACTCGTTGAGCACGATGCGTTCCCCTAATGCCTGACCCACCACCAAACAATCCTTTGCTGGCACACCCATTAGCCATGCAAACGGCGTGTTTAACCAACCTACAACAGTCTGAAGCGTGATTGGCGAGGCACAACCTAACCACACCTGAACCTTTTGAAATACAAAATTCAGTAATGCGACAACTGCCACAAACGCAATTAACATCGCTATGACATTTATGGATAGTTTCATCCCATCGGCGGCTCCTTTACACATAGCATCGATTGTGTTGGAAGTGGTGCGTTCAACCGAGCAAGGCACATTCCCAGTCGTCTCTGGTTGTTCCTTTTCCGGCATCATAAGCTTTGCCACCAACAACGTCGCGGGCGCACTCATCACAGAGGCCGTTAAAAGATGGCCTGCCATATCCGGATACCCAGCCTGCCTCCCCAACTCTGCATACACAGCGCCTACGCCACCAGCGATTGTTGCCATACCACCCGTCATTAGACACATCAGTTCACTTTGTGTCATTCGACCAATATACGGTCTTACAAGCAGAGGCGCCTCCGTTTGTCCCATAAAGATATTTGCTGCCGCCGCCAACGTTTCACTACCACTTGTCTTCATGCAATAACGCATGATAGTCGCTACAAACTGGACCATGCGTTGCAAGATCCCCCAGTGATAAAGCACTGATGAAATCGTGGACACCAGGATAATAGTACCTGTGATTACTATCGCAACTATGTAACCATGCTCAGGTCCAAAGCTTTTAACTAAAGCCGAACTGTCTGCAAGTGGACCAAACACAAAGCGGCAACCCTCGTTTGCAAACCCAACCAATTTTTGTACAGCCACCCCAGCCAAATCAAATACTCGACGGCCGAACTCAGTCCGTAGGATCAGCAAAGCCACCGAAAATTGCAACAACAGACCCCAAACAATTACCCGCCAGGGGACTCGCCGTCTATCCGTCGAGAGTGCCCAAGCCATGCCAAGGAAAAAGATTAATCCTATAAAACTTACCAATCGCCCGCACATATTGGGTTTTGGTAGTCGCCACTAAATTTAATTCTGGCGACTTTCCTGTACTAGCAAAGAACGCACCATAGACACGGTAAATGTAATCCTAAATACCCTACCCCAAAATAAAAGGCCGCGCTCGACTACAAGAGCTCGAACGCGGCCTAGCATCCTCATCTACTCAATTGTTCAACCCACACTCTCTTCAGGAATCCGCATCTTATAGAACGACCGATACACATATACTAACGCGATAATGAACAATACGCTCCCAACACCTATACGCAACCATGGCGATACTTTCCCCAAATGCTCGTTCTCAATCATCTTGACTGCGATTTCCACAGCTAACAATCCAAACAACGTAGTGAACTTAATCACTGGGTTCATCGAGACAGATGAGGTATCCTTAAATGGATCACCCACGGTGTCGCCCACCACCGTGGCGGCATGGAGAGGTGTACCTTTCTCCCGCATATCAACTTCAACGATTTTCTTAGCGTTATCCCAAGCACCACCCGCGTTTGCCATAAAAACTGCTTGGAACAGCCCAAAGAAGGCTATGGCAATCAGGTACCCCACGAAGAAATACGGATCAAAGAATGCCAACCCCAAAGCCATTGTGAATATCACTACGAAGATATTTATCATCCCGCGTTGGGCATACACAGTGCAAATCCTAACCACTTCTTTGCTATCTTCTACTGAGGCACGACTCGCATCCAACTTGATGTGATTTTTAATGTACACAACTGCGCGATAAGCGCCTGTCACTACGGCCTGGGTAGAAGCCCCCGTAAACCAGTAAATTACCGCGCCACCCATTAGCAATCCCATTATGATCTGAGGCTGGACAAGACTGAGATGTTTAACAACTTCGCCAAACTTCCCTTCCAAAAGCATTATGATACTGAACACCATCGTTGTGGCACCAACCACCGCAGTACCAATAAGCACAGGTTTAGCAGTAGCTTTAAAGGTGTTCCCTGCCCCATCACCTTTTTCAAGCAATAGTTTTCCGTTTTCAAAATCAGGATCAAAACCGAATGTATCCTTTATCTCCTGTTTGACATTTGGATGCGACTCAATTTGGCTAAGCTCGTAAATCGACTGAGCATTGTCTGTAACGGGGCCAAAGCTGTCCACAGCGATCGTCACGGGCCCCATACTTAAGAACCCAAAAGCCACTAGTCCGAAGGCAAAAATCGGAGGTGCAAAATCATATTGCCCAAGCATTTTGGCCACAGGAGAACCCTCAAACGTGGCGAGTTTGTAGCTTAAAAACATTAGCGCTAAAATCACTAACCCTTGCCAGAAAGCTGAGAAATTCCCAGCAACAAACCCAGACAAAATGTTCAGTGAAGCTCCCCCATGTTTAGAAGCGTTTGTAATCTCCTGCACATGTCTTGAGTGAGTGCTTGTGAAAATCTTGGTGAATTCAGGAATCAACGCCCCTGCGATCGTACCGCAGCTAATAATTGCGCTTAAAACCCACCATAGACCTGGATATTGAGAGTCAAGATGCTTCAACAACAAGTTGCTAACCAAGAACGTCATTATGATCGATAACAATGAGGTAATCCACACTAGGTTAGTCAAAGGAGCTTCAGGGTTGAAATCTTTCTTATCGCCATAAAGGGCATAGCTGAGCCGCAAATTGACAAAGTAGGATACTAGCGAGGTGACAATCATCAAAATTCGCATCACGAAAAGCCATACTAGCAATTGTGCGCAGAGAGGCTGCAATTCAGGATGTGCTAATGCCAGTGCCAAAAACGCGATCAATGCCACGCCAGTCACACCATAAGTCTCAAAACCGTCAGCCGTAGGCCCAATCGAGTCACCAGCATTATCCCCAGTACAGTCCGCAATCACTCCCGGGTTCTTCGGGTCGTCTTCCGGAAGCTTGAAGATGATCTTCATCAGATCCGACCCAATATCAGCAATCTTTGTAAAGATTCCACCGCAGATACGGAGGGCAGCAGCGCCCAATGATTCACCAATTGCAAATCCTATAAAACAGGGGCCCGCCAAATCACGAGCAAATAACAATATGCAAATCATGAACAACAGTTCTACACTGATCAAAAGCAAGCCCACACTCATGCCAGAACGTAACGATATCAGAAGCGTATTTAGCAGGTTACCACGTAACGAAGAAAATGCTGCACGTGAGTTAGCCACCGTATTGATTCTAATCCCGAACCAAGCCACCCCATAAGAACCAAGTATTCCAAGGATTGAGCAAATCAAGATAATCAATAGCCGGCCTACCGTCTCATGCTGCAATACAAGGAAATAGTAAATAATGCAAATCGCTACCAGCGCCCATAGGATCCCCAAAAACTTACCTTGCTGAAGCAGATACGTTTTGCAAGTTTGCCAAATAGTTTCTGAAACTGATCGCATCTTCTCGTGCACGGGCAGGTTCTTAGTCTGCAAGTATTGGATCAGCCCGAACAACCCACCTATGGCACATATAACCAAGCCTAGGTATAACAATGTTACCCCACTAACCGGCCCGAATTTAGCCGGTGCAAGGTCAGGAATACGTATATCAGCTTCGCTAGCCATTAAGGCCGAAGCCAATCCTACTAACCCAAAAGTTAAACCTGTTCGTAGTAATTTTCGCATCATACGCAATTAAAGGACTGTTAGACGCATACTAATGCCACCTTGCCCCCCTAATGCCAAGTTTTTTTTGCCGCACAAGGCGTAAGTCCAACATTCCCAACGAATATTCCATAGAGGAATCAAACCACCTATACCCCTAGTGTTCATGGGTTTTTCAAAGACAACGAGAGATCACGGGCGCACTTCTTAATATGTGGCCCCAATTAGACGAACACAACGCCAAGTTCACTCAGTCTTTCTAATAGCACCGCCTCTGAACTATCCAGCTATAGGTCACCCTAACCGCACTAACGCCAGACAAGATCCCCCTTACGTTTTACATGCACAAATTTCAGAAATGTACCCAAGCTGCACCGCTTGATTTTTAAACGCACAGCGGTCCCCCACACAGGCCGAGGAAATTTTCATTTATCCTACCAAGCTCCCCCTTGCGGATTCATTTGCAACGTGAAACCAGCCCCCCACAAGCCCAATAATCTTTAACTTCCCCCCTCGAAATCCTCCTCATTAATCCAATTCAAGCTTTCGCTCTAAATCACAGGCTTACTTTACCACTGCATTGAGCCCCCTTATGTTGTCTCCAACACCTTTTACCCATGGGCATTCCAATGCCATTTGCCCCTATTGAATTCCACGAAACTTCGAAGCCTAATACCATTCCCACATTCCCTAGAGACCAAGCCAACACATACAACTTGCATTTGTAAAATGCCCTGCTATTTTCTTAATTTCTTTTTCGGAACACTCAAGCTCTTGGAACGCCCACTCTCAATCCCAGAACCAGCTTAAAAAAACAAATGGCCGCCACGCCTTTTCGGCTGGCGGCCAAACATAGCTGACTATTGACTCAGACTTTATTTGACCAGTTCTTTTACCAGGTGCACGATAGCTGCAGTGTCTATTCGGTATTTTGCAAGAAGTTCCTCAGGTTTCCCAGAGTGGGGGATTTCGGTTACACCCAATTTATAAACGCGCACACCTTCATTGCATAGCTCACCTGCCACAGCATCACCTAGACCACCCTCGATATAATGATCTTCCACAGTGAGTACGGTGTTGTTAGTCCGACGTGCCGCGGCCAAAATAGCATCCCGCGCGAGAGGTTTAACGCTGTAGGCATCGATAACCGTGATGCCAATGCCCTCTTTCTGCAGGACGTCTGCAGCCTTCAGCGCCTCAAAAACTGTCACACCAGCCGCGACCACTGTGACCTTATCGTTTGCCGATTGGCGAAGGACTTTGGCACCACCGATTGGGAAATCTTCTTCATTGTCATAAATGACAGGTGTCTTTGGTCGCGAGGTGCGGAGGTAACAAATTCCTCGCCTTAAAGCCATCTGTTCGACCAACTTCTCGGTCGACACTGCATCACAAGGATATAACACGACACTCTCCGGCACCGCACGCATCATAGCGATATCCTCAAGCCCCATTTGTGATGGCCCGTCTTCCCCGATACTCACGCCTGCATGTGACCCACACAGTTTCAGGTTTGCCCTTGAAATCCCTGCCATCCGGATAAAGTCGTAAGCTCGTGTTAAGAAACACGCAAAAGAAGACGCAAATGGGACTTTCCCCCGCGCCGCGAATCCGACAGCCACACCCACCATATTTTGCTCCGCAATATAACATTCAAACGCCCGCTCTGGGTATTTCTGGAAGAACTTGATTGCAAACGTGGAGTTCTTTGTATCAGCATCAAATACACAAACGCGGCGGTCTACTGCCCCGATGCGAACAAGGGCGTTACCATACGCCTCTCGCGTGGCAATCATATCGCCCTTCTTATAAGAAACGGGCGGATAAGAGGCTGGAGCAATATTTTCAGGGGGTGGCAACCGATTCGGTTCTGGTATCGTTATTCCCTCAGCCGAGCACGCTTTAGGCTGCAGCTCTGCAATCGCGCGCTCAGCTTCTTCTTTGGACAATGGTTTTCCGTGCCATCCATCCTTGTCTGCCAGGAACGAAACGCCTGCGCCCTTGATTGTTTTTGCTATTATGGCCAGGGGTTGATCGCCCAACCCTGCAGCATCTAATACCTCCAAAATCTCCTCTAAATCATGCCCATCTATAAGCTCTGTCCTCCAACCAAACGCTTCGAATCTCTTTTGGTAAACTTCTATATTGTGCCCCACCGCAGTCGCTTCACTTTGACCTAGTCGGTTTACATCCACGATCGCAATTAAATTGCTCAGTTTGAGCCGGCCTGCCATAGCAACCGCTTCCCAAACCGCCCCCTCAGCACATTCACCATCACCCAAAAGCACATACACACGATAATCAAGATTATCAAGGCGGGCACAGAGGGCCATGCCAACCCCGGCACTCAAACCTTGACCAAGAGAACCCGTGGCAACATCCACAAAAGGCAGCCTAGGGGTTGGGTGACCTTCCAAGTCACTGGTCAATTTTCGTAAATTCAAAAGCTCAGAAGGCGGAATAAACCCAGCTTCAGCCCAAGCTGCGTATAAAAGCGGCGCTGCATGTCCCTTCGATAAGATGAACCTATCATTGTTATGGTATTGAGGATTCTTGGGGTCATACCGCATGTGATAGAAGAATAGAGCGGCAACCAATTCGGCCGCAGACAAACAGGAGGTCGGATGACCACTGCCTGCAGCCGTGGTGGATGCGATTGAATGCACCCGCAGCTGATTTGCAATACCCTGCAACCGTTGAATTACTTCTTGCTCGTACATTTGGCTGATAGAATGTATAAAGCGCGGGGCAAAAGAAAAGCCTTAATTGCACGAAAGTTATCCACTCTCAAAACCTAAACTTTCATCCCGGGGCCAGCCCTATTGACCAAATCGAACCAGCCTCTGTCCCCGTGATACATTTCAAAGTCACCCCCCCTCACAGATAAGTGTCCTACGCATCGTGATTCCTCACCGCCGAACAAATAAAACCCACCGTTCAGGGGTTCGCTAATTACACTAATCATCCAGGTCTTTTACCAAACTTGACCATGCCCATTGGAGGGGAACACGGTGTTCACCTAAAGGCACTGCTTTCCCGTGAGATTCCTTCCACGGTTAGCAGCTGTATGTCACCGGTACCACTAATGATGGCTAAGGCACCCCCACAGTCCGGACAAACATACTCAAACTCACCAACTTCAATTTCCCGCTCACAAACCGTGCATTTAAACTTCGCCAACTCAACCTCCAGTTTCATTTCGGCCTTTTCTAATGCAGTTCCCATCCGTAAGCCCTGAAACGCAAATTCCAACGCCTCTGGGATAATCCCTGACAATGCACCGATTTTTAAAGTAAACTTAGTTACAACGACCAACCCATGTTCATGAGCAACTCGTTCTACTTCCGAAATGACTTTTTCCATGAGCGAGACCTCATGCATATCGCCATCCCAATCTCGCAATAGGTCACCAAACTGGCAAGCCAACTCTAAAAAGCTCTGCAACCAATCCCTTTGACCGGAAATTTTTGGATCTTTCCACACCGAATCGTTTTGGTATGGTTTGGGACAGCCATGCAAATTGTGCGATTCACAGACCAAGATTACGAAGGGAAAATCCAAGCTCTAATTTCTCGGTCCAGCCTCTTTGACCAAGATATCGAATCACGCACAAAAGAAATAATTCAATTGGTGCAGGAAAAAGGTGACGAGGCCATCATCGAACTCACCGCGCGGTTCGATCAAGCAAGGCTCACCCCTGAACAGTTGGCTGTAACTAAAGCTGAGCTCTTCAACGCGTGCATTCAAGTCCCTGAATCCGTGCAATCAGCCATAGACGAGGCACGGAAAAACATTGTCCGCTTCGCTAGGCGCGGAATTCCACGCAACTGGTTAATTAAAAATACACACGGGGCATACGTGGGCGAAAAATTCGACCCACTTCAACGTGTGGGTATCTATATACCCGGTGGCAGTGCTCCACTTATCTCAACTGCTCTTATGACCGTGACCCTGGCAAAGGAGGCTGGGTGTCCTCAGATCGTGGTCTGCACTCCATGTGATTCTAATGGCATGGTCAATCCCACTTTGCTGTATGCAATTTGCAGTTCTGGGGCCACCGAAATCTACCGTATAGGCGGTGCCCAAGCTATTGCTGCAATGGCCCTTGGCACACAAACAATTAAACCCGTCCTGAAGGTATTTGGGCCAGGTAACGCTTATGTAGTTGCCGCAAAAAGATTGTTGTACGGTTACGTAGGGGTGGACCTCCTCCCCGGACCAAGCGAATTATTAGTTTTGGCTGACGACTCAGCCAACCCTAAATTCATTGCGGCTGATCTTTTGGCTCAAGCTGAGCACGGTTCTGGACACGAACGCGTTTGGCTTTTAACCCCATCAGGCCAACTACTAAGGCAAGTCGGCGCCCAAATCCAAAAAGCGATCAAACACGCCCCGCGATCCACCCTGCTTGGAAAGGTGCTCGAATCTAATACTTGGCTGGTACAAACACGTTCTTTGGCAGAAGCAATAGCTCTAGCCAATCGTGTTGCCCCCGAACATTGTGAAATCATGACTCGGAATCCAAACGAAGTGGCAAATGAAATAAAAACTGCTGGGGCGATTTTCTTAGGGCCTTGGTCTCCTACAGCTTTAGGGGATTACGTAGCCGGTCCAAACCACACTTTACCAACCGGGGGTGCTGGTCGGTGCCTTTCAGGGCTTTCCATCGAGCAATTTTTCCGAAAAACCAGCATTATCAACTATTCAAAGCGGGCATTACAAAATGCACTCCCGGCTCTTACTATCCTTGCTGAATTAGAAGGCTTGCAAAATCATGCCCTATCAGCACAAATGAGATTTACAAAATATCCTTCGCAACTGCGCAGGCCTAACAAAAGGAAGGCCACCCGTTCGTGAAACTATGAGAATTAGAAGGACACCATCAAAGTTAATTCGACCCTTGATTCGGAAGCTTCACCCGTATGAGCCGGGTGAACAACCGAAGGAATCTGGGTTTATCAAGCTCAACACCAACGAAAATCCGTTCCCACCATCCCCACATGTATTGGAATGTGTTAAAGCAGCAGTTGACGACCGCCTCAGACTGTACCCCAACCCTACCGCCGACAGGCTCAGAGAAAAACTTGCTAAATACCATGGATGTAGTCCGGACAACATAATAATCGGCAATGGGTCCGATGAATTGCTTGAAATGGCTGTGCGCGTGTTCGTTGAACCTGCACCCCAATCGTTTGAAACCCTATCTCCCCCTCCTGAAGTCCTTGGTCGCCACACAGTCCAATATTTCCTGCCAAGCTACTCACTTTATCCCGTGCTTGCCGATATGTATGGGGCACTGAAAAAACCCGTGGATTTGAATCCAGATTTTTCGTTTCCTAACAGTGCGGAACTGAAACGTCGCAAACACTGGAATTTCTATGCTGCACTATCATATATTACTACCCCAAATGCGCCAACAGGAACACCAGCTAAGACTTCCACTCTTGAATCCATTTGCAAATTAACAAAAGGCATAGTCATTCTCGACGAGGCATATGCGGATTTTGCTCCTGAAAACGCATTACAACTTGCGCTGAAATACCCGCACGTAATTGTGTCCAGGACATTTTCAAAAGCGTTTTCTCTGTGCTTTCTTCGGGTGGGATACTTCGTCGGACACCCAGAAATCATTAAAGCGATGCATAAAGTGCGTGACAGTTACAATGTCAACGGACTAGGTCAAGTTGCGGCCGAAGCTACCCTCGAGGACCTCGAATATTACCGGAAAAACATAAACACAATAATCGCCATTAGGGAGCAGGTCACACATACCCTGAACGTCCTCGGATTCAAAGTAGTGCCTAGCGCAACAAACTTTATCTTTGTTAAACCGCCTGGGAGACCTGCCCAAGAATGGTACCTAATGCTTAAACTTCGAAAAATCTTAGTTAGATGGTTTGACCAACCGACCGTGCGCGATTACTTGCGCATTACAATTGGTACGCCTGAACAGATGGAAATCTTTCTTCAAGCTGTGCGGGATATCCTTAACAACCTGTAAACGTGACTTGATTAGCCTTTAGACTTAAAGAGCATAAAGTTCCATCCCACGTCTTAGTAATCAACACTGCAAACAATTTGATATGGTCCTGGGCTAAAAACACCTCAGTCCGGTATTCTTCGATGCAGCATATCTAACATATAAAACAACCACGCATGAAATAATTCTTGTCAATTAGATGCGTGCATGAAATGATTTGACACAGGTTAGTCGGCGGTAGGCAATTACTTAACCTACCCCAAATCTCACCCGTCTGGGTCGTTGGTTTTCCCGGATGTGGAGAGGTGGCCGAGAGGCTGAAGGCGGCGGTTTGCTAAACCGCTATACGGCCTAAAAGCCGTATCGAGGGTTCGAATCCCTCCCTCTCCGCCAGCGCGAATAATGTTTTACCGTCCTACTAGGCAGAAATCCGCATCCCATTTTAAAACCAGTTTCCTCCCAATACTTTTTAACTAAAGCGTCGCTACACCAATGCCGATTTAAAAAATAGCTAAATATCACAGACATTAAAAATTCCATCGCGAAGGTCATACTCTGCCATATGAAAGAAACTGATGACTTTCCAAAAGGGCTAAAAAAGAAAACCCTGGCTCGATCGGAGAGCGTGAGTAAGGCGCAAACCGATCGATACCTTCAAATCCTTCGGTCCCTTCCAGAGGTTCGGGAGAACGTAGTCAAACAGTTGCAAGGGGTCGTAAACAACCTGGACTGGCCTACAGACGAAACCAAGCATTTGCTAGCGATCCTCTTAGCTCAAACGCTAACAAGGAACTAAACACAAAGGCCTAATCATTCCCAGAAAACAACCAAAATTTGGATACCCCAAACTGTAACCCCTGTGGCATATACCTCTCTATTTGCCTGCCTTGACCCCAAAGCGGTAGGATTCGATTACCGGTACATATAAGGGAGCAATGACCAGCCGGGTGTAAAACAAATCTTTAAAATGGGCATGCTCTTAGCATTTGATACCACTTTGCAATTCAGTAAATGACTCGCCCACAAACCGAATTCTACCTCTCGGACAAAATCCTTAGGTGCCGCGCTCCTGGGAATCGGTTTTCTGCTCGTCAGTGGACCCCTGGTAAAATCCCGCTCGCTTGTACTCTAACAATTTATTTCGTAACGTCCGCACGCTAATACCCAAAAGCTTTGCGGCCTGAGTCTTGTTCCATTGGCATCTGGCTAGGACTTCTAAAATATGCCGCCGTTCCAACTCACCCAAAGAAGGTATGTTCTCTTCGGATGATGGCGTCTTTTTGTCCACCTCATTTGCTGCCGCGGGAAGAGAGGAACCAGGAACTGAAGCTTGCCCAAGCGCCACCGATTTAGTTCGCAACTCTACTGTAGGGACAAACCCCAAATGATGGGGGCGTATAATCCCTGACTCGTCACATAAAATGACAGCTCGCTCGATAGCGTTTTGTAATTCCCGCACGTTCCCCGGCCAAGAGTGGGTAAGGAGGGCAGCCTTTGCTTCCTCTGATAACCCAAAAATCCGCACTCCATGTTTTCGAGCATATCGCTTTATAAAATGCTCAGCCAAAAGCAAAATGTCTTCCTTGCGCTCTCTCAGTGGAGGAACGTATATCGGTACAACATTTAACCGGAAGAAAAGGTCGCTCCGAAACTCGTTTCGCTGAACGCATTCTTCCAAGCGTCTATTGGTGGTAGCGATCACCCTGACATCGACTCGTATGGTACGAGTACCTCCGACCCGTTCAAACTCCCTCTCTTGTAACACACGCAAAAGTTTAACCTGCACGGCCGGGGTTATCTCACTTATTTCGTCCAAAAGAATAGTCCCACCATGCGCTAACTCGAACCGACCTTCTTTTCGAGCAACCGCACCCGTAAACGCGCCACGCTCGTGCCCAAAAAACTCACTTTCGATCAAGTTCTCTGGGATAGCCGCGCAGTTGACCTTGATAAACGGGCCATGTGCCCGCGGACTCAATCGATGCAATGCATGTGCAATTAACTCTTTCCCGGTTCCAGTTTCTCCTTGAATCAGAACCGTAGCATCCGTCCGGGCTACACGTGCAATAAGCGTCCGAAGTTCCTGCATTGCCTGACTACTCCCAAGAAGCTCATATTCCTCTTCCTCCCTAGCTGAATAATACCGAGTAACACTTATCAAATGGTTGAATTGGGCTGCCTTTCGGATTGCAATCTCGAGCTGTTGGTTCGAAAAGGGTTTAATCAAATAGTCGAACGCACCCAATTTTATGCATTCGATCGCCTCGTCCACAGTACCCACCCCAGAACTCATAATCACTATCGGCTTCACGGTTCGCCCCTGAATCCATTTCAAAAGCTCTACCGCCGAGCCATCCGGTAAATGTACATCAGCTAAGACTAAATCGAACGGCTCCCTGGCCAAATAGTCCATTGCTGAAGCAATGCTTTCCACCCCTACGACGTCGTACCGCCTTGAACGCAAAAAAAACTCAAGGCTACGCAAAAGTTGGACGTCGTCCTCCACTGCTAATATCCGTTCTATTGCCATCCTAATCCATTGTATCCCGGCAGCCTCACGCAAACCATACAATTTTTCCCGCAAACCAAAGACCACATGCTAAACAATCACTTGGGCAGCAGCTATCCTACGGCTCTTATCACCCTCACCATCATAATGTCCTACTCCACGGGATTCACCCTTACTACCCGCTAAACAAACTTGACGCATATAAAGTTTTGGTGTCGACTATGCATCATGAAATGCAATTTTCGCACACTTCTAATTTCAACTTGTCTAGCTATTTTGGTGGTCGGTTGCTATACAACCCCCACAGGGGCCCTGCGCATTGGATCACCCGCCCGCGCATCCGTAACAGGCATGTATGAACGACCCTTCCTGCAGGTATGCGAGGCAACTCTTGCAGTGATAAAACTTAATGGGTCCCTGATCTCTGATAATCAATTAACATCTCAAACCAACCTGGCCCGTGTAATCGAGGGACGAATAGAACAAAACAAGGTTATTGTGCGCGTGGACCAGGTCGAACCGAAGCTCACCCAAGTAATCGTTCAAGCGAGGACACTAACTGGTGGTGCGAACCTTGACCTTGCACACGAAATCGAAAAACAAATCGCGCTACAACTAGCCACAATGCCGGTGAGGTAACATAGTCCAACACCGCCTAGTAATTAACGGTACGGCCATTTAGGAAATTCCTTGCCTCCAGAACTAAGCAAAGTTGTAAACCATACAGTCCTCGCCAATAAGGCAGGCTCCAAAGGTAGGTAATGGAAGTGAAAAGCTTCGTGTTGTCTACCCGTCATCCCTGACAACCTTTACCGTAAAAACCTCAGCCCCGACTCTTAGTAACCGACCTTGGGGGTTTTGTGCAATCCCTATACCAAAGGATGCCATTCGCCCCTTTCCTTCTTTTTGCGGCCAAAATCTACTTAATCGCTTGTCCATTGTAATACTAAGCGGATTTACGCAGACTCCCGTATATCCAAAAATTCGGTATTTACAATTTCATGTGGATATAATATTGTTTTGGTGGTGGGAAAAAAGATGACCCGCGTGCTGGTCGTTTAGTAAAATTCCCCCACAGGCATCCCCTGCCTGAAAAGAAGAAGGCTCCTCGGCGAACAGTACGCGGGTCGCCAAATTTTTTTACCACCAAAAAGAAATTCCCGAGAAATACCCCACTGGAATTACCGCAAATTCCCGAATAGATGGCGGGGGTTCACTCCTGTACATTGTGGGATCGTTTTCACTGGTGCAGTATATACTTGTTAAAGTAAAGTGGTTTCGCCCGTGTACGAAAAACTGTACAAAATTGCAGGATCGTTAATCCGAAGACATTGGCGGAAGTTTCTCCGATTGCGTCAACGCGTTCAACCGTCGGAAGAAACCATAAACTTTATCCTTGCAGGGGGCGTGGGGTTTTTTTGTGGCATTGCCAATCTTTTATATCATCTGGCATTAGAAGCAACGACATACCTTTTTTGGGGGGTCGCAGACGACCCTGCAACGCTTGCCGAACAAACCGAGCCGTACCGGCGGTTTGCAGTGTTAACCATCGGAGCAACAGTAGCGGGGCTTACTTTACATTTCGGGCTCCGGCTCATTAAGCGTAGCCTTACAACTAATATCCTTGAGATTGTGGTGGCCGGAGATGGACGTTTACCTTTACGTCGGGGACTTATTAATACTGTAGCCTCATGGATCAGCTTGAGTAGTGGCGCTTCCATTGGACGCGAGGGATCAGTAGTACTTTTATCGGCTACTCTAGCATCAAAATTTGGGCAATTGCTGAAACTTCAACCTTATCAGCTTCGATTACTTGTTGGGTGCGGAGCTGGAGGCGGAATAGCTGCGGCTTTCAACGCGCCAATCTCAGGTGCTGTGTTTGCAGCTACTATCATTTTGGGGACTTTCTCAATGCATGTTTTTGCGCCGCTTGTATTGACATCAGTAATCGCAGCCATAGTTAGCCGCAGTTTTTTTGGCATCCAACCTTGGTATCAAGTGCCGGGGTTCGAAATCATGCACCTAAGCCAACTACCGTGGTTTATTCTGGTAGGAGTTGGGGCAGGAATAATTGGAGCCATATTTTTAAAAGCTCTTGAAGTTTCAGAATCCATTTTTGGTCGGCTAAATTGGCCGATATGGGCGAAACTTCTTATCGCAGGTGTTGCAATGGGTGTCATCGCTATCTACGTACCAGGAATCTGCGGTAACGGCTACAAAGTCACTAACAAACTTCTAACCACCCCTAGCACCGACATTTTGCTAACGAGCGTATTTATATTGCTAGTCTCAAAAATGATAGCTACTGCGGTAGCTGTGGGCGCAGGAACAGTAGGCGGTGTTTTCACCCCCACATTATTTATAGGGGCCGCTCTCGGAACCATTCTAGGATTGGTTCTCAAACACTTTGGCCATGCCGAACCGATCCCTCTGTCTGCGTTTGGACTGGTTGGGATGGGCGGTGCTTTGGCGGCTACAACACATGCACCACTGTTTGCCATGATAATGATCTTTGAAATTTCCCTTAACTACTCGTTAATGCCCGCTCTAATGGTAGGATGCGTGATTGCGGTATGGGTCTCTAGGAAACTGCATCCATTTTCAGTGTACCTAGCCCCCTTGAAACGCCGGGGAATACCTATTGAATCAGGCCAACCAGACCAAGTTAGTCCCCACCGTCAAACCGTTGGTGATCTCATGCGTGCCCCTGTACCTCCGATACCTGAGACAGCTTCGTTGACTGAGATTGCCCAACGGTTTCTAAGCACATCTCACAGCTACTTGCCCGTGATAAATACAAACCATCAGTTAATAGGAATCGTCGCGCTGGATGACCTTCGGGCATTCCTAAATCAGGAAACAAATCTTCCAGTAATAGCCTATGACGTAATGAGGCCCCCTCCCCCCTTAATAACCCCTTCACAAAACTTGGCCGATGTTCTGCCCATTGTACTGGCTTCGGATATGCGCCACTTCCCAGTGGTAAACAATGCACTTGAACGTAAATTAGTTGGGTCGCTTGCACGAGCGGATGTCGTCGCAGCCGCAACGGAACTACTCTCTGGATAAAAATTAGGATCCAGCTAAAGTGGGGGGATAAATCCTAGAGGCAGCTACGCTCCTCCATACATAAGCGGTGAGCTAGGGCGACTGCGATCGGCTCTCCAAGATTTTACCTCCGCTTTAACCTCTCGAGTTAATAATGCCCATTTAAAAACCTTCAAAAACGCACCACGCTAAATTAAAGGAAGATAACCATGCCACCAAATGCAGCCACGATCCACAGGTAGATAACCGCTTGGACATGATTCAACCCTCGTCTGACAAGCTGGTGAGATAAATGATTGGTATCACCTACGTAAAACGGTTTGCCAGCCTTTACCCTCAATGCAACTACAACAACCAAATCAACAAGCGGCACGATCAATACCCCTACTGGCTTTAGGACGGCTAATGGATGTCCCCACTCTTGCCTGTAAAAAATTGGCATGATTGCTAACACAGCTACAAGAAATCCAATTACATGGCTACCACTATCGCCCAAAAACAACCGCCCTTTCGGAAAATTGTACGGAATGAATCCGGCAATTGAACCAACCACTGCGAACGCTATCAAAGCCACATTATGCTGACCTGCTAAATGGGCAGCTATCCCAAAGTACAAGCAGGCTATTAAACCTAATCCACCACACAGACCATTCATGTTGTCATTAAAATTGAAAGTGTTCACTATCGTTAGAATCCAAAGCACTGTTATCAAATAGTTCAGGGGCTTGCTCGGGATAAAAACTGTGATCTGGATACCCGCAGCTGCCACGGCAAGTGCGATCAACAGTTGGCATACAAACTTTCGAGCTGCATCCAACTCAACCAAATCATCAACCAATCCTAACACCATCATTGCTGTCATGCCTCCAAATAACACAGGGATTTGGAATCGGCCCTTTCCAGTTAGCGAATCCGCAAGATCCAGGTATCCTGAGACCAACCCCAAAACGAGTGCTATTGTAAGGCCCGTGAAAATCCCTAACCCCCCTGCTAGTGGTGTCGGCCGACCATGAATTTTCCTTTCACCAGGGTCGTCAATCAATCCACATCTCACCGCAAAGCGTGCCACGATTGGCATTACTACAGCTGTGGCAATGAAACTCACCAGAAAACATCCCACGTATGCCCATACAAATTTCATGCGAGTTCTTTTAAGCTTTTTGGCTCATCAACCGGAGATACAACTCGTAAAGTGTGTCCACCATTCTGTCTGAATCAAACCACTCTACAATTAGTTTTCTCCCCTCTGAACCTAATCGGAGGCGTAATGCTGCGTCGTTTGCCAAAGTAAGTATTGCATTTGCAACACCTTCGAGATCGTCCGGCTGGATCAAAAAACCAGTCTTATTAGGGATGCACACTTCACCGGCACCGTCACAATCGTATGCAATTACAGGCTTACCGGCTGCTAAGGCCTGTGCGAGGGCTTTCGGAAGACCTTCCCTTTTAGAAAGATGCACTATACAATCCATAATTCCCACGTACTTTGGTATCTCATCTGGGGGTACAAGCCCAGCAAAAACGAAATGCCTTTCCAAGCCTAAATCTCGGATCCGGCCTTGAAGTCGTTCTTTGAGGTATCCATCGCCCACTAATAAAAATCGGACTTGCGGATTCACCCGCACAATCTGCGTTGCCACAGTGATTAGATCATCGTGTCCTTTTAACTTAAATAACCGGGCGATCTTTCCTACAACGAAGTCGGTTTTTGATAAACCGAGCTTTGCCCGGAATTGAGGATCATTTTTTGCTTCCAAATAAGGCTGTATGGCAAAACCACTCCTTACAGTCAAATACTTCTCGGGTGTCCCGATCCCATGTGCGAGGTAATGTCGCGACATTGCGTCTGCGACTGACACAAAAAAGGTAGTGACGCGACCTGCAATACGTTCCGCCGTCAAATAAATTACATTCGGGAGGAGACCTTGAAACTGGCCAAATGAAGGGCCATGGATGGTGTGAACGATTACTGGCACGCGTGCAAAATGTGCAGCCATTCGCCCCAAAAACCCTGCCTTCCCGCTGTGGGTATGCACAATGTCGGGTCGCATATCCCTGAAAAGACGTAATAGCTTCAAAAAACAGACGAGATCTTTTAGCGGGTGCATAGGCCGGACTAATTCCGGTACCTTAATTAACAAGCCTGGATATCCTAAAACTTTCTCTTCTAAGCTGCCCTCCGGTCCTTTAGTTGGTCCGGTGATTAACTTCACCTCCACCCCGGGTTTCTTCAATAACCCCAATACGGTAATTACTGTGTTTTCCTGGGCGCCCCCTATAATCAACCGCGTGATAACGTGAACAACTCGCATCAATCATCCCTGCCACTTATTGTCTACTGCGACGCACCTTTTAACTCCTTCAATCGTTCCCTCACGCTTTGCGCATCCGGTGACCAAGAAGGGGTGTTGGATAAGAAAAGCTCAAGGTATTTTATTGCCTTGTTCGTATCTCCTCGTCTTAACGCGATTTCAGCTAACCCATAATCAGCTACGGCAGCCGTTGGGTAAAGCTGTTTTAAACGCGCATAATCGCTTTCTGCCTCATCCAACATCCCAAGCTGCAGGTATATAATCGCACGATTGACTCTCGCTTCGAAATTGTTTGGCTGGAGAAGCAACGCCTGTGAAAAATATTCCAGGGCCGTCTGGGGATCCCCAACTTGTGATAGCAAGTAACCCTTGTTAATCACGGCTACAACGTTTGTAGGTTGAATTGCTAGTAGACGATCAACCAACTCCAGTGCGTTCGTATACATTTTCGACATGATGTAAAGGTTAACACCTAAACTTAGCAAGTTGATGTTATTGGGGTTTTCGGCCAGCGCGTTTCTCAAAACTTGATCTGCCCCCGCAAAATCACCACTAACTATGCAATTCTGAATCTCTAACTCAGGAATCACATGTACTTGCATCTTCAAAGTCTCACGTAGCTTGGGGTCTGATTTAAGTTTGTGAATCACCTGGTGTGCCTGATTAGTAAATTGGAGGGCATTATAAACCTGGGCGAGGTTCACGTACGCACTCGGATTGTCTGGTACCAGTTCAGTCACACGTATAAAAGATTGGGCGGCTTGCTTTAGTAATCCACCTGACCAAAATTCAATGCCTATTTGGTGAGTGAACCATGGATGATCAAACGGACCATTGTAGCTCAAAGCAGTATCTAACTTTCCATACCTATCCAACAATGCTAGGTGTTCCTGGGAAACAGTGAGTTCCAACTGTTCCTTCTTCTGCAATCTCAGATTTGTATCCAAGTTTGCCATGGCACTAAGGCTCATTGGATTTAGCTCAAGCGCCCGGTTAAAACACCATTGGGCACGTGCTACCTGTCCACACTTCTGATTTTCCACTCCCCAAGCGTTTAACGCCTTTGCACTGATTACACCCAGCCGCAATGCCGACTGCGAATAATGGCGGGGCGAAACAAATTGCCAAAAAGCAGACCGTGCGGGTGGCAGGTTCGTAAGTTGGGATACAATCCGTACCAACGGGTCGAGCAGTACCTTATCAAGCTCGTCCCAGAACACATTGTTTGAAGCAACAATATGTTCAGGAATCGCTGGTGGAACCACGTCCGTGCCTAAGGGACACACCTCATACACCAATCCTCGCGGCATCCCATACGCAACCTCATAGTAATAGCCAAAGTTGAACTCACCATAGTAAACCGGTGTATTCGTCAACACCTCACTAAGCCACTGCACCAGAGCCATCCTTAACTGGAGCTGGTTCGTCTCCGAAGGGAATGGTGGATTTACCCATCGGTATCGCTTTCGTAACCAACCTAGATATGCCGGATTCTCAAGAGAAGGCGCGTGAAGTACTAATGGACCCGGCTCCCGTTTCCCCACACTAGCCACTGCCGCTTGTAATAATGCCCAGTGTGAAAAATCGTTCACGAGAACAATCGAATTACTACGCGGCAAACATTTGGCTTGGTGCACAAAATACTGTGGCACAAGCTTTAAGTGCTCACAACGCACGATGGGCAAATTCCTCACAAATAAAACCACGGGCGCAATACAAACCACTGCCAATATTGCTCCGGTTATGGTCTTTCGCACACCCGCGATAAAATTCACTCGGCGCTGAACCGGTCCCAAACGCTCCTCAGGTTTTACATGGAATAGGAAGACCGCATATTTTGCAAAGTACCCCAATGCAATCGCACATAGCAAATACAAGCCTAAAAACTGGAACAATCCACCAAATGAAGCTGATGCTGCCCGCGGACTGTACGGAGGATCAAACATTACAGACACTAACACCACCAACAAAAATAGGTGGACAGCGTGTCGCATGAAATTGCCGAAGCTAGATCCAAGTTTACTTGTATCTGTCACTAAGGCATGCCACCGAAAAGCCATTACCAATACAGGTAAAACCGTCACTAACAATAAAACCACGGTAGCTTCCCTATTGCCCCAGTACATTATCTTAAACCCGAACACCACGGAATTTTTAAATCCCACAACTGTTTGTTTCAGCATTTGCCAAAGCGAGGTCTCAGTAGCACCAAAAATCGCATTAACCAATGGCAAAAAGGCTAAAAAACTAACTCCTAGCAGCCCATACCCTGCCATCCTGAGCAAAAACTTCGGTCTAAAAAATCCCACTTTCCTGATCCAAAACACCGCAACCAAATAAAGTGGCAAAAACCCAATGGTGGCCCAGTAGTTCGCCATTGCTATGCCCATTAAAAACGCGCTTCGGTAAAACCACCCATAGTAGTGTTTTTCGGCCGCCGCACGGACGATGCAATAAATCACTGCAGCCAAGACCAGTACGTTGACCATAAAGCCCGTGTCAGAACTGGCGTTTAACCAAAATGATAATTCCACCCCTAACAACCCCGCCCCTATAACCTGGCCAATCCATATAAACCGTGCCTTGCCAAGCTGAGGCCGACTCAAAAGCGGGCTTTCTACCGGGTTTTCAACAGGAATGAGGGCAATCGACAACGACACTAAACCGAGTATCAATGCAGCGATAGCGGCTGTAAGAACGTTGCCGGCTATTCCCGCCGCTTTAACAGGCAATATCTTTAAAGGCAATGATAAAACAAAGTGGATAAAATTCGTCTGCTGTGGCTCCCAATTCCACCCTTTAAGGTGCGCCAGGGTGATAGCGTTCGAGAAAGACACCCACGTATCCAGAGTCAATACGTAAAGCACAAAAGCTATCCCAACCGTCAGCAACGGAATCACACGCAAAGTGAGATTATCCACCTGGTTTATTCGCGGCACTATTCCCGGTTTCATTAGTCTTAGCTTGTCAAGAACACACCACAATTTGCAAGAAAGGATTACATTTCCCTATCTCTGGAAATCGCTTACAACAGACTGGAAGTCCTATTTGCTGGTTTTAAATTGCGGAGCTTTGGGTTATGCCTATAGTTTTAAACCCATGACAAAATTCGAAAAAACCGTCGCCGAATTAATTGAGCTTCTCAAAGCCAGTGGTCCTCTTGCTGACCCCCTGAATAAGGCCATCAGTGTAGTAACCCAAAGCTTACTCTCGGGTCACAAATTGCTAATATGTGGAAATGGGGGAAGTGCAGCCGATGCCTTACACTTGGCTGCGGAATTCACCTGCCGGTTCAAGGAAGACAGACCGCCATACCCCGCGATTGCCCTTTCCGATAATGTTTCATATCTCACCGCTGTCGGAAATGACTATAGTTTCGAAGAGGTGTTCGCTCGCCAAGTTCAAGCATTCGGCGTCCCAGGGGACGTGTTGATCGCATTTAGCACAAGCGGTCGTTCACAAAATGTTCTAAAGGCGATCATCGAGGCAAACAAACGTGGGTTGGACACAATCTCTTTTCTAGGCAAGGACGGCGGGTTTATACGTGGGCATTCCACAGTGGAAATCATCGTCCCAAGTACCAACACAGCTAGGATTCAAGAAGTACATCAGGTTTTGTTTCACGTGTTATGTGAGGCGGTAGAAGAACAACTCCTTAACCATTGACGGCATAAACCCAGCCATTTTACGAGCAGTACATGCAGGTAGTGCTCTTCCAACCGGAGATCGCACCTAACACAGGTAACGTCGTCAGGCTTTGCGCCTGTACCAACACGACACTCCACCTAATAGAACCTCTAGGTTTCAAGCTAGATGATGCCTCGCTTAAACGAGCTGGGCTAGATTACTGGGCTTGGGTACGAATACACCGCTGGCCTAATTGGGCAACTTTTGCCAAAAACCTTCCGTCAAATGCCAGATTATGGATGGTGGAATGCGGCGGTCCTAAAGCCTACGACCAAGTCCAATACCAAATAGATGATTACCTTGTGTTTGGCCGGGAAACAGCTGGTTTGCCACCCCAACTACTTGAACAATACCGAGATACCTGGATTTACATCCCGATCTTAAATCCTCATGCGCGCTCGCTTAATCTTGCAAACTGTGTGGCAATCGTACTGTACGAAGCCTTGCGGCAACTAAAGTTCCCTACCTATCACCATTGATCCGGGTTTCATATCAACCTAACCCTATGCTTTGCCTTGGCGAACTGCTTCTTTCTTTTCCTCCATTTCAGCCTCAAGTTTCTTCTTACCTTCAATCAATCGGCGTTTCAACTCTTCCGCCTTCTCAACGTCACCTTCAGAATACGCACGGTCGATCTGCTCTTTCATCACAACCTCTAATTCTGCAATCTTAGCTTTGTACATACTATCGATCTCCGCCAGTTTTTTCTTCTGTTCATCGGTCAGCTTCGGTAGCGGAGATTCCTTGTTAAGGCGTTCCATTATCAATTCGTAGGCCGTTTTCATACTACTCAAAACTATCCATTCTAGACCCCTCATTCAAGTAGTCAAAAATCTTGCCCTGAGCTCAAATTAAAGCGGGTCCTATTTCACCTCTCAAGGGAGGTTATTTCACGTCCAGACCAAAAAGAGAGAATGCCTTTTTGTTTACTCACAATTCGGAGGTGTCTTGCTCCCAAAATATATTTAATCATCTCGTTTTACTTTCCACTGCATGGTTCCGCCACCCCAACGCACATAGCCAGTCCTGCAAATCTAAACCCATTCTATACGCGGACCGCTTATCGGTGAACCCAGCCTATTCGTGCTTTACGCAATCGCCCAGAAAGATTATTCACACAATCCAAACGCATGTTTGGTGCAAAATTGGACAACACAGCGATCATGGCATTCGATGAAAGCTCATGTAGCCAACACCCATTTGCTGGATCAGATTTGGGAGGGCAAGCGGATACCCTTGGAAGAGGCCCATGCTTTGTTCGATCTCCCACTCCCATTACTCGGGTTTCTGGCTAACCACCGTAGAGAACTTGCCACGAAGTCGGCATACGAAGGAGCTGGGCCCAGGATTGTCACTTACACCGTAGACCGAAACATAAACTACACAAATATCTGCGTCACAAGATGCAAGTTCTGCGCATTTAGCCGCGACATAGACGCTGGTGACGGATACGTTCTTTCCATGGAGGAGTTAGATCAAAAAATTCAAGAAGCAATCCAGCTCGGAGCCACACAGATCCTGCTTCAAGGTGGGCATCATCCTTCCCTACCGTTTGATTGGTACTTAAACCTCCTAAACCACATAAAAACGCGATTCCCATCAATAAACGTGCATGGATTCAGTCCACCTGAAATCGTCCACTTCAGCCAGCTTACCGGGTTACCCATTGATAAAATCCTGGTAATGTTTAAAGAGGCAGGGCTCGGTAGTTTGCCTGGCGGAGGCGCAGAAATACTCGTCGACCGCGTACGAAAAATTATATCCCCGCACAAAGCTACTGCGACTCAATGGTTAGAAGTTATGGATGCAGCTCACCAGGTGGGGCTGTATTCAACCGCCACAATGATGTTAGGGCATATTGAGACCCAATTAGAACGCCTACAACATCTAGAGAAGATCCGTCAATTGCAGGATCGCGCCTTGGCCCGTCGTTTGGCGGGTGGAATTAATCCACCTATATGTACGCCACCGTCTGGCCAACCCGGTAGACCTCCTCAAGGCCCTGGATATTTCACAAGTTTTATCTGTTGGACATATCAACCCCAAAACACGCCGATGGGAGGCACATCCGTTGGCGCGGTTGAATATCTCAAAACCCTAGCCATCGCCCGTATTTACCTGGACAATTTCCCGTCGATCCAGTGCTCATGGGTTACACAAGGGCCTGAGATAGGCCAGTTAGCCCTGTTACATGGAGCGAATGATTTCGGCTCAGTAATGCTCGAAGAAAACGTAGTCCGTGCTGCGGGAAGCCATTATTATCTAACCGAGTTCGACATCAAAAGGTTAATTTCGGAGCTGGGTTTTCAACCGCGGAAACGGGATACTTGGTACAGGCTGATCGACTAACTATTGACCTTCTATGAACAACACAAATTCACAACCAACAATTCAAACAACCGCTCCAGAAATCAGCGTAGTCATACCATGCCATAACGAGGAACCCAACTTACGCCCGTTAGTAAAGGCAATTACCCAAGCACTCCACCCCCTAGGAAAAAACTGGGAAATCATTATCACCGATGACTATAGCACTGATAACTCGTGGGATGTGATAAAGCAATTAGCCCGCGAAGATACACGAATACGTGGGCAACGGTTAGCATCGCAAATGGGTCAGTCTGCGGCCCTATGGGCAGGGATGAAAGCCGCACGCGGGTCCATCATCATCACGATGGACGCGGACTTACAAAATGATCCTAGTGATATCCCAGCTTTCCTCCAAGCATTAAAAAATTACGATTGTGTTTGTGGGTCTCGCGTCCGTGCCCGAACCCAAGGCGATAACCTAGTTAGGGTCCTGGCTTCAAAAATTGCAAACTGGATCAGAAACAAAATCACCAAAGAAACAATTAGCGATGCTGGATGCTGCTTTCGAGCATTTAAACGCGAGTGTATCCGGGACTTAAAGTTTTTCCATGGCATGCATAGATTCTTCCCAACCCTTGTTAAAATTGAGGGTTTTTCAGTCACGGAAATCCCAATTCGCCACCACCCTCGGCGGGCTGGGAAAGCACACTATGGCATTTTAAACAGGTTGTTCGCTTCTACCTGGGATCTCTTTGCCATTCGCTGGATGCAAAAACGCATGTTCCCTATACGGGTTGCCGAACGTACTGAAGACACACCCCCTACATGAATAGTCATCACTCCGAATGCGTGTGTTTTCCAATAGCACTTTGCTGCTTACACCCTAGCAACGCTTAATTCCCACGTTAGAGTAACCAATTTAGGGCGTGACCAATGTACCAATTTCTTCCCCTAAAACCACACGTTTCAAACTGTGCGGCTCGAAAATGTTAAACACAATAATAGGCATTCGGTGATCCCGACATAATGTGAATGCCGTCGCATCCATTACCTTCAAATTCATATCTAGCGCCTGGTCGAAAGTTAGCCGTTTAAACTTCCGGGCATTCGGATTTGTCAGAGGGTCTGAATCGTAAACGCCGTCAACTTTGGTCCCCTTCAATATCACCTCGGCTGCGATCTCATTCGCGCGCAAAGCTGCAGCTGTGTCCGTAGAGAAATATGGATTACCAGTTCCACCCGCAAAAATTACCACACGACCCTTCTCGAGGTGTCTGACAGCCCTGCGCCGAATAAATGGCTCAGCTATTTGATGCATCGTAATAGCGCTCTGTACACGGGTCGGGACGCCCATCCGTTCCAACACATCCTGTAATGCCAACGCGTTCATCACAGTCGCAAGCATCCCGATGTAATCACTGGTTGCCCTATCTATGCCCTTTTGAGCCCCCTGTAAACCACGGAAAAAGTTTCCACCTCCCATCACCACCACTACCTGAACACCCAAATCCTTAACCTCTGCAATTGATTCAGCCATATGGCGAAGCGCGTCGGGACACAATCCATAACCTTTCTCTCCTGCTAGTGCCTCGCCACTCAATTTCAAAAGAATGCGTCGATACTTAGGTTCCATAATCACCTTGATTCTTACCAGCCTAGGCCCAAACCGTCAAACCCACCTTCGGATACCCTACCGCCGCGACCGATGCCAGCAGATTCACAAGAGTATATCCATTGCTAGACGTGGGTGAACCGTCCCACTAACATACGCTTCACGATGACCACGATCCGGTATAAATGGGTTATTCCTTTTATCCTGGCACTTTCCGCAGTTGGAACCCTTCCTGTTGTCTACGCACAGGATGCCTTCATGCAAATTGCTACCCAACAAGGAGAATCCGATTCGCTGATAGAACCCCCACCACCAGAGCTGCCTCCTAAATTCCTCTTTCATGGTCCCCACGATCCTACGGCAGTATTCACCCCGGCAGACAAACTTGACACTCCAGAGGAACTTTCGTCTGCCCTTGAACAAGAACGCCAACGGATCAACCAATTTCTTAAAAGGCATGCTCCACCTCTACAAAACACACGCACAATAACAACACTAAGTAAATTCCAATGGCGAGAGGCCACACTAGCCGATTTAAAGGACCTAAGCCGCCTAAAAGCAGGTAGTGGCTCATGGAAAACAGTTACAATCCCACACTACGGACCACCATTAGGTCTAACCTCAACCATTTATAGAACCACCTTCATCGCACCTCAGCATAAGACTAATGAAGTAGTCATTTTGCGATTTGGAGCCGTGGACTATCGAGCTCATGTGTTCATAAACAATTCATACTTAGGCTCCCATGAAGGCTTCTTTGCACCATTCGAGTTTGACATTACCACCCGTCTACATCCGGGGAAAAACGTATTGATCGTGGTGGTGGAAAATGACTTCCCCACGTTTGGTCGGGTAAACGACCCACGCTATCCCGATCTAATAGGCGACAAACTGTATGCCGCGACCGGGCCTGGATATAACGATCCCATTGCTGGATGGCATCATTGCCCCCCGGGCATGGGTATTCTGCAGCCAGTTACCCTCGAGGTCAGACCCGCCATCCACATAACCGACGTGTTCGTTAGACCCATCCCTGAAGAAAGCAAAATAGCTGTACTGGTCGAAGCCCGCGCAAGAGACACTACACCGCATCAGGTGGAGATCCAAGCCACTGTTCATGGATACAATTTCGACACTGGTTCCGCCCCTGTGGCTCAACTTACCCTCACCAACTTAGACCCAGTGGGCCACAGCCTGAACTTCTATCGATTCGAAATCACAATTCCATCCTTTAGATGGTGGACATTGGACGAACCATGGCTGTATAGCCTCCAAGTCCAACTAAAGTGTCCGGAGCTTAAAACCAGTGACGCCCAGGAAAAAATCTTTGGCATGCGCAGTTTCAAACTCGATACATCTGGTTCGCCCAAAGGTCGATTTCTTTTTAATGGCAAAGAAATCAAATTGCGAGGAGCAAATACCATGGGATTCGAACAACTTAGAGTGATGCGGGGAGAACTCGATGGATTAATAGATGATTTTCTCCTGGCCAAATTGTGTAACATGAACTACCTCCGAATAACCCAACGGCCCGTCCAACCTGAAGTATATGAAATTGCCGACCGCGTGGGCTTGCTTCTCCAGGTCGATTTCCCTCTCTTCGGTCACATGCGACCAAACCAATTCGCAGAAGCCCTAAAGCAGATGATCGAGATGGAAAGACTTATCAGGTCGCACCCATCGTGTATCATGGTTTCACTTATAAACGAGCGGTTTGCTGACACAAGATCCATTGGGAAACAAAGTCGTCGTATGACTAAAAAGGAATTCGACTATTTCTTTGCCGCAGCCGAACAAGTAATTCACTTCGCGAACCCCGATCGAATTATAAAATTCGTAGAAGGTGACTACGATCCCCCCGCTCCTGGATTGCCAGACAAACATTGCTACACCTTGTGGTATTTTCGCCATGGAATCGATTTTGGCAAACTACACAAGGGTTACTGGCAACCAGTCAAACCCGGCTGGAATTACACCTGCGGCGAGTTCGGGGCCGAAGGATTAGATCGGCTCGAATTAATGCGCAAGTATTGTCCTAGTGAGTGGATTCCACAATCGGTTGCAGACGAAACCAACTGGACACCAGCCAGGATTCCCATGGCACAAACTGATGAAATGTACATCCACTTTTTCGATAAACCATCAACTGTCCAGGAATGGATTGAAAGCAGCAGACAACATCAAGCGCTAGCCACAAAACTCATGACAGAAGCATTTCGCCGAGACAACAGAATGATAGGGTTTGCAATACACCTGTTCATAGACGCTTGGCCCACAGGGTGGATGAAAGCCATTATGGATGTGGACAGAGTGCCCAAACCGGCATATTTCGCTTACCGCGAAGCATTAACCCCCCTAATGGCAAACATACGCACCGACAGATGGAAGTTTTTCTCAGGCGAAATCATAACCTGTGAGTTTTGGGTCTGCAATGATACGCACCACATACCCTCAAACCCTATCATCAAATGGCAATTCGAGCTCAACAACAGTATTGTCCATGCTCAACAAGCCAAAGCCTCAGTCGAACCAGTTAGTGCCACATTCCAAGGTTACACCCAAATACCTGCACCAAACGTAACAAATCGCACCAAAGCAACCATCAGGCTAGCATTGTTCGACAGTAATACTCTCATTCACGATACCGCCGTTGAACTGGAAATATTCCCGCGGCCCCAAATCCCACCAACAATAACCGTATCGGTGCTCGAACCATCTAAAGGCATCACTCGCCAAATCTTAAATGAACTCGGAGTAATTCCAACTGACCTTTCAAATGCCTCCACCATCTTAATTGATGACTACCAAGCCTATCTATCCAACAGCAATTTACTTAACCATGCTCTTGCAAATGGCGCCCGACTAATTTTTTTGAACCTCCCACCCGGCAACTATTTCTTCCCGGGCTCTCAAAAACCAACCACAATCAAATCTGCCAACCCCCACTTTTGCTCCCGCAAAACAGGTCATCCTCTTGTGGCTGGGTTTGAACCCTTCGATTTCAGATTCTGGTACGACGAATTTGAGAAAATGATCACCCCACTTGCAAACGGCAAATTCAGCCAAGATGAGTGGGAACCAGTTTTACTGGCCCAAGATGGTCTTGCTGTAGGCATGCGCAAGGTTAATCAAGGGGAGATTATCCTTTGCCAACTCAATCTCCACGGAAGGACCCGCGCCAACCCACCCGCTTTTATGTTCGCTACTCGGCTCCTCTCCCCAAGCCTTAAAAATCTATATCAACAAAATACCATCGTGGTAACCACCAACCAGCTAAATTCCTTTCCTTAACTAGCACAAATATTCCTAAAACTGAGGGGGCACTAAACCGGGTCGAACCTCCTGCCGTACACCATTACGTCGAAATTCAAACTGGGGTAACACATTCAAGTCGCCACCTTCCAATTCAAAAACGCGATCAGCATATTGAATCGCAACCTCACGACTATTTGTGGCGTAAATAACTGTTTTCCCCATACCTACTGCCTCCCGCATAAATGCTGCAATAACATGGCAATGCTCTCGCTCTAAAGGGACACCCAAGAAATCGTCCATTAACCACACGTCTGGATTAACGGTCGCCAACATAGCAACACCTACCAGATATACTTGCTGATGGGTCAGTTTCCCCACTTGGACGTACGCTAAGTCCATCAACCGCAGCTCTTTCAGAATCTCGAACACCCGGCGCTCTGCACCATCATAATCTGCATCGTACACCTTTAGCGCTAAACCAATATTCCGCAATACAGACTTATCATTTAACATCGTTGGAAAACCAGAAAGGTAGAAAACACGCTTGCGCAATTCGAAGTTCGTGCGCTGAAGCAGTTGACCGTCGTACAATACCTGCCCATCCTCAAAAACCTGCAATCCGGCTAAACACCTCAATAAGGTGGACTTCCCTGAGCCGTTGGCTCCGTAAATCGCTGCTATCTCACCAGGGCCCACCTCAAACGTTACCCCCTGAAGGACGTACCCAGACTCACCGCGCTTTGTCAAATTTCTAACCTCCACTCGCATATGTCATCCCTATGTTAATTTCACACTTCGATAAACTCCTTAACTTTGCTCATCACTTCAACGTAAATGATTGCGGACTTGCCAGGGGGAAAGTACTGAAATGTGGTACCGTTTTTACCTTAAAACAGTTATGGACCCGGAAGGTTGAGGGGACTGACCGGCTCATCCATATCAACATAATTGGCTTGCAAGTTGGCCAATCTCGGTGCTAATTAAAGAATGAATTTGGTGGCTGGGTAGCTCAGTCGGTAGAGCAGAGGACTGAAAATCCTTGTGTCGGCGGTTCGATTCCGCCCTCAGCCACCAATCTTATTTAAACTAAAAAGCCTCAGCCTTTACAGTCGTGTGAATACGCTTCAACGATACCTCCTTAAACGGGTATTCGTTAGCTTGGTAGCCGGCACCTTCGTGCTTGGCTTTATTCTCTTTCTCGGCAACACCCTAAAACAAATCCTGGAACTAGTAATATCAGGCGTTATCAATGCCAGCCTCCTTGGACAAATGCTACTTTACCTTATCCCATTTGTCATCATGTATGCTGTACCCATCGCGATGCTAACTGCCGTACTACTTGTGTTTGGGAGTTTTTCAGCCGACAACGAGCTTACAGCTGCACGTACAAGCGGCATTAGTCTTATTAGCCTTGTATGGCCGGTGCTCTTACTCGGGCTCCTGGTCAGCATCCTAAACATTTTAATTGTCACAGACTACGGCCCAAAAGTCAGAGCCCAATACAAGGAACTGCTGGCACAATCCCGCACACGGCTAGCAGAGTCACTCCTACCCGAACGCCGGTTCATAACACAATTACCCGGATTAATTATTTACATAGGCAAATCCGAGCGCGGCCAAATAAAGGACACGTTGCTCTACTTCACCAGAGACCAAACAAACATCTTCGCCAAACTTCGTGCTCCAGAAGGTTCATTCATAGTTACTAACGACATGCTTGAGTTGCGCCTAAAAAGGGTGCGTGGCGTTATTCACGCTAACGACCAATGGTGCCCCGCGTTCTTCAGTGAATGGGTATGGCGAACCAATTTTAGCACAAATACACAACGTCGCGGCGTTGGTTTGCGCCATATGAGCGCAGTGGAACTTATCGCGCAAATCCAAAAACTTCGGACAATGGAGAAACCGGGCAATCATCCCAACACACGGCAAGACGAACTCAATATGACACTACCACTTCGTGTACAACTACATCGGCAACTAGCATTCGGTTTTGCAGGGTTCGCATTCACTCTGGTGGGAATCCCACTCGGCGTGTTCATGCGCCGACGTGAAACCAGTATCAGTGCTTCAGTCGCTATCTTGATCGTCCTCGTATACTATGTAATGATGTCGGCCGCCGAAACATTTGATTCCCGCCCTACCATGCATCCAGAACTCTTGATTTGGTTGCCAAATTTTTTACTCCAGACCATCGGTATCGTCCTTTTAATCAAAGCTAACAAATGACGCCTTCCACCCCAATGTATATCCCACATTCCAAGACATTAAAGCCCCTCTTCTATTCAAACGAAGCACATTTTTGAATTTTCTACATCGCTGCAGACCAATAGATTCACTTCGAAATGGGCTGGATTCAGCAACTGGATACAACTGCATTTCACTTCATAAACCGTGACTTATCTAACCCGCTCTTCGATCGAGTAATGCCGTGGCTGAGTTGGAACCGGTTTTTTATTCCAGCCCTAATCCTTGTGCTGGGGTATCTATTTTGGCATGGAAAGGCGAGGACCCGCATTTTTGTTATAGTGCTATTAATAACAATTGCAATAGCCGACGGACTTGTAGCTAATCCACTTAAACAGCTTTTTGCCAGACCACGACCTTTCGTTTCAGAAACTGGAGTACACCTGCTAGTTGGGGAAGGGCGAAGTTACGCAATGCCCTCATCCCACGCAGTAAATTGGGCTGCTGGTGCCACTGTAGTGCTAATCTACGGAGGCACACGATACTTCCTCTTTATTGCCACCATTGGAATTTTTGTCGGCTTTTCCCGAATCTACAACGGTGTCCATTATCCCACGGATGTACTTGCAGGGTATCTAATTGGCGCTTTATCCGCCTTGGCAACCGTAAACATAATCGATGTTACATGGCGCTACGCTGGGAAACGACTTTTTCCTACATGGTACCAAATATTACCCTCCTTGAAGAATGTTGTCGTCCACGCCAACCAATTTCCTAATAAAGTTGATCCAACCCTTGAAAACCTTCAATGGCTGCGATTGGGTTACTTACTGATAGGAATAACTTTGCTCTTCCGCTTATGGTACATTGCCAAACCTATCATTGAACTCTCATTCGATGAAGCATACCAATGGATCTGGTCACGACATCTCGCACTATCCTACTATAGCAAACCTCCCATGATTGCGCTTGTGCAAAGACTCGGCACATTACTGTGGGGGGATACAGAACTAGGGGTGAGATTTTTCGCGCCAGTGCTAGCAGCAATCGTGTCAATGATAATACTCAAATTTTCCCATTCACTCGGCAAAACCCGACTTGGTGTGCTACTTCTTCTCCTTGCATTAACGACCCCTATGCTAGCTGTCGGATCCGTTATAATGACAGTTGACCCGCTAAACGTCACCTTTTGGACAGCGGCTATGCTAATAGGTTGGCGTGCAATACAACCCGACGGAAAAACCTTACACTGGATTTTGGTAGGAATTTGCATGGGATTAGGGTTTCTCAGTAAGTACACCACCTTACTCCAACTTCTCTCTTGGATAGCAATTTTCGCTTTTAACAAAGAAGCTAGAGTACACCTTAGGCGAGCTGGTCCTTGGCTTGCTTTGCTAACCCTGGCTGCTTCAACTTTGCCGGTTTTGGTATGGAACGCTCAAAATAATTGGATCACTATTCACCATCTTGCCGACCGTGGCGACTTAACTACCTCCATCCATTTTGGCATCAAATACACCTTAGATTTCATCTTCACCGTATGTGGAGTCCTTAACCCAATTTATTTTATTGGGATTTGGTGGGCGATTGTGGCCTTTTTAGTTGAGAGCCGGTGCCGAGCCAACCCACTGCTCCATTTTTTATTCTGGATGTCAATCCCTGTATGGGCATTCTACCTTCTACTCTCCTTTAATACCCGCATCCTCCCTAACTGGATCGCTCCAGCTATTATCCCATCGATGTGCTTAGCTGCACTTTATTGGGAACCCAAACTCTTAAACAAGGTTCCTAAATACGCGCTCCGTGCTGGGTTAATCCTCGGTACCATAGTGGTGATTTTTATGCACGACACGACCCTCCTAACCAGATGGTGCGGAATTACTTTGCCACCGGGTAAAGATCCCTCTCGCCGGTTACGAGGATGGAAAGCAATCGCACAAATCGTGAATGAAAAACGTCTGGATCTGGAAACGACCGCCGGTAAACCAGCATACATAATTTGCGACTCTTATGGACTTACTGGTGTAGTAACCTTTTACATCCCTGAAGCCCGCCAGCGGGTCACAACCAACCCACTCGTTTACTGTCTACGGCGTAACAGGCCATCTAACCAGTTCTACTTCTGGCCCCATTATGACTACACCCAAACTCAAAGAGACCATGACGCAATATTCGTATCGCTTGTAAATCGGCGTGAACTTAGAAACATGAACGAAGATCTACACCCCCAATCCCCACCCGAATTAACACAACAATTTGAATACGTTAAATACCGTGGCACTATACCTATCTACCACAAAGGATCCCTGGTACACAAAATTAGGCTCTGGGAATGTCATTCGCTTAAATGACAACGACTTACACCATAAAACTTCTTCCCACTCAGTGCGATCTAGATTCCACTTTCTCCAGTGGACAAACCTTCCGATGGCACAAAATTGGCCCTAGCTGGTTTGGTATCATTGGTAACAGATCCGTTCTATTGACTCAGCTCACTGATCAAATCCAAGCCCAAACACCACAAACTTGCAAAGATTGGTCGTGGCTAGAGGACTACCTCCAATTGAAATTAAACCACGAATCCATGATTAAAACCATACGGCGGGACGCTTTCATCAGTGAGGCAATAGCTTTGTACCCGGGATTACGGCTACTTAGGCAAGACCCCTGGGAATGCTTGGCATCTTTCATATTATCAAGCGCAAACTCAATACCTCAAATCCAGCGCGCAATTGACCTCCTATGCCAGCGATTTGGCAACCCCATCCCTGGAATCGTGCGGGAAATCCCTGCTCACTCTTTCCCTAAACCCGAGATACTTGCAAAAGCTAAGCTATCTGATCTCACCAACTGTAAAATAGGATTCAGGGCCAAGTACCTAAAGCAAATCGCATTCATCATATCAAAGGGCATAGTGGACTTAAACTCACTTCACAATATACCTACCAAAGAAGCCCGCAGGATACTTACTTCATTGCCGGGAGTAGGACCTAAAATCGCTGATTGCGTGCTGTTATTTGCATACGGACGATTCGAGGTTTTTCCGGTGGACACCTGGATCCGCCGAGCAATGCAGTACTTCTATTTCAGAAACCAACGGACTCCTGACTCCGTAATTAGAAAATTCGCCACTGAGTACTTTGGGAGATATGCTGGCTATGCCCAACAGTTCATCTATCACCACACCCGGACCTCCCTCAGAATACAGCTCTCCCTCGCATTAGCACCGCCAACTAAACACAAGCGCTTCTCCGCTAAACCGCAAGCAAAACACTCACCTACACTCCGACTCTAAACTTGTTGTACCCACGTTCAGAAACGCGTCTCGCCAACATCCTACCTCCACAACAAATGAGATTTTCATCGTCAAATCTGTATCCACCCAATATCTTCATCACTCACGACCCGGGTAATAGACTCAGAAAAATGCAAACATGTATAGGCATAGCATTTACGCCAAACGATTTTTGGGCTCTTAAAAAAGCCGATCTCAGCAACACAATCTGTGTTGTACTAGACGTACTCAGGTTTACTAGCACTGTGGTAACTGCATTAGCATCCGGCGCTACCGGAATCATCCCAGTAAGCGAAATCGCTGAAGCTCTCGAGTTGCGGGCCCAAGACCCAACATTCCTACTCGGCGGAGAGCGAAAAGGCCAACGTATAACCAGTTCTCTCACTGGCGGAGCAGAGTTCGACCTCGGTAATTCACCTCGGGAATATACGCCCCAACACGTCCAGGGGAAACGAATTGTGTGCACAACCACAAATGGTACCCAGGCCATTCGTGCCTGTGCTCATGCTTCCACAGTTTACATCGCCGCCTTGCTCAACATCAAAGCCGTAGTCCACCAACTCATAAAAGACCGCCCTACTAATCTGGTCATAGTCTGCAGCGGGACTGAAAACGAACCAGCCACAGAGGATGTATATACCGCGGGCATACTTTGGGAAGAACTTCAGCAACACCTGCGATTTGACCACGTCTCTGATGGAGTTCAAATCGCTTACCTGACCGCAAAAGCTATAGGGCACGAGCCCAAAAGCATAATACCATATTCCAAAAACGCGCAACGGCTTCTGTCTATCGAGGAACTACGGGATGACGTGCCATTTTGCCTTCGCAGAGATGTGTTCCAGATCGTGCCACGACTTATAAACAACGAAATAAAAGTTCACTAAATCACTCCCCGTTTCCGAGAACACTCCCCCAATCGGCATTCAATGTGTTGCCGCCAATTACCGCTTTTCCAAAGCAAGAAATCTATTCCTATACAGACCCTGTCCAAAGATTATATCACCTTTCAAAATCGCTATAATCTGCGAAGGGACCTTTTGGCTACCTGCGAAACTTCAATCCTTATATCAACGTGAGACACGATCAAAATACACTGCCTCACTCTTACGTTTCATGCTGGATTGGGGCCTCCCGCACCCACGCCGGCCAAGGATAACTTCCAGGCTTTATCACATATTCAACCCCTGTTTCTCCTCCCGTCTGACACATAACAACGCCACGTGCCAACTCACCCACTACTCTCAACCGGTGCCAACCCGCCTGCCTTGCTAATGCAACCGCAGTAGCTCCACCCTCCGCATAAACACGCTTAATTCGTGTGCGATGCAAAACATCCACAGTTACCATCGATAACCAACTGGACAACCGGGCCCCAACTACACGATCAGACACTAAGGGTAACCCAACCGAAAGTATTACCCGGGGTACATCTTCCAAAGCATTGCATATCTTCTCACTAACTTGCTGTACTCGATCCTGCATTGGATCATTTTCCAAAGCCTCCCGCGGAAGACCTATTACGCGCACTCCTCTTCGCGCTTGTTCCGCAATAAAATCCACGGTTGTCTTTGACGCACTCCCGCAAACAAACAATTCACGGCTTACGGTTTTAGCCTCCGCATGCTCCAAGCACCCATCCACTCCAAACACGGCTTCCGCAGATAACCCCCCATGCATAACCAGACACGCACTAAAAAAATCTGAACCCCCTGCAGGTAAAACTTCTTTCCTCACTTTTCTCGCCCAAAATAAAACGTCGTCGATATCCTGTGCTTCACCGATTATCACATCGGCAATTGGCCACTTCATTCGACTTGTCAAAGCCAAGCGCAATCCCGGAGGACATTCCATCAGCTCAGTCACTTTATCGTTGAGCCGAGGATACTCTGGATCGTGTCTAAACTGCGTAAAACTTATAGGCTTGCCGTTTATAAGATAGCGGCCACCAACAATTGTTCTCCCGAGGGTTGGGTTACAGGGCACCAATAAACATTGGGGGAAACCGAACACCTGCATTAACTCACGAATCTCAAAGAGCACAGGCCCACGCAGCACCGAATCCACCTTTTTGAAAATAAATCTTGGGCTTAATTCTAAGGCAAATGTCGCAGCTATCCTAACTTGCACCATTGCATCCTCAGGCGAGAGCCCTCTTGAATCCGTATCCACGCACACCACATCAGAAGCACTTTGCAACACAGGTACTTCACAACCCCGGGAAAGCAAAACCACTTGGGAAGTAATACCACATGCAACTGCCCTACCAGCCAATTCAGCGGCCCCAGTTAGATCATCGGCAATTACCACGATAGGACCTTTGGTGGGAACGGCGACCATCCTATCGAATTACTGTTGTAGCTCGACCTAGATACATTCGGACCGCCACTTTGATCGCTTGGAACAGGCTGGTTGGTTTTGCTAATCCCCGCCACGCAATATCAAAAGCCGTACCGTGATCCACTGAAGTGCGGATTATAGGAAGGCCTAATGTGATGTTTACCCCCACATCAAAAGCTAACATCTTGAATGGTATATGCCCCTGGTCATGATACATCGTCACAAATGCGTCATAGTTGCACCGCATGAATGGCGTAAACGCAGCGTCAGGCACAAGCGGTCCCTCTGCCGTTATACCTATTTGCCGAGCCCGGGCAATCGCAGGCTTGATCAACTGTTCCTCTTCGCCGTATCCGAAAAGGCCGTTTTCACCTGCATGCGGATTCAAGGCGCATACCCCAATTCGTGGTTCCCGCCTTAACATCCAACGCATTGCGTCAGCTGTTAGACATATCACATCAAAAATCCGCTCCTCAGATAAATGCTTCACAACATCCGCATACCCGACGTGGGTTGTGACCATGGTTACCGTTAACTCCTCAGACCACTGCATCATACAAGTCCGCTTTGCTCGGGTCAGGCTTGTAAAAATCTCTGTATGACCTGGATAATTAATCCCAGCTGCATTTAAGGCCTTCTTGTTTATAGGACCGGTAACCACCGCCGCCACCTTCCCTGCCAGAGCGTCATTAATCGCACACTGAATAAACTCAAACGCAGCACGGCCACAAGCAGGGTTAACTGTGCCCGGCTCAAACGAAATAACCTCCCCTTCTAAGACATCAATCAAAACCGGTCCTAAGGGATGTAAACTGCGTCGCCATTCAACCAGGCTTATAGTTGGGATATCCCGTGGGACAAGACCTCTGCTTCGCAACTGATCCCATACAGTGGCGCTGCCAAAAATTACCGGTGAGCACAAATCAAGGATGCTACTTTCAGCAACTGCTTTGGCACAAATCTCGGGCCCAACCCCAGCAGGATCACCCATTGTAATTGCAACCACCGGCTTTGTTTGCAATTCCATGAACAACCCTCCATTTGTCAAAAGGTCAATTCCAAGAAGTTCACGTTCCAACTTGCGTACCTAACACCACGGTGCGAAATTCAGCAACCACTTTTTCCGACTCCGCATTATCCAATGGTAAGATAGGTGGAAGCGTCCATCGTTGGCACCATTCGTTCGACGCTAGGATAGCTTTTAAAGCAGCGAGCGACTGGCCCAAAGGCCGGCCTTTTTGATATGTCGCTGCCGCGGCGTTCAGTACCCCAAATAATTCTCTGGCCCTATTAAACCGACCGGCTATGCATGCTTCGTAAAATTCTACGCATACACGCGGTATGATATTCCCAACACTAGGCACAATCCCACTTGCGCCGCGTGTCATCCCTTCGTACATCAAAGCCCCAACCCCCACCAAAATTGCAAATTGATCGCTACCCCCAAACCTTTCCAATAAAGTCTTCAGCCTTGTGAGGTCATTTTCTGAGTCCTTCAACCCTATCACTGACGGATATGCTGCAAACTCCTCAACTATCTCTAATGGGATCGAACAATGGGTTGTAGCAGGGATGTTGTACAGAAGCACCGGCCCGTAAATTCTATTAATCGTGCGATTAAACCAATTACGCAGTTCCTGAACTGTTAGCGGATAGTAATTAGGTGCTGTTAGCACCACCGCGTCCACACCCATTTCAAACGCGTGATTAGCAGACGCCACAACAGTGTCTAAACTGTTCCCGAACACTCCTACATACACCGGTACACGACCTTGAATAGTGGAGATCGCCTCTGAAATTACCCGACGTTGCATCCACTCAGGCACAGAAGGGCCTTCTCCTGTGGTGCCCAGCAAAAATATTCCATGCGTACCAGCTCCGATCTGTAAGTCTATCAACCGATGTAATGCCTCCACATCCAGCTCCCCCGTTTGTGTAACCGGGGTAACCAACGGGACAATCACACCTCGCGGTTTAATGTTCACTGTCATACGCCAAAATAAAATCCCACGCCCCTATTAAACACCCTAATTGTTAAAACGCCAGTTGATATATTGCAAGAGCGTCGCTCTCCGTAATCAGACGTGGATTATTCCCTAACAAGCGGCTAACACGCATCGCCGAAGCTGCTAATCCCGGTAGGGTTTCCCAGGTTATTCCAACGTCTCGCAACCGATTAGGCAATCCCAAACCAGAAACAAATCCACACAACACATCCTTTGTTTGTTCGGGTGTCAATACTGCGACATCATCTACGGGCAAAAGGCCTAACTCACGCAACACCCGAAAGTACCGATCTTTCATCACCTGGAAATTAAAATAGACCACATAGGGTAACATCAAAGCATTTGCAACCCCATGTGGAATCCCAAATCGCCCATTTAAAGGATAAGCTAAGGCATGAACACCTGCCGTGCCCACGGGCCCGAGACATAACCCACCAAAATAACTCCCAATCAAGGTCTGCGTACGGGCTAAAAGATCCGATCCATTCTGCACAGCCTTTGGCAAACCAGCAGCTAAAAGACGTATTCCAGCCAATGCAAATTCGTCTACCATCGCATGTGCCCGGCGATTTGTGTATGCTTCGATACAATGCACAAGAGCATCCATCCCCGTAGCAGCCGTCACACGAGGTGGGACACTTACGAGCAATTCAGGATCCAGTATCACATAGTCGGGTAATAGGTATCGACTAATTATGGCTTTCTTCTCAAGCGTTTGCTCATCAAGGATAATTGCATTAGGTGACGCTTCGCTCCCAGTCCCAGCTGTGGTAGGAACACAAATTAGTACAACCTTGCGCGCGGGTACTGTATCCGTGCCAAAATACTCGTGCACGGGGCGATTATCTTCTGCCAACACACTCACAATTTTTGCGACGTCCATGACGCTTCCGCCACCGATCCCAATCACTAGATCTGGCTTTGTTGTCCGTGCACATTCCAACACCCTGATCAAATCAGAAACAGTAGGCTCACGATCGACAGAAGGCGCCTCAACAACCTCCAGCCCAAATCTTTTTATCCCGGCAAACACGCCTTCTAGCAAAGGTTTAACATTGGACGTCGTGACAACCAAACAACGCCTAATGCCTAGCCCCTGCAACATTGTCGGGAGCTCAGAAATGCTGCCGGGACCACAAATCACCGAACCCGCCTGGTATAGTTGTATCCGATCCATAATCAACCTGAAGTTTCAACCCAATGTTCCTTCTTCTTGAGCCATCCCCATAAGGTCAGCGAATATATATCTTTATCGATACGACCACCACATACCAAACTCGCTAAATAACCAACTGCAACAACAATCACGTGCCCCAGAATACCTACTGTAATTCCAGGAAAAGGGCAATTTAGTACACCCAAATCCAAAATTCTCCTTTCTCCGCCTGTAAGCACACCCCAAGCTGTGAAAATTATGCATGCTGCAATTCCAGTCCATAATCCTAGCCTATTTGCTCGCGGACTTAAGAATGCAAGTATGAAAATCCCAGCAATTCCAGCGGTCAAAATTGACGACACTGTAAAGTACAAAGACAAAGTACGTTCTCCTGCCAAAGCAATCACTATAGCCACAGCTATGGTCGCAATGCCGCTTAGTAACACTACAATCCGACCCACCAAAAGCCGAACTGGGTCGGTTGTCCCAGGCCAAAACCTCCGAAAATAATCTTCCACACACACCGCAGAGAAACAGTTCAAATCCGAGGCAATGGTCGACATGCCAGCTGCCATAAGGGCAGCCATAAATAATCCCGCTATCCCAACCGGCATGTGTGAACCAACAAAATAAGGAAATACTTTATCGGGTTTGTCCACATGTGGGGGTAAAGCCTCACCCGACAATTGGTAATACGCCCAAAGCAATGTCCCGATCAACATAAACAGCATCCATGCAGGCAAACACATTAATGCGCCCACTGATACTCCTTTTAATGCGTCTTTGTCAGTGCGAGCCACGAGGTATCTTTGGACAATTGTTTGATCTCCAGCATACTTTTGCAGGTACCAGAAAAACCCGTAAAGCGCCATTACCCAAAAACCCTTTCCGGTTAAATCAAATTTCATGTCGCCCAATCCAAACTTTCCCTGTTCCCATGCCAATGAAAGAGCCGCTCCAGGCCCCCCTGGTATCACAAACAATAAATAGCCCAGACACAAAAACGTGCCCAACCACATAATGATCCCCTGCACAACCTCAGTCCAAATTACCCCCTCAATACCACCCGCCAATGTATAAGCCACCGTGACAACACCCGTAAGTATAATGAGAGTGATCAAGTCCCAACCTGTAATACTATGGATCGTCAACGCCAATAGAAACACAACAAAGCCCATTTTTGAAAAATGCCCAATCAGAAAGCCAAGCGCTGCGTAAACACGAGCTCCGTACCCAAACCGTTTCCCAAAATACTCGTACGCGCTCATTCCTACTACTCGCCGGTAAAACGGGATTACCACCGTTCCTACTAACAACAGCACCACAAGTACCATGAAACCTGGTACTAACTCTCGCCAGTCTCCAGCGAACGCTGAGCCAGGATAGGCCACAAATGTAATGCTACTTATTAACGTAGCAAAAAACGAAAAAGCCATCGCCCAATGTGGAATGGAACGCTTAGCCACAAAATAAGCTTCGGTGGAAGTCTGTCGACGCCAAACCCGGGTGCCAATCCAAGTGACCATTCCCAAATATAGAACAATCACTATCAAATCCAGCCAACGCACACCCATACTCCGTTCCTCCTCGCCATCACTCCGAATCCAGATTAAACTCCCCTAAGTTCAAAGGATATTTGCCATATTGGCGAACCAGCGACACAATATAATCGTACGTGGGGCCCGCAACTGCGCTGGTTACTGAATGATCCGACATGAACACGTATCCCCCACCCCGAGCTGCATTCAACTTCCGCAATACTTCTACCCTAATCTTCCCCGGATCGTTTGTCTCCCAAACCGTAATATCGCTGTTACCACAGAACGCTATCCGATGGCCAAAACGATGTCGAAGCTCTATCACATCCAAGCCGGCTTTAGCTTCCAGTGGATTCAGTCCATCAATCCCAATCTCAATAAAATCTTCAATAAGCGGCCCCACATTGCCACACCCATGGTAAATAACTGGTAATCCATAAGCATGTGCAGCTTGTGTTATTTTGGCCACCCAGGGCTTAAAATATTCTCGCCAATAATCAGGCGAGAAAAAAGTCGTTCGTCTATAGGCTACATCCCCCCAAATTACAAAACCATCCAACCAACCTGCCCCAGCTTCCATTTCAGCCTGCGCCATCTGAAAATAAAACTCGCCAATGCGGTTAATAATCTTCCCCATGCGCGCAGGACACTCTCCAATCCACAATAACGCATTGTGCTGGCCTACCAATCGAGTTAGACATTCACTAACTTCAATAATGCTTCCGAATACAGGAAACTTTGGCCATAACGACTTGACCGTTTCAATCCATGGCGGGCTGTTCCGCTGGAAGCCATCACCAACACCAGCTATCTGATTATCGCCTTCACTAAAAAATCGTCGCCGATCTGCAGGATCATCGAATTCTGCCCCTTCAAGCTTATCGATGGAATTAATTTCCCATGCAATCATCTCTGGCATTGGAAACTGAAAATGTTTTCTGATGGTTGCCCCAAATCCAGTCTTTACCACCACTTGCGTTTCGTCCTCATGCACCACTTCAAAGGCCCTAATCCAAGGATCCATATTGGGCACTGTCACCACAAAATCCAAATCATAATAATGGTATGGGTCGGTATCCGGTGAAAGTCCCAGCTCTTGTCGCCAGCGTTTTATAAACCCACCCCAGAAAAAATCGCTAATAGGCACTCTATCTGGCTCCTTGTGGTGTAATGCGGCAATGAGACGCTGGAGTTTGCGGACTGTATTTTGGGGTCGGTCCATATGCATGATAGAGTTTTAAATCCAACCTTACACATTCTCGTTCATACCAATCCATACGCAAATATACCCCGATGCCACAAGGTAGGATATATTCTGCCCATTACTTTGTCCAGTCACTCTACTTGCCAAAGTTCAAACTCGCCCCCATACAAGCATTCGGAAAGAACATCCTGAACCATAAAATCCCGTAAAAATCCAAACGGGGTTTCCCATCATGCAGATCCTGTCACCACGAGACCCAAAAGCCTTCCCAAAACCCAACCCACACAAAGTAAAATGTAACCAGGAATTCAATTCCCACCAATTCTGAGCGTGACGTTAGAATACAGCGATTTTCCGGGCCGCTTGCACATCCAGCACACCCAATAAGTCAACACTGTCAAAAAACCAAGTTATTACACCAACCCCGCAGGCATATTCTCTAAACATTTCAAATCTCTTTTGGGCCTTTACTCATTTTACTACCACAGGAAGTTCTGGCTCTTTTCCTTCCCACCCACCAACCGAAAAGTAGCCCGCCTAAGGCCCATTGCGTGACAATCGCATAAGGGATTGCACGCTCTACAGAAAAATTTTCCCACAACGGAATCCGCACCATAAACAACACAAACACCAGTGCTGGCGTATGTAGTCTTATAAACAGCCAGTCTACAAAAGTTGGATACTTTGCAGCCGCTAAATCTGCTACAGCCAAAATAAGAATGCCTACTGCAGCCCCAAGAACTAAACCTAACCATGGCCAACTTTTTACCAATTTTCCCATAACCAATCCTGGAATTTAAAGCATAGGTTATCACTTGCCAGCGGGGTTGCCAAAAATTTCGCTTTCCCCCAAGTTGTCCGTAGAGGGGACAAACGCACAGCTAGATCCCCATAAGATCCTCTATTGATTCCTGCGCATCACCAAATCAAATTACACCATTCTCACTTTCCATATTTACGCATCACAGTCAGAATATAGCCACGATCCACACCGTGGGTGAAGCAGCAGATTGCGCCAAGTGAATCCCCCAACAATTTGCGATTGTTATTCAAGCTGCAGCCGGTAGAACCTATAAGGTTCGCCTGGGATCACCGCATTCGTAATTACAAGCGAACCATCAGGATTGAAAACATTGGTTTGAATCCGCTGCCAGTTTTGCACTGGTAAAGTAACGTTGGTAGAGCTTAACAAGTGGCATCTTGCCCCAGCCAAGCCATTTGAAACCGAAATGACAATGTTGGTAGTAATCATCGAGACAGAACTTATCCGAATCGCGGGTGCAACTCCTGTGACAACACGTAACACCCCATCCTGGGTCAAGGTCGAGGTATCCCACGCAAGGCCTGGCCCCGGAACAGCGGGTGAAATTTCTACGAAACTACCAGCGTAACTAGCCGCTTCGAACAGCTTAATCGAGTCGCCAGCAGTCAGCGCATCGCCACTCAATACCACATGCAGTTTCCCACCGTAGTTTAGTTGGCCACTCACTTGTAATTTATCCGCTGTAATTACTGTACCGGACTTAGCAACTTTTAGCTGGATTGTGCCCTGGTTTATCAGGGACCCATTGATGTTTAGAGTGCCATTACCTTTGAGCGTTTGCGTAGGCGCTAAAGTCAGTGTGCTATCGACCCTACCTGTGACGTCCAGAGCAGCCCCGTTCTCAAGGATTACATTTAAAGAATTGCTTATAGCACCAAGCCCAGCCAAGGCCAAAGTGCAACCGGAGCCAACGATGGTGTCACCCGAGTAAGTATTCACGTTGGTTAACGTCAGATATGCTCCATCTTTCAAAGCAAGTGACACACGGCGTGTCCCCGCGCCAATAGTGTCCCGGATAACGCCCCCGAATAGTGAGGTATTGGGCCCAGCCAATGTCAGCACCGAATCTGAGTCAGTGCTACTGTTTCCAATTATGCGGGTTGTAGTGCTAAGGGTAACAATTGCCGCCAATTGCTGGTTAAAACCGGCAAGGTCAAACGTTTCATCGGCTACACCTCCAAGCCCAAACACAAGGGTGCAGTTTACTGGGAGCGCATTGTGAATACCGAGTTTAACCGTGCCGCTGGTAATATTATTCGTAGCAAAAGAATGACCACCGACAGCGAAGATCCAAGTCGCACCGTCGTCAATCGACACGCGGGTCATTTGACTATTAAGCAGCATAGGTGCTGCAATAATACCGGTACAACCAGATCCGCTTGTACCGCCGCCACCTGTGCCCCGTAAAATTAACACTCCGGTGAAAACCTGGTTTGTAACTGGCCCAGCGATCATGAAAACGGCACCTGGTTCGGTACCAAAGTTAATTGTTCCTTCGAATCCTGTGAATGCGATTGGGCCTGCCCAGATGTTTGTGACGCCACCTGTACCACGGCTAAACAAGGCCGATCGTGTACTCGCGTCTGAAGGCAAGCCTACCCAGACATTAGATAGTGCTGTTCCATCGGCCAAAGTAATCCGGGTGCCCGTGATACCGGCCCCGCCAGCGGAGGTGTATACGGGGATAGTTGTCAGCGATCCTAGTGCTTTCGGATGACCTATGATTAATTCACCGTCGTAGACCCCTGCGAATCCGCCAAAATTATTTGCAGCCGCGAGCTTCCAGGCACCTGGACCATTTTTAGTAAGGAGCCCATTGCGGAGATTTAACGGGCCAGCGATTACTCCTAGGCTTCCATTATCTCCAGTCAATGTTAGGTTTGCATTAACATTAGCCCCATTGACACCTGCTTCATTGCTGAGGATCAGCGTTGCGTTTCCATCTACGTGGAATTGAGCGTCACCAACTAAAGTTATTGGGCCAGAATAGATGGTTCTTCCTGCGCCTCCTTTTCGAAGCGCATGGCCACTCAATATGAGGGGTTCCTCAACAATATCAATATTTGCGTCAATATAAAGTAGCCCACCATTTGTAACAAACGTTCCTGAGTTAGTGGCGCCCAAGGCACATGGATGTCGCGGGTGCAACACACCTGCTTCAACAACAGTTGGTCCAGTGTAACTATTGCTACCAGACAGTACGAGCTCGCCGTACCCGGATTGATACACCGACCCACTGCCGGTAATTGGATTCGTCACTCCTAATGCATCTGCGCGATTGAAAGCCAGCTTGGAATTATTGGTGATTGCACCACCTGCTATACTGCCCGTGGTTCCCCCGTTGCCCACTTGGAGCACACCCCCTGAAATCAACACTCCAGAAAAGATGTTGTCGTTATCCAGGATAAGAGTGCCAGTCCCAGACTTGGTCAACAAACCGTAACCGATCGTTCCTCCTGTGAAGGTGTAATCTTTAGATGCGCTTACCGTAATACTACCCGGGTAAACAACACCAGAGATATTAATTGGCGGATGGTTATTGCCTAAGTCGTTAAATATGACGTGGTCACCTGTGTAGAAATACGCAGGCGCACCGTTCTGGACCCAATTTGCTGTGATTCCTGTATCCCATACATTGGCCACACCATCACCCACCCAAGTAAGCACTGCCGGTACTCGTGCAACTACGAGTTGAATCTCTTTCACTGCAGTGTTGTTGGTCACCACAAAGCCCGGCGGCACTTGGAAGTTTCCAACATTTCCTGAGAATGACCCGTACTTAAAGAGTGTGTATGCACCAACACTTGGCACACCTTGGAGGTAACTCAAATTGATCGTAACCGGCCCATTTACAATTAAAGCTCCACTTACCTCGACTTCGTCGTTCGCCCCTGACACAGAATCCGCTGACAAATCAAAAGCAAAGGTGCTATACCCATTTAGTGTAAGATTTCCGGCTATCTTGAGCATGCCCGCAGCGTTTGTCCCACCTGGATTGATAACGGCGCCGAAGCTATCGCTTACATTACCCTGGATAGTCCCCTTACCGTTGAGCGAAGCGCCTGTGCCAAGGGTTAAACCTCCACTCAACCCGGAAACATCCAAAACCGCACCAGAGGCAACCTCAATATTGGTCACAGTAAATGGACTGGCATTACCTGTGAGCCGCAAGGTACCCTTGTTGACTATGAGACTACCACTTATGCTAAGGGGTCCTGAAAGCGTGACCGTGCCGGCTCCAAATTTAGCTAGTGTAAGGCCGTACCCACTTATACTTCCAGCGAAAGTACTATTGGCATCGTTGAATCCCAACCTGAGTGTTCCACCACCGACCGAACTTGTCACTTCACCAGATCCACTCAGGCCATTTATGGAGAGGCTAATTCCATTGAGGTCGAGTGTAGCACCTGGGTTGATTATGACGTTGCCTTTCCCAGGCCCACTAGGGATAGCGCGTGAGTTATTGACCTGCAACGTACCTGCCTTGATTATTGTATCACCTGAATAATCGTTAACGCCCCCACCCAAGGTAAGGGTGCCATTGCCATCTTTTACAAAAGTACCTGTACCACCCCAGTTGTCCGAGATCTGGCCATTGAATGTAAGTTGATTCCAATCTGTAACGCTAATTGTTCCAGTTCCGGCACCTTCGACAGGTCCAATCCGAATACCCCGAGTGGATTCCAAAGTAAACGTTGCGTCTGCTTCGAGTGTGCCGCCGTCGATGACTATATTTTCAGGTTGATAACAAGAGAACGTGCCATTTCGGCTAGGGCCACCAAATCCACCCAAAACCGCCCCTGTGGTAATTCTTAGCTTTCCCTCCTTAATTACGGTTCCAAGCCGATAAGTATTGCCCTGGCTGGCTAGGACAAGTGTGCCTGGGCCAGTTTTAACCAGCCCACCAGCATTTGCCAAACCAATGAAAGGCGCCTCGGAAACTTCTCCATAAAGGGTAAGTGTACAGTTGGTGGCTACTTTGATGGTGCCCATCCCATAACCAACAACTGGCCCCACCATCACAGGGTTTTGTAATTCCACGTTACCTACTACTTCCAGGGTACCGCCGTTGATTAGTACTGGTCCTAATCCGAGGTTCGCAGCGCTCGAAATCACAAGCGATCCACAAACGATATAGTTAGTACCCGTATGTAGGTTGTTACCATTCAAAACAAGTGGACCACTACCACTCTTCGTTACCGAAACCGGAGCTGACCCATTGTCAATAATTGTGGCGTTTATCGTGACTGGGTTAGTGGAGTTATTAATTATAATGATTTCGCCGGCAGAATTATCTACACCACCTGCCGTTAATGACCCACCGCCGGTGGGTGTTCCGATGGTCAATCCTTGGCGACCTACTGGAACAAGTATTCCACCAGTCGGCCCTAGCCTCAGTATCTTGCCACCAGTTTCAATTATAGCTGCAACGGTGGTATTCTGTAAAAGCGTATTTACAGTAGTTACATCTGCAGCTAGGGTCAGGTTGCCGCCGCTTCCCGAACTATTCAAACGCACATTCGCAGTCGGATTGTTAGGAATCGCACTGCCCGTAGCTGGGATATCAGCGTAGGCGGTATAAATACCTATCGCCCCATCATTTCCCCCAGTCGTGTTTACCGCCCAGTCGCTACCATTTACAGTTGCAAAACCTCCCAGGATTCCATTGATGTTTTCCGAGTCGGTATCAGCTATTCCAACCGTTTCAAAATCAATTGTCCCGCCTGCGTGCCGGAAAATCCTGTTTAACCGCAATGAGCTCGATCCACTTGCACGAGTGATCTTTGTATCTCCAGCCACAATTACATTTGACGCCACGGTTTCAACAGAGGAACCACCGTTTAGAGTCAGCGTGCCCCCAGAAAGATATAGTGCCCCTTGGCTCGAAAGCTTACCAACGTTATTTGCAGAATAATCCAAGATGAGCTTCCCTCCACTCAATCCATAGGATCCAACAAATGAATTGTTGCCTGAAAAGGTCCAAGTACCCGGACCAGCTTTAACCACAATGTTACTCCATGCGGCAGCGCTTCCCCCCATAAATGCACCTGCATAAAAGCCAGTGCCGCTCCCGTCCAAAACTATTGTCCGCGCACCAGCAGTCTGAATTGTCATATTCCCACCCACAGTTAAGCTCCCAGCTCCATGCACAGATATCCGGTACTGAGTACCACCAGCCCCCAGTGTTATCGGCCCGCCCAATGCGTTATTCCCACCATAGCTCACAAATGCAGGAGTTACATTGTTTCGACCTGGCCACGTGATTGGGTTGGTTAGTGTTACCCCACCTACAACTTCTAACCTCGGACTCGTAGCATTGCCTTGTGTGTTGAATTGAAGAGTGCTGTTCCCTAAAGCGGTATTGGACATAGCCCGCACCGCACATGTTGTGTTTGCTGGTCCTTGGTTATCCTCATTGTTGGCATTTTGTCCGATATTAAGTGTTCCTCCGAAATTGTTATTGCCCGCTAATGTCAATACTCCACATGGCATATTTGGCGCCCCGTGGCTAATAGTGATTCCAACTCCCGTAATTGGGGCAGTAATTCCAGCATTCACAGTCGCATAGATATTCCGATTGGTAAGAGCCAATGTAAATCCATCACCGACAATGGTATAATTACCAGCCCCTGGAGCATTAAACCGGATGTTTGCACAAACGATGGGCTCGCCCAACACAACTGTGCCAGCTTGGTCCGAACCCGAACCAAATATCGCACCGTTAGGGATAGAATTGTTCCAAATTGTATTGGCAGATCCTGTCCACCACGTGTTGGTGGTGGTAGACCAAACACCGGAACCGTCTTGAGTCCCTGCTAACGTAGGATCAGCATCCCAGATGAGGTTTTGGGCTAGTGCCCCATTACAAAAACTGGCTAAGAGCAAAAACACCACACCTAACTTCCAGCACCGCGTTTTCATAGGTATTTGCAGGTTATAATTAAACTCATAATAAACCGGCCTTCACGTATGGCAATCGTCCAAATGGATGAGTAAAATTCATCCTTGGCATAGTTCCCCCCCCATAAAAAGTCGCTTTCCTCCCTTCAAAACCCCCTAAACCAAAAATTCGATAGCAAGGGCAATACGATACACTAGAGCACAATAGCCTAGAGCTCGCACCGAAACAAACCTGACCCTTAAATGCATTAGCCGCTTAATGCAACTCCTAATTTCTCGCCCAGTTTTTGAGAATTCGTTGGAAATAAGTCGAACCCAAAGGCTAGCTTTGGGAAAGTACCATATAAAAAAGACCCAAATACATTACAACGTGGGCTCTAAAAGTGCTCGAAAAGAAAGACGAATTGACCTTTAGTCACAGGGTGGATCGGCCATTACACATAAACTGATTGTTCATGCAGGGGGACCAAATTACCCAGAAGGTTGCGTTCTGTTCAGCTGCAGGTTAGGATTTCCAGAGGTAAAACACATCTTGGCTGGCAAATGGCACCCGGACCAAAAAATGCATGTTACACACCGCGAAAAGTCAATTCCGTAATATTTGTCTGGATGATACTAATGTTGGAATGCGCTGGCTTGGGTGATGAAAAAACCGATTATTTAATCGATGTGTGGACCCTAGAAGACGGACTACCAAGCAGTTCTGTGACTACGATTGCACAGACACGGGATGGGTACTTGTGGATTGGCACCTACAATGGTTTGGTACGGTTCGATGGCGTTCGGTTTGTGACGTTCGATCCTGCAAATACACCTGCGCTACGGCATGCCCGAGTAAGGCGATTGTATTTAGACGGAACAGGTACACTTTGGATTAACACCTACGATGGTTCATTGACGGCGTACCGGGATCGCCAATTCACTCTAGAATTCGAAGGTAGCGGCGGGGCAGATTCCACTGCTACCTTAATCGGCACTAACAATAAACCTGTGTTCTTGCTCTATTCTGGTGAGCTGATCCGGTGGTTGGGACCAAGCAACTGGCAAGTTATCAAGCCACCCGGTGCAGGCAGCCGGGTTATTGCTCTTGAAGGACCAGATGGCCGAATTTGGTACAGGAATACTAATCAAGCGCTATTGTGGATCGAGGGCACACAAATTAAACCGGCACCGCCTTTGCCGTTGAAAGGGAACCGCATTAACGTGCTAGTCCGTGGGCAAAAAAACCAAATTTGGCTCGGGACGGAGCGTGAACTTGGTGTTTGGCAGAATGGCGAGTACCGGGACATGACCCCCACGAATGGGGAAAATGAAGTGAATGTGCTGTATTTAAAACCTACTGAAGACGGGGTTTGGGTTCTAGCAAATGGCCGACTCCGAAAGGCGCAAGATAAACAGTGGGTTTACGAAGCACTCCCATGCAGAGACGTCTTCACCGGAGCTGTAGACCGGTTAGGAATCGTACAAGACCACCGCAACGGAACGTGGGTTTACCATTATGGCAAAGGCCTTTTTCATATCCGGGCCGATGGTTTGTGTCGCAAACTCGAGCTAGAAGAGGAATTCCCAGGCGAACGTGTCGACAGCTTCTTTTGCGACCGGGAAGGGAATTTGTGGGCAGGGGTAGACCGCGGAGGATTGGTGCGGATTCGAGAGCGTGTGTTCGAGGTTTTGGCTCCAGGAACCACTCCTGCAGCCCGGTCAGTGGTATCAATCGCAGAGGATTTCCATGGCAACCTCTGGGTGGGTACCTACGGTGCAGGATTATACAAATGGTCAGACTCTAGGTGGCAACGCATTCCACTGCCCTGGGGTGAACGCGGAGGTTTTGTATTCAGTGTTTGCCCAGACAGTTCTGGCAGAATATGGGTTAGCGCTGGCGAAGAAGATTTAATAATCTTAACCAACAATCGAGCGCTAACAGCTCCGAACTGGCCCCACGGGGTTAAAGCAATCCTAGCAGCGCGGGACGGTCGCGTCTGGATCGGCACAAAAAACGAGTTGATCTGCTGGTCAAATGGCACATTTAAATCGTATAGGACAGAAGAAGGTGTAAGACGTGTGGATTTCCGCGCACTAGCAGAGGATCGCCTGGGAAGTATCTGGGCGGGAACAGGTGATGGCACCCTGTACAAACTCGGCCCAAACTCCGTGGAAACGTTCACTCCCCCCGATCAGATCCTAACACCAATTTGGTCGTTGTACGTAGACGAAAACACAGTATGGGCAGGTACATTTAGAGGAGGCCTCCTCGTTTATAGGAAGGGTCATTTCACTCGCATCACCAAAGCCCACGGCCTGCCCAACGATGTGATCGCTCAAATATTGGAAGACGATAATGGCAACATGTGGTTTGGTTCCCACCAAGGCATATTTTTTGCACCAAAGGCGCAATTATTGGCAGTAGCCGACGGACTCACTAATTGGATCGAGTGCATTACTTATGGCAAGTATGACGGTCTACCTTCTCTTGAGTGTTCAAGTGGTTACCAACCAGCAGCTTGTAAAACCAGTACAGGACTGCTCATGTTTACAACCCGAAACGGAATCGTATGCATTGATCCACGGCGATTGTCTCAAAACAGAACACCACCACCGGTTGTCATCGAAAGCGTTAAAGCCGACGGGGTCGATCTGGACATAACATGCCTGAAAATGACTAGTAGTGAGTCCTCATATTCAAACCCTACATGCGAAAGCGAATATCGTGTAAAAGTACCGCCCGGCACCCGACAGATTGAATTCCAATACAATGGCTTGTCCTTGGTTTCGCCCGATCGGGTCCGATTCAAATACAGGTTAATAGGGCTTGACCAGCAATGGGTTGATGCAGGCAACAGACGGTTTGCCCAGTACAGCTACGTGCGGCCAGGCAAATATAGGTTCGAAGTAATGGCATGCAACAATCACGGTGTCTGGAGCTTAACACCTACATCATTGCTAGTGCATGTACAACCTCGGTTTTATCAAACTAGTTGGTTTATCGGCGCTACCGTGCTGGTATTGGTTGGAAGCATCGCAGGTATTGCAAGACACCTGTCCATCCGCAAAATGCGAAAGACCTTGGATCTTCTTGAACGACAACGCGAGCTTGAACGCGATCGACGCAGAATTGCAAATGACATCCACGACGAACTTGGGGCTGGCCTCACGCACATGACTCTATTGTGTGAGCTGGCACGAAGATCGCCACCAGAAACAGCAAGTGATTATCTAGTCCAGATCTCACAAAAGGCGCGTGAACTCACATCCGCAATGGACGAGATCGTTTGGGCTGTCAGCCCTCAAAATGATACCCTAGAAAGCCTCCTTTCGTATCTAACAAAATTTGCGATGGATTTTCTAAAAAGTGCGGGTATTAGATGCCGCATTGATGCACCCATTCATGTACAGCCATATGCCTTAGACGCCGAAACCAGACATAACCTCTTTCTCGCCGTCAAGGAAGCCTTAACTAACGTCATCAAACACGCACATGCAACCGAGGTACAAATCTCCTTTGGCATCACCCCACACTCGCTCACAATCACCATCAAAGATAATGGTCAATGGCTTAGAAACCAATCACAGCACGCCGAAGGGCGAATTCTTTCCGGCCACGGAATCAAAAGCATGGAAAACAGACTTAGAGAGTGCGGTGGCATCTTCTCTATCGAAAACAAACCTCACGAAGGAACCACAGTGACGCTTTGTATCCCATTGAAAGAAAAGCTAAACACCTATCACGAATAACCGCAGCATCAAACCATAAACATGAAAATCCGCGTTTCAATCGTAGAAGATAACGACCAAGTCAGAGAAAGCCTAGCACGACTAATTAGCCTGTCCGATGGCTTCAAATGCGTCAGCCAACACCGAGACGGAGAATCCGCCTTGAAAGAAATACCGTCTGTCAAACCCGATGTGGTGCTCATGGATATAAACCTTCCCGGGATGAACGGGGTGGAATGCGTCCGACAACTAAAATTGCTTGTTCCTGAAACTCAGATTGTAATGCTAACCGTATACGAAAATACCGAGTTAATATTTAGTGCTCTTGCCGCTGGCGCTACTGGGTATCTTTTGAAACAGACCCCACCAGATGAATTACTCAACGCAATCCGGGATGTCTACAAAGGGGGCTCACCAATGAGCAGCCATATCGCACGAAAAGTCGTAGCCGCTTTTCAACAAAATTTCCCAGCCACTCAAAACACCGAAGAGGTAAAACTCACACCACGTGAAGAACAAATTCTGGACCTGTTAGCAAAAGGATACCTGTACAAAGAAATCGCCGAAGCCTTGGGCATAAGTTATGACACCGTACATGCACATATCCGAAAGATTTATGAAAAACTTCACGTTCGGTCACGCACCGAAGCTGTAGCCAAACACCTATCCCGAAGACAATGGTTCCTACCGCCTTTTACGTCCTCCAGATAACATTCGTCCTGCAAAAAAGCTAGTTTTGAAAATAAAACAAGCTGAATACCCCATAGACTCCAGGCCTGGCCCACAAAAAACCTCGCTCAGCCAGCACACATTCTTCGTCTAACCTCACACCCATATTTCCTATCTCAATAGCCAATTACTTAACTTGTAGTCGGCAAAAATAAACGGAACAAACGCTCACCCAAACCTCCGAGAAGATGAATCACAACAGTTAGGGTAGAAAAATGATTTAGACCGTGCCTGAGCCACCATGTAGTAGGCAACCCTAGTCTTACCGCTTCAACTAGCATTTACTCCATGCATTTGGGTAGTAGAATCTCCTAAATAAAGCTAAGATTACGAAAAATTTGCAACTGGGGCGATAATTCCCATTTAAATGTTGCCCCCTGTAGTAATTTCACAACGAAATCAGGACGTTTTCCCGTTCCCCACTCTATCTGGCAGAAGCGGCAAGGCTCTCATGGGCAAACAACTAATTTTTGGGGTTCAGAGCTTATCTAACAGCACTTACAAAAAATCCGCCACCCCACCCAATTGGGTGGGGCAGCGGCAAAGCACATTCTTAATTAGTACTCAATTATAGCCCCTTGCTGATTATATGCCTCAGAAGGTCGACCACACGACAACTATAACCCCACTCGTTGTCGTACCAAGCCACTAGCTTGAAGAACCGTTTGTTCAACTCAATACCAGAGCCAGCATCAAAGATGGACGAGGCAGAACACCCAATAAAATCAGTGCTAACCACCTCCTCATCAGTGTAATCCAAAATACCTTTCAGATAGGTTTGGCTAGCACGCTTCATAGCCTCACAAATCTCAGCGTAACTAGTTTCCTTTACAGTCCGCACGGTAAGGTCAACCACTGAGACAGTAGGCACAGGGATTCTGAACGCCATACCAGTTAGCTTCCCTTTAACCTCCGGTAAAACAAGACCCACAGCTTTTGCAGCACCAGTGGTGGAAGGTATGACGTTAATTGCGGCGTGACGACCACCTTTCCAATCTTTCTTGCTAGGTCCATCGACTAACCTCTGCGTGGCAGTATACGCGTGTACCGTGGTCATCAAACCTTCTTCAACACCAAACCCTTCCTTTAGCAATACGTACACTACGGGAGCCAAACAGTTTGTTGTGCATGAGGCATTTGAAACAATATGGTGTTTAGCTGGGTCATACATCTCATGGTTTACACCCATCACCACTGTTAAACAGTCACCTTTAGCAGGAGCAGTTATGATGACTTTCTTCGCACCTGCAGCACGGTGGCCTTCAGCCTTGCTAACATCTGTGAACAAACCAGTAGCTTCTATTACCACTTCCACCCCCAAATCTTTCCAAGGCAGCTGGGATGGTTCCTTAGCACTGACTACTTTCATCTCCATCCCGTTGACTATAAGAATGTCATCCTCAGCCTTGTCAGGGGATGACTTTTTAGAACCCACCGTACCCTTGAACCGTCCATAAACCGAGTCATACTTGAGTAGGTATGCAAGATTATCTGCAGGGACAATATCGCCCACCGCTACAACTTCGACATCCTTTCCAAGAGCCCCTTGTTCAACCAGGGCACGAAATACTAGACGGCCGATTCGGCCAAAACCATTTATCGCAATTCTCGTAGCCATATGTAAAAACTACCATATACCGCCAAAGTACTCGGGTCAATCTCGAATAACCCGGGAAAAGGAAACCTCTCCAGGTTTTTTGATTTGGGCATCTATTACACGTGGAAATTGACTTCTGCATACCTCCACCTTCCCTCCAATCATTGTTTACGATACCTAACAACAGCTCAATCGGGGGAAATACATTAATTTTCCAGGCTACACACGGTGATACAAAGATGAGCCACCTCATGCGAAGGAGTATGCACCACATTCGGATACATCCATCGCTCAGCTTTGCTTGTCCTCCTGAGTGCATAAGATCCAGGCCATAACGGGGAATTTTTCAGCTTCCTCCACCCTTATGTGCCTGAGGCACCGGGTTCAATGGGCAGATTCCACATACCTAAATAGTTGTAAAAGAATAGGCCAAAGTGTAGCATAAATACCACAATCAACCTCTTCTCATGTCATGTATCGAGTAATAGGATCGGACGGGAAAGTTTACGGACCAGTGGGAATTGACGTCATCAGTCGCTGGGCTGCTGAAAACCGACTGAACGCCTTCACGCTTGTCCAAAAGGAAGGCACCACTGAATGGAAACCGTTGTATCTCTACCCTGAATTGCTCTCTGTATTAGAAGCGCAAGTCAGCCCGCCCTATCCTGATAGAACAAGCCAGCTGCGCGGGGCGGAACTCAAGATTATCGCAGGGATTTGTGGGATCTTTTTGGGTTGGTCAGGCCTCCACAAATTTATTTTGGGATACACGCGAGCGGGACTAATAATGCTACTTTCGAGCATTCTCACGTGCTTCTTGGCAGGCTGGATAATGTGGTTAATAGGTTTTGTGGAAGGGGTGTTATACCTTACAATGTCCGATGATGAATTTGTCCACAAATATATCCAACACCGCCGAGAATGGTTCTAGGCAAATGAGATACAAAAACCGAGTGGTCATTTCACTCTTGAACCAGAAAGGGGCAAGCACAAAAGCAAAAACCGATGTTCCCCGGGAAAACTTCAGAAACTGAAATAATCAAACAAGCTACCTCTTTATTCCAAAGACATTTCAAGTATGCCCCGCCACACACAGTCGCCGCTCCAGTTTCAATTCCATTGTTTGGGATTGAAACCCTTCCTGCTGGCGGTTTAGTGGCATGTGCAGTCGTTAATTATTACGTGGCAATTGCTGCAGATCCCACCCCAGATGGCAAGGTAAGAATCGCATTTTCGTACTCGGACGAACCTTTTACTGCCTACGTTGACGCTCTTTATAGTGAACCCTGGCCAGCTGGTTTGATCCCACTCCGCGAAACACTGATAACACTACAAAAACGCGGAATACACTTCACAGGCTTTAAAGCAGCTGTGGCAGAGGAAATCCCACATCCAATTAAACAAGCCCGAGACGGCGCTCTCATAGTTGCCACCTCACTCATGGTTAGACGGTTACGCAGACTCGCTCTTACACCTTGCCTGAAAGCAAAACCCATCCTTGATGACCTCAACCGAGCACTCCCGCTCACCTCCGAAGAACGCATAAACATCTCCGAATTGGCCGGAGAGGCAATTAAACATGGCGGATTAACATGCCACCCGCTTGCTACTGTCAAACCATTACTTTATGCCAAACCATCCACTCTCGTGGTTCTAGATACCATTGACCAAGCAATTGAATACATCCAAATACCGGGAGTTTTGCTTTTATTAGCGTGGAGCGAAAGCAGCGGGCTAGGGTTTTTTCCTGATCTTGACCTCTTCAATCATGCATATCTAAATGTGGCACGTCTCACTGGTCATTCATTACTACGCAAAAGCGAACCACACCAGCTGGCACAGTATAAAGCCTACCTTGACCAAATGGATTACGCCCTGTGCCTCCACACGCTTTTTGAGATTCGCCGTATTGCAGCACTTTGTCGGCTTGCTGACCAACCTGAGACCGCTTTCACAGTGGGCCGTCTGTTTACGACCCGAACCCAAGAACTAAGCAGTACAGCTCCGAAGTTTGCACCCTACTTAACACAACTCCTCGACTCTATTTCAAGGATTTCTGGAATACTGGGTGCAGGAGTATTGATGGGTACCATTATGCCAACCTTAACATGTATCGTGGAAGCTCACATGATTGAAACTTGCTACGATTCTCTAAGTAAGGTGCTTAAAGAATCATGGGGCAAAAATCGGGAAATTTGGGTGAGCACACCAATCGGGGCCTTAAAAGTTTGACCGAGCATTCTCCTCCTTAATGGCAACAGCTTTTATTATCCACATTATACCCCCGAAGATCTCAATCTGAGTCTCCACACGGTACCCAACTTTGACCAACTCATTTGCGATCGTTTTTTGAGTAGGGAAATTATGGATTGACTCCAGTAGGTACCTGTAGGCCCGAGGGCAACCTGTTACCGACCCACCTATCAAAGGTACAATCCACCGCATGTAAGCAAAATACACCCATTGTACCCCTTTCCATCGAGGGCGCCCAAAATCTAACAAAACAAAACACCCCCCGTTTTTTAAAACCCGGTGGACCTCCGAAAGCACTGCCTTCCAGTCCAAAGTGTTTCGAAGTCCATACGCACAAGTGGCTATTTCGAAACTATTATCAGGGAACGGTAATGCCATAGCATCACCCACAATGAATAATAGGTTGTCGTTACTGGTTCTATCCCCTCTCTGCCTCTGGCGCGCCCGTGCTAGCTCCAGCATCGGTAAACTAAGATCTACACCTATCACTGTTGCACCAGCATTTTTTAATCGGTAGGCCACATCTCCTGTACCACAACAAAGGTCGAGCGCCTTCGAACCAACCCGTACCCCCGCCAACTCAACTAACTTGTTTTTCCACCATCGGTGTAGGCCAAAACTTATTAGATCATTAGCTAAGTCGTACCTGTGAGCTATCCTCCCGAACATTTGCACTACTGCATTTTCGTTCACACTGGCCCTTTGCTTGGGAACCATTCGAGACGATCTAGTCCTTAGAGGTTGAGTTGACTTTCTTAAGGTAAGCCGCGGCCATCAACACATACTCCATGGCACGCTGTCTGAGCTGGTTCTTTTCTTCCTCGGTAAGAGTCCGAATAACACGGGCAGGGGTTCCTACCACTAAAGACCCAGATGGGATCCTAGTACCTGGTGTCACAACCGCTCCAGCACCGATAATGGTCTGGTCTTCAATAACAGCACCGTCTAAAATGATCGCTCCCATCCCAATAAGCACCTCGTTACCCACTGTACAACCATGCAATATCGCTCCATGTCCGATTGTTACATAATCACCCACCATACATCCCTTTGTATCCAAAACATGAAAAACTACATTGTCTTGGACACTAGTGCACCGGCCAACCACAATCCTATTTATGTCAGCCCGCAGCACTGCCCCAGGCCAAACACTAGATTTGTCCCCGATCTCCACATCACCGATTAACACCGCTGTAGGCGCAACATAAACGTCCTTCCCAAGGCGCGGTGTTCTCGTAAAGTGTGCTGCCAACAACTTTTCAAGCTCAGCTAGGTCAGTCATATTGATCCCTTTAAAACATGCCTCTCCCAATTGTGGCAACCCTAAATTTTGGTCTACACCCATGCTTATGTGTCAGAGGTAGCCGCATCCATAAATGGGCGAACCATCGGATCAAACCAACTCCCACATCGCTGCCGCTATAACCCAGTGGATATTGGAGTTTGAGACATATCTCTGCACTCCACATCAAAGCACCTGAATTAACCCACGTCCCTAGCTCAAGCCCTGGTGTGAAATCTACCCTCTCCATCTCACCTTCCCAACGCCCTCCTACCACGAACGTCATCACACTCCCACCAAACATTGATCATACTAATACCACGCCTAAGTCTGCATTCAACTATCCGCGCCCTCACAAACGCGGCTACGTGAGAAAAATCAAGTTTTCTTGTAGCTGCCGTCGTAAGACGGTGGATTAATTCCACGGTGACTCGGGGGCTGATAGCGGGTTTATGCGGCGACTTACCTCGGCGGCTACCAGTTTCCACTTTTTTCCCAGTAGCCACCGCCGTGAGGCGGTGGATTTAAAGGGTTGTCGATTACTTGCCACATCACCGCTGAAAAGCCAACAGCTAACCACACTTAAACCTGGTGTTCCGTACACAGTATGAACTTTCCGGCCTATCCGCGTTGTTACGAGCGCGGCTGCCTTACATGACAACTTTTCCGTCTCCCAGCTGCAATTGTCAAAGGAACATCTATGGCGGCAATTATAACTACAGGGTCATCTTACATACACCCGGCCGCTTACTTTAATGCGTTACAAACGGAAAGCCTCATTGATGTTGGGCACTCCCCTTACTTTTGACTCTATTGCCTTCAGAGAAAAATGGTTTTTAACTGAAGCCATTTAGGCAGTTCGGAATAAGCACCAACCCGATAAGTTTGAACCCCTTACTCTTAATTGTGGCTGGCAAAATAAATTTACTTCCCCTGGACTGCACTTATACCCACGGGTTGGGTCGTTACAACAGGAATACACTCCTACTGCCCATCATCGCAGCCGGTCTGCTAGTTGGGACTTTAAGAGCCTCGGAATCAAGACACAGCTCTAAAAACCGCGGATGGTCATGGCGAGAAACTCACCTAAACGCCATCAGGATAAGACAAACAACCCGTGCGGGTATGTCATTGGGGTGAAACGTGCTTACGTTTTAATACCTGAATCGCAGCAACGATACAAAGCATTCCCACCAATACCATTGTTGTTGGTTCGGGTACGGCTTCTATTTCCAATGCCCATTTCTGCAAAACCGGTGTGCCCCCTAACACCGACCAATCCATCACCCATAAATACCATGTACCAACAGGGTTTATGTTTTTAAACACTTCGGTGAGTGCCAAGCGTTGTGCAGCAGCATATTCGTACCAAGGAGCTCCAGGGTTTACATTACGACCATCTGGTTGCCAAGTGCCTGTAAGTCGGTCTCTTCGATCCATCCGACGTGGATACAAGTAATACTTATGGATGTCCGCAGTTGCATTATCCGCTAGTGTCACAACAAATCCATTGTCAAATCTAGTGATCCACCCGAAATACGGGTCAGCACGCCCTGGGCGATTTATTAAGTAGATGGAAGGGCCGTTTTCGCCAGGAGCCTGAAGCTTGACCACGGTGTCATAGTTATTGCCACCGGTAATCTGAAGCTGTACCCGTAATCCAACCAGTAAATCGAACCCCCCTTGAGAAGGCGCCGATACTTGCAGAGGTATTTTCACCCATTGCTGGACTCCAAAGGTCACAGGCGGACCATCATAAGAAAAAGTGGCAATTGCTCCAGATGCAAAAGGGACCACGCTTGCAATAAATCCTGCACAAAGCTTAAGTAAAACAAAGTTCCTTACAGCGCGTCGTCCAAAACCAAAATCTGGTTGAAGGCGTCCTCCTGTCATATTTCTTCTCTGCTATTACATGTACTAACCCGCCCTCGCCAAGAAATATCTTTTCTCCCATGCATAGGGTTAAAGTCGTAATGCCATCCGTAAACCTTTGGATAACCTATAAGTAGGCACCGCTTTCTGCGCACGGGTGTGTTCCAAAAAACAGGCAGCGGATGCCGCTGATGGGGTCTATGGCCTTTTCGTCGTTCTCAGCCTAATGAGTACGCAGGTAAATAAAGCACCCACCAAAAAAATAGTTGTTGTGGTTGGCTCAGGGACAAGCTCAATTTCCATAACCCATCTTTCAAGCCGCGGCAATCCCCCAGCAGGATTCCAATCTCCAATATACAAATACCATGTTCCTATCGGATTAGCTCCGCGGAAAATATCATTTAAGGCGGTTCTAGTAGCAAACTTGTAATCATCACCCTTGCCTGTTGCGGGATCTACGTGGCGTCCATCAGGTTGCCAACTCCCGAGAACGCGCCCATATTGGTCCGTGGAATATGAATATTGATGGTAGAGATGGATATCATAAGTAGCCGAATCAGTGATCGTAACAACGAAACCTGGATCGTTTGGAGGCCTACCATAGCCGACTCCTGGCCGATTAATCAAATAAATGTATTGTCCAGTCGGTGCTTGAAGGCGCACCGCAATATCAGAGTTTCGTCCACCAGTGATCATTAAAGAAACGCTTATGCTTTGGATTTGACTAAATTCCCCTTCTCCTGGCGAGGCTACTTGCAACGGTACCGCAACCCAGGTCCGTTGCCCAAACTCTACTGAACCTTCCCATGTAAAAGTAGCTATTGCCCCTGTAACATTGCCAACGTGTGAAAACAAAAGTAGAATCAGCAAAAGCTCCTTGCTTGGCGCTCGACTTTGGGCGCTAAACCTAAAGCTAACCCGTAATAAATTCAGTAAATATAACCCACAAACAATTATCATCCCCGCGAGCAACGGACGGATTGTAGTTATAATTCCGAGGAACAACGACGACACTTCCTGCCTTGTTTGAACGAACACCCGTTTGTGTGCATGCTGTGGTTCGGTGGAGATTCTATTAACAACCTGGGGTTGTCTCAAAATCTCTCGAGCAAATACCTCAAACTCAGTTGGCGTTAATCCACTCTGATTTGTATTGGCGAGATCATGGTTACCTATCCCTACTGCTTCGCATGCATGGTAAACACGGAGATTGTCCAGAGCAAAATTAACTTCGAAAATTCCACGATCTATAAGTCCGAGTATGAATTCCTGGCTTCTTCTACCCAGGGGAAGCACGCTCATAATCACCTTGCCACTGTCAATCACCATACTGAACCCCGCAAAGTCTTTTCCCACAACACTTCTGTAAGTTACCCACCCGTTCCGAATCTTGTGCAACCCTCCCAATCTACTGGGAAATCCTACGCAATCGTCCTCACCAGCAAAAAATATTAAGCTAGTGGCTACTTGAGGAGACAAATGGGGAGAGAAAACAAATTCCCTTCTGGGTACTGGTGAAACGATGGCAGCCCTTAGGTTAAAAGCAAATGCCAATGCACAAACCAACAGCCAAAATTTCCAGGCGCGGCTCACCTTCCTCATCATCTGAGAAGCCGTCCCGACAATTTGGCTGTGTACCCACCTTCTTAGGCACATAACCTTTCTTAGGATAAATCTAACGCACTTTACTAAAGCACGGATGTAAAGAATCGAGAGGTTCCAGTCGTATCATTTCGGAAAAACCATCCGTATTTATACGTACGGCGCATAGCTAAGCTTTCCATCCAATTTACTCATTTGCCGGGGGATCTTTTAAAAATTATAGCTGAAAGGAGTGAAGTGGGATTGTGCGGGAATTTTCACAGATTAGGCGAAGCCCATGGGTATAGGGTTGACCAAAAGTAGTACCTATGACCGAATCCCTGGGGAAGACAGAACTATTGCTATCCGCATTTTGGGGGTGGGATCAGATTTTAACCACGTTCTTTTTAAAAGCCTCCTTAACAAATTGTTATGCCTGGCTTTTCCCATTCAGTTCTTCAAAGCCTCCGCCGGCCAAACAAGGTCCTTTTAGCCACCCATATAATCCGATTCAGATCGGTGATTTCAATCAGCTCCATGGCCGCTAATTTCTTATTTGGCTAATCAGGTGCCGAAAGGAGAATAAATCAGACATCATGAATAGACAGGTAGTGCCCTTTTTGCTTTAGTCGAGTAACGTTTTTATGTTTACCGGATGCGACGGTTATTCCGATTGGTGCAGAATTATGGACCATTGGTACCCGACTAACTCATCAGCGGGATGGGGACCTGCTCCGATATAAACCCTCTTTTCGGTTTAGCAGGGCGCGTGCAATCGCCCAGATTACGGTCTTATTGTGTCTGCTGCTCGAAAAGGATCTGCGGGCGGGTACAACTTTACTAATCCAGCTGAGATAGCGAACCGCGTTAAACCAGCCGCTGAGTGGATATTTAACTTTCGCATTATTCGCTCGCGGTGTGTCTCGATTGTTCTTATGCTCAGATTAAGTTTTTGGGCTACTTCTTTGTTAGAAAAACCTTCTGCAATTAGACTGAGAATTTGTATTTCTCGCGCAGTTAATTTCGAGAGTGGCGACTGAGGCTTCCCAGTGGTGTATTCAATATATTGGCTAAGGGCTAGGCGGGCCACATCCTTACTGAAATAAATTTCGCCGTTTACCACTGCTTGTATACCCTCAATGATTTCTTCTGGGGAGGCCGTCTTCAAAATATATCCTCGAATACCAACCTGTATAAGTTTATGTAAGGTCACGTGGTCAACGTGCATCGACAGGATTATCACCTTGGTGTTCGGTGACTGAGCTTTTAGTTGTTCAACCACCAATACCCCATCCGGCCCTGGCATATTAAGATCAAGTAACACCACATCAGGATTTAATTCCTTCGCCAGCTCCAATGTTTGTTCACCCGTGGTGGCTTCCCCCACGACTTCCATTGTAGGAAACCGAGCTAAACAGCCTTCAATTCCTTTGCGGACCACTGGATGATCATCCGCAAGTAAGACTTTGATCTTCTTCTCTGATTTATCCATACCCCTCGTCAGCTGAGTAGAAGTTTGTGCTTCCATAACCGGGCGTATTCCAAAAATTGAACGTCTTTGCATAAATGTATCAAAAACCGGTAGTATCGCGCAACAAAAAGATTCCGTTGGTGTTAAACGATGTGTGACATATAATTTACGCGTGGTAACATTCCGCATTAAAACCGTTTGTTTCACCAGTTTGGTGGCAGCGATAGTAATAAACGCTACTGCCAACCCATACCTTGTTATAACCAACCGAAATGCCTTCGGATTAAAACCAGAACAAACGGCTCCAAAACAAGAAGAAATTCGTACACCACCTGCCAAAGTGAAACTGGAAGGCGTAATGAACTTGATGGGCAAGCGCCAGGCAATTTTACGAGTTTCAAAACAGGGGGTCCCTCCCGGACAAGAACCAGTGTTAATTCTTGGTGAGGGAGAACGCGACCAAGATATCGAGGTCATCTCAATCAACGACGAGGCTGGGGAAGTGAAAATAAAAAATGCGGGAGTTGTTTCCACAATTACATTTGAAAAGCAATCAACTGGTCCTGGCTTAGCGCCCGGAAACATTTCATTGCCCACTCCAACTATTGCAAATATTCCTTCCCGGCCCAATCCAATCCTATCAACGCAGGCACCGGCCGTCCATGCCCCTTCACCGGTTCCCGTACCACAACAGATGCGAAGTATCCCGCCTGGAACTACACAACCGACAATGCCTTCCACTGCTGTTAACCCCGGACAACCCATTGCTAGCACTACGCCAATTCGGCCTCCCACAATCCAAAGACAAATCCGGACAGAAGAGAGACCACTCTCGTACGAGGAACAGATTATTCTTACTGAGATTGAGCGTATTAGAACTAAAGAACAAGTGGAGCGGGGTGAACTGCCCCCGCTGCCACCGACCGAATTAACTCCTCCTGAAGAGCTGGAAAAAATCTTGGCAAAACCCCAACAAGGCGCAATCCCTCCAATCCCTCAACGTTAGTCAAATTGAGGGGGTACCAGTAACCCATCCATACCCCTTCTGCTCCAGTTCGTGAGCCAAAGACTTGTCGCCTGAAATCACTATCCGTCCGTCAACAAGCACATGAACGTAATCGGGCTCGATATAACTAAGCAACCGCTGGTAATGCGTAATAATAAGTTGTGCTGAGTCGGGTCGGCGGAGGCTGGCAAGATTCGAAGCCACCAGTTTCAAAGCGTCGATATCCAAACCCGAATCGGGTTCATCCAGTATAGCCAATTTAGGTTCCAACACAGCCATTTGCAAAATCTCATTGCGCTTTCTCTCGCCACCCGAAAATCCCTCGTTCACTGAACGCTTCAATATGTTCTCATCTAGGTCTAGCTTCGCTGCTTTCTCTCTAAGCAAGGAAATAAATTCCGTGGGATCTAATTCGTCCAATCCGCGATGGTGGCGGATTTGGTTGAGTGCCGCACGCAAGAAACTCATTGTGCTTACGCCAGGTAATTCCACCGGGTATTGAAAGGCAAGAAACAGTCCTTCGCGAGCGCGTTCTTCGGGCTTAAGCTCTAGCAAATTGCGCCCGCAAAATATTACTTCACCTTTGAGCACCTTGTAAGCGGGGTGTCCTACTAAAACGCCTGCGAGCGTACTCTTCCCACTACCATTCGGGCCCATGATAGCGTGTACTTCCCCCGGATAGACAGTTAGGTTGATGCCATGGAGGATGGTTTTACCTTCTACTTCTGCGTGCAACTGGCGGATCTCCAAAATTGGGTATCTGGTTTGACGTGATTCCATAAATTCACTTATCCTACTGAGCCTTCAAGCGAGACTTCCAAAAGCTTTTTGGCTTCTACTGCAAACTCAAGTGGCAATTCCTGGATAATTTCTTTACAAAAACCATTCACGATCAAATTTACAGCGTCTTGCACAGAAAGTCCCCGTTGCAGGCAATAGAAAATCTGGTCATCCGAGATCTTTGACGTTGTAGCCTCGTGCTCAATAATGGCTGTTTCATTCGCTGATTCTATGACAGGGAATGTGTGAGCACCACATTTATCACCTATCAACAGTGAATCGCATCGTGTATAATTGCGGGCGCCTTCGGCGTTTGGTCCTATCCGGACAAGCCCTCTATATGTATTGTGTGCAAAGCCAGCGGAAATACCCTTCGAAATAATTGTGCTCCGGGTGTTTTCCCCTAAATGGATCATCTTTGTGCCCGTGTCAGCTTGCTGGTAATGGGTAGCTACCGCGACGGAGTAAAACTCGCCCACCGAATTATCCCCTTTTAGAATGCAGCTCGGGTATTTCCACGTTATAGCGGAACCCACCTCGACTTGCGTCCAGGAGATCTTTGAATTCCGCCCCAGGCAAATCCCCCGTTTGGTTACAAAGTTGTAAATCCCACCACGTCCTTGCTCATCCCCAGGGTACCAATTTTGTACGGTGCTATACTTAATCTGTGCGTTGTCCAAGGCAACCAACTCTACCACAGCCGCGTGCAACTGATTTTCATCACGCATGGGTGCAGTGCAACCTTCCAAGTAACTCACGTAACCTCCCTCATCAACAACAATCAGTGTACGTTCGAACTGTCCTGAGCGAGCCGCGTTGATTCGAAAGTAAGTCGAGAGCTCCACCGGGCATCGGACCCCGGGTGGAATGTAACAAAATGAACCGTCGGTAAACACTGCTGAATTCAACGCTGCGAAAAAGTTGTCTGTGTACGGGACAACGGTACCAAGATACTTGCGCACTAAATCAGGGTGTTCTCTTATCGCTTCACTTATAGGGCAAAAAATAATGCCCAACTTTTCCAATTGCTCTTTTAGTGTAGTCCCTACGGACACGCTATCGAAGATAGCGTCTACGGCTACACCTGCTAATATTTGCCGCTCGTGTAGTGGAATGCCCAGCTTTTCATATGTCTCGAGCAATCGAGGATCAACTTCGTCTAGGCTGCGCGGCCCCTGGGCTACTGAACGCGGGGCTACGTAATACGTGATCGCTTGGTAATCAATCGGGGGATACTTGACATTTGCCCAATGTGGTTCACGCAATGTCAACCAATACCGGTATGCACGTAATCTCCATTCGGTTAACCATTCCGGTTCGCCCTTCCGAGTAGAGATATAACGAATGATATCCTCGTTTAGGCCTGGCGGAACCGATTCGGTCTCAATGTCGGTGTAAAAGCCGTAACGGTACTGCCGCCGTATCAATCCTTGGAATGTGTCCCTATCATCATTCATCAACGCTCTCCTTTGATCTCAAATATTTTCTTCAAAATATCCCTCCCACGCCAGACTGTCAAAAAACCAAAGCCTTACGTGACCCACACGTCCTAAAGTGCACTTTTTTCACACTACTCGACACATTTTTTAAAGCAAATAAAGTAGACGCCGGATTTAACGGCTTTGATACTAAATCTTATGATTGTGGTGCAAACATTGGGCCCTAAAAAAGCCACGCGCAGCCTACTAACTACAGCCACCGCCTCAACCGGCGTCTTCCTCTTTACCATTCTTTCTGGAGCAATAGGACAAACCAACCACCCTCCGATTTATTGGTCGATACGAATGGCCGAATCAGAAATTGCGCGTCGGGGTGATACAATAGCATACGCTCCTGGAAGCCGAGCTAAATGGGATTACACAGTAGGCCTGTTTACGCTAAGCTTAATCAAACTTTCAGAGGCTACTACTAATCCCTCGTACGCCGAATACGCAGAACGGGTAATCGGCTCGTTCATTCAACATGACGGTCAGATTTTCACTTATAAACTCGAGGACTACAATCTAGACAACATAAATTGTGGCAAGACGATTTTGGCACTATACGAACGGACCCGGAAAGAAAAATATCGGAAGGCTGCCGACCTCCTTCGGGAACAACTTAGAAAACATCCCCGTACTTCTGAAGGTGGTTTTTGGCATAAGAAACGGTACCCTTGGCAAATGTGGTTGGATGGCTTATACATGGGCGCGCCGTTTTATGCCCAATACACCGCAATGTTCGGAGGATCGGAAGAAGATTTCCGCGATGTTGTCCGCCAATTCGAGCTTATAGATAAGCATTTATATGATCCGGAAAAAGGGCTTTATTATCATGGCTGGGATGAAAAGCGCGAACAGGAATGGGCAGATAAAGTCACTGGTCGCTCCTCCAATTTTTGGGGACGGGCTGTGGGGTGGTATGCAATGGCATGCGTAGACACTTTAGATTTTATCCCGACTAACTTATCTTCGTGCCGAGCAGTGTTGCTCAACCAGGTCAAGAAAGTGGCTGAGGGCATCGTCCGCTGGCAAGACCCAACAAACCATGTATGGTGGCAGGTTTTAGACCGACCGGGGCACCCAGGCAATTATCAAGAGTCGAGTGCGTCGGCTATGTTTGTTTACTTTCTTCTTAAATCGGTCAACAAAGGCTATTTGCCAACAAATTACCTAGGGCCAGCCATTCGGGGCTATTACGGAATCCTAAGTAACTTCATTCGGGAAGAACCCGATGGGAAAATCTCCATCATACGATGCTGTGCTGTAGCAGGTTTGGGGTATGGGCGCGATGGATCATACGAATACTATCTGCGAGAACCGATAGTTGACAACGACCTGAAAGCAGTTGGGCCATTTATACTGGCTGGCATAGAGTTTCAAAAACTTCTCGGTCCTGTGGGTAACCTAACTGTCACTTCACTCACACAGCAAACACCCTCAAAAACAACTCTCGACAGTACAAACCTAAGTTATTGGAGCCACGTCGACAAAATCCTCGCTAGAATCCGCCCCCCTAGCATCCCCGAAAGGGAATTCAACATAATGGACTTCGGCGTTGTTGCTGACGGTCGTACAGATTGCAGCACAGCAATTGAAAGGGCAATCACAACTTGTCACAACGCAGGTGGGGGCAGAATCGTTTTCCCCGCAGGCCGATACCTAACAGGCCCCATCCACCTCAAATCGCGAGTTAATCTTCATTTTGAGGGAGGCGCAACCCTATTGTTTAAGACAGATCCTGCAGCCTATTTGCCATTGGTACTCACAAGGTGGGAAGGTATGGATTGCTACAATTATTCACCGCTGATATATGCCTACGGCCAACACGACATAGCAATTACCGGTGAGGGTGTTCTAGACGGACAAGCAGACAATCACCACTGGTGGCCATGGAAAGGCAAAAAAGAGTACGGCTGGACTAATGGCATGCCCAACCAAACACCGGCTCGGAATCAACTTATAAAAATGGTCGAACAAAATGTGCCAGTAGAACAACGCAGGTTTGGTGAAGGTGCTTACCTGCGACCTAACTTCATACAATTTTACAAATGCCAAAACGTGTTGATCGAAGGTGTGCACATCGTGAGATCTCCAATGTGGGAGATTCACCCTGTGCTTTGCACCAATGTCATTGTCAGGGATGTAAAAATAACCTCTCACGGACCAAATAATGATGGCTGCAACCCGGAATCGTGTTCAGACGTGCTTATCGAACGCGTATTTTTTGACACCGGAGATGACTGTATTGCAATTAAATCCGGCCGCAACAATGATGGCCGCCGACTCGGGATCCCCTCACAAAACATCGTCATTCGGAACTGTGTAATGAAAGACGGCCATGGTGGTGTGACGATCGGCAGCGAAATCTCGGGGGGATGTAAAAACGTTTTCGTGGAGAATTGTATTATGGATAGTCCCAATTTAGACCGCGCACTACGATTTAAATCCAACGCCGTACGAGGGGGCATTATCGAAAATATCTTTGTCAGAAGCATAACCGTGGGCCAAGTTGCAGATGCCGCAATCCAAATCGATTTTGTTTACGAAGAAGGAGCAAAGGGCCAATTCCCCCCAACTCTCCGCAACTTCATTGTTGAAAATATGAAAGTCCAAAATTGTAAGCGCGTATTGGATGTGGTGGGGTTCCCCGGTGCAATAATATCAAATGTATGGATAATTAACTCCGAGTTTAACGGCGTTACCAAACCTGATACCATCCAATATGCAGATGTCCAACTGATCAATTGCAAGGTTAACCGCAAACCACAACAAGTCACAGCTAACAACTAATCTGCAGGTAAAGCATCTACCTATCTAAAACGGCCGTAACCTCAATTCACATTGACCCCTTTTACATAACGCCCAAGTTCTGTCGCTACGGCTGTTGTTGGGTTGATTCGCCTTCACATTCCAAAAAACAAAGGGGAAGCATTTGGCCGAAGAGACCACCCACGATCCTCCCACCTTTCCAAGCTATAAAACTGTGGGAACGATGTCAAACAATGCGAAAACCACAATCAAGCCACAAGACTTCTGAATCTCACCTACAGCATTAGACTATCATGGATTTGGCTGGAACCAATTCCGTATTCCGCCCATTTAAACATCTTTTTGTTACGGTCCCCACTATTTCATGCTATTTCAAGTCGCTATCAAAAACTGGATCCTGAGTCTGTTTCCTAACACTGCATAATAAGCCCAAAGCTAATTGATCCTGCCCTTTCCCATGGGATAAGGTGATCCACAGACCTACTCGGCTTCTAGCCCCTATTACCAAATTCAAATTACCGCTTCGTTTAATTGTTTTTCTTACAGCTCGCTGGCAAAGGACAAAAGCCTTCCGATATTTAGCGGTACACCAGTCAATAAATCCATCGCATAAACCACCTTAAAATACAAATGCTTCATTTACCCAGGAAATCTGGCTAACCTTAGCGTTAGTCTGTCGCTCCTTAACCCTATCGTTCCGCAGACGAAAACCTCATTTAGGTTGATTTGTGCGTTCTGACACCCAATGCCGGGGTAACTTAGTTGTCACCCAGTCCTGAAATATAGGGAACTCATAACATTCCTTCGGTACGCGACACTCAAACAGTGCTCACCTGAGCAAACTCCCATGGACAGTAAATTGACCTTGTTGGGTCAAGCTTGCCCACTCATAGATAAATCTGCGAAGGGATTATTAAGCGCTGTAGGATTTTTAGGGTTAACTGCTGGATTTGGTGCGGTTGTGTTGGAAATCTTATTAGAATTTTGGGCATTGGAAGGGGCTGATTCGGTTGCGAAAGGATTTTTTGCCCGCTTTTGGCGAGGCAACGGAGTGACGACGGTATGAATTACACGGCCGTTGAGTTTGGGCTCGAAATCAGCTTGTCCAAAAGGAGCCAATTCTTTTAAGAACCGCCGCATCACATCGAAACCAAATTCGGTGTGTTCCATTTCCCGCCCATGAAACCTCAGCGTGAGTTTAACCTTCATATCATCACAGAGGAACTCAATTGCATGACGCAACTTTGTAGCGAAGTCATGGTTTCCAATATTTACGCTAAGTTGGATTTCCTTCACCCTTTGAGCAGCTTGATGTTTACGGGCTTCTTTCTCACGTTTGGCCTGCTCGTACATGTATTTGCCATAATCCAGAATTTTACATACAGGGGGGTCAGCATTTGGGGAAACCTCCACTAAATCCAGACCGTAAGACCTGGCAGTTGCCAGAGCCTGTGCAATCGGCATAACACCTAAGTGTTTGCCGTTAGGATCTATGACGCGCACCTGCGGTGCCTTGATTCTGTTGTTTACGCGAGGTTCAGTACCAGCTTGCGCCATGCGTCTTTTTATTGGTTGGCTTTGCAAAAGTTTGTGTGTTGTTGATGATTAGCAGTTTCGAATAACATCACGGCTATCTTTACCGGATATTCTAAAAAAACCATAAGGCAAACCGATGTTCTCGTAACCCTAGGAGTTTTCGTGAGTTCCATGCCAATTTTCTTGTCGAGGGGAAATACTCAGCATATTGCTTCAATTATACAACGTTACGCAGGTTGGAGATTTCGTTTGGCAAGTACAGCATCGATAATCTTTTGCATTAATTCCGGGTTTTCAGCCAACACCTTTTGGGCCGCTTCCCGACCTTGCCCAAGCATCTGGCCACCGAATGCAATCCAAGCGCCTTTCTTCTCCAGTACACCCACATCCAGGGCTACGTCGATCACACTGCCCTCTTTATTGATACCTTGATTAAAGAGAATGTCGAACTCCGCCTCAGCAAACGGTGGAGCCAATTTGTTTTTAACTACCTTAACTTTCACGCGATTGCCAATTGTATTTCCAGCAGCATCCTTTATCACATCTTTACGCCGAATATCAAGCCTAACACTAGCATAGAATTTTAATGCTTTTCCACCCGGAGTCGTTTCCGGGTTTCCAAACATCACACCCACTTTTTCCCGAATTTGGTTCGTGAAAATACAAGCTGTCTTTGCTTTCGCAAGTACTGCGGTTAATTTTCGCAATGCCTGACTCATTAATCGAGCTTGCATTCCCATGGGGGCCATACCCATCTCCCCTTCCAATTCAGCGCGGGGTACCAGAGCAGCTACCGAATCAATTACGATCACATCTAAGGCATTTGACCGCGCAAGCGTCTCACATATAGTCAACGCCTCTTCACCGCTATCGGGCTGCGAAACCAACAGGTCGTCAAGGTTTACCCCCAGCCTCTTCGCATATGCAGGATCCAATGCATGTTCTGCATCAATAAATGCAGCTAGCCCTCCTGCCCTTTGTGCGTTTGCAATTACGTGTAACACTAAAGTAGTCTTACCCGAGGACTCAGGTCCGAATACTTCTACAATTCTACCTCGCGGAATACCACCTATCCCAAGTGCTAAATCTAGGGAAAGCGCGCCAGTGGGTATGACGTCTATCTTCATTTGCGCACGGGCATCCCCCATCCGCATTATGCTCCCCTCGCCATAAGTTTTGGTAATAGTTGCAATCGCTGCCTCTAACTCTTTCTGCCTATTAATCCGTGCCTCAGCTGGTTTACTTGTTGTGTTTTTCTCGGGGGTTTTCGAAGCCATAAAGTGTCTCCAACTCGACAATTGCTTCCCTACTTCCAGCTCACAAATTTATTTCCAAGCCGTTCAAAGCGAATTCCCAGGTTGAGTCACTTTCTGTAATTATTTAGGGTATCCCACAGGTTGCGTTAAGACAACCTTTTGGTTTGCCCCCAATTTCAAAGCTTCCGCAATCCCGTTCCTGTCAATATTACCCAATACCACCGTTGCCAAACCCTCCGACGCGCAATAGAGGTAAACATTCTGTGAAACATACCCTGTATCCGTAGCAGCATAAAAAGCTTTATCACTTTCGGCCATGTTCCCAAACCGGTCGTAATTTGCCACAAATACCAAGACCACTGGCGCTTCACTAACAAACGGCTGCCGCCCCATCTTTGCCCGGAGATCCCCTTCAACCACCGGTTCCAAAATGTTACTCTTTGCGTTGTAAATATACGCTCCTTTCGCCATTACAACATAAATATCGATCTCCTGACTATTCCGCGCCGATGGTGCCGTGCGGTGCCCAGTCGCAGGTCTGTTTATACCATTGGCTGCCCACAATAAATCACTTACCTGTTGCAAGGATAACTCTTTAGAACTGAATGCCCTTGTCGATTTACGTTCTTTCAAGGCTTGCATTAACGGCTTGCCTCCATCAGATCGGGGCGCCGGAAGTTTAACGGGCTCTAAACCATTTGCCAGTAGATTGGCCGCAATCGCAGCTCCAACAACAACGCCCAACAAATTCGATAGCCGTGCCATAATAACTAAATCTTTTTGCTAGGTTTGCATCGAGTTATAAAATTTGTCAAGCTTGCCAATGTACCCTGCTAGCGCTTGGAATTCATCCCATGCTTACATAAAAACCGCTTTACTTGTATTGACCACAAACGTACCTCACAACCTCTGGTCAAAAAACTTGGCAATGTTACATTTAAGTTAATTTTTAGCTCTACTGCTTTAAATACTGGAACCTCCCATTCCCCCCCTCAAATAATGCTCCGCGTTTTGCCCCCCACTCTTTACACAGTGGGAATTTTACCGTCTCAATCTTACTCCCGAAAAATTAAAACCGCTAAAACGTGAGCCGGCTTCGCGAAGGACGAGTTTGTTTACTCACAGGCATATGCTTAGAGGGTACCAGCTTCATTTCCAAAACAACTGATTACACGGTGGGACCAGTATTTGGATGCAATGATTTGAGATTGGATGATGGGAGCAACTTACTACCCTCCCAGAGATCAAAGGCATCCTTGCAATTAAAGTAACCCACGATTGTATTTCATTAGAGGCTGAGTTTAATGCTTTAAGAGCAGCGAAAAAAACTGTTGACAAAATTGGGAGTTATTCCACAATATATTTACAGATTTTAGAAGATAGGCCGGCTACCCTTATTTAAAGTTGACCACAAATCAGGTTCAAAACACTATGAAAAAAACATCCATCCAGCTAGTACTAGGCTTAGCAATAATCACGGGAGCTTATCCCACCTTAGCAGCAACAGTCACAATGGAACAATTAATCAGGGCTTGGGGGCTCAATCCTTTGGCATACGAACCATTCGATTACGAAGCAGGAGTTGGACTCGACGGGAACTGTAATGGAGGGTATGGCTTTTCAGAGGCTTGGGTCCCAAACCTTCCCAGCGGGGGGAGCCTCAGTAACCAATTGATTACTGCGGGTAGTCTGTATTACACGGACGCATACGGCAATACAGTTATGGGTATTGGCAATAAGGTTCATATCACAGGAGATGGCACCGAGGCAGGGGACAATACGGGAGGCGCTCGAGCGAATGCTCAACCTAGAAGGGCATTAAGCTTCCAGCGGGGGAATGAGAATGATAGTACTTGGGTAGCATTCTTGGCGGTTAGAACTGGACTCCCTTATTTGTATACCGACGGGGCTGGTAATGAAATCTATTACGGTCGCGCTACCTCCGTGCAATTGTTCCAAGGTGCCAATAGTGAACGACTCACAATTGGCCGGGCAAGCCAAAATGGCGAGCCAACAAATACTACACCTAAAGACACATGGGCGTTGATTAATAGAGGGAGCCCCGCTTATACAAGCCCAACACCAGTCCCATTGACAAATGTCCCTCCAAATTCCACTGCAAACCTGATCATTGTGCGGATTGATCACCAGGCTGGAGACGATAGAATTAACGCACCCGACACCGCTTACATTTGGATTAATCCCGAAAACATTTTCAATCTCCCAACTGAAAACGCCTTAGCTATTAGCTTTGCGGGATCTGGGGAACGAGATTACTGGTTCGATACAATCCGACTTTTTGCAGGTAATTATAACACCACCGTTGGTTATGGATCAGCAGACATTGACGAAATCATAATTGCTGTCCCCGAACCTACCACGCTTGCTTTATTTGCAATTTGTGCTGCAGCAGCGCTGCACTGGCAGCGGAAGAGATCGTAATTGTCATAAAACCTGTATACTCCCCTTGGGATGAGGGGGCGATCCTACCTCATGAATAGGATCGCCCCTATCTTTTTTCCCACAACTTAGTTAGAAAGCCAAAAGGAAGTAACAACCTATAAAATCTCACCCTAAAGATCCCCTGATAAATGCTGTAAATTCGTTCAGAATTGAGGTAAAATTAAGGCACGGCTTACGGGGTTGGAAAAAACCCAACAACCTGTGCGTAATTCGTTTGATTACCGGCAAAGTTAGAAGTACCCACCTCGACGAGATTCGCGTAAAAGCCGTCATTCAAAAGCGGTCTCCAAAAGTCCACCTAGTTTTTGCTTACCCTAAAAGTATATGTGCCATGCAGGAAGGCCACCTTTATCCCCCAGCCTTTAGGAATACCCGGCTGCTTTTCAAGGTTCGGGGATATTAGAATTGACGACTCAAACCGGAACTGGTTTGTGGAGGTTCCCGTTTCAAAAGGGATAATCAGGTCCCAAAATTCTGGGCCGCCGATCGGATTTAAAAAACTTGTCAGTAGCCAGCCCGCATTTACCCTTTTAGAGAATGCAAAACCGGCCGAAAAAAAAGAAACTTGCAACAAAGAAAGTAAATAGGCAACGGCGTACTGCCAAAAAGGCTAAAAAGAGGAAACTCTCAGCTAAAGCTCGGAAAACAAAATTTAAAAAAACGGCAGTAACTGAGGAATCACAACCGAAAGCGTTTAGTGAAGCTGCACCCATTTCTGAGATCTCCTTTCAGACTTCGGAAGCATCAGGACAAAGTTCCACTACACATGAGACACTTCCCCAAGCGGAAGAAACACTTGAGCAGGAGAATAACCTCAGTAGACCTGAAGTAGAAGAACAGGACGAAATCCCGTATGACGCGGATACAGCAATTAGGTTATACCTCCGCGAGATTGGGCAAATACCTTTATTGACACCTGAACAAGAAGTGGAACTGGCTGAACGAATCAAAAAAGGCGACGAAAAGGCTCGCGAACAAATGATTAAAGCCAATCTTCGCCTAGTAGTAAAAATAGCAAGGGATTACGAAGGGTTGGGCTTGCCATTACTCGACCTAATTAGCGAGGGTAATATCGGATTAATGAAAGCGGTGGAACGATTCGATCCTAAGAAAGGAGGGAAACTTTCTACTTACAGTGCGTGGTGGATCAAGCAAGCTATTAAACGTGCGCTTGCCAACCAATCAAAGACTATTCGACTCCCAGTTCACATGGTCGACAAAATCAGTAAGCTTCGTAAGCTTGCCCATAAGCTTGAAGAGGAACTTGGGCGAGAACCCACAGACGAAGAACTGGCCTTTGAGTTGGGTACGACTCCTGCCAAAGTAGCGTTCATGCGGCAAGCGGCTATCCGGCCTGCGTCTCTTGATGCCCCAATCGGAGACGAAGACTCAAATACATTTGCAGAGATTGTCAAAGATGAACGTGCCACTGACCCTGCTACGTTTTTAGAAGACACCACAACGAAATCGATGTTACAAGAATTGCTTAAAAAATTAGACTCACGCGAGGCAACGATCTTGACAGCACGTTTTGGATTGGACGGTAACCCGCCCCAAACTTTGGAAGAAGTTGGTCGCAAATTTGGCGTTACACGCGAACGAATCCGGCAAATCCAGAATGCAGCTTTGAAAAAGTTGCGTCGGATGATTGAAAAACTCGAAGCCGAGAAATCATAATTCTTTTATGAACAGTGCGAAGATTACACCGGCGACACCAGAAGAAATAAAGGCAGCCATTCGGAACATCCCAGATTTCCCCCAACCGGGGATTCAATTCAAAGATATCACCCCGGTCTTGCAAGATCCTCGATTATTCGCAAGCTCCATTGAGCTACTGATTGGAGATTTAAAACCGGGAATGGTCGACGCGGTTGTGGGCATTGACGCTCGTGGTTTCATATTTGCTGCTGGTGCTGCTCTCAAACTTTATGCCGGTTTTGTCCCTATCCGTAAAAAGGGCAAACTCCCTTACAAAACACATGAATTAACCTACAACTTAGAATACGGCACAAATACTATTGCCATTCACGTGGACGCACTTAAACCGGGAGCACGAGTGTTATTAGTGGATGATTTACTGGCAACGGGGGGGACAGCCGCAGCAGCAGCAGAACTGGTAAAACAATTGGGTGCCCAAATACTCGAAATTGCTTTCCTTATTGAACTCACATACTTGGGAGGCAGGGAAAAATTGCGCGATTACCCAGTACGAACCGTAATCGCGTTTTAAACCTAGGGCCTTTTACGAGTCGGGCTTTTCGACAATATCTTACGTCCAATTTACGCCTCCTACGAAACAGCAATCCCCTTGCGGCCAGTTGACGGTGCACCTTGGGTCTTTGGATGAATGCCAGCCATAAAATATGTGACGAGTGACTGTTTACTCCACGTGGTAACCAGATGTTTAATAACCCCAGAGTAGCCTTTCTTTTACGACCTGTAGGGAGGTAAAAATCCTTCCGCTTTCGACAATGCCTCGTATCCCGTCAATAAAAGTTTTTCTGTGGTTTCCCAACTAATGCACGGATCGGTGATAGACAACCCATAGACGAGGTTTTCCTTGGGCTGAGGGAATTGCTGATTACCTTCCTTTATGTAGCTTTCCAGCATCAATCCGATCACCGACCGTCTCCCTTTGATTCTTTCCTGGATGGTACTATTCCAAACGATTTCCTGCCCCGCTGGTTGTTTACCCGAGTTAGCATGACTACAATCAACCATTAAGACGGGTGGTAAACCTGCCTTTTTCATCTTAGTTTCCGCCTCCTCTAAGCTAAGTGGGTCGTAGTTAGGCCGATCCTTACCACCACGTAAAATGATATGTGTGTCTTCGTTCCCGGAAGTTCTAATTACACTGGTTACACCGTCAGCATCTATTCCCAGAAAACTATGTGGTTGACGCGAAGCTACCATTGCGTTGATGGCGGCATCCATGCTGCCATCAGTACTGTTCTTAAATCCCACAGGCATTGAAAGACCACTCGCCATTTCACGGTGTGTTTGGGATTCAATGGTTCTTGCTCCGATCGCAGCCCAACAGATCAGATCCGCTATGTATTGCGGGGTGATGGAGTCCAAAAACTCAGTCGCGGTAGGTAACTCCATAGCGATGATGTCAAGCAACAACTGCCGAGCCAGTCGCAACCCTGTCTCAATGTCATGCGTGCCATCCAAATGAGGATCGTTTATTAGCCCCTTCCATCCCACCGAAGTACGAGGTTTCTCAAAATACACCCGCATCACCACTTCCATCCGATCAAACACCTTTTCTCTCAATCGGCTTAATCGGCGAGCGTAATCAAGTGCACCTTCAACATCATGAATTGAGCACGGTCCCACCACTACCAAAAGCCGTGGATCTTTTTGGTGGATTATTCCTTTGATCCGTTCCCGGCTTCGGTACACAATCTCTGCATGTTTCTCAGTCACAGGTAATTCCTCCCGCAAAACCCGAGGAGGTTTTAACCTGCAAACTTCGCGTACCCGTATGTCAGCAATGCGATGCATTTACAAAAAATATAATAGCACGGTTAAAATACAGTTTAAACCCAAAAACTTCCCCTTGGCGGCTTTATTGTAAGGCAAACATGGGTGCTCATTCCTCTTGCTCAGCCCCAGCAGTCACTGTTTTTAAAACCAAAGTGTGAAAAGAGGGACCATTTTGTAGGCTCAGCCTAACAAATCCCACTTGGTGGAGGACGCAGTTAATGTGTATAAATTAACCGACATGCTTGTGGAATATATGCGCGTAAAACCCAGAAGTTTCCCTGTATTACAACGCAGATCCAGCTCTCTTATTATTTTAGCCACCCTTTCAGCCACATTGCTCGCCACACCACTAGAAAGTCAAACGAATAGCCCATACCCCACTGTAGAAGTTGCGCTAGATGGCCAACTGGTGTATACACTTAGCGCTCGAGGCGATCGCATTCCCGATTTCTCCTACTGCGGCTATTTTGGAGGAAACAAACAAATCCCAAACACTATACCAATCAAAGTGGTTGTTACCCCAGTAGATGGCGATAACACCCCACGGTTACAACAGGCCATCAATTATGTGGGGAGCTTGCCCGTAGACAGTAATGGATTTCGTGGATGCATACTGCTAACCCCAGGCCGATTTTTACTCAAAGGCCGCCTTACTATTACAAACTCAGGAGTTGTGCTTCGGGGTTCTGGAATGAAAACGAATGGGACTGTTTTATTATTTGCTGGACCCGATAGAGGACCAGCGATTCGTCTGTACGGGGCGCGCCCAGCTGCAATAGAGACAAATGTTAATTGGAGGGTCACAAATGACTACGTTCCGGTGGGAGCCATGACGTTTGGCGTTCTCGATACAACAGAACTCCACCCTGGAGATCGAATCTTCATTACCCGCCCTTCCACTTCTAATTGGATTAGATTCCTTAAAATGCACGAACTAGGAGGTGGCCTAGGGGGATGGAATCCAGGCAGTCGCAACGTGACGTGGGACCGAGCTATTGTAGCCATTTCAAATAACCAGGTGTGGATTGACGCACCTTTGACTCTCGCCATAGAACAGCAGTTTGGCCAAGCAACAATAAAACGGTACCTTTGGCCTGGCCGCCTAACCAATTGTGGAGTCGAAAACCTTGTCATCCAATCGAGCTACGACCACACAAATCCAAAGGACGAGGATCATATTTGGCACGGTGTGACATTCGAAAATGCGGCAGACTGCTGGGTTCGACGCCTATGCTTCACACATTTGGCCGGGTCAGCAGTGGCTGTTTACGAAACCGCATCCAGAATTACCGTCCAAGATTGCATTTCAGAAGCCCCCGTGTCTGAAGATGGCGGCTATCGCCGAAACACGTACTTTACGATGGGGCAACAAACCCTCTTCTTACGTTGTTACGCCGAGTATGGTCGACACGACTTTGCCGCCGGTTACTGCGCCGCTGGTCCTAATGCATTCGTCTGTTGCGAAGCTACATTGTCAACCCGTCCCAGTGGTGGGATTGAAAGCCTTGCGTGTGGAATACTTTTCGATAATGTCACCGTCGATGGAAATGGAATATTCTTAGCTAACCTAGGTGGGACCGGTGGAAGGTTTGGTTGGGGTGCAGTCAACTCGGTGCTTTGGCAATGTAGTGCATCGATTGTCCGTTGCGACCAACCACCCGGAGCATTTAACTGGGCTTTTGGATGCTGGGGTGAGTTCGACGGCGATGGCTACTGGCGAGCCTCAAACGAAAGTGTAGAGCCCGAAAGTTTGTACATAGCCCAGCTATCAGAGCGACTGGGGAAAGAAAATGCCGGTCAGATTATACTTCCACCGAAACCGCGGGGTGGAGAAAGCAACCCCACGCTCGAGCGAGCCCAACAGCTAACACAAGAGTCGATTCACCCCAGTCAAAGCCTTAAGGCGTTTATTCTAGAATTAACCCCGAAAGAACCTCTTCCCTTGAACCCCAACGGTGCTCCAAGCATAGACCATATCGGAAACACCACAACTCAATTCACACCAACCAAGCAGCGCAACCTAACAATAACAAATGGATGGTTGGTTATCGAGGATCGACTTGCAATAGGGACAATTATCTCGGTTGCATGGTGGCGCGGAACGGTAAATCCTGAAATCGCCCCCACTCACGGCGTGGCGTTAACTCGTTTCATGCCTGGGCGGATTGGGCGCGGCTTCACTGACGACCTAAACGAAGTAGCCGACTATCTCGAACAAGAAGGAGCCGTAGGCTTGGAACACAACCACGGTCTATGGTACGACCGCCGGCGCGATGACCACGAACGTGTCCGTCGTGCCACTTCGGATGTATTACCCCCTTTTTTCGAACAACCGTTTGCACGGAGCGGGGTTGGAACCGCTTGGGACGGACTAAGCAAATATGATTTGACCCGGTATAATCCATTCTATTGGGCTAGACTGGCTCAGTTTGCTACTATCTGCGATCAGCGAGGGCTAATCCTATTCCACCACCACTACTTTCAACACAACATTCTAGAAGCCGGGGCCCATTGGGCGGATTTCCCATGGCGATCTGCAAATAACATCAATAATACCGGCTTCCCCGAACCCCCGTACTATGCTGGCGGGAAACGTATCTTTATGGCGGAGCAATTTTACAACACAAATCACCCAACCCGCCATCCGCTCCACGTCGCCTATATCAATCAATGTCTAAACGCGTTAGCCACAAACAAAAATGTTATACACTTCATTGCCGCAGAATACACAGGCCCTCTACACTTCGTGCAGTTTTGGATCGACGTAATCAAGTCGTGGCAAAACACAACTGGTATTGATCCGATTGTCGCATTAAGCTGCACAAAAGACGTGCAAGAGGCAATACTTGAAGACCCGCTTCGCTCAAAATACATCGACGTGGTTGATTTCAGGTACTGGTGGCGTACAGAGAAGGGCGAATTTGCCCCGCCTGGCGGCAAAAACCTTGCCCCACGCCAATTCGAGCGACAATGGCGGGGTAGTCGACCTACAGACATCGACCTCGCTCAAATGGCAGCCGAATTCAAAGCACGGTATCCGGAAAAAGCCCTAATTTGTGCCTTCAATAGCGCTGGCTGGGCCTGGCTATGTGCAGGCGGATCTATCCCCCGCCTCCCTAAACAAACCGACGAGTCTCTTTTGAAATTTGTGCCCACGTGTGCACCCGCGAAACATGTAGCTCTACCCCCTCGGACGTTCGCGCTCAAAAACACAAATGACGAATGGCTAATTTATTGTTCACAATCTGGGCCAATCACCCTGCCAGTGGGGTCATCAAACAACACAACCTTCCGTGTTCGGCGGCTAAACATTACAACCGGCCAAATAACAACCGATCATCCCGCCTTCCCGACAAACAACGTACTCATGCTAAACCCAGAATCTGTACCCGCTGTATATTGGATCATTAAGCCAAGGTAAAGACACATGCTCCACTTACAAAATAGGCACATTTTTAAAAAACCGCGCGGACATAACATGTTTTTTTAATTGAAAAACCATCCCCGCAAAATGGTTTAAACTTAGCACTTTTACGGCTTAAAACAGGCGGTTGACTAAAATCGCTTTGGCCTACGACGCCTTTATGTTGACCACCACGTTCCCTAAATGCAAACTCCTACGCTGATATGGTTCAAGCTATTAATAGCAAAATAACTTTACGCTTGCTGCCCTCCATACCCACCGCACTAATATCCATTTTTTACCTCGGGTTTTTTGGGAATTTCACGAAAGGGGCTGAAAGGATCGAGTTTAATTGTGGGTGGAAATTCATGCGCGGCGAACCCACTAACTCACCTGCACTTGACTATGAGACAGTCCGTCCTTGGCTGCTTGCAATTGGGAACGAGCTTTTGCCATACAATAAACAAATCCTGAACCAGCCCTCAACTCCAATGCCAGGGATTGGCCACCCTTTTATAGATCCAGCGTTCGATGACACCACATGGCGCTCAGTTGATCTTCCTCATGATTGGGGAATCGAAGGCCCATTCCGGCAAGAATATCCTGCCGCTACAGGCAAATTACCCTGGTGGGGAATTGGGTGGTACAGGAAACATTTTTACATCCCCAAAGAGGACGCTGGAAAGCTTATCTATCTGGAAATTGATGGGGCTATGTCACAAGCGTTAGTGTGGATAAACGGTCAGTTTGTGGGTGGCTGGCCATATGGTTATACATCATTTCGCGTTGATCTAACGCCGCACATCCAATTCGGTACAACTAATGTCATCGCCATTCGATTAAACAACCCTCCAAATTCATCTCGGTGGTATCCAGGTGGTGGGATATACCGCAATGTTTGGCTAATAAAATGTAACCCGATCCACATAGCGCCTTGGGGCGTACACGTTTATCACACGCATTTATGCACTAACTACGCTGAGCTCAGAACTGAGGTGAAGGTAGTCAATCAGTCACCTCAAAAGGTGGAACTGCGCCTGGTAGCGGAAATCCAAGAACTAGGAACTCTTGGCCCACTAACTAAGCCTATCCCAAATACACAACCCAAAAAATTTTTATGGATAAAGCAACTCGGAATCACCAACGACATACGTTGGCCTGTCTCCAATCCATTCGGCGTTCCCCTCCGTGTTATCCAAGCCGATTCAGTCAAACTCCAAGTAGATGCCAAAAGCTCGGTTAAAACGAATTTGAGTATTACCATTCACCAACCCCTTCTTTGGTCAGTGACACAACCAAACCTATATCGCCTTATTATAACAGTTGAGCATAACCACTGCATTGTGGATGTGTATAAAACATTATTTGGGTTACGGAATGCCCAATTTACCACCGACGGCTTCAAACTAAACGGCGAACCACTTAAGATAAAAGGCGTGTGTCTCCACCATGATCTAGGGGCCTTAGGCGCCGCGGTCAACATCCGTGCCATGGAAAGACAACTCGAGCTTCTAAAATCCATGGGCGCTAATGCAATTCGGACAAGCCATAACCCACCCACCCCAGAATTACTAGAGCTGTGCGATCGCTTGGGCATGCTTGTATTAGTGGAAGCATTTGACTGCTGGGCCAAAGGAAAAAACACTAATGATTACCACATCTTTTGGACAGACTGGTATGAGAAAGATTTGCGCGCAATGGTGAGGCGCGACCGAAACCATCCCTCTGTAATCCTCTGGAGTATAGGAAACGAAATCCTGGAACAACGGGATCCAGATGGCTGGAAACTAGCACTTCGCCTTGTTGACATCTGTCACCAGGAGGATCATACCCGTCGTGTTACAGCTGCCCTGCATACCGACGAAGCCCTCACTAATGGGTTCCAACATGCTCTGGATGTTTATGGGTTCAATTACTCACCTCATAAATATGCAGAGTTCAGGAACGCAAACCCAGGTACCCCTATGCTGGCTACAGAAACCGCATCCTGTGTTAGCTCTCGCGGCGAATACTTTTTCCCGGTCTCAACTAATAAACGTGAGGGCAGAGCTAACTTCCATGTGAGTTCTTACGATCTCTACGCACCTCGCTGGGCTTACCCACCAGATGTAGAATTCGAAGCCCAGGAAAAAAACCCATTTGTGGCTGGTGAGTTTGTGTGGACTGGATTTGATTATTTAGGCGAGCCCACACCATACGATCGTGACACCACTAATCTCTTGCACTTTACAGATCCACAAGTAATGGGATGGAAACTCGCAGAGCGGTCAGCCATCGGAAGAATCCTTGTTCCTTCACGAAGCTCGTATTTTGGCATTATGGACACGTGTGGTTTTCCCAAAGACAGGTACTATCTGTACCGGTCCGTATGGCGGCCGGAAGTGCCTACTTTGCATATTTTGCCCCACTGGAACTGGCCTGAACACATTGGTCAACCTATCCCCATACACGTTTACACTTCTGGTGACGAAGTTGAATTGATTCTCAACGGTCGTTCCCTGGGCAAGAAAAGGAAATCACCATACACATATCGATTGGTTTGGGAAAATGTTGCTTACGAACCGGGAGAAATTTTAGCAATCGCTTACAAACAGGGGAAACCCTGGGCTGTATCACGACGGCGCACAACTGGAACTCCAGTCAAAATAATAATGGAGGCCGATCGCGACGCGATTTGGGCAGATGAAAAAGACCTTTGTTTTGTGACAGTGGCCGTCGTAGACTCCCGAGGCGATATAGTACCCCGGGCAAATCACCGCATAAGATTTTCAATTAAAGGTCCCGGTCAAATTATTGCAACCGATAACGGGGACCCCACAAGCCATGTTTCCTTCCAATCGCGCGAGCGCGAACTCTTCAATGGACTTTGCCTTGTAATAGTGCGTGCGGAAAAAAACAAACCTGGCACGATAGAACTCCATGCGGAATCTGAAAACTTAACTCGAGCTAAGATTCGGATCCGATCAAGCCAACCTCTAACCAAATAAAACCTATTTATCGATTCACACCAATCGCCAATTATCCCCACAACGCGTCCGGGAAAGGGTAAAGCAACGCTTGACCTTTTAGGTACGGAATGCCACACCGCTCAACCAACACGCGCAAACCTAAAGTCAACTCTTTTATGGTAAGCTGCCCTTCCCTAAACCCATCCAGCCTACGCAAAAAGTCCGAGCGCTCAAAAGCAGAGATTTGATCAGATACATACCCAAACACGTGCATAAACGCATTTATCAACTTTGCCTTGCGGGGCAGCTGTTTCAATAACCGTCTCACCGTCAAAATGTACTGTCCCAAAATTTCCGATTCGGATCGTCTATCATGGTTGGCCAACAGTTTACCAAGCATTAATAATCCCTCTTGGTCCAACCCCATAAAAAGGTATTTGTGTTGGGCGTGGAATAACTGCAAACGTTCCATGGAAGGCGTTGCGCTGACTTCGCGTAATTTAGCTAATGCAAATACTGCGCTGAAAAAGTGCCACCTAGATATCGGGTCACGAAGCTTGATCTCATCCACAAAGGGTAAATCTGGAAAGCGCGAAAGCACCATTTTTGCAAACATTCCTGGGCCCAATGCCACTACGTTGTTTGACAAAGGCCCGTCCATAATTTTGGTATCCCAAACACCACACGAGGGTGATCGGGCTTTTAAAATAAAACCATCCACTACCCCCAGCTTCTCCAAAAACCGATTTGCAAATTGAATCATTGCCTGGGTTAAATCCCTTCCGGTTTTTGCCTGCACCAAGTAGCGTTGCCCACCTACTAAAATCACCCTTATCTCTGGTCGAGGCACCCCTAACTCCAATTCCAACTCAGGGCATACTTCCACTATCTCAATCCACGGTATGGCTTCAGTGAATGGCGGGCCCGGGATGGGTACCCCATTATACCTGCAGGGCTCGCCTTTCAAGCACCTACTTACGACCAACCGAGGCCTAACCACTGTTTGCCCAGTAGGATCCATTGCTAATCACTACTCATATTCTCTGCTTGCAAGTATCACCCTGGTCGCAATTCCTAAATCCCGAATGGCTTACAGCATCACAGACACCTCAAGAATCACCCCCCGATGGTGTTACCCAAAAAACCGTCGGATTTCCTGTAAAGTATTGGCTAGGTATTCTACCTCGGCAAACGTGTTGTAGAAATAAAAGCTTGCGCGGGATGTTCCCTCCACGCCTAACTTTCGCATCAAAGGCTGAGTGCAATGGTGTCCACCTCGCAATGCTATCCCGGCATGGTCCGCCAACGCTACGACGTCATGTGGATGAATACCTTCCATTGTGAAGCTAACTATACCTGCCCGGCCATGTTTGGGCCCAAAAATCTTAATTCCTCTCACTGTTGATAGTTTTTCCAAGGCATATTCAGCAAGAGCACGATCGTGTGCTGCAATATTTTCTCTGCCGATCGTCTCCAGGTAGTCTAATGCAGCGTGTAATCCTACAGCGCCTGACACGTGAGGGGTCCCCGCCTCAAACCTATGGGGTGGTATTTTGTACTCCGTGTGATACAAGTCTACGGTTAAAATCATCTCCCCCCCTGCTTGGAACGGCGGCATTTTCTCGAGCAACTCCATTCGACCATATAACACGCCAATTCCGGTAGGCCCGCAAAGCTTATGCCCAGAAAACACGAAAAAGTCGCATCCGATCTCTTGCACATCCACCGGCATATGACCAGCACTCTGGGCTCCATCAACTAACGTCACGATTCCCTTTTTACGAGCTTTTTCACAAATTTCCGCGACGGGGTTTATAGTCCCCAGGGAATTCGACACGTGTACAACCCCCAAAAACCGCACATTAGCACCCAACAATTCCCAAAGCTTTTGCATGTCCAGCTGACCTTCAGGCACAACCACTGGCACATATGCAAGTTTTGCTCCGGTGCGCTTCGCAACTATCTGCCAAGGCACAATATTACTATGGTGCTCCATCTCGGTAAGGAGGATCACATCACCAGGTTTTAGATTCGCGAGTCCCCAAGCATACGCAACTAAGTTTATCGCCTCGGTAGCACCCCGTGTAAAAATTATCTCTTCGGGTTGGCGCGCATTTATAAACTGGGCTACTTTGACACGTGCTTTCTCGTATGCTTCTGTTGCCCTTGCGCTTAATTCGTGTATGCCCCGATGTACATTTGCGTTACAAGTTTCATAAAACGTCCGCACCGCGTCGATCACCTTTCGGGGTTTCTGGGTAGTAGCTGCGTTGTCAAAATATACTAGCGGTTTTCCATGAACCCTTTGGGTAAGGATAGGAAAATCTTTTCGGATAAACTCAGGATCGAACACCGAAGAACTCATAATACGTCTCGTTATAGTAACCCCAATTGTAGTTTAGCTGCATCGGAAAGTCTGTCTTGTGACCATGGGGGATCCCACACCAAATCCACAGTAACGTCATGCACCTGGGGGACCTGTAAAACTTTTTCTCTTACATCATTTGCAATCCACGGTCCCATCCCACATCCAGGAGCCGTAAGCGTCATTTTAATATGGACGTTATAGGTATCGGGACACTCACCCGGAGTAAGTTTGCACTCGTAAACCAATCCCAGATCGACGATATTGATTGGAATCTCCGGATCGTAACAGTTTTTTAGCTGTTTCCAGACTAGCTGTTCAACCTCCTCCTGCGTCAATTTGTGGTGTATTTGCGCACAAGGGTTTTCAGCCGGCGATAAACCAAGTGCATCAGCATCCTTGCAATCAATCCAAAAAAGGTTACCGTCGACTGCCACAGTGCAGGTCCCTGCATGGGCCTGGACTATGGTCACTGTCTGACCTTTTTTAAGGGTGACCTTTTGCCCCACTGGTACCAGAGCAGCTTCTACGTCGCGAACCAAAGTGACTTGTTGCGGTTTGTTCATAGCTGCCCAAATAAAATATTTATCTCTCATCCAGCTCAGTGGTAACCTGGGTTGTCTGCCCCTTTATTGCTGCCGCTAATGCATGCCAAGCTAGCATTGCACATTTTACCCGGGTAGGATACTTCGATACACCCGCCAAAACCACCAACTTGCCCAAGGAAGGATCCGGCTTTCCTGTAGTTATCATGCGATGAACCGCGTCGAATATGCGCAAAGCCTCTTCTGTGGTTTTCCCAACCACTGTCTCCGTTAAGAGCGAAGCCGACGCCTTGCTTATGCAGCAACCTGATCCGACGAAGCTTACCTCGCGGATGATGCCTTCATCTACTCGCAAAAAAAGTTTTAATTGATCCCCACAAAGCGGATTATGCCCATGGGCACTGCAAGTGGCGTCCTTCATTTCCATGAAATGGCGTGGATTCTTGCAGTGATCCAAGATCGTTTCCTGATATAACTCTTGTACCTCGTCGAACATAATTATGCCTCGCCACTTACCATCATTTGACCTTCCAATATATCCGTTATCCTGCGATCTAACAAGGCACGGAGCCCCTCCCGCACTGGCTCGTAGGCAATAATTTCTAGCTGCTTGGCAATAAACCCCTGAACAAAAAGCCGTCGCGCCATAGCCTCCGAAATACCACGAGTCCGCATATAAAATAGCGCAAGTTGGTCAACGTAACCCGTAGCTGATCCATGCGAGCACTTAACATCGTCAGAATGTATTTCCAGCCGCGGCTCGGTTTTTATTCGTGCCGACCGCGTTAGTAATAAGTTCCTGTTTGCTAAATAGGCGTTGACCTTCTTCGTCCCTGGGGCGACAAAAACGTGCCCATAAAACTCTACACTGGCTGCGCCACCCACCACTGAAGTAAGCATCGCCCTGCTCGTGGTATTGTCCCCCAAATGTTGGACCTGTATCCTATTGGACGAACTCCCTGAACTGCCAACCAACGTTGCCCATCCTAAGTTCACCTGGGATCCCATTCCCACAGACCGGATAACAACTAAGGAGCGTGAGGCTTTCGGCTCCACCTCAATATTTAACATTGTAAATTTTCCTCCATCTTCCAGATCGACCACTATTGCGTGAAAATCGAAGTCCCGACGACAATCCCTTACCAGCACAAATGTCAGTTCGGCGCCTTTACCCACGACCAACTGAGTCTGCGAAACAGACGGACCTGCGAATTTTACGGGGAAATGTTCAACAACTAAACCAGAAGAACATTCCTGCGTCACTATAACCGATCGCCCAAAATCCCAACCACCCTCAACTCTGGGTTTTTCGTTGTGAAAGAGGTAAACAGGGAGTTTTGTCCCCACCTTATCCTGTATCAAAACGAATGCGCCTTTTTCAAAAAACGCCGAGTTCAAAGCCAAAATCGGCTCAGACACATCCAACGGCTCACCAGCTAACATCCAGCGCAGGTAACCCTCAAATCTATCAGCAGCTTGGATTATCGGCATCACTACCACAGATGACCCAGAATCGCGCGCATCGTGAATAGAACCTATTGACCCTTCAAAGGTCAAAAAACTCTCTCCAAACAACGGTTCCTGGACACACCCCTTAGATAGAGGTGAAGTGTTGCTTTGCGATCCACCAGCTTGAGTGTTAGGCACTAATTCGGCTAATGCCAAATACTTATGGAAGGCAGACCTCCGTGCAAGTGTCAACCACCGTGGCTCCTTTCTAGCATGATCTTCTAACTGAAATGGTAGCTTATCGAATTTTTGATGCACCATAGCTCTAAATGAATGAAATCCCCACACTACTGAACAGGCACCACCGCATTGGGTGAAGCAACGCGCTGTTTTAGTTTTTCAATTAAGTACGTGTCTTCAGGAGCGTGGGCATAGGCAGTATACCACAGATCGGAAAGGAACTGAGCACCTGCCCGAACCTGTGCTTCCAAAAAGGTTTTACCCTCAGTTCCATGCGGCGGTTGTCCTGTTAATTTCCCAGCTTTCTCAAGCTGGTATAATGGTTCAACTTGTTTGTGTTGAACCAAAATGAATTGCAACACTACTCGAAAAAGTGACTCACCATCTGGTGCATTGGTCAGCACGCGTGCTGGTCTGAGGCCAACCACTACACTTGTGTATTGAATTCCGCCCACACTCGCAAAGTACTCTCCATCAATCCACCGATGGAAATTTTTATTAGTGGTATAACCATTTGTATTTGGGCCCACCCATCCATTGTAATGGATCGTAGTATGGAGCGGTTGTGTGGCATCACCCACTAAATGTCCCAAAACACCCATCACATATATGACGTTTTGCCTAGCATTTTCCACCTCTTCCCGGGTGCCAAATTGCTCATACGCTTTTAGGTATGAAAAACACGACTTCAACCTACACGCCTGCTCAGTTATTGCCCAGGGAAGAAACCCTGGAAAACCCTTCGTAAAATCTGGATCGCGATCAAACTGCACATTTATTGGCTGACGCACCACCAGCTCGCGCAAGAAAATATACCGAAATGCAGGCAAATTATCCGGTTTAAAACCTAAAGCCCACAAATCCTCCAAGTCGATATAGTGCTCCGGAGCATTTACATGGCGGAGGGGCCGATCCTTCGAATTGTACCATCGATCTGGTTCACCCCCCAAAAAAGCAATCCGTTCCCTAGCTGATTTTTGAAACACAAAGCAAGGAAAATCATCCGGCAACACATCTAAGGCAGCCAAATTAATAACACGATGGGCTTCGTAATCCCAAGCAATGACATGTACCGCTGTCGCTAACAACACAGCCAAACGCCAATGGAGTTTTGTGCTCATCTTTGCGCCAATCTACAACTACCCTAGGAGATTTGCAAACCTATGGCCCCCTGTACGAAAATTGCTTATAATTCATTTACCCCCTCAAGATAGGCAACAATAGAGGCCTTATTATAAACCGTGCCCCCCTAAGAACCTCTTTTAACGGGTTGATTTTCGGTCCAGAAACTGCAATTTATGATGTGAACTAATTATGGCGGCGCAATACAACAGCGCACCAAAAAACCCTGGGAAGGAAGAACCCGTAAGAGTGGTTGGGACCGTCACACAGGTGTTACCTGGAACAATGTTTAGGGTGGCCCTGCCAAACGGTCATGAGGTTTTAGCCCACATTTCAGGTAAAATGCGCAAAAACTTCATCAAGATTAACGTGGGCGACAAGGTTAGTATGGAAATGTCGCCGTACGACCTTACTAAAGCTCGTATAATTTACCGGATTGGGTAAATGCGAGATTCAACCGGACAAACTAATAACCACTCTCTTTTTCCTCCTTCCTAGGAATGACAAAGGTGTAAACAAAGAGACCTAAGGCTGTTAACCTCCCCGTTCCACCTCTACCATCCTTATGCGCCAAATCCATTCTACGTTATCCGTACAAACTAATGGGCGTGGGTTTTACGAAATAACCCGTGAGTTACGTTCGTGGATTGCACAAAATCAATGCCTATCAGGTTTGCTAACTATACAAATACTACACACATCTGCTTCGCTCCTTATACAGGAAAACGCTGACCCAGACGTGCGACGGGACCTCGAAACTTTTATGTCAGACCTGGTTCAGGATGGCGACAAGCGTTTTGTCCATCGACTTGAAGGCCCAGACGATATGCCAGCCCATATTCGAACTGCACTTACATCAGTTAACCTCTCAATCCCCGTGCGCGACGGCAGGTTAGTCTTGGGCACTTGGCAGGGAATATATGTGTGGGAACATAGAACCGAACCTAACGCGCGATATGTGGCTTTGCATTACATCGGTGAATGATCAAGGCATCCACCTTCATAAACACAGGTAATGCGGAGAAGTGTTTAATTGATTTTTATATTGTGCTTCAACTGTTTCCCAGGCTAAAAAGACAGAAAGCCGGGAAAATTTGGCTTTTTGCCCAAACCTGGACTTTAAACTCAAACTCGTACTTTGAAGCAAGGGCACAGCCATAAACACCATAAAACCAATAGAAACACCCATGCGCCTAAAACGTTTTTTTGAGCATCTCACAAAACCGTTCGTTGCAACGGCGATTTTGACTGCACACTCAGTCGCCAGCGATACTAATCACACAGCTTCAACTAGTGGTTTCTGGTTCCGCGGGAAAGAACTTTTCCCTATCGACGACCAGATTGCGATTTTACGGGCGGCCGATATCGACGGTGACGGGCTGGTGGACTTAGTCATAGCTAACAACTCCAAGTCCAAAATCAATATCCTTTTCAACATGACGGGCAAAACAAACCCCGCATCACTCCAAACAATGCACCGATTAAAACTCAATGAGCTTCCACCAGACGCCCGGTTCAAAATCGAGTCAATCGCCTCGGAAAAACGAATAGCTGCAATGGTAGTGAAAGACCTTAATTCCGACGGCAAACCAGACATAGCTTATTATGGCGATCCAAAGGAATTAATCGTCTGCTACAATCGAGGCACTAATTCTTGGACTACCAAACGATTTAAGATCACTGATGGCCTTTTAAATCCTAACGCACTTGAAGCCGGCGATATAAACGGGGATGGCTTAACCGATCTGGTGTTACTGGGCGAACAAACAATATATGTGCTCTATCAAAAGAAGGATGGGACTTTTAGCGAACCCGAACGCATACCATTTACTACCTCAACAAAAGCAATTAATTTAGCTGACCTGAACAAGGACAGCCGACTAGACTTACTGCTCATCGATTGGGATAGTGAAACCCCAGTACGAGTCAGGTATCAAAATCCTGATGGCACCCTCGGACAAGAAATCTTCTTTAAAATGCCTCAGATCCGAGCATATATTGTCGACACCTTCGGTACCATTAACGAACCACTCCTAGTTACCATTATGGCAAATTCTGGCCGGGCCGCTGTATGGCAACTTACTACAAACACAGCAGAACATCTCACTGCTAACCTTTTTGAAGGTCAATTCAGTACCTTCCCGTTATCCCAAACTAAGGAATCACGTGGCACTTGCTGGACCGATTTCAACAAGGACGGACTTCTTGATCTAATCGTGGCCGAACCAGAATCCGGCGAAATAACCATCTACTTACAAAACACACTTGGTGAACTCACCTATTACAAACGGTTCCCTTCACTTGCAGGTGTCACCGCAATTGAATCTGCTGATTGGAACAAGGACGAAAATCATGAACTTTTCCTTCTCAGCCCAGCGGAACGCTTGATTGGTGTGACCTCCCCAGATCCAAACGGGCGCTTACCGTTCCCAACCTTTCTACCTATAGAAGGCAAACCATTGGCAATGACCACCGGCATACTTTCATCAAACGCCCCCCCACGAGTAATCGTCATGAGTGAGAAAGATGATATACGTCGCATTACAATCCTCACACCCGAGGGCCCTACCAAAACAGTCAAACTTTCTGAAACATATAAAGCCAACCCGCTGTCAATCTTAGCACACGACGCTGACCAAGACGGTCTAAATGACATCGTCATCTTCACCCCGTACGAAAAAATCAAGATTCTGCGCCAATTAAAAAACGGAGAATTTGAAGAGATTGACGTTGACCCTCCCGGCGGGGCTACAGGCACCATCTGGGGTGTGAGCTTGGATGTAGATGCAGATGATAAACCCGAACTCATCCTACCACAAAAAAACTTTCTTCGTGCTGTAGTGCTCCAAGAAAAACCATCTCCAACATCCACCAACATTACATGGACGTTCAAAATTAAAGATCAAATTAACGGTATCGCAGGAACATCTAACTTGCGGGCTATCACCTCTATCCCCACGACAAACTCTACACCCGTGTTGTGTGCCCTCGATCTCGGTCAAAAATGCCTTACTTTTTACGAGCGGGATCCCCAGAGTGCTTGGCAGCCTGTAAAAAGCATCGAACTCCCCGTGCTAAATTTCACACGTGTGTTTACACTCACTATGGGCACTGACCATTCCACTGCCCTCTGCTTTGTAGGTGATAACTGCGTTGGGTTCATGAAACTCGCAGGCAAAGTAATCAACTTGACTGAAACTGACACGTACGAAACACCGATCAAGAACGCCCGGCTGCTGGATGTGATCGCTGGTGACCTGAACCACGATGGATTGAAAGACCTAGTGTTTTTAGAAACCGAAGAAAAGCATGTGGATATTGTAGAAGTGACCCCGGCTTATAAATTAGTCCCAGGGACACGGTGGAAAGTATTTGAAGACGCTACAGTGCGGAGCCGCAGTTATTTAGGTTCGCGTGAGCCCCGGGAAGCATTGGTAATTGACGTCACAGGGGATAAAAAAGACGACCTACTCTTACTCGTTCACGATCGGGTTATTCTTTATCCTGCGGATTAGCAGAGGCATCTGGGCGCTGCTCCGCTTCATTTATCGGGGAACCTTGAATTTCCACCTGGGTCCCCAATATCTTTTGTGTGGTACGAAAATGAAGCTTCGCAACATCTCTTAATGCTGCTGCACCATATTTTGCCACAAATTCGCGTCCTACATCCACAACCCGCTCATTGGCACCGCACGGAAAAACAAGACTGTACTTTTCTGACATTTTACGTAAGGCGCTAATGAACTTATCACGCGCTAATATAGACGCTGCGGCTACTGCGACATCTTCCTCTGCTTTATGGCGTTGAATTAGTTCCAATTGCCGACTTCCATGCATTATGGCGCGTTCAAGCACTGACTTACTGCTAGCGAACTGATCACTAATAGCACGCACTGGAGGGGGCTGCATCGCTTCCGCTTTCTCCATCAGGTTTTCCAGTACCCGCGCATGTGCCCAAGCAAGGATCTTATTCACACTCCGCATCCTTTCGTAGAGCCGATTGTATGCTCGATTCCCAATTTCAACCACTTCATAAACGACCCCGGGTGTCTTTCGGATCATCTTAGCCAATTCAGATATTCGAGCGTCACTGGAAATATTTTTCGAATCGCGAATCCCTGATCCACGCCACGCCCGAATAATCTGCTCATTTACATAAACCCCGGCAGTGCATAGCGGGCCGAAATAGTCACCTTTCCCGCTTTCATCGATGCCAATCCGTGGCAAAAGTAGCTCTGGATTTAAAACCTCCTCATATCCGAAACGGGCTTCCCCAAGCACGTAAGGTTCCAAAACATACAACACAAAATCGGCTGTAGCGCGCCCCTGTACCACAAGTTTTCCACTGGTATAATACGCTATTGTAACTCCCGGCCCCTCAGCAAAAAAAACCGTGTACGGCGCTTCCTTAAACCGATATCCGTGTTCCAATAAATAGGATTTTAACCGGTCAGCGCGTTCCGGGCTCAAATTACACGTGTAAGAAGTAATCTTCTCCATTGACTGTTAGGGCTGATCCTATCCGTCCTATCAGGACACGGCAACCGTACAATTTCCCGCTTTACAACAGCACGCACGTACCGTGCAAATATGCTTTTGCAATTGTACCCTAGGATTCCAGGACAAAACGCAATAGTACCCCTCACGTGCGGAATAGAGATCCCTCCGGGTCTTGCTGCCAATTATTGAAAGTGCTGAATAAGAACCACCCATGATGTTTCCTTTTGTGGAAATTGATCCCTCCGCTACAAGTCAGTTCCATTTAACTGCCCAACAACCTCAAGGTTGATTACCATATGCACCAAGGGTAATCTCCCGTAAACAATGGCCAGACAAAGCGCCAAACCTATCCCAATTGCCATAGACCGGCTCCCAGTCATGTCATTGTTTGGTGTGGGCGCCGAGCGTTCTGCTCTACTGGCCAAGCTTGGAATACGGACTGTGCTTGATCTGCTTCTTCTCCGCCCCCGACGGTACGAAGACAGACGCCGAATCCTGCAAATAAAAGACCTCAAACCAGGCGTGCCCACTGTTGTCCGAGGTAAAATCATAACAAAAGGCACCAAACAATTCCCCCGCAGTAGAAAAACCCTGTTTGAACTTCATCTTTCAGACGAGTCCGGTCGCCTTGTTTGCAGGTGGTGGAATATGCCGTTCATGGAACGATATTTTGAATGTGGCCAAGAGCTATTTGTGTTCGGGAAACCGGAAGGCACACACCCACCACTAATGGATCACCCAGAAACCGAACCTGTGGAAAACTCGGAAGAAGAATTCATACATGTAAACCGTATCGTGCCGATTTATCCGTTGACTGAAGGTCTTAGCCAGCGGTGGTTGAGGGCGCTAATTTGGCGTGCTTTAAACCTATATCTGACCAAGATCCCTGAGCTCTGGCCTAAAATCGTAGAAGAACGTGCCATAAAAAATTTGCCACCAGACCTTGCAAACACCTTAGTAGCAACCGGGATACTGGTTCCTTCAACTCACCGTCTCGTAACCCGGTGTGATTCCGTGCGCATGCTTCACAACCCTAACTCCGAACAAGAAATTGAAATTGCCCGGGCACGGTTGGCCCTCGACGAATTTTACCAGTTCCAACTAGCCCTTCAGCAAAAACGCCTCCGGTTCCTAACCCTTGCTCGGGCCCATCCTTGTGGAGGGGATAACCGGTTCATTAAACCTTTTCTCAATTCACTGCCGTTTCAACTTACGGAGGCCCAAAAACGCGTCCTGAGAGAAATCAGACAGGACATGGCCGGGGCTCATCCAATGCGACGGTTACTCCAAGGAGACGTAGGCAGTGGTAAAACCGTGGTAGCAGCATGCGCCGCTCTCATGGCATTGGAATCCGGGTACAACGTAGCTCTCATGGCTCCTACTGAGATCCTCGCCCAACAGCACTTCCAAACCTTCAGCAAGTGGTTCACCCTACTCGGGATAAAAGTTGTCTTACGCACTAGCGCTAGGAAAACTGAACTGGGCCCCCACATTGACGCTCCGCTTTGGGGTAACCTGCCCGACACTGGGCTGCCAACGTTGTACATAGGAACCCATGCGCTTCTGTCCGACACATTCAAAATGAAACGCGTAGGCCTAGTCATCATTGACGAACAACACAAGTTCGGTGTAGCCCAGCGCGAAAAATTAGTCAAAAAAGCCTATTACCCGCATGTGCTTGTGATGACAGCGACGCCAATACCCCGGACACTTGCTCTGACCATCTACGGGGACTTAGACGTCTCAATAATAGACGAGTTACCCCCAGGCCGGGGTCGAGTCCGCACATTTCTACGAACCCCAGACGCACTACCACGGGTGTGGGAATTTGTAGCAAAACAACTGCAAGTGGGCCGACAAGCTTATGTAGTTTACCCACGAATCGAAGAAACATCCGAAAACGTAAAAGCGGTACTTAAAGAGTACAAACGCCTAAAAGAAATTTTCGCCCCATACCCAGTAGGCCTTATTCACGGACAGCTTAACCCAGAGGAAAAAGAATCGGTAATGCAGGCATTCAGGGATAATAAAATATGCGTATTAGTCACCACGGCAGTGATCGAAGTGGGACTCGACGTGCCAAATGCCACAATAATGGTAATTGAAAACGCTGAAAAATTTGGGCTTGCTCAGTTGCATCAATTGCGCGGTCGGGTAGGCCGGGGTGCTCACGAATCCTACTGTATCCTTATTTGTGGCAACCCAACATCAGAAGCTATGGAAAGATTGCAAATACTTGAAAAAACCACGAACGGCTTCGAAATAGCCGAAGCCGATATGCGCATCCGTGGGCCAGGAGATATGCTCGGATACGAGCAAAGCGGCATCCCCAAATTTGAGTTTGGAAACCTTATCACCGACCTTCCACTTCTTAGGCTCGCAAAGTTGCTAGCGATCGAATCTATACGCGTTACCCAAACACCCGATTTTGAAGCTAACGCAGAATCTACTAATAGCCGGCACTCAAAAAAACGTCTTGGGCTCCAACCTCCAAAAAACCTACACGACTAACCTTTTTGCCCACTTCCTGCAAGCTAGGTGACCCCAATAACACCTATAAGCGTCATGCGCGTGCACTCCCAAAACTCACATAGTTAGGTTTAGTTCTCGGCTGTGTATATGCAAAGAGCACCAGATTTCTTATCCGCTTTCCAAGCGGCACTAATAAACTGTCAAGATTAACCAAGGTGCATTTTTCACCCGGTTAGAGTCTCCGCCCTATAAGCTCTACCCTGTATATCACCTCCACTTGCCAAGCGGAAACCGATTCTCTTGAACTTAGGTACTGCGGCATAATGTCGTCATATTGGTAACCACTTTACCACCGAGGAAGAAGCGAACATATTTCAACTCCTCGAATAAAAACCACCGGAGTTCCACCAGTTACCACCTAGCGGCGGATTTTTAATCCCTTTTCACTCATTACCGACCAATACTTTCATTAGCCCAATTGTCTTTCCTTAAAGCATAGTTGATTCAGTGAACAGGCGATCCCACCAGGTAAGATCTATTGGGCGAATCAATTCGAAATTGCAAAGTCGTATCTCGGGTAAGCCATCTGGCATACAAACAAGTTTCTGAGCGGGATCCAACGTCAACAGCAAGTGGTCAGGCTTGGGATTAAGGTCTTCAAATCCAAGCTTGGTAATTTGGGCGAGGTACCTTGCCATGATCTCTTCTAATTGGCTTCGGGTGATTAATCCCTGGTTTAAAGCTTCCTCTGCATTCACGCCAGTATAAAACAACCCGTCGTGCTCAGCCAAAAACTCATCCGGACCATTCCAATATCCCCAAATTGTTATGTAATCGTATCCGGGAGCCAATAGCGGCTCCTCAAAAGGCCCGTGCATTTGTGAAAACCGCTTATACCTGCTAAAATCGAATATCTCGAAATCTTTCAGTTTACGACCCGTCACGTAAATGGCACGCGGATACGTGGTGGGCAGTCCCCTTCGAGACAACTCCAAAGCAATTGCAAACTCTTCAAAGGGCGAATTATAACCCCATTCAGCAGCTCTCTCCGAAAGAGGCCTGTCGCCAGTGACCCTTTCACCCATTCTAGAGACGCGCCAAACCAAGTTTACGTTGTCCTTGGTTTTAGTGTGAAAGACGTTGTTGCGGGGTGACAAACTACGTTTAGGCGTGCGGCGCCAACGTTCTGGCAAGAAAAAATTTAAAAGGTCAGGGTCGCGACCCACTACCCATAAAACTCCGCCTGTGCTAACTGCCCGACCCACAATGTAATCCACTCCTAATACACGGGCCCGTTTAAGGTGAGGCGGTGGAGTCTGGGCAATGGGGGACTCGAAGCGTTTCGCCATATGGATGAGATATACCTTGCGGTGAGCGGCTCGGACAGCATCTTCGTGTGCAGAGGTTCGCTGAAGAAGTTCATAGTCCACCACTGCGTATATAACTTGGCCATTGCGATCGCGAACGGGTTTCCCGTCACGCAAACGCAAAATTATGTGCTCGGGTTTCATATCAATCATCTGATAACCCTTTAGTGCCAGCTCGTGTGAAGCCACACCGGTTAACCACCCAAAAAAGTTCACCCTTTCCTCATCTTTCAATCCCATCAACTCAGCAGCTTTTGCCGCATCAATCCCCTTGATCCAACCAAAAAGCAAGACGTATTGTCTGAGAATATCAATTTCCACCCCTGGGTGTTTCGCAATCTTGGCTCGGATTTTTTCTTCACACCGACCTGTTTGCCAAAGTTGAAGGCGTTGACCAGGCACATAAATCGCTAACGGGTATTGGGTTCGCACACGAATCCCTGGCGGGCCAAAATCTCCACGTCTGAGCTCCATCAACAATGCAAATTCTTCAAATGGACTATTGAACTCAGCATTGACAAACTTAGTTACGGTAAGCGTATCAAGCGGAACTTCTTCACCCACACGCGACCACTTTACCACCAATGTGTACACTCGACCGTCAACCGGGCGGGTAGGCAACTTGTAAATAGTGCTTGTGCCTTTCAGTCGTTCGCCCTGGGTCTCAAGCCATTCCCGCGCATACCAGTTTTCGGGCAAAAGGCTTCTCCACAGTGGTAAACCGTAACGCGTCAAATACAAGTCCCCACCATCTGGTGTCTTTAGCCACACATAATCCACTCCTAAAATCGAAACATGCTGGCTTAGGAACCTCGTACCATTATACACAAATGTTGATAGCCCCAAATTGTTAAACGTGGCTATTTTGAGCTCGTCATTCCCCATCACGATTAAATAGTAAAGCACCTCGGCTTATCCAAAAGCATGCCTATTTTCGGTTTCAATTTCTTTCCTAGTCTCCTGAGTTATCCGCATCGCACAGTAACGTGGTCCACACATGGAGCAGTAAGCTCTTTGGGAGCCTTGTCCGCCACAAGCAGGATGATCACCGTGCAGTCTCCGGGCAGTTTCTCCATCCAAACTTAGCTTGAACTGATCATCCCAGTTAAATCCAGCCCGTGCGAGGCCCATTACGTAATCCCTGTAAAATGCAGCGGGATGCCCTTTTGCTATATCCGCCGCATGTGCGGCGATCTTGTAAGCAATCACACCCTGTCGAACGTCTTCGGGCTCTGGCAATCCTAAATGTTCCCTCGGCGTCACGTAACAAATCATCGCGGCCCCATACCATGCGATCTGCGCAGCCCCAATGGCACTTGTTATATGGTCATATCCTGGAGCGATATCAGTGACCACAGGACCGAGCGTATAGAAAGGCGCCTCGCAACACCACTCCATTTGCTTCAATACGTTTTCCTCAATTAAATGTATGGGTATATGACCAGGGCCCTCGTTCATTACTTGCACCCCGTGATCCCATGCCCGCCGCGTAAGTTCCCCTTGCACTTTTAACTCGCTAAATTGCGCTTCATCATTTGCATCCGCAATGGACCCAGGGCGTAACCCGTCACCAATGCTCACCGCCATATCGTACGCTGCCAAAATCTCACAAATCTCATCCCAGTGCGTATAGAGAAAGTTTTCACATTTATGTTTGGCGCACCATTGAGCAATGATTGCCCCGCCCCGCGATACAATACCTGTAACTCGGTTTACCGCAGCTGGCAACGCCTCACGTAAAAGTGCAGCATGGATAGTTACATAGTCGACACCTTGCTCCGCATGTTCGATCAATGTGTCACGGAAAATCTCCCATGTTAGTTCCTCTGGAATACCTCCTACTTTTTCCAAGGCTTCATAGATGGGCACTGTCCCAACAGGCACCGGCGAGTTCCGAATTATCAACTCCCGAGTCTGAGTTATATTAGGGCCGGTGGACAAATCCATCACCGTGTCAGCTCCCCAAATCACCGCCCAGAACATTTTTTCCAACTCCTTTTCTGGACCGGAGGCAATAGCGGAACTTCCAATGTTCGCGTTCACCTTCACCAGGAAGTTCCGCCCAATAATCATTGGTTCGGCTTCTGGATGATTTACATTTGCCGGTATGATTGCACGGCCCCGGGCCACCTCATCCCTCACAAACTCGGGGGTAACCACCTCTGGAATTTGATAACCGTATCGTCGCAGCGTAAACGGGATTGTTTCAGCTAACGGCCGCGCTTTTAATCCAAGCTTACCCCATTGCTCACGCATCAATTCCAATCCCATATTTTCCCTTATCGCCACAAACTCCATTTCCGGGGTAATTTCCCCTGAACGTGCCGCAGCCAATTGTGTGATCCTATTCCCAGCCTTTGCCCTAAAAACAGGGCGCAACCCGTCCTCCCATCCCTTGGGCATGAGACCCACTTTACCACTAGTGGGGAAATGACCTTCTGGCAATGGGACTTTTTTGTAACATTCAATCCCACTTCGACGCAATACCCAGCTTAGTCGGACCGGCAATAATCCTTCACCCAATTTGCCACTCCACTCGGCATCGCCCCATAATCCCGTGGTGTCATACAAAAAAACCGGCAGCGCCTCGCCTTTCTGTCCACAGGAAATCATGACTTTACGGAAAGGAACCCGTACATCCGGGTAGAGCCTCCCCGGCAGGTAAACACGTTCCCCTGCCAGTAAGGTACAGTATGGATGTCGATCACGCATTTTGTCTAAACTACGCCTATAACCAGGCCATTTGGCACAGTGCTACAACACTAGCCTTGCAGCTACCAGCGTTGTTGAGGGTTTCTCAGATCTTAGGATCCCTCCGCCAGTATTACCTGGATCAGGTTCAACGGGTTTCCCTGTGCCCCCGCACAGGGATCTCAGCCTTCGCTCGCTTGTTTAAGTGCGAGTCTGGGCAGCACCCCAAAACCATACCTAACCTATCCCCACTATTAAGCCCAGTCAAGCTCCCCCCACACATTCTTGCTTGCCCCAAAGGTTTAATTCCGCAAAGCTTCTCATGAACCGAACCAACAAAGCATAGGACACTCCAGTTCCTCCGAAGTTGGATAATAGAAAGGTACTTCCTCTAGGAGTTCAGGAACCCCACCAATGAATAAGGAGATCACCCAGAATCGCTAGCTTAGGATATGTTTTCCCAACGGAAGATTAAAAGCCTGCTATCTCTGGGTTGACCGGTGTGTCGACTACCTTCTTGTCTTCGAATGGCGGGGAAATTACTTGTTAACTTCCTCTGCTGGTTTGGAGGCGGAATCACTTGTGAGTATCTTACCCACCATTTCTACAAGCTTTTGCGAATCGAATGGTTTTGGGAGAAAATTAGTTTCATTCAAAGTAGGCACTTCGCTAGCAACTACTCTTTGGCTATACCCGCTAATGTAAAGCACTTTTAGGTTGGGGTCTTTATCAGTTAACAATCTCGCCAGCTCGCCTCCGTGAACCCCGTTAGGTAGAACCACGTCGGTAACGAGTACTTTGATCTGACCGGGATACTGAGCCCAAATTTCCAAAGCTTGATGCCCATCAGCAGCCTCTAAAACTTTGTATCCTGCATATTTTAAGGCCGTGCACGCAAGGTTTCTGACCTCTTCCTCGTCCTCAACCACTAAAATCGTTTCGCCGCTTCCTGACGGAAGCGCGGAAGCTTGTTTATCCAGCTGGGGGGTAGCGGTAATCGTTACCTGCGATTTTCCCTCCCACAAAGGTAGTACGACTCTGAATGTGGACCCTTTGCCTACCTCGCTTGTAACCTCAATCCATCCGCGATGCTGCTGGACGATTCCATAAATGGCCGCAAGCCCTAAACCTGTGCCTTTCCCGCTATCCTTCGTAGTAAAGAATGGATCAAAGATTTTATCAAGCAACTCGGGCTTAATACCTACTCCCTTGTCTGTAACGCTAAACCAAACGTATTTGCCGGGTTTAGCATCACGATTGCGTGAGACGACCGACTCATCTGCCTCCAAAACCCCGGTACGAATGCTTATAGGGCCGCCATCGGGCATTGCATCACGAGCATTCAAAACAAGATTCAGAAGAATCTGCTCAATACTAGCCTCATCCGCTCTAGCACAAGGTATATCTTCAGCAAAACTTACATCCAACACGTAACGTTCACCAATGGCCCTACACAAATTCTGCACGGAATTTCTAATCACCGCGTTCAGGTCAACCGGTTTAAATTGCAAGGGCTGTTTCCTGCCAAAAGCAAGCAATTGTTTGGTGAGGTTAGCTGCCCGCTGGCTTGCTTGGGCAATGCGTGTGGCTGATTCATGAATTATTTTGGGATCGTTTAACCCAGAGCATAACAACCCTGCATGCCCCTGAATCACCGTCAGCAGGTTGTTAAACTCGTGGGCTATCCCTGCGGCCAATCGTCCGATGGCTTCCATCTTGGTAGCTTGACGGAGCTGATCTTCTAGTTTCTTCTGTTCAGTGACGTCTTCTATGATCAGCAATACGCACGGTCCCGTAGCAAGTGTCACGGGTTCGACCCAAATCTTGCAAATTCGTTTTGACCCGTCTTTGCGTTGAATTTCATACAGGCGTCCCCGCACTTTTTGGAATTCGCTGAAGGAGGTCCATTGTTCGTTAGTTATCTTTAAATCTGTAGCGGTACGGTTAAGCAGTTCCTCAGCACTATATCCTACCAGTTCAAGGAAGCTTGGGTTCATGGCCACAAAGCGGCCATCCGAACAGGTCTGAATTGCCATGGGCATAGGATTGCCCATAAATGCCTTTGAGAACCGCTCTTCGGAAGCCTTTAATTGTTCTTCGGCCTTCCTACGCTCCTCAATTTCGCGCCTCAGCTGGGCATTAGCAGCTGCTAATTCACGCGTCCTCTCCTGGACCATTCGGTCAAGGTCTTCCAACCGTAGTTTAGCCTGACGTGCGAGCAACCACTTTTGGGTGAGCGCATGGGCCATTTGCAAAACTTCAATCGTTTCAAACGGCTTCTTCAATATCAGCAGGTTATCCGTTTGTCCCAATCGAGCCATCAAATCATCCCAAGAATAATCCGCATAGGCTGTGCAAATAACTGCCTGCATCTCGGGGCAACACTGCCAAATCCGTTCAAGTGTCTCGACACCATCCCATCCAGGTGGCATCCGCACGTCTACAAATGCCAACACATATGGATCATTTTCCTCACGCGCCTTTTGAACCAAATCTAACGCCTCTTTTCCCTGGAACGCCGAGTCTATCCTGAAGGTTGCTCTACTGGAACTTGGGGCCGATTCACCGAACAGTTCCCGTTCCAAAGCTCCCAATATAGCGGCCCCGCTTCCTTGCCCAGATAATATTTTCCTAAAATCCTCGTGAATTGCAGGATTATCGTCGACTATGAGAATCCTCGGTTGGAAAGGCTGCTCGTTCATCATCGTTTAGGCGGTTGCATTGGTAAAGTGAGTGTGAAGGTTGCACCTTTACCTGGGCCGTCGCTCCAAGCGACGAGTGTCCCACCCATATCACGGGCAGCCAAAGCACTGCTGTGCAACCCAAATCCGTGACCGTCTTTCTTGGTCGTAAACCCATGCGAGAATATCTTGGTCAAGTTCTCCGGCGGAATACCAATCCCGTTGTCGATCACTTGAATCTGGACATTGTCACCTTCGACACGACGAACCCTAATTGTTAATAACCGTTCTGACTTCCCAGATTCCGACAACGCGTATTTCGCATTCCTAATCAAGTTGACTAGTATCTGTAACACCTTGTGTTTATCCACCAATATCTCTGGGATACCAGGTTCAATCTCTCGAACTACCTTCACATCGTGCCGTTGTAACGCGGCTTCATTGACCCGCAACGCATCGTCTATTAATTGCGTGACGTCGATCTTTTCGATTACGCCTGCCACTTTGGCGTAATTTTGCTGCATAGCCACAATCTCCTTTATATGATCGATATATTGGCGCAACCTTGCGAGTTCCTTCTGGATAAATTCCTTTTGTTCAGCAAATGTCCGAGCCACAGCCACAAGGTACTCGGGGATACGTCTGCCTTTCGGATCAGATGCAAAAAACTCATCCAATCGACCCATGTTTTGAGATATCAGTTCTGGTATTCGCGCCAGGTTAGATAAATCCATTTGCTGAACACGTTCGGCCACTAATGCACACGAAATGTTTACACTGGTTAAAACATTGCCGACATTGTGCAACACGTCGGTCGCTACTTCGGCCATTCCCGCCCATCTCGAAGCCTCAACTAGTTGCTTATGGACCTTTTCCAATTCTTGTTCGGCCTCCTTAAGCCTAGTGATATCCTTCGAAATTCCAACAATACCGATAATATTCCCATCTGCATCTCGCCATGGAACCTTCGTAGTTATACTCCAGGTCACCGAACCATCGGGATGCTCTTGCTTCTCAACCTTTCCAATTATTGGTTCTCCTGTAGCAATAATCCTTTGCTCATCCTCGTAAGCGGCGCGAGCTGATTCCTCATCTATGAGATCGAAATCAGTCAAACCAACTAAAATACCCGGCACGTAAGGTGGTTCTTGGTCTGGTGGTGTATTCGTACGCTGGGCTGCCAGTGCTCGCACTTTAGGACATCTTCTGATTTCCTTCTCTTCTTTCGACCGCGAAACGCGGACGAATCTTGACTCCCGATCCTTAAAGTAAATGCTATCTGGCACGTTATCCAACAACGTTCGCAGAAGCTGTTCTTCGTAGGCAAGCCGTTGTTGCAGTAATACCAACTCAGTGCAATCACGCGAAATCCCAAACGTCCCTACAATATTGCCGTTCTTGTCATACCAAGGCAGCTTCGACGTCAAACACCAAGTAACTCGTCCGTCCTTGTGCGTTTCTTTTTCAAGTTTGCCAATAATTGGCTGTCCAGTCTGGATTATACGCTGCTCATCTTCGTAAGCCTGCCTTGCATGTTCCTCTGTGAAAAAGTCAAAGTCAGTTTTTCCCCTCAATTCATCAGGATGTTTAACGTTAAAGTGCTTCAAAAATGCTTTGCTGTAGTACACAAATCGCGATTCTCGGTCTTTGAAATAAATTGCGTCAGGCATATGCTCCAACATTGTCTGTAATAGGCTCCCCATTTCCTCCATTTTTTGCTCGCGTTTCTTGTGTTCAGTGATGTCGGTGTAAGTACCCAAAATACCAATTACACGCCCATCCTGATTCCGGAGTGGCACCTTGCTTGTAAGCAAATAAGCGCGCGTGCCATCTGGCCTAGTCTGTTCCTCCTCATATTCCAACTTTGCACGCCCAGTCTCAATAACCTCCCTATCATCCGCCACATATCTGTCCGCATCTTTTCTCCATTCCAAGTCATAGTCGGTCTTGCCCACAACTTCCTCAGGCGAAGAAAGTCCTGCATCCTTTGCAAAAGCAAGGTTACATCCCAAGTATCGACCGTTTAAGTCCTTCCAAAACACTCTCTGGGGGATGGTGTTGAGGATCGTCTGAAGCATTTGGCGCGTCTCAGCCAGTTCCCGGGTACGAATGTTAACACGTCGCTGTAAAGTCACACCCCACAACGCAGAAACACACGCACCAATAGCAATAACTGCTAACACAGTAAGCACACGGCGCGTAGTCAGTAAGGGCCCTGCTGATATCACCCGGACGTGACGAGTGTCCGGTACATGAAGGGCAAACGATATCGGAGAACGGTCTTCATCAGTTGTCAGGATATATACCCCGGTAACTTCTACTTGGGAGGGGGTCTTCCATCGCACCTGGGGGTTGAGAACATGCACAGTAGCAACGATCGGCAAATTCCCCACCTGCAATTGAAGTTCGGGTGCGTCAGCTCTAAAGGTTTGACCTAATGCTGTTGCTGAAAGCTTAACCAACCGAAAATTCCACTCCGGTACCAAAAGGTTAGTCTGGCTTGTATCAATTTGCATTGGAACGGGCAACTTCCCCTCCCCCAAAACCTTAAACACCGGCTCACGAATGCCCCTACCCAAGGTCCAAGTAAGCGAAGTGGGATATCCCGCAACCTTGACCCGCTGGCCTACCGCTAACCCATCCGTAGAGTCTGTGTAAACCTGTACCCCACTGGTATCGTCTTGAAGTATAAACCACGAATTGGATCTAATACACGTGATTACTCCCTCGAAACACACACGGCGTTGTAATCCTTGTTGAGACCTAAACTCATGAAGCCGGGCTATGGGTTGAACAGGCAAAGAAAGTGGGTCGCCCGGAGAAGGTTCTAACACTTTAACAAATTCAGGCGAGGAAACGTTGACCCGCAATTCAAGGAATCGTCGATCTCTCCCCCTGGAAGCAGTCACACCCTGAACCTGCACAACAGCATCCAATAGGTTTGTCATGGGGGTCTCAGTCTTAATCAGACAGCGAATCCGGCCACTCATATCTGCTAACCATATTACAGTTCCATCTTTGGTGTGAGTTGCAGATTGAACGACGCCGGTGATTTCCACCCACTGACTGCCTTCTTGAGCTGCAAGTAGCTGGTTTATTGTTGTCTTCTTTGGTTCAGGTAATGGCGCCTTTCCTAAAACCTTAATATCCGTAGCCCTAATCACTGGCGCATAAGTACCTGGATCACTTACCCCAATCACCTCAACCTTATCGCCTACATTTAAGGTAGGTTCTGGTTCAGGGGGAAAAACAAAAATCCCTGAAATGTCATCATGGATCACCAACCGTCGCTTGGGTTCATAGTAAATCACCACCCCTGTCAGGTGCACTGGGTAGCCCCAAGCTGCTTTCTCAGGCGTTAAATCACGGACTTGCCAAGCCTTGGTCAAAACTGGAAGTTCTTTCGGTTTGGATTGATCTATTTGAGCAGTCTTTTCCCCTTCAGATGACACAGGAACATAACTGGCATCTCGAATCACTATTTTGGCACCATCCCAGACTAATCGTCCTGTGACTTCGTAAAGTTCCCCCGGCTTTGCTAATCGATTTAACCCTGGTTCAACTCGAACCGATCCACTCTCGTCTTTGAGAACTGAAAATATGCCAACTTCCTGCTGTATTATCTGACCCCGGACACGTACCCAAGTGGGTGATGTAGCATCCTGGGGCCTTAACTCTCGGATAGCTGTTATAGGCCTCGCTTGGCCCTGCTCCCCTGAGCTCACTTGGGCTACCCCCACACATACCCAACCAACGACAAAGACAAGACTAAATAAACCGACCGTAGCCGCTATAACTTTCTCTATGGTATTCATGACACTATGGCAATATGTCTTACCATTCATACGTCTTTTCCCGACCCATTGATACGGCATTTGCCGCAAACCTAAACAGCATTTAGCACATGTCTTCAATCGCTTACAATTAAAGCACTACCCATTCCACCTCCTTTTATTACGGAAGCAAAGTACGTAATTTTACGTATCCATAAATAAGCGAGTTGTTGTAATATGTCTAGGAATTTTCTCCGAAGAATCCGTCTGGCGTCTTAACACCCGGTTTGCAACATTGCCCTCTGTTTATGAGCATTTGCAGAGTACTGACCATAAAAGCTCCAGTGTACGTTGGCTCACCCATTGCTTAAATAGCCTACGTTCCAGGGGACTATACAATTTCTGGACGTGTCCAAAACCCGGTGTCGCTATCCCGACAAACACGGTCCCAACCGGTTTATCTTCCCTACCTCCACCAGGACCTGCTATCCCAGTTACTGAAACCCCAAAATCCGAACTCGTGATTTGTTTAACTCCGTAAGCCATTTGTTCAGCGGTCTTTGCACTAACCGCCCCAAACTGACTGAGGATCTCTCGGGAAACTCCTAGTAACTGCATTTTGAGTTGGTTCGAATATGCAATCACTCCCCCCACAAATATTTGTGAGGCGCCAGGTACATTCGTGATTCGATGGGCTATAACTCCTCCACTACAGGACTCCGCAATAGCAAGTGTCTGGTTCCGTTCAGCTAAGGTTCGGACGATTGCCTCTTCTACGGATATCACTCCAAGAGGCAATAAAGACACCCCATAATCAGCAAGGGCGTGGTAAACTTCATCGAGCATCTCCACTACAACACTTGCTGGTTTGCCGAACAAAACTAACCTATCACCTGTTAAGCCCGTAGAAATTTGTAATCTCAGACCTCGTGCCTTAAAAGCTTCACAGACTTTGTGAATCACATCCGCTTGCTCCTCTGTCACCGGAGTGCCAAACGCAATAATTCTCACCCCTAAACCCGAGTCCGAGGTTAGCCTATTTCCCAACCACTCCTTTATCAACTCAATCAACAACTCCACATAGTAAGGTATCTCAATGCCGATAAACACCCATTTTCCATTTTCCCCTGGCTGTCCTTGGGCATTCATGGGGATCTTCACTCCCACTGGCACATTTTGCAAATCGCAAACAAGTACTACTCCATCCTCAAGTTCATGGAGTGCCACTCCACCTGTTGCTGTATCAGCCGACACCTTAAATTGGAGCTCACACAATCGTTGGCATGCACCCGGAACTAATAAGCCGCCTTGCCCCATCATCTCAATGGCATTTACCAATCTATTGTATCCCGGCGGGATAAAAATGATCACCGACCTAGCTGTTTCCGCAAGGTCCTGAAACAAAGGTACTAATTTCGATTCCTCTTCCAGTGCTGAGACTTCATGTAAACTAACTTTATACCCAAGCTCTGAACAAACAGCAGATACTCGGTCGACAAGAGAAAATCCGAGATCGTATGGATTCCACCACTGACTCAACCTTACAATTGCTATGTCCATAGTAACACTCTAAGTATTCTTATCGCGCTTTGCTACGGCTTACAAACCGCACTTCCGCTGCAAACTTACCAGCCAACCAACTTTTACCGTCATCATCGATACAACAGTAAATCCCAGCTGCAACTGTATTATTGCTCAGTGGACCAAACTCCATAACTAACGCAAATGGAGCAGTAATAGTCTGCCGCCTGCCTTGTACGGCTTCGCGCCCACGTATTATGAGTTTAGGCGCGTTGCTGGCACCTGGACCGAACACAAACTTTTTACCAATCAACTCAGCAGGCATAACCGACCTAAATTCCACTGTCAGCCCTAGTTCTGGTGACGAGGCCCCGCCATGCCGCAAGTGCAAAATGTTGCTTTGTAAAATCGCACGGTCGCAAACAAACTGTCGTCCCGCAAGCACCCCTGAAACGCGCTGATCCGGTATTTCCATCTTGCCCAAATCCAAAGTCCAACCCGGGTATTGGTCTTTCTCTGAGCCACAACCCTCCTTTATATTTCCCGAGTCCCTATTCGTACTTGGCTTTGTAGCGCGGAATAAAAAATTAATTGCCAAACCAACAATCAACCCCACCAAAATGAAAAAGCCTATTGCAATGGTAACCCTTCTCAATAAAGGTCTCCCTGCAAAAACCTGAGGTTGGTTTTCGGGAACTCTTTCGCTACCGACAGGACGTTGTTTAAACTCACTTGCGGTTAAAATGAACTTTTGATCTCCGCTAGCTGGTGGGTTTGGAATAATCAAAACATGAAAACAACCAGGGCAGTTTACATGGGCACCAGCCTGGGTTTCGTCGGCAGCCAAATGCTGCCCACATACAGGACATGCAAAAGTAAACTCTCTCATTTGATTCGGAATCCCGCTCTATTGTGCCCCGCAAATTTTAAAATACACCAAAACACGGCCTGAAAAAACCAAAAACACGCATTTGCGCGGGATTATAAAGCCTATCATCAGTACCCTTAGGACCACTAGACAATATACATTTTTTACCTGACTTGGATTGCATTCCAGGCCAAATTCCGGCTCAATACGTAGGGTGCGCATGAATTCATCTAGACCAATTTCACGAAGCGGACGGTTCCTGACTGGGCCCGCCCCGGAGATGACTAAATTCTCCGAATCGGTGTCGTTCGATTATCGTTTATGGAAACATGATATTCTGGGCTCTATTGCCCATGCCAAGATGCTTCGGAAAATCGGCCTGCTCACACAAAATGAGCTGGACGAAATTGTTTCAGGGCTAACAAAGATTGCACAACGGATACAATCGGGCGACTTCCAATGGGACATCAATCTCGAAGATGTCCATATGAATATTGAATCGGCACTTGTGAATTTAACCCCGGCCGGCGCCAAACTTCACACTGGTCGATCCCGGAACGATCAAGTGGCTCTAGACACCCGAATGTGGCTTAGGGAACAACTCGTGGAGATAGACCAGTTGCTTGCAAATCTTCAACAGGCACTGCTTGATCTGGGCAAGCGGCACATCCACGTCTTAATCCCCGGTTACACCCATTTGCAACGTGCTCAGCCGGTGTATCTAGCTCACCATTTGATTGCATATGTCGAGATGTTTCACCGAGACCGGGAACGCATGGCATGCTGTTTCAATCGCACAAACATATGCCCGCTCGGCAGTGGCGCACTAGCCGGATCCACATTGCCACTTGACCGAAAGTACGTAGCCACGCAACTAGGATTTGTGGATCAACGGGGTCGCCCACGCATAGCTTCCAATTCAATGGACGCCGTGAGCGATAGAGACTTTGCAATGGAATTTTGTGCTGCGGCAGCAATCCTAGGCATTCATCTTTCCAGGCTTTCAGAAGACCTCATCCTTTGGAGTTCAAATGAGTTCGGGTTTATCACAATTGACGACGCCTACACTACGGGCTCGTCCCTAATGCCACAAAAAAGAAACCCGGACGCAGCGGAACTAATCCGAGGCAAAACGGGCCGCCTAATTGGTAATCTCACTGCCTTGTTAACCCTCATGAAGGGCTTGCCAATGACCTACAACAGGGACATGCAAGAAGATAAACCGCCCCTGTTTGACACAGTAGATACGGTGCGTGCTTGTCTTCAGATTATGGCAGCGATGCTAGCTCACACATCGGTTAACCACGCCGCTTGCCAAAAAGCCGCTTCAGACCCAGCATTACTTGCCACCGACCTAGTTGATCACCTGGTCCTGAAAGGCGTGCCATTCCGCCGCGCTCATCACTTAGTGGGCGCCTTAGTTGCTCAAGCAGAAAAGCTTGGGAAACCGATTTCAAAACTCACCCATGAGGAATTGCAGCAAATCGATCCGTTACTTGAACCTGACTGTTTAAAAGTGTTTGATCTCCTATCAGCTATGAAGAAACGACGTGTGCAAGGCGCACCCTCGCCAGCATACGTCCGAGCTGCACTTCGTCAATGGCAAAAACGCATCCACGAAAAAAAGATTAAACTACCTCCTGGCCCATATCTCAAATGGCTATCGTAATCGGCCAAGACATTAACTCGTTACTTCGTCGCTCAGCCAGATCCTTTTATCTAACCCTGAAAATCCTACCACGCCCTATCCGTCCACAACTTAGCATCGGATACCTGCTAGCGCGAATCTCGGACACCATTTGCGATACCGAAGCAATCCTACCAACAAAACGGCTGGAGGTCCTCGACCAATTTCTCACAGCTGTACTTGAAGGTCCGCACAAGTTCCCGGACCTTCTCATATTCATCCAACACCAAGCTAAACCCATCGACAAGGAACTTCTTGAAATTGCCCAACGGGGTGTAGTCCTGCTCCACTCACTTCCGGAATTTGATAAAGCCGTACTCCAACGCACCCTAAAAATCATTGTACAGGGACAACGGTTTGACCTTGTTACCTTCGGCCAAGAACTTACTCAACCCAAACCAATCCCCCTACGTGATGAGGCTGAGTTGGAAAACTACACGTACTCTGTAGCCGGGTGTGTAGGCGAATTATGGACCGAGTTGTGTCACCGACACTTGTTCCCGAATGCCCGAATCGACATGGCACTGGCCCTTCAACGCGCCGTACGATTTGGGAAAGCCCTTCAATTGGTCAACATACTTCGCGATCTTGCTCAGGACCTACGCCGGAATAGATGCTACATCCCAGCCGATCAACTCGCTAAATACGACCTTAACCCCGTAGATTTGTTGGCCCCTGGCAACTGGCCCAAATTCAAACCTCTGTATCTAACCTACACGCGCCTTGCCCGAAAATATTTCAAAGACGCTTGGCTTTACACGCGGGCCATCCCACAAAACCAATTCAGGGTTCGACTCGCCTGTGCATGGCCAATCCTTATTGGGCTAAAAACTTTGGCGTTACTAGAAGCCTCTAATCCCCTTGACCCATCTACAGCCATAAAGATTCCACGCTCACACGTCCGCTCCATAATTTTGCGCACGATAGCAGGTTACCCTATACCCGGTTTTTGGGACGCCCTATACCGCGCTTCAGGCGGACTCCCTCTAACATCAAACACCTAACCACAGCAATTAAGCTCCCTACCAAACTGGCTGTTCGGTTAAATCCTCTGGACAGCCATCAATTGAACTTATGTTATTCACCCTAGAGCATTCACACAGAAAGAATCCACCCAGCTAATCACTGACTCCGATCCCAACCTTTTTACAAGGAAGGCAGTAGACAGCCCACGAGTGTAGAATCCCTATGATCGACAAACCTTTAGCCGTTTGAGATGTTGAGGTAGGTATAGTCTCGCAACTCACGCTCGTAATCGTCGAGCAATCGCATTGCTTCGGAGGGTTTCATTCTATCAGTCTTTATAGCTTCGTCCACCTGTGCCTTCATCTGTCGCTTAAGTTCGTTTTCATCATACTGAACAGCCGATAAGGTTTGAATAATCGTGGACCCCTCGATGACGTCTTCGATGTAATATCCTGCGGGCTCGTCTGGATCTAGAAATACGTGGACTTCATTGACTCGCCCGAACAAGTTATGAAGGTCGCCCATGATATCTTGGTAAGCACCCATGAGGAAGATGCCTAGGTAATAGGGTTCTATTTTCCCTGCGCCATTTCTGATGAGAGGATGCACTGGCAAGGTTTGGCGCATGCCCCTGATATCGATAAATTTGTTTACCTGTCCGTCCGAATCGCAAGTAATGTCCACCAATATAGCCTCCCGGGTTGGCGGTTCGTTAAGCCTGCTAATTGGCATGATTGGGAAGAGTTGTCCCAAAGCCCAATGATCGAGCAACGATTGGAAAACCGAAAAGTTACACAGGTACTGGTCGCACAGCTCGTCTCGCAACCGCTCGATCTCTTCGGGGATAAACACTTCACCTTTGTAGCTTTCAGCTATGGCGTGGCAAATCTCCCAGTACAAAGTTTCCACCTTCGCTTTTTCTTCTAATCCAATTAGGCCGAGGGTGAACATTTGCTGCGCATCTTCTTTCCGTTCCAAGGCGTCGTGATATGCCTCAAGCCGATTTAGATGTGGTAACTCGCGTTTGATCTGGAGAAGTTCTCTTACCAGTGGGTGTTCGTTTTCACCATAGGTAAACTGGTGTGAAAGCCGGGGTTTTTCAATCGACCCGAACACTTCTACAATCAACACACTATGATGGGCGACTATTGCTCGTCCACTTTCGCTGATTATGTCGGGATGGGGTACGTCCTCAGCGCTACAAATACTGCCAATGTAATACACCACGTCATTGGTGTATTCTTGGAGTGTGTAATTGGTTGAGCTATCGTACGACGAGCGGGTTCCGTTGTAGTCCACGCCTAGGCCGCCTCCAACGTCCAAATACTCGAGGTTAAAGCCCATTTTCCATAACCTCGCATAAAGCCGGGTGGCCTCCTGGACAGCTTTCTTTATGATAAGTATGTCTGGCACTTGCGAGCCAATATGAAAATGGATCAATTTTAACCAGTGTGGAACACCTTCATTTTTAAGCGTTTCAACTGCCACCAAGATCTCAGCGGTTGTGAGGCCAAATTTGGCATTTTCACCAGAGCTATCTGCCCATTTGCCAGCACCTCGAGAGAATAACTTCGCCCGTATCCCAATATATGGCTCGACATTCATTTGACGAGCCAAAGCAATTATCCGGAACAACTCTTCGAGCTTTTCTACCACCAATATCACCTTCTTCCCGAGTTTAACACCGAGTAGGGCCATCCGAATAAAATCCGCGTCCTTGTATCCATTACAAATAATGAGGTCGCCCACATGCCCCTGCAGGGCTAGACCAACTAGCAATTCAGGTTTGCTACCCACCTCAAGCCCAAACTGGTATGGTCGACCAGCATCAAGGATTTCCTCAACAACCTCACGTAGTTGGTTGACTTTTACTGGGAAGACCCCTCGATATCGACCTTTGTATCCAAACTCATCGATCGACTTCTGGAAGGCGCGATTGATCGCTTCGACGCGGTGCCGGAGAATGTCTTGGAAACGGATTAACAAAGGAAGCTTTAACCCACGCGCCTTCGCCTCTTCGACAACATCGGTCAAGTCTACCGCCACACCCGCATCCAATAACGGGCGTGCTACGACATGACCAGCTTCGTTAATATCGAAGTACTGCGCGCCCCACCGCCGAATGTTGTAGAGCCTACGCGCAGCTTCTATGTCCCACGGTTCTGGGCCGTCAGTAACGTTGCTCATCGCTCGTTCTAATCTTCACTAGTTGCGCACTATAAGACAGCGCACACAGAAATCAATACGTCAATTTTCACAAAATTCACCGTGGTCTACCACACTCTACCGCAGCTACAACCTTATGAATTGTCCCATGGCGCTCCGATAGGCAACTACAACGATTACTTTTGAGTGCTGCGGATCTCCACAATCTTACCAGATGCCCTCATTATTCGAATTGTGTCAGGGATATCCACAAACCTTAGCACGTTCAAATAATCAGGTCCCTCCCTATGCGAGGCCGGCGGATCTTGAAGAATTACAGTGCTAACAGTAGGTTCAAACACTGCTGCGTACAACGCGTTAACACCCATTACATCCGAACCACAAAGATGGACTTCGCGCAACAACTCAGGTTTAACTACCTCGAGTATCCTAATAGCAGACCGGATATCCCAAATACGCATTCCATCTAAAGTTTGGCCCAATGCCATGAACCGTCTACGGACCCGGGTCACCACCTGCTCATCATCCGTCCATTTCCCCGGGCCCACTCCGCGTACCACCACATATGCCACAACCTGGTTAGAATCAACAAAATTATCCATCAGCGACTTCGGCTCTGGTGGCTGGGCAGCCTCTACACCAAACTCAGGGAAGCACCTACGAAGTTGTTGGATCAAGCGGCACCATTCCTCATGTGTAAGCACATAGAGCCGTACTTTCCCAGGCCCGGAGACAGTGCTCGGCTGCAAAAGGTACAGATACAATGGCACAAATGGTTGACTTTCGGACTCCAGCTCAAACAGCTCTAACCCTGCCAGGGCATTTGTCCAGGTCCTGAGCTTGCAAAACTTCATTGGGCATATTTTAGGCCAACCCCCAAATACGTTTTTAAGAAGAACTTCTTGCAGCTCAGCTAGGGTTTGGGGTGGCTGCCGTTTGTGGAATGCGCTGAATTCCCCCGCCACATTATAGTTTAGCGCATCCGCAGGGATTGTACTAAAAACCTTTAATTGTTCTGGCGTAAAAATGTCATGCTGCTGGAGTACCGGCGTGCTCCTGTACTCGCCTTTTAAATGCCTTTCAAACCACAAAATCACGGCCATTCGCATGTCCAGCGTTTCGTCATGTGGCCCAGGAGTGATAACCAAAGACAAGTTCGTTTCCGCGCCAAAGTTGCGGTAAAGAAACTTTGTTTGGCGATAAATCCGCAAAGTAGTTTCAAGGGGAAATATGCGATCGGCGTCGGTCCCTCCCATTAATAATGGTTTTGGTGCCACTAACGCGGGTACCAACGTAAAGTCCCATCGGTACAAATTGATCGGAAAATTGCAATCGCAATGACTATCAATCAAACCGTCGATCACGTGCGTTTCCAAGTCGGCAATCCCGGCCATCGGTGCTACTGCCTTAACTCGATCATCCACAGCTGCTAACATCCAGGCATATGCTCCGCCTCCAGAATGGCCGGTTACACCGATGCGATTGGTGTTTATTTCGGCTCGTGTGCAAAGGTAATCCAATGCGCGGATAGCAGCCCATGTCTCTATCCCAGCAGGGCTGAATCCTATACTATTCCACCACCACGCAGCTTGTCGGCTGGTACCTCGATGGTCGGTTGGGATCTCACCCCATTGCACAGTGTCCAACACTAAACACGCGTAACCATTCTTAGCAAACGTTATACCGTCACGCTGGTAACGTACTTTATTACCGTAGCTGATTCCGTTTGAGACAAAAGACCAATGTCCACACAAATACAAGATTGCAGGCAACCGACCCTGCTGTTCCAACGGTAAGTATAGATTGGCAGTGTAATAAACACGCGGAATAGGTTGAAAATGCACCTTTTCTACCAAGACCCCGTTGCAAAAATTTGTCCCCGTAACGCATGCATGTAGCGGCGTGCGTTCTAAATCAAGTGGTAAGCCTAGCATTTCTATTAATTGCTGCCGGAGCTTTTTCGACGAGTCAGGATTTTCCAGCAACTGCGATATCTTCTCCTTAGTAAGATCAGCGACCATTTCCACTTCGTTGGAGAAGTAGCAAAATAGTAGTTGATCACCCGGCAGCCTGGATGGCAGTGGCGCCGCATATACGCACCATATTCCCAGCCCAATCAAAACCACACACCAAATTAATTCGCGCATGTTTGCAATTCTACACCACTGAATTACGGGCCGTCTAGAAACACCAAACGTGTCAAATTTTTGTTTCCGTCACATTGCTGCCCCTTTTTTACGCCTAATTAGCAAAGCTCACGTGTATTCATTCCACAATAAACAATCGCTGGAAAATAACCAAGGCTACGGCCCCTATATTCTTTTTTCTTTTATTTGTCCCATGCACATTGCCAGGGACTGCTCTTTGGTATTTTACCAATTAGGCTTGAATTTTTCTGGAACCACGCCAAACTCAACGGCATTGGTATGCAATACAAAATCTCAAAACGGGCATCCTCTTTAACTCCTTCGATGACCTTGGCAATCGATGCTAAGGCAAAGCAACTTCGCGCACAGGGCGTTGATGTCATAGGGTTTGGAGCGGGCGAACCGGATTTCGATACTCCCCAGCATATTAAGGAAGCTGCAATAAAAGCATTAAACCAGGGTTTTACAAAGTACACCCCCTCCGCTGGCTTGCCTGAACTTCGGAAAGCAATTGCCGAAAAACACCTCCACGAAAACGGCATCGTCTATAAGCCCGAACAAATTATAGTTAGCTGTGGCGGTAAACACGCGTGCTATAACGTTATAATGGCAATTTGTGACGAAGGTGACGAAGTAATTATTCCCGCACCTTACTGGGTTAGCTATCCCGAGATGGTTAAACTCGCTGGTGCAACCCCGGTATATATCCAGACCACGGATGCAACTGATTTCAAAGTCACTCCGGAACAATTGCGGGCTGCCATCACACCTCGAACCCGTTTGTTCATCTTAAACTCTCCAAGCAATCCTACAGGCACAGTTTACACACGAGAAGAAATTAAAGCGCTTGCAGACATATGCATTGAACAAGGGGTGTTGATTATGAGCGACGAGATTTATGAACACCTTTTATACGAAGGTGCTGAGCATGTTAGCCCGGCTAGTCTTTCCCCTGCACATTATGAACACACAATCATCGTGCACGGGTTTTCGAAAGCATGGAGTATGACAGGATGGCGATTGGGTTGGAGTGCCGCCCCGGCACCAATTGCAGCCGCGATCGACGCTATTCAAAGCCATAGCACGAGTAACCCAACCAGCTTTGCCCAAAAAGGCGCATTGGAAGCTCTGACTGGGCCACGTGATCATCTGAGGGAATGGCTAGTGGAGTTTGACAAGCGGCGCCGCTATGCATACCAGCGCTTAAACAGTATGCCCGGCATTACCTGCACAAATGCTAAAGGCGCCTTCTACCTCTTTCCAAATATTTCACGGCTGGGGTTAACATCCCTGGAATTCTGCTCCAGGCTCCTCGAGGAAGAAAAGGTGGCGGCCGTGCCAGGCGTCGCATTCGGCGCGGAGGGTTACATACGAATTAGCTACGCCACAAGCATGACCAACATTGAAAAAGGGTTAGACAGGCTTGAACGCTTCGTCAGTCAGCTTTACAAAGCAGGAGCATAGCCGAATCCTAAACTGCGCTTAGGCAAGTTCCATCGAAGGTTGAACTTCAGCGTCTAATGGCGTCGGCAGGGTGCCGTGCAAATACTTGAATTCTGCCAAAATGCCTATCATCCCTGCATTATCAGTACAAAATTCAGGTTTTGCTATCTTCAATCGCAGTCCGTGCCTTGAACAAGCTGCCTGGAGTTGTTCTCGAAGAGCTGAGTTACAAGTTACCCCACCAGAAGCTGTCACGTATTGGACTCGATGAGAAAGGGCAGCGCATATGGTCTTTGTCACCAACACGTCTACAATTGCTGCCTGAACAGATGCACACAAGTCAGGCAACTGGGCGTCGTCTTGGGCCAGTTCTGGATGATCTCGCAAGAAGTAACGGACCGCCGTTTTTAATCCCGAAAAGCTGAAATCGTAATCAGGGTCGTTAAGTTTCGGGCGCGGGAATCGGAAAGCTTCAGGGTTACCTCGCTTTGCTAGCTTATCAATCCATGGCCCAGCGGGGTAAGGTAGCCCAAGCATTTTACCCGTTTTATCGAAGCATTCTCCTGCCGCGTCATCAAGCGTTCCACCGAGCCGCACATGGTCCAGGGGTGCTTTTACTAGCACTAGCATAGTGTGTCCACCGCTAACTACCAAAGAGACATTGGGCTGGAATTGATCGAATCTTGCTTTCGGAGGGGTCCCCTCAATCCAGGGTGAGTAAAGATGCGCTTCGTGATGGTTAATCCCTAAAAAAGGTTTACTTAAAACATAGGCAACGGCTTGTGCAGCACGCCATCCCACAATTAACGCCGTTGGTAAGCCGGGACCCTGCGTACACGCAACTAAATCCACATCCATTGGTGAAACCTGTGCTCTATCCAACGCTTCCTTAGCAACAGGCAATAAATTCTTTAGGTGCTCACGAGCGGCTAACTCTGGCACTACCCCACCATACTCTGAATGAAGTTTGATCTGGGACGACACCACATTTGAAAGCACTATGCCATCCCTTACCACTGCCACACTGGTTTCATCACACGATGTTTCAAAAGCAAGGACTACCATCTGGCAAACTTACAATCGGGATTATCCTGAATTTGCGCGAACTACTCTTTCCTGAAATCTCAAAAGTCCTTTCACAAGGTCAACCGCACGACTCAACTGAATATCTTCGACCATTTCAGCCCGCACCCGCTCGTTCTCAGGCAAAGAATCAAGCCCTCCCGGCGTACGCTTCAATAAAAGGTACCGTTCGGTATCCTCGTCTATAGGGACAACCACATCCGGGACAATGCCTTCTCGATGGATACAACGTTTATTGGGAGTGTAATAATAAGCTGTGGTCAATTTCAATGCCGAACCATCCGGTAACGGCAACACAGATTGGACCGATCCCTTACCAAAGGTTTTCTCACCCAAGATTACTGCCCTCCCAAGGTCTTGCAAACAACCTGCCACTATCTCGGAAGCACTTGCACTTCCAAGGTTGACTAGAACCACCAAAGGCATTCGCTCTCCGTCTTGAGTCACAAGTAAATCCCCTGGTCCCGAGGCACGCCTAACGCTGTTCTGGAAAAGCGTTCGTCCACGAGTGCTAACCACAACTGTTCCTTTTGGCACAAACACGGAAGCTACTTCGACTGCTTGATCCAAAAGGCCCCCTGGGTTCCACCTCAAGTCAAGGATCATGCCACGCATTCCATTGTCCTTCAGTTTCCGAATAGCGGCTCTTAACTCTCGTGCTGTCTTTTCACCAAACTGGGAAATGCGAACATATCCCACATTCCTATCAATCAACGGAAACTCTTTTTTGCCATTTATGTCTCTCACAAGCTCAACCTCTATTACCTCCCGGGTCAAAGTAAGTTCCCGCACCATACCCGTAGAAGGCCGTTGAATAGTGATTGTGACTTTGGTCCCTGGCTTGCCCCTAAGCCGATGAACCGCTTCCTGTAATGTCATTTTCTCAGTGCTTTCGCCCTCGATCTTAATGATTCGGTCACCAGGCATGATACCAGCCCTAGCCCCTGGGGTGTTCTCCATCGGCGCAATTACCGTCAAGAATCCGTCTCTGATCCCAACAACTAGTCCTAACCCGCCAAAACTCCCTTCAGTATCATCACGCAAATCTTTGAAATCCTCAGGCGTTAAAAACTCACTGTGGGGATCCAGCGAACCTACCATTCCTCGCAACGCAGAATAAATCAAGTCGCGGTACGCTACCTTGTCCGCGTCAACATACTCCCGGTGAATCATGTTCAATACTTGCGAGAACAATTCCAAACTTTGGTAAACACTGAGACGGTCACGCCTCGATTTGACACTATCAGAGTATACCCGAGCGCCGATTATAAAATTTAATGCCAATAACGCAGCTACCGAGCTAAAAATTAAGTTGCGCCGAAGTTTCATCTTCTTTTCAGGCTGCATGTTCACAACAACACTTTATCGCACCATTAGACGACTTTCGATCAAAAACCGCATGCATGGAAACCCATCCCGATACGCAGTCTAAAATTTGGTTTTTTAGGCTATAGCAATTCGGTAGATTCAACCTGCTGTGATAGCCCGGGTTTCACTCGAAATTGCCCTTGGACGCGAATTTGACTACGTGATCCCTCCTGAACTGGAATCTGTGGTCAAGGAGGGATGTCGCGTACTTGTGCCATTTGGTCCGCGCCACCTACCAGGCATAGTAACAGCTATTGTATCCGATTCGACTTATCCCAACCCAAAGCCCATTATACGGGTAATCAGTGCTGAAGCTGTTGTCCCTCTACCACTCATTAAACTAGCTCGCTGGATGGCCCGGTACTACTGCTGCCCGCTTGAACAAGTAATGAAAACAGTGATTCCCGAAATTGTTCGACGCGATCGTGCAGGTTGGCTGAAGCGTTTATATGTGAAAATTGCACCTTTCAAAGGGGATCTTCCCCGCCTTACAAAACGGCAGCTCCAAGTTTGGCATATTATTGAAGAGCTCCAGGAAGTGCCCTTTCAGAAACTAATCGAGCTGGCACATACAACCCCAGCCACAGTCCGACGTTTGGAAGAGCTTGGCCTTATCGAGATCGTCCCCCAAACCATACTGCGTGATCCTTATGCAAATGAAGTTGTCGTTCCCACAGCACCACTACAACTCAATAAAGCTCAATCCAATGCCCTCAACCAAATCGTCGCAGCACTCAAAGAAACGCAGCAACCTAAACATATGGGATCCATCACGCCTAGTGAAGTGGATGCTGCTTTAGCGCCCGCGCCTGTCACTGAACCAGAGGTAACTGAAACCTCGAAGCCGCCCGCAATGCCACCGGTATTTCTTTTGCACGGTGTAACAGGCAGCGGGAAAACCGAAGTTTATTTGCAAGCAATCGCAAACGCACTGGCCATGGGTCGGAGCGCCATTGTGCTTGTACCCGAAATCTCCCTTACACCGCAGACGGTAGAACGATTCCGCGCTCGTTTTATTCAAGGACCTCACAAAACGTACGTCGCTGTGCTGCATAGTCATCTCTCAGCAGGCGAACGCCACGATCAATGGCAAATGATTCGACGCGGACAGGCCCGGATTGTTATCGGTGCGCGTTCCGCCATATTTGCACCAGTCCAATCACTGGGGCTCATCATCGTCGATGAAGAACACGAACACACTTATAAACAAGAGGAATCACCACGGTACAATGCTCGTGATGTAGCGATTGTCCGTGCTCAGCTTGAAAATGCAGTCGTAGTGCTTGGGTCCGCAACACCATCAATGGAAAGTTATTACAATGCTCGGCGTGGAAAATACCGGTTACTCGAACTACCGTCGCGGATAGACGGACGAAAGATGCCCAAGGTTAGGATAATTGACATGCGGCAAGTCTACACCAAAGATGGATACCGCCCTACTATTTCCCCCCAGCTCCATGAAGCTATTACACAACGGCTCGAGCGCGGTGAACAAGTAATTCTATTCATAAACAGGCGCGGCTACGCTAGCGTGCTTGAATGTACCCTTTGTGGTTATGTGGCTCGGTGCCCAAACTGTAGTGTCACTATGACCTTCCACAGATCCAAGGACATACTCTTATGCCATGTTTGCGGCGAAACACAACCGGCGCCCGATAAATGCCCAAACGAAAGATGTGGTAACCGCCAAATCAAGTTTGTTGGTCTTGGAACCGAACGGGTGCAACACATCCTCGGAAAACTCTTCCCAAAGGCAAAAATCACACGAATGGATTCGGATGTTATGGATCGAAAGGAAGAATACAGACGCGTCCTGGGAGATTTTCGTACCGGTAAAATCGACATTCTCATTGGGACGCAGATGATTGCCAAAGGTCTGCACTTCCCAAACGTCACTTTGGTCGGGATCATTTATGCAGATCTCACCTTACACCAACCTGATTTTCGGGCAGCTGAGCGTACGTTCCAGCTTATTACTCAGGTGGCAGGTCGGGCAGGCCGCGGCGAGGTCGAAGGCGAAGTCATAGTCCAAACTTTTACACCGTTCCATCCAGCTATTCAGTTTGCACGCCGCCACGACTACCAAGGATTCTTCGAACGCGAACTACAATTTAGGGCCGAGCTTAAATACCCACCGCTCACACGCGTCGCGTTAATCACGCTCAGAGGTCGTAACCCGGACAAGGTACACTTCACAGCTAGATATCTCCGAAGGACCCTTGAAGCTGTGCTTGGGGGACAAAATATCGAAGATGTGCTAAAAACGCCTGCTGTATGTGACTTCGCCACACCTCCGCTAACCACTAGCGGTGACGTAATCATTTCTGGCCCCGCCCCTGCACCACTATTCAAAGCCCACTCATACTATAGATTTCAAATTATGCTCCGGACAAGGTACATGATGTCACTGGTTGATAAACTGGCTCGTGTTCAGGCCGAATTTCCTTTACCAGACGATGTCAGCATGACGGTCGATATTGACCCACTTGAGATGAGTTAAGCCTCCACAACTAGCTTTCAATATTCCCTAAGCGACCCTTATTCCACCGGTATCCTCGCCACAACAAACGAGTAACTCGGTACCGCCAGTGTAAACTCTGGAGTGCCTACCTGTATGGTGCTTTCCCGCACACTCACTGCCTCCGGATTTTCAAATGTATTCATCGCTGTCGGCCCATCCCCAGTCAGCACGAATAGACGCACAGTGGGCCCCACCTTGGCTACATTAGCGAGCAACACTTTGGCCGTTCGCTGGTTAGGCCAAGGATTCACCAATTTCAAAATCACCTCGGTGTTACGCTGGTCCAATGTCGCTGAACAGTACAGTGGGTAAACCTTCCGCTGAGGTAACTCAGCGATTTGCACTAAACTACCGTTCAAATAACACTCAACTTTGCTCCCTTTCAATTGGACCTCAGCTTTGTACCATTGTCCTGCTCTAATCGAACCCGGTACCGCTCCCAAGAAGTGGTCTTGGCTGCCCAACACATCAATTAGCCCATGCCGTGAATTTGTCCATCCGCCCACATTCCAAAGGAGGTGAGAATCAGTACCGGGATCATGGTATAAATAGACGGCAAACCCTTCGCGACCAGAGGTCTTCTTAACGCTGAAACTGATAGAGTAATTAGCCCAATTCGTCATCCCAAACCACAGCACTTGGGTGCCCCGGGGATTTACCTGCGCCAAAATGCCGTGGGCAAATCCCCAGGGATCCTTTAGATTACCCGGGATTTCGGAGGCCGCGCGACTGTCAAAAAGCACAGTGTCACCAGACCGAACCACGATATCTTTGAACTCAGCAGCAGTGGAAAACGTCCCCAAACCAATTAATCCAACCCTTTCAATTTGCATAGGTTTACAATCGGAATTCACCGCGAGCACCACGTCGCCTTTGTTATGGCCGAACAACTTTTGCACATAGTAATTCGCCGTCCGCAAAACCCTCAGGTTATCAAACCAAATTAAGTTCGGGGTCCATTGCCAAGCATCCACGTGCGCAAATAACGGCGCGTATGACGCCATTGTGACAACGTCAGCGTTCCGTTCCATTCCCAACATGTACGCAGCCTCAGCCAAGGCGCATTCGAGGGTGTTTTTATTTCGCGGACTAGCAATTGCCACAGATTGCGCAGCAAACTCGCCCATGAAAACCTTCGGTCCATTTCGATCGTACGTATCGTACCGATGAAACTGAGCAAGAAACCAAATTGGCCGTGCGTAACAATGCTCGTCGATGATATCTGGTCTTAATGGTAATAACTTCTCCCACAAAAACTGGAATCGTTCGTCTGCTGGTGCAGGACCTGCAGCCGCCACAAGCTTAATTTCGGGATATCTCTCTTTAATCACGCGCGCGAATCTCTCATACCTTTCGATGTACTGAGGTCCCCATTGCTCATTGCCAATACCAAGCATCTTCAAGTTAAACGGCTCTGGATGCCCCAACTGTGCACGAATCGCACCCCACTTAGATGTAACAGGCCCATTGGCAAACTCTATGAGATCTAGCGCGTCTTGGATATACTGATCGAGCTGATCTAAAGGACACAATTCGCCTGAGTTAAACTGGCAAGCCATGCCGCAGTTGAGAATTGGTAGTGGTTCCGCATGTAAGTCCTCAGCCAACTGAAAATACTCAAAAAACCCTAGCCCAAACGTCTGGTAATAGTCAGGGGTGGGTCGATGCTTGAACTCATAATTCCACCGGTTTACTAGCAGCCGGCGCTTCGTTACTGGACCGATCGTTTTCTTCCACTGATATCGCTTATCCAAATGACTCCCTTCTACTATGCACCCTCCAGGGAACCGCAGAAACCCAGGCTTTAAATCCGCCAACGCTTGAACAAGATCCGCACGTAACCCACCAGGTCGCCCTTTCCAGGTATTGGTTGGGAACAACGACACAAAATCGATGTCAATTACACCCCGCCCTTCAACGAGAATATTTAACCTACCCCGCGAATCGGTCTCGGTAGGTACAAGCTCCACAGTGTGTTGTTCCCATTGCCGGGGCAGATCTTGAAACCGGTGCCAGGCAAGCACAACCCCATCATTAGCAACCAACTCAACAAGTAAAGTGGGATTACCTTCAACTCGTCGTACATAAAAAGAGAGCCGATACGCTTGGTTAGACCTAAAGCCCATCCCACGAAACCCCTCATTCGCCACCCCGTAAATCGCCGTGCCTTCAGATCTGATTCGTAAATAATGAGGGTTATCTGGGTCAGCTGGATTGGTTTCAAGCACAGCAACTGATCCTTTGGCTAAACTTGGCGAGATGACCCACCACCCCATTAGTGCATCAGGAAACTCAAACCCACGGTTCTTCACCATCTCCGCGTACAATCCACCATCTGCGCCAAAGTTAATGTCCTCAAAAAATATTCCCCACATCGTAGGACTTATACGGGGCCCTCGTTTCGCCAGGTCCACCGTGACTTTTACATCAGCGGCATGCAAACAACACAACCCACTCAATAAAAAAACAATCGCCTGTCTCATACCCAAACCAGCCAATTCAGTTGCAAGCATTTTCATAATCCAACCTCACCCACATTTCCAAGGAGCTTTAAACAGATTCTCGTAAAATACAATGTGCAAAACAACACTAATTTGCAGGTTAAACCCTCAAAATGGATGTCGCCGTTGGTCCACACGCGGGGGGCCGAAAAGTGTGAGCAAGCAGCAGAAACTCAAATCCTGAATCTGTGCTCTTTGCCACCTAACCATAGCACCACCCAAGTAAAAATGCCCCTTTACGTGAAAACCATCCATCCGTTCTACTAACACAACAGTGAAAATGTAAAACATAGCACCTCAGATAGTAACAGAGAGCGGTGGTTTCGCGGGGGGTAAGCTAGGCGCAGTTGCCTGCAAAATTACAATATTAACTCACTACAAAAACCAATCCTGGCAGGGTATTTCGTGCCTTCTCAGGTGGAAGGGTGGTTTCACACAACCGCGATCCAAACCGCCAAAACAAAAATGGCTCCAGAGACAGGATTCGAACCTGTAACCCGCCGGTTAACAGCCGGCTGCTCTACCGTTGAGCTACTCTGGAACCGCTAAAAATTTAGCGAGCTTCTCCTATAATGCAATATCAATTTTAAGCCGGAACATCGGATAAACTCGACCTTTTCCCAGCAACGTCTTTTTCTAAAAACGCGCGTCATAACAATGATTTCGTCTAGACGTGATTCCGGGGCAATGTAAACTTTGGTTTACGATGCCAAGCCATAGCGCTGGACGAGACGACATAGAAATCTCCTACTCCCTCGGAGGAGTTTTATTGACCATACCCAAACCTTTGACCACTAGAGTGGCTGGGTTAGCGATCCTCGTTTTCGTGGGGATTTTCCTGTCTCTCTTCTGGGACATGATCCTGAAAGCCCTTAAAGGATCAACTCCTGGGTCCACAACCCTGGATGTTGTACTCCTCATCGTAATCCTATTTTTATTGTTCGAGATAATATTAGCCTTGTGCTTAATATTTGGGAAAACGGCGATTGAAATTGTTAATGGCCAACTTAACCGCTTGTATATTTTGGGACCGTTCCGATATCGCAAGCAACTCCCGCAAAAACGCATCGTAAAGTTTAAAATTAACCCCATCGCGTCCTCAAAAGGTCAAGAAACCGAACCCATGGGGACTCTAATAGCCGTTTTTGAGGACGCCTCCTCGAAACCTTTGCTGTCGGGATACCCTATCGCGACACTCGAGAAACTGGCCTTTGAATTAAGACAATTCCTACCACAATTTGACATGGAAACTCCAAATGTGGAAGTCAACCATTACACGCAAGCAGATTGGCAAGATCTTCCCGAACGACCCCCTAACTGCGCAGCTACAATCGTAGAAGATTCATACCAAACAGTGATTAATGTACCACGCGCCCCGATTTCACGGTCTCCAGCAGCCCTGACACTTCGATTCGCTATCATCTGGTTACTTATCACTACATTGCTGCTTTCTCTCTTCATATTTCTTCGCGAGTCCAATAACAAGAAGCCGGACTCCAGCGTGATGCCTGGCGTTATTCTCCTAATTTTCCTTGTGATTGGGTTTGCAATACTTGGACATGCAGTTAAAACCCTATTAACCACCGCCAGTATTACCGTCCGGCCAAGCAGCTTGGAAATCTCCATCCAATCACCCTTCCACACTAAACAAATCAGCCTTCTAAACTCAGAGATCAAAGCCATCCGAGTGGTGCCTACAGGAAATGTTAACAACACAAAAGTGATGGAACTCCAAATTCATACACACACCGGTAAAAAGCTCGGGATTTTGTCAGGGCGCGACGCAGATGAATTGCGTTGGATAGCTACTTGCATCCGCGCAAAGCTCCATAAACCTGCATTTAGTAACGAGACATCAGAGGGACAAGAAAAACCCATTTAAAAGCTTTCCGGGCCCACGCCTCATACCAATTACATTGCACTGGATAAATTATAAGGTATTGGATGGCTAACCGCACAACCGCATGCACTAGTGGATGACTTTAACCAGTGGGCGCCCTTCAGCCTACCTCAAAATTAACCAATAAAAACCCACCCAGTCACACATTTCTTAGAGTTAGCTGATTATAGCAGCCAGTTACTACTCTGACCGCACAGAATTTTTAGAAGAGCTGAGTTTCTGAACAAACCGCTCGATCCGATCGCAAGCCTCAATAAGTTGCTCGTATCCTGTTGCAAAGCATGCCCGAACAAAACCTGCTCCACCAGAACCAAAAGCTGTGCCAGGCACAACTGCTACCCGTTCTTCCTGCAACAAACGCACGGCAAAATCGCGCTCAGTCAACCCAGTAACAGAAACGTTTGGGAACGTATAAAAAGTACCCCTCGGCAGATGACATTGAAGTCCGATTTCTTTGAATCGCCGGACAATGAAATCGCGTCGCCGCATGTACTGTTCACGCATACGCAAAACGCTATCCTGACCATTGGTAAGAGCCTCTAGAGCCGCCTCCTGACTGAGAACAGGCGCACACATCATTGCGTATTGATGGACCTTCATCATGGCCTCGATCAGTGGGGCGGGTGCACATGCGTACCCTATGCGCCAGCCTGTCATTGCAAAGGCTTTGGAAAGCCCATGTAAAAAGATTGTGCGGTCCCGCATTCCAGGCAAAGAGGCAATACTGACATGAGTCCCTTCGTAAGTCAGCTCCGCATAAATTTCGTCGCTAATCACTATCAAGTCCTTTTCTATGCAAAATCGGGCAATCTGCTCAAGTTGCTCGCGCGTACAAGTGCCACCAGTAGGGTTGCAGGGCATATTAAGAACCAAAATTTTCGCCCCCGGCTCCCAGGCTTCTTCAAGGCCCCGCACAGTAAGGGCAAAATTATCGGATGCATACGTCGGCACCGGCACGGGAACCCCATGAGTAAGTAAAATGCTCGGGTGGTAACTTACGTAGCAAGGCTGGTGATACATCACTTTATCACCAGGATTTACCAACGCACGAAATGCCAAATCAAGTGCCTCCGATACACCCACCGTTACGAGGATTTCGTTGTCTGGGTTGTATGAGATTCCGAACTGACGCTCCACATACCGGCTAATAGCACGCCGTAACTCAATCATGCCCAAGTTTGACGTATAATGTGTGCGGCCTTTTTCCAACCCGTAGATTGCTGCCTCGCAAATATGCCAGGGCGTGTCAAAATCTGGCTCGCCTATTCCTAGCGAAATAACCCCATCCATCCGAGCTACCAGTTCAAAAAAATCACGAATACCCGAACGCGGCAAATTTATCACATGGCGAGCAATGTATTTCGACCAGTCCATAAGCCATAATTACAGCCCAAACCCACAAAACCAATTTCCTTCAAGGAGAAACGTCTAATCGTGTTTTGGCCTCTCCTTGGGGGCTTACCAAGAATCCTTGTTCCTTATATGTGCGCAGTAGAAAGTGGGTCGATGTGGATAAGACCCCTTCAATTGTTGCCAGCTTCTCAGAGACAAACGCTGCTACCTTATGCAAACTCTCACCAGATACAAAAACCAATAAATCGTATCCACCCGACATCAAGTAACATGACTCCACCTCATCAAACTTGGCAATTCGCTCAGCTAATCGGTCAAAACCACCACCCCGTTCAGGGGTGATTCGCACCTCAATTACTGCCCGGACCATGCCGTCCTCACCCCGAGAAAAATTAAAAACCGGACGCCAACCTAACAATATTCCTTGGCGTTTTAGCTCTTCAATCTCAGCCTTTACCTGGTCTTCGGTAAGACCTAGTACCCGGGCCATCTCAGGAATCCCTAGTTGGCCACCAGTCTCCATCAAAAGTTTTAATACTGGATTCATCGCTTGGTATGTTTACAAAAACTGGATGGAAATCCACAATTTTGTTGCGCCGTGATAGAAGAATTCCCCGCTCCAAACCGCAAACCTAAACCATCCCCGCACACAAACCTTACCACCCTCAACCCTTCTGGAGGCGTGACTTAGCAGCAACACCTGGGGTACGTTTATTGCCATTTCGAACTGTGAACCCAATCTGATCTAAATAATCAAGGATCGGGATAGCATATTTTCGACTCACCCCCAAAGCGTCTCGGAAGTCCATCGTGGTAAATACAATCGAATGCCGGAACAAATTTATCGCCGTGTTTTTAGCCTTTTCCAAAGCCGTCACATGAAGGTACCGCTTGTCCGGAATGCGTACTACCCTGCCACGATCACATAACACCATGAGCGCCCTCAGAATCTTTTCAGACGATCTTTGAAGTCTATTCGCAATCTCCTCAAGCGTGGGCGCATTAAACCCGAGTGACTCTACCTCTGAATCAACCAATTCAATTAAATCCAATAATTCATCTGCAATCTTTGGTTTCCATCCCGCTGGTGCAAATAACCGGCTTGTCTCTTGCACTAAACCCTCCTCCTTAAGCCAATTCAACGCCAATTCAACCAGCGCAGGTTCAACTCCACTCTCAACACAGATTTCTTCCACGGAAGCGCCCAATCTATGAGGATTCCGCGCACAATATTTATCCAAAATCGAAGCAATTGAACCACCTAATTCCCTAATGCGACTCCTATGAACCCACTTCCCTGTAGGGGCGCACCGTGCAACCCCTACTTCCTCAAACTTCGACAAAATATGGGTCAGCTCAGCCTTTGTAAGGAGCGTTTCACGAAGTAGTACATCGACACTTATCCCACTCCGATATTCTTTCAAAATGCACTCACACCAAGCCTCCGGATTTCCTAATGCAGCACGGCGTTGCTGAAGTTGGCTCAATACCTCAGGCGAACGCCGTTTAATCCTGGCATTACGCGTTCCAATTATACATCCCCCACCCACAGTTGTTAAATACCGATTGATTCCTCCTGATAACATTGCACGTATTACAAATCTCTCGCCGGTCACAACCGGAATTGGCTTGGCAAACCGCAATTGGCTTACCTGTGTCTCACCTGGGTGTAGTTTATCAGCCTCAAGCAGGTAGACCCGGGCAACCGTAAACGCAGTTCCTAAATGAACCTGGACCTCAGAGGCGTGCTTCAGTATACCTTCGGCTTCAGGCAACAGTGTTAACTCAGCCTCTACTATCTCATACTCAAAACCCACTTCCGGCGCACATAGCACCATACCGCGGCGAAGCAAGTCCGCTTCAAACTCAGGTATGTTCAGGGCTACACATTCCCCACTAAACCCTTGCTCCACTTCCTCACCGTAAACCTGCATTCCGCGAACTCGACCTTCCAATCGCCCCGGCAACAAACATACTTTATCACCGCGCCTGACCGAGCCATGGGTTGGGATGCCAGTGATTACCGTACCAACCCCACGAATAGAAAAGCTGTCGTCCACCCACATGCGGAACGGGCCTAAAGCGGGCCTATCCTCACATTGGTCAACAACTGCATTCAGAGCCCGGAAGAATTCCTGGTAACCCTCACCCGTAACATTGGAGATAGGACAAATTGGGGCCCCCTCTAAAAATGTACCTCGTAATAGGTTTTTAACGGAATCGATCACTTCTCTGCGCCGTTCTTCAGAAACCAAATCAATTTTTGTAAGAGCAACAAGCCCGTGGCGCTTCCCCAACAGCGACATAATCCGGAGATGCTCCACTGTTTGTGGCATTACACCATCGTCGGCAGCAACAACCAATATGACCACGTCAATCCCATGCGCCCCAGCCACCATGTTACGGATAAAATCCAGGTGACCAGGCACATCGACCACGCCAACGATCCGATCATTCGCAAGTCGGCACCGTGCAAAGCCGAGATCGATTGTCATCTGACGTTGTTTCTCCTCAACCAGGGTGTCTGTGTCGCACCCAGTGAACAGCTTAACGAGTGCAGTTTTGCCGTGGTCCACGTGCCCGGCCGTACCAAGCATGATCTTTCGGCGGTGCGCCATACCAATAACGACTCAGATCATGTATTCGGCCTTGCTTGGTCCACATCTGTGGACCCAGACCCACTACCAGTCTCACGGTCAACTCGGTTACAAACCGTCTGCCATACGCGCATTAATGCGCCCGTGATAATTCCAAGTTGCTGATCAGTCACAGTACGCATGTCTAACAATACCCGTTCTCCTTCGATACGCCCAAACACACACGCTTGATCCAATCGTAATCTAGCCGCAAGTTCCTCTGCATCCAACCCCTTCATCTCCAAAGCTACTGCGAGGCTAGGCAAAGCCTGTTCCGGGACAGAACCGCTGCCAACGTAGGCGGTGGAATGCACTATTTCAGCTTGGATCTCTGGAACCGAAGCGCGAATCATTTCCACCAAAGCGCGGGCTCGCCTCTCCAAAACTTCTACAGGCGTTGACATAACGCGGTATAAAGGATGTAATGTTGCTAATCGCTCCGGTGCCCGAAACAGTTGCAAGGTGCGTTCGAGAATCATCAGACAAGCCTTATCTACACGCACTACACGCATCAATGGGTGTTTTCTAATGCGCGCTATCAAATCTCGTCTCCCTAAAATGATCCCCGCTTGAGCTCCACCTATGAGCTTGTCGCCACTGAACAATACAATGTCAGCCCCAGCCTTGATTGATTCTTGAGCGGTGGGCTCATGAGGTAATCCAAACTGCCGCAAATCTATCAATGCACCAGCCCCTAAATCATCAATCATAATCAAATTGCGTGCATGGGCTAATTCAACCAACTCCCGTAACTCTGGCTGATGGGTAAATCCAACTATACGATAGTTACTCGGGTGAACCCGCATAATTGCTGCTGTGTTTTCCGTGATTGCCGATATATAGTCCCGCAGATGCGTCCTGTTAGTCGTACCCACCTCAACCAACCGAACCCCACTCTGTCTCATCACATCGGGTAGGCGGAACGACCCCCCAATTTCAATTAATTGACCCCGCGATACAACCACCTCCTTGCCAGCGCACAACGCCGCTAAGACTATCATCGTCGCAGCAGCATTATTATTGACTACAGTGGCCGACTCAGCACCCGTCAACTCCGTCAGAATCGGTTCCAATAACTCGTCACGCTCGATACGTTTACCTGTGCGTCTATCCACACCTATGTTTACATAGCTTGTTAAATCTTCTGCGACCGACTCCAAGACCGATTCAGGGTAAACTGCCCTCCCTAATCCCGTGTGAAGTATAATCCCAGTAGCGTTTATGGCAGGCCCAACCCGCGGCGCACGCCAATCTGAAATCAGACCTTTTGCCAACGCCACAATTGCTAATAATGCCGAGTTACGATCCGACGGCACCGGCAACTCGCCATTTAGTAGCTTGGCGCGATACTCTTCCACAACCTGCTGAACCCAGGACTTCAACACTGGTATAGAAACGCCGCCGCTCGCTTCAAGGACCTCAGGGTGACTCAACAACTCATTCACCGACGGGATAAATCGGAAGGCTGACCGCACTTCTTCTTTCATATCCGATTCCTTTCACAAATCAGCTAACCATTTAGCGGCACCTCAATCAAGACTAACTACGGCGCCCTGTGGAAACCACCCCACTTTAGACAGGCTATAGGAAGAGCACCTTCCTCATGCTATACTTAACTCGATACATAAATGACAAACGGCGATGCCACCGAAACCACCGCCTTGATAGCTCACTCAAAAGCACAAGCACTTGAGTGGAGCTTAGTACTTATCAGCCAACAAATTGAATCTACCGTCCTCCCCACAACCAATCCAAATGCCTGGATCGTTAAGGTCGATCCTACCCACTTCCAAGCTGCAAAAGAGTTGATCCAACTCTACGAACAAGAAAACCAGCGTTGGCCGTTCAGATACTCTATCCCACAAACCCATATCCCATTCGACGCAACTTCTATCCTCTGGGGAATTTTCACCACAGCCTTCTACCTTCTCCAACAAAAACATCCCATTATCCAACTTCTAGGCGTAGCCTCGGTTGACCATGTCCGACAAGGTGAATGGTGGAGGATTTTCACATCGACATTCCTACACGCCGACGTGCCTCACTTACTGGGTAACTTAGTTATCGGTGTGCCACTTATGGGACTCTGCATGGGTAGATTTGGTTTTGGCATAGCATTGCTCAGCACATTCATCGCCGCTGCCCTTGGTAACCTGATCTCCCTCTCTGTATCTGGCGACCCCAAAATGTCCCTCGGCACTTCAGGGGTCGTATTCGCAGCACTGGGTATGCTCACCGCACATTGGATCTCAGCTTTAATGGGGCTGAGAATCAGCTGGAGATACGTGATCAAGGCCGTGCTCGCTGCCGTGCTACTCCTTGTACTATGTGGATTTTCGCCCCAGGCCGATACCATTGCGCACATGGGGGGCTTCGTGATCGGCGTGATTTTAGGGTTACCCATTGCAACTCTCCAAACCCTCACACGCAAACTCTCCCTTAACGTACTCTGCGCCACTGCATACTTCCTCGGAATCATTACCCCCTGGGCACTCGCCTTCGGGAGGTATTTAGATTAAAACGCCTGCCTAAAAACCTATCTAACTCAACAAATGGGTTACTCCGCTTTCATTTACTGGACTTAAGCAATCCAGAGGATATCGGCTCCAATTTTTCCCACTGGGCACCTTCACCATTGCAATAAACTAAACTCGCACCTGTGAATCTACTTGGACGCTCAAAAGACGATGCCATTTTAACCACACCGTATGGATAAAGGCCCCCAAGCAAAAGCATCCCAGCCAAAATAAAGGCGGGGATCCTTTCCAGCCAAGGTATCTCGAGACACTTAACATGATCCGCCGGCCCATGTACTGTCTTTCGGATCATGATGAGAAGATAAACTGCTGCAACCACTAACACGCCCAACACCATGAAAATTACGTGCAAACGGAGTTGGGGGATCTCCCACGCACCCAATAAAACTAATGCCTCCCCAGCGAAAGTTAAAAACCCGGGCAATCCACAGCCGGCGAAACCTACAACCACAAGCATCGACGCCAACCATGGAGCGCGCCGCCCTAAACCTGTTAACATGGGTATTTCGCTAGTCTTAAATCGTGCCTCTAGCACACCGACAGTACCAAAAGCCAGGGCTGCCCAAATTCCATTAGCTAACATTGCAACAATTGCCCCAGTCCAAGACATTTCCGTACCACCACAAAGGCCCAATAACACTATGCCCACGTGGGCAATCGAACCGTATGCAAAGGTGAGGTTTAGATTCTTCTGTCGCAACGCAATTAACCCTCCGAATACGATGTTGGCTACCGCCAACCACGACACCACATGAACCAAGCCAGACGTACTATCTAAGCCTAATACCGAGGCCAATCGGAACAGTCCGTATATCCCAAACGCCTTTAATACACCTGCATGCAGCATTACGGCAGGTACAGGAGCCGTCATATAACAACCCGGTGCCCATCCATGAAACGGCCAAACTGTGCTAAGAATCCCAAACCCCACTATCAACATCCATGGAACTAACTTAGCCCCAAATGTATCTGCGCCGGCCACGTTTACATCAAAAAGCGCCGTAATGTCGAAGCTTTCCACACCCGGCAAAAACCGGACCCAAATCAAACCAACCAAAATCAATAAAGCACCCACGTTCAAATAAATTGCGGTTTGCAATGCTTGGCGTTTTTTATCTGGAGTGCGCCCCCACAGCCACATCAGCAAAAATGTGGGTACCAACGCGAATTCATGGAACACGTACATGTAAAACAGATCTAGTGAAGCGAACGCGCCAAATAGCGCTCCGACCATTATCAAAAGAAGAGCAAAATACGAACGTGGCCTATTCGATTCCAGCAACGCAGTCAAAAGTGCAGCCCCGCCCACCAGCCCTGACAACATCGCCATTATTAGCCCAAGACCATCAAGTCCGAACTTCCCATTAATTCCTAACCCCGAATTGTTCAAAAACCATATCTCGGTGACAAATTTCCAACTGGAAGGCGTCTTCGTCCCAGCCAGTGAGTACAAAATCGGCAATGTTAATCCAACCAACAAACAATGTATTGCTCCAAGCCCCACCAGGCATCGCACCGCTTTGCGGTAGCGATCCCCCAACACAAAAATCAAGACCGCAAGCACCAACGGCGGAAAGGTTGTAAGATAGAACAAATTCATACATTCAGATGCAACTTTCTAATGAGCAGCCACAAAATCACTGTAAGAACAAACATGCTCGTAGCAATGTATACCCGCACATCGCCCATTTGAAATCCTCGTAACAATCTACCTGTCAGATCAAACGTACTCCGCAACAATTCGGGGACCATGCCACGAATTACCAACGCATCCATCCAATTGGTTATTCGAGCAAGCCAATTATAAATGCCGCCGACTACAACACGGTAAATCTGATCAATATAAAACTCATTTTCGATCGCCTTTGCAATTGGTGCAAGCCCGACGCGGTCCAAAGAACAACCCCGAGCTTGAACCAGTAACGCGGTTAAAGCGCCCCCTAAAACAGCCACAATGTTCAATAACCCTATGCTCGTAAGGTGGAAAATAGGCTCGCGCATCCGAGAAATCCAGTCACTTCCCCCCGTCTCCAAATCAACATTCTCTCCCCCAAACACCTCAACCCATCCCATCCAACCGCTTGCGAAAGACAATAACCCTAAACCCAAGGCTGGCATAATCATCAGTTTCCAGCGCGCCCCTATAGAACGAGAAACCTGCGAGCGTTCAGTACCGTGAAATACTGAGACGCATAACCGTGTTATGTAAAAGCCACCTAATGCAGACCCCACAATAATTAACACCCAAAACAACCACGGAGCGGTCTTCGATGCAGCAGCGACAATCATCTCCTTGCTATAAAAGCCCCCAAACGGCGGCAACCCGACCAGCGACAATGCTCCCAGCAAAAACAAGACATACAACACGGGTTCGCGGCGGGCTATTCCACCCAGCCGGCGTAGATCTTGTTCACGATGCGCAAGCAGAATCACTACCCCAGCAACCAAGAACAGCAACGCTTTAGAAAACGCGTGGGTAACCAAATGAAACATGGCTACCGCGGGCACCGCGAGCCCTACCGCCAACATCATGTAGCCTAACTGCGAAATGGTCGAATACGCCAAAACCCGTTTAATGTCCCAACACCTACACGCCACCATCGCTGCGAAAACCGCTGTAACCAAGCCAACCCAAGCAATTACCTGCAGAGCATCCCCAGTAAACAACCAATGCACCCGGCATAACATGTAAACGCCAGCCGCAACCATCGTGGCAGCATGGATTAACGCACTCACCGGCGTAGGTCCCTCCATAGCGTCCGGTAACCACACATGCAAAGGGATCTGCGCCGATTTCGCTATCGCTCCACAAAAAACTAACAAACCTATCAAAGTAGCCAGAGAGCTTTCTGCAACACTATGTTGCCACTGGCTACGTAACTCACTTAATCCCAGGGTATGGGCCCCTGTCCAGATCATTAAAATGCCAATCAAAAAGGCCGCGTCGCCGACTCGATTAACCACAAACGCTTTACGTGCAGCATCGGCAGCACTAGGGCGGTCAAACCAGTGCCCTATCAAGGCATACGAACAAAACCCCACCAGCTCCCAACAAACAAACAGCTGAATGAAGTTTGGTGCTATTACCAAGCCTAACATCGCCCCCAAAAACAGGCTCATCAGAGCAAAATATCGACTAAGATCATCCTGCATATACCCTAAGGAATAAATCTGAACCAGGTACGCTACTACGCACACCATTAGAGCCATAAAAAGACTAGCCCTGTCCATGTACACTCCCACACCGAAATTAGCAGCGTCACCCCATAACCATGGCACGCTAATCAAAATAGGTTGATCCGGAGCAATCCACGCACAGTACCCAATTAGCAAGAGACTAATTGTAGAGGCCAGCACAGCTGCAATACCGTGGTAACGCGATTGCCTAGGCAATAAAAAATAAATCACTGCCGAGGCTAAAATCGGCACGACCGTAGCCAGTGCAACAAATCCAACTATCTCTTGTACCAAATGTGGATTCACCTTTTCCAAATCGCCTGAAATACGGTTTAAAACACCGTTTACAGTTTCAAGTCCATTAATTCGTCTGCCTTGCCCGCACGATACCTCTTTTGCAACGCAACGAAAATTCCCAGTGCCACAGCGATCTCCACCGCAGCTATTACCAGCACTAACATTGCCACGCTAAAGAGGACTGGATTACCAGTGGCAGCTCCTGCCGATACAACTATTACATTCGCCCCCGCAAACATAAGCTCCAAACAAAGTAATAACGAAACCAGCATCCGATGCCGGACACATCCAACCAGCCCTAACGCGACTAATAACACACCAACCACTGCGCATTTTGTATGGAAACAAATAGCCATAGGTAAATCACTTGGTTATTCGTCATCTGAACCTGCATATAAAAGTACTCCTGCAACCCCTAACAACCCCATTACACCTACAAGGGGCAAAATCACAAAGTGACGATCTAACAACACCAAAACAATTTCAGCCGGGCTTATTTTGGTGGCTTCGCAATAATCCTCTACGCACCTGAATAACCCCTTCATCAACCACACCAAGCACACAACTAAACTCGCACCAGCCAAAAAACCCACCCACACCCGCGGGGGAACACTAAACCTAAATTTTCTTTCCTCGTCCCGGGTGCCAAACATCAACATAAAAACCATTATCACCACGACTGCTCCCACATACACAAACAAGTGGGCAAACCCGAGGAATTCACACCCCAACAAGGTAAATAACCCTGCCACACCAGCCATGCTAACACCAAACATTAATGCACGGACAACAGGATCCTCGGTGATCGGGTTCCACACTACCAATGCACCACCTACCAAAACCAAAAAAGCACAAAACCAAAACATCCACTCAGCAATCATACCGAATGATCCGGATTTGGCTGACGTTCCTGTTCCAGCTTGTGCCACTTTAGATAACCATGATGTTTGCCCCCAATCTCCAACAACCTATCCCGCCTAAAAATCATATCGTCCTTCCGCTCAACCACAAAAATGTGATGGCTCTGGAGAAAGATGGCCTCCTCAGGACATACCTCCTGACATAATCCACAAAAAATGCAGCGTAGCACATTCACCCGAAATTCAATCGGCATCTTCTCCGCCAAAGGCCTATCAGGAACTGGTCCGTCCGGACCAGGAGGCGACACAGTAATTGCCTTCGACGGACACACAAATTCACATAACTGGCACGCCACGCATTTGATATTCCCATGCTGATCCCGAACTAATGCAGGAACTCCTCGATAGCCCAATGGGACCGGCGAGCGCTCTTCTGGATACTGCACCGTAACTTTGCGACTGAAAAAATGTCGCACCGTGACACTCAACCCATAAATAAAAGCACTTATCCCAAGCTTGTCCCATACACTCAGCTTAGGTCGCCGTACATAAACTACGCGTTTCAGTTCTGTTTTCATCTCTCTAGTCCTAATCCTCCTTTACCACCCTGCAATCAATAAGATCACCGCAAAAATAACATTACCCATGGCCAATGGTATCAATCGCGCCCAACTTAGATCCATTAGTTGATCAAACCGAAGGCGCGGCCACATCCACCGAACCCAAATAATCCCTAGCACCATCATTGCAACCTTACCCACAAACACAAAAACTTGTAATAATCCGGTCCACATAGACTCAGCTGCAGTGTCTAATCCAGTAATTGGCAATGTCCAGCCACCTAAAAAAAGCGTCACTGCCACCGCAGAACCCACAATAATGTTTGCGTACTCACCCAAGAAAAACATCGCAAATCGCATCGAACTGTATTCCACGTTATACCCACCCGCTAGTTCCTGTTCAGCTTCAGGAAAATCAAACGGCGCTCGGTTAAGCTCAGCAAACAGCGCAACTAAGAAAGTCAAAAATGCAAGCGTTGTGCTCGGATTCCTCCACACAAACCAACTGGGTAAGGTGAGCAGCCCCCCAAAAACAGCAGTCTTTTCAGCCTGAGCTTGCACTATTCCCGTCAAACTTAGGCTCCCGGAAAACATCACCACTGGTACAATGCTGAGTCCAAACAAGACCTCGTACGACACCAGTTGCGCAGCTGCCCTCAACCCACCCAAAAGCGGATACTTCGAATTCGATGCGTAACCAGCTAGCAAAATAGCGTGCACACTCAAAACCCCAACAGCAAGCAAGTATAAAATTCCAACGTTCAAATCACTAACAACCGCCTTTTTCCCCAAGAAAACAGAACCAAACGGTATTAGCGCAATAACTAAAATTGCCGGACTCATAGCTAACCCAGCCGCCACAGTAAACAGCACAGGCCGCACATGGGGAGGTGTGTAATCCTCCTTAAACAACGCCTTTACAGCATCACACGCAGGCTGCAATAGGCCAGACACCCCTGCACGATTGGGACCCAACCTATCTTGGATAAACGCACAAATGCGACGTTCAGCCAGGATTACGTATGCCACTGCCGTAAGCAGTAACCCTAGCACCACCAACAGTTTTACAACTACCTCAATTAACCAACTCATCCCATCCATAGATGGTCCATTCACCTTTTACTCACCCCGGCTTTTTACCCAATTACACCAACTATTCCAGCAAAAAACACCGCCCCCATGCCGTATTAAACCCCACTGGAAAAAAATTACCAACAGGGCTTCCTTCCCGAGACGCATTCAGAATCACGTACTAACAAAATGTCCTCCGCCCATCAGAGTCTCCAAATTTCTTATTTCGCGCCACCGACACTTTGTTCTACGCGTGGTCCTTTCGCGATGATTTGACATTTTATCGAAGTCCGGCTGCCCGCTTAATCCAAAAAATCCGGAGTCCTTCGAGTACAAGAGATGGATGAACAGCATCGATCTCGGGGACAAGCGTCTTAATAAAACTAGCGTATCCGCCCGTAGCCACAACGCGCATTCGGGCCCGTCCCATGCGATTTTTTATTGCCTTGATCAATCCTTTGACCATGAATGCATGACCAAGTACCACTCCAACAAGCATTGCATCTTGCGTGTTCATGCCAACCACATCTTTAGGGATCGCTGGTTTGAGTAATGGGAGCTTAGCCGTTTTTTCATGCAAATACCTGAATCCCAAATCTAGGCCGGGGGCTATCACTCCCCCAAGGAACACACCGTTTGCATCAACAAGATTAAATGTCACCGCTGTCCCAAATCCAATTACTAGCACGGGTTTCCCATACAACTCAGCTCCTGCAATTGCGCTGGCTAATCGATCTGCCCCGATAGAAGCCGGCGCCTTATATCCCTGAACCATCTGGCGCGCACACCGCCACGTAAACTCGATCGGCCGTACACCAAGCTCCTCGCGTAAAAAATCCTTCGCTATCGGCGTAAGGCTAGGCACCACACTGCAAACTACCGCTCCATCCAATGGTTTATCGCCCAAACATTTCCAGAGCAAACTCCGCAAGCGCTTAAAATTATTTTCCTCATTCAATCCCACCCAAAAAGACTTCGGGATATCCACCTGGCGTTGGATTTTCTTTTCACTACCCAACCCCACGTGAACATTCGTATTTCCAATGTCCACCAGTGCAATGCGCATTGCAGAAAAGCTGGCTAACTTTGTTTTTCTAACGTGACATCGCCACCTATAATTCGTTCCACTCTGCCTGTGCCCGTTCGAACCAACAGCGCGCCATCGTTATCAACACATTCGGCAAAACCTGAAATCTTCTGGGAACCACTATAGATTTCAACGAATTTGCCAATAGTAGTGCAATGGGCTTGCCATTCTTTGATCACTCGGTCAAAGCCATTCTCAAGGAGTAAATGATACCATCGGTCAATCTGCGTAATAAGCTCAGCTGCAAGGGAAGGCCGAAACACCGGATGACCGAGCTCAATCTGCAACGAAGTGGCTATGGTGCGTATCCACTGCGGTAATTCCTGCTTTGTAATGTTCACGTTTATCCCAATACCCACAATAGCATGCAAAATACGCTCCTGTTCCGCAGTCATCTCTGTAAGTATCCCAGCCACTTTTTTCCCAGAAATCACAATATCGTTAGGCCATTTAATCGCTGGGGATAACCCAGTAACTCGCTGGATTGCATCCCTGGCAGCAACTGCACTCATCAGGGTTAATCGTGTAACCTGCTGCGGAGGAAACGGCGGCCGCAGAATCACCGACATCCAAATTCCACGACCCGGCGGCGAAAACCATCTCCGGCCAAGCCGACCCCGACCCCTAGTCTGTGCTTCAGCAAATATCACCGTTCCTTCCACAGCCCCACTATGGGCTAATTGATCAGCGACATCGTTTGTGGATGCTGTCTCCTTGAACACCACTATATCCCGCCCCACTGTCCGGACACGTTCAAGCCTTGCAATTAAATCGTCCGCAAGCAAAACGTCCGGGGAACTTATTAGCCTATAGCCGTGATGCGGGTTTGCATCGATTTCAAAGCCTAGCTCCCGAAGACTTTCAATCCTCGCCCAAATAGCAGCCCGCGTTACTCCGAGCCGTTGCGCAAGCTCAGCTCCAGAAACACCCACCGTCCCTCCCTGACGCAACGCACGTAAAATAAGTGCATCCAGGTATCGATCATGTGTGTGCGATTTTTCACTCTTATGCGGTTTACTGTCGCCCATGTGACCCCTACGCTTTCCGAGCGCTATTCAAAGTCCATCCCTATGTCCACTGCAGGAGCTGAATGGGTCAAAGCTCCCACCGAAATATAATCCACTCCTGTTTCTGCAATCTCCCGTACATTCGATAATGTTATTCCGCCGCTTGCTTCAAGCTGGACACGACCAGCCGCCCGTTTCACTGCATCGCGGATCATATCAATTGACATATTATCCAACAGTACGATGTCGGCTCCTGCCTCAATAGCCCAATCTAATTGCTGGAGATCTTCCACCTCTACCTCAACCTTTAATTCCGGATACTTTTGCTTAGCAAGCTTAACTGCATAAGCAACCGGATTCGAGCTTATACCGCCCAAAACGCCCAGATGATTGTCTTTTATTAACACCGCATCAAATAACCCAAACCTGTGATTTTTGCCGCCTCCACACCTAACTGCGTACTTTTCCAATAACCGCAGGCCAGGTGTCGTCTTCCGCGTATCAACGATCGTTGTTTTAGTCCCCCGCACCGCCTCCACAAATTTTGCCGTTAATGTCGCAATCCCACTTAACCTTTGAATGAAGTTTAAGGCAACCCGCTCCCCAGTTAAAATGGGTCGTGCAGGTCCTTCTATCCGAGCCAAAATAGCACCCGCCCCAACAAAATCCCCATCTTGGGCATAAAATTGGATATCCACTGAAGTAGACAACTCACGGTAGACTAGTCTCACAACTGGTAACCCAGCTACCACTGCAGGTGTCCTAGCGCGAATTACCACACGCAGTCTCGCATCTGAAGGTATTACAGCATCAGTGGTTACATCACCACTACCAATGTCTTCATCCAACGCCAATCGAACAATTCTTATAGCTTGGTTTATGTCAAGTTCTACCTTTCCCATCACAGCCCATTAATCTGCCAAACGCGTTACATGATTTCAGCAAAACAATTTGGGGCAACTTCAACGCCCATCAATCCCCAGTATATTTATTTGCCTACCACACAACTACCCATTACTTTCTGTATATGAGACGCGGCCCACTGACCTTAAGAATAGCGGGGGTATTTATACTTACCCAAGTCTTACTCAGCCATGGACTAACCGAGACACAACTCGGCGAGCCCCCTAAACCACCTGCATCCGTGGATGGTCTCCCACGGGTCCGATACCGAATTCAACAAAGCACACCAACATTCTCAGTCGATACATCCTCACGGGAACAAGTCAGAAACTTTTACAACGCGGTGTACATCGCATCGGAATCAGTGCCAATGAACTCTACTGCCGATCAAGCCAACTGCTTCCCTGGCACCAACGCACCTGCGTACTACGAAGCCACTTTTACACGGATTAATTGGTTCCGGGCAATGGCCGGCGTTCCGCCCATCACGCAGTTCGACCCCACGTACTGCCGAAAGAACCAACAAGCAGCTCTCGTAATGTCTGCTAACGGCGCCCTTTCACACTATCCGCCATCTGACTGGTCTTGTTGGACTCCAGAAGCCTACGAAGCAGCACAAAACTCCAACCTGGCGCTGGGCTCATCCGGACCGGACTCAATCACATCATACATTTGGGATTTCGGCACGGGTAACTCAGCAGTAGGACACCGCCGGTGGCTTTTATACCCACAAACCCGAATAATGGGTACAGGCGACGTCCCTAAACAGGGACCTTACTATTCTGCAAATGCCACTTGGATCTTCGACGGCCATTACTTCGACCCACGTCCACCAACCCGGAGCCCATACGTTGCTTGGCCACCACCTGGTTACGTGCCTTACACAGTGGTATTCCCCCGATGGTCCATTTCTTACCCAGGAGCTGACTTCTCCTCTGCCAACGTCACAATGAAAAGTAACGGTACCCCAATCACTGTCTCACTTGAACCAGTCCAAGCTGGTTATGGTGAAAACACCCTCGTATGGATTCCAATGGGTCTCAATGCAAATAGTTATAGCACAACATTCCCATTCAACGGAACTGACACTACTTACGAAGTATCCATCACAGGTATCGCAAACGCACCCTTTACAAGCGTTAACTACACTGTGACAGTATTTGACCCCCAGCTACCCGGCTCAGATTACATACCACTCAACATCACTGGCCCAGCCGCACCAGTAATCGGTCAGCCCAACCTATACTCTATCCCACAAATCGTAAACGCAACAAAGTACCAGTGGCGCCATGCTAAAGTCGGCCCTACAAACATCTTCGATGGCGCAGAAGCCGGATTAGTTAACTTTGACGCTGCCACATCAAGCTCCTACGACGTGATCCAGCAAGATGTTAAGGCCAGAGGAAAATATGCGTTTCATCTAGCTCACCCTGAGCCCGCCGACCAAATCTTAACCCTTAAATATCCGGTGATTGTGTGCACCAACACTGTGCTCTCATTTCAAAGCCGACTGGGTTGGGCAACCTCCAACCAAATTGCAAAGGTGCAACTCTCATTAGACGAAGGCCGCACATGGATAACTCTGTACTCACAACCTGGTACCGGCAGCGCAGGTGAACTCACCTTCACCACCAGGTCGATACCGCTCACCTCCTACGCCGGCCGAACCATACATTTAAGGTTCAATTATTCGATCACCTACGGCAGTTACTACCCTCAAACGAGCGCCGGCGTTGGCTGGTACCTTGACAACATCCTCATTACAAATGCAATGGGCTGGATCGAACCTCCCAACATAGTTGCTACCACCACAAATTCGCTCACACTTACACCAAGCCAATTAACCCAATTAGGATTACAAGCGCGCGCCTTACTTTTTGATTTGTACCCAATTGAGTGGGGCCCCGTGCTCTTCTTAACCCCTGCGCCGCCCCCTCCAATCATCATCCTTTACACACCCACGCTCTCCAGCAACAACGTGTATATACCATTTGAGCTGCAAGCTAGCACAGCCACACTGTTCAAACTCTTGGAATCCACAAATCTAATCGCGGGTTGGACCACCAATACCCAAGCCACCCTTATTTCCAACAATAACACCTTGCTATTTGTGACCCCTTCAGTTGGTCCACTCCGGTTCTACCGCATTTTAGCACACTAAGCTTCATCCACACATCATATTCAGTTTCAAAATCAGCAACTAAAAGTAATACCTATGTTGACCTTAACAACCCATACCCCAGATATTTGGATCTCCTCCTTTAAAAGCTAACAATCACACACTCGCCACTTATGGTCGTGCGTCCCAAGCAATCCTGGAATCAACTCCATTACAAATCCAGTGCAATTGCAAAACACACCAATGGCAAGATTATGTCCCGACCCAACTAAAACTAGAATCGCCAAACGACAACTCAATTGCCGCTATCCTGCACACAATGACCCGTGGACCATTACACTACTCCTTAGAACTGAGTACACTCCCTAATGCAAAACCCATCTCCTACGCCGAGCTCAACGTATTGCATCCCACCAGGGCGTGGGCTTCAATCCGGACACATGGTAGACGTTCCCTTAATTCACTTGCCATAAAACAACCCTCAATACAGTATCTCCAAAAGTATGAGGCTATTTGCATTTTGCATGACCTTTCTGGCATTGTTATGCCCAGCCATGAACGGTTTCGAGAAAATGACTTTGGAGGAACTAGTGCAACTCGGCGAAAAACACCGGGTGTGTATTAGCGTCCCTGAATTCGAAACGACACCCGACCAAGTCAAAAATGCCATCTCAAATGCAATCGCCGAAGCCGAAAAAGACCTTGCCCGACTAGCCTCCCAACCATTGGACAAACTAACGTTCGATAACACCGTTCGCGCACTTGACGACATCGGATGGCGAGCCGGTCAGGTGGCTAGCAGAGCCGTGCTGCTGAAGGAAACCAGCCCCAACCCCGAAGTGCGAAAAGCCGCCACCGAAGCAGTCAAACAATTCCAAGAATGGGCAGTGGGATTAGACTACCGAGAAGACGTGTACCGGGTTATTAAAGCCTACGCTGACTCCAATCCCAAATTGGAAGGCGAGGATGCTAAACTGCTAAAAGAAACTTTGCGCGATTACCGGCGCGCCGGCCTTCACCTGCCCAAACCGCAGCGAGACGAAATCGAAGCGTTGCGTAAAGAACTAGCTAAGCTCTGCACTGAGTTCGACCAAAATATCAATAATGCCCAGTGCACGCTGGTTTTCAGCAGGGCTGAGCTAGAAGGCCTGCCAGAGGATTTCCTTAACCTTCCCGAAATAAAGGTAGGCCCCGACCAGTACGCCATTAAAGTCAACGTCTCATGGCAATACCTCACAGTAATGGAAACCGCTCGCAACGAACAAACACGAAAACGCGTCTTAATCGCCCAACACAGCCTCGCAAAAGAAGAAAACACTCCCATCTTAGAGCGAATCCTCGCACTGCGAGACACAATCGCTAAAAAACTTGGATACCCCACCTGGGCCGATTACCAGCTCGAAATCAAAATGGCTCGCACTGCAGAACGAGCCATACAGTTCGAGAAAGACCTGATTGCCGCACTTGAAGAGAAATTTAAGGCCGAATTGGCAGAGATGCAGAAATTGAAAGCCACTGAAACCGGAAACCCAGCAGCAAAAATTGAGCTTTGGGACTGGCGCTATTACGCAAACATGCTCAAGAAACAACGGTTTAACATCGACGCCGAAGCACTAAAAGTCTACTTCCCCATGCAAGCTACTCTCAATGGCCTGTTCACCATCTACGAAAAAATCTTCCACGTTAAATTCGTCCAGGTTGACCCGCCTTACAAATGGGTCGATGACCTCCAACTATGGGCTGTGTTAGATGCGCCCACGGGCGCCCCACTAGGACTATTTTACCTAGATCTCTACCCCCGCGAAGGTAAATACAACCATTTCGCCGTGTTTGACCTCATTAGCGGCAAGCTTTTGCCAGACGGTAGATACCACCGACCCGTCGCAGCAATGATTTGCAATTTTCCACCTCCTCAACCAGACCGACCATCCCTCCTTAAACACTCAGACGTGGAAACTATCTTCCATGAGTTCGGCCACATAATGCATCACATCCTCACCCGCGCTAAATACAGTCGATTTGCCGGAACCAGCGTCCCAAGAGATTTCGTCGAAGCCCCATCACAAATGCTCGAACATTGGGTTTGGGATAAAAAAGTTTTGGATTCCTTCGCAGCCCACTACACGGACCCCTCACAAAAAATCCCAACTCACATCCTGGAACAACTCCGACATGCCAAATACGCAACCGAAGCTACACGCTACAGACGTCAACTAGCCTTCGGCATGATGGATTTAATGCTCCACACTACTATCTCTGAAACCAACAAACACCAAACAATACCGCTCGCGAATAAAATCCTGAGCGAAGTCTTTCTGCCAGTGCCAGAAAACACCGCCCTCCCAGCTTACTTTGGCCACTTGACCGGCTATGACGCAGGTTACTATAGCTACGCTTGGGCCGACGTCATCGCAACCGATATGGCCACCAAATTCGAAGAATCTCCAGAAGGGTTCTTCGACACCAAACTCGGATGGCAACTCCGTACCGAAATCTACGAGCCCGGCGACTCGCGCGACGTCAATATCTCTATCATCCGATTCCTAGGCAGACCCTACAGACTCGAACCATTCCTCAAAAAGATCGGCGCTCTAAAACCCGATAAAAACACCAACTCAAAGTAATCCCAACGCCGCAAAAAGACACTGCTACTCTGCACACCACGTCGATGCCAAATCCACATTAAACCACACTGTTAATGATGCCCCCTGCCGTCGGGAAACCAACTCTACCTAGACTTTAAGGTTCAACCTCAACTTACAAAACTCCACCAGCAAACTAGGTGTAACTGCTTAGCTCACAACACCCGAGCTCTTCCCCATACCCGAGCATACACAGTCCAGTACTCACAACTTACGTAGGAATCATCCCCTGGGCTGTCTACTACGAACCACTCCTCCATTAAGACTACGCGCATTGAAGTGACCACTGTAATGTAGGTTGGTCCAATACCGCTTACTCAGGGAACAAACACACCACGAGTGGCTAACTTTACACAAGCAGCTATAGGCTACTAAACCATTCACCGTCGCCCACCCGGCCGGAGCCAGGATGTTATTGGTAAACACAGTCACCCATTTACAAAATCTCTTGAGCTTCGGAAAAATAAAAAGAAGGCGAGGAAAATCTTTCCTCGCCTCCAACTTTGTTTCGTTACTTGAAAGTGGTGCTAACTACGACGCTTATCTTTGCCTGCGGGCCATTGCTAGTGCAACCAACCCAACGCCTAACCCTAAAACAACCACACTCGGTTCAGGTACATACGCAATCAATAATGTAGGCCGCGCAGCCTCATCCAAATTCTCTTTCGAGGCTAAACCATAACCCCGGCCACCCTCTGCCGTGGGCATATCCACTATGAACGTGACTAATCCGCGATAACTATCCGAGGACAAGCGACTGTTGAGGAAATTGACCAAATTCACACCGGAAATCCTTGCAATTGAGCCAACCTCCGTGCCTGAAACATATTCTTCGCCAGCAGTTCCATCAAAATCAACCACTCTATCGGTAGCATAAGTGTTTTCACTCACATATTCAGACCCTTTATTGTTCCACGTGAGCCATGTCTCACCCCAATCTTGGGGTGTGTTCCCTACAACATCCAATAACCCCAGCACCCGAAACCGGCTCGTGGTCAAACCATCGTTACGCTCGGCGTTACCTACTTTTGTGAAAGTTAAAGAGGCATATATAATAGGTGTACCAGCTGGGAGATCTGAAATATCAAACCGCACATATCCATAATAATCCCGTGCCTCACTATACGTGAACAGATAGATGTAATCTAAAGTCCCGTAATTGTTATTCTCAGTGCCTGGCTGGTTCCGGACATACGTATCTGCCACGGGTGTGTAAGTATTAGTGACATACTGCTGCGCGCCAGCGTGGAGTACACCTACCAAAAGCAATGCTATGCTGAGTCCTCTAAAACTCATATCATTTTCAATTTCTCGCACTGGATGGATTATGTCCATAGCCAATTCTGGCTATGGGTCCACACCCGGAGATTTGGCGACCGATTGCGATGGCTTCCTCTGCGTGACCGCCCACTGACAGGCAAACGTCTTGGTATGGCTTTCTTCTAATCAAGCTGGTAAATGTTACGGTGTATGTGTACACTAGATTCAGAAGCCAGCGTTAATAATGAGTTTCCCCCCTCACCGAAACGTAAATTTTTACATCGTCTTCTGAGCTTTGTGGTTTTGTGGGGTGTGGTGGTTGGAGCGGTGTTTTCCCCATGGGAAATTTTGGCCCAATACCTGTTTTTAATTTTAATTACTGGGATCGGCATCGCCGGTCTGCTGGAATATTATAGTCTGTTAGAAAAACGGGGTGTCAGCTGTTACAAATGGTTTGGCATAGTAGCAGGAATTGTATTAATCGTCGGCACATATCTGCACTGCACAGGACGACTAGGGATTTACCAAACGCCTTCGCGAGTGAACGATTTCCAAGCATGGCTGCTTGTGACAATCGTATTAGGCCTATGCGTTTGGGCAATGTTGTGGAGTAACAAGGGCAGCGTTCTTATTGCTACAGGCACTACATTGTTTGGCATAATCTACGTCCCCTGGCTTGTAAACTTCATCCAGGAAATAAACTTCTTCCCAACAATTGGCGGTACTGGCAAATATTACGTTTTCTACTTCTTAGTGGTCACAAAACTAAGTGACACAGGAGCATATCTGGTAGGGACTTGGGTTGGTCACCACAAGCTGGCTCCACGATTAAGCCCAAATAAAACTTGGGAAGGTCTTCTAGGCGGCGTTTCATTCGCACTCATTGGTAGCTTGATATTCACACATCTTGCCCAGGGTCATTTGGTGGGTATGACCACCACACATGCACTCATATTGGGTATCCTCCTTGGAGCCGGTGCAGCCATTGGCGACTTAGTTGAATCAACTTTTAAACGTGAGGCCGGAGTCAAAGACTCCGGACATTTCTTCCCAGGCATTGGTGGTGTGCTTGACCTAATGGACAGCTTGCTTTTCAATGCACCGATAATGTACCTATACCTCCGACATGTGTTAACGAGTAGCTAACCCTCACAGGCCAAAACCTGTGAGCACTTAATAGTTTGTTCCCATGCGCACGAGAAACATTGTAGTCCTTGGCTGTACAGGGTCGATCGGCGCAAGCACAGCTAAAGTTGCCCGCGACCTAAGCGACCGGATACGTATAGTTGGACTTGCAGCAGGCCGAAATGTAGAAGGCCTGGCCACCCAAGCAAATGAATTTAACCCATTAGCTGTTTGCATCGCTGACCCGGCTCTTGTTACCCCTCTAAAAGAGAAGCTCCGTTATCCATGTAGCGTGTTCAGTGGTCAGGAAGGCCTTGTCAAACTCGCTACGCTACCCGAAGCCGATTTAGTGCTAGTAGCCATTGTTGGGACCGCGGGCGTAGTCCCTACTTTAGCAGCTATTCAGGCGGGAAAAACAATCGCCATCGCCTCTAAAGAAATTCTTGTAATGGCTGGAAGCATTGTCATGGCCGAAGCCCGGAAACACGGGGTACAAATCTTAGCCGTAGATAGCGAACACTCCGCCATTTTCCAATGCCTTGACGACAAACCAAGATCATCCGTGCGAAAACTCTGGCTCACTGCCTCAGGGGGGCCATTCCGCACCACACCAAAAGAACAGTTCGAAAAAATTAAAGTCGAGGAAGCACTCAATCATCCACGTTGGTCCATGGGTAAAAAGATTACTATTGACTCTGCTACTCTCTTCAACAAAGGTCTCGAATTGATCGAAGCCCGCTGGCTGTTCGACATTGAAATAGATAGAATCGACGTAATCATCCACCCGCAAAGTATCATTCACTCGATGGTGGAATTCGTTGATGGATCAATCTTAGCGCAGTTATCTATGCCCGACATGTATTTGCCGATACTGTACGCATTGACATACCCTGAACGCGTACCCAACGCCCGGGTACAAACACCCTTGACCGAACTAGGCCCGCTGACCTTTGAAAAACCTGACTTGGAAAGATTCCCTGCATTGAGACTAGCTCGCCGCGCCGGCAAAATCGGTGGTACAATGCCCGCGGTCTTAAACGCAGCAAATGAGGTCGCCGTCGAAGCCTTCCTCAACGGAAAAACTACATTCAACCGGATCCCTGAAATCGTCCAAACTGTAATGGAAAAACACCAAGTCATCCAAAACCCTACACTAAAGCAAATCTTCCAAGCCGATGCATGGGCACGCCAAGAAGCAGCAAAGTCATTGTAACACTTTCCCATTATCATACTCCTGGGCCACGGTTCGAAACGTTGCACCTGGCTCCCCTTAAGGTATATTAACTGAGCTCGTATTTATGGAATGGGTTAGAATCGCACTCATATTGCTGGAGGTATTGGTCCTATTCAACGCCATTATCCTGGCTCACGAACTCGGACACTACTTAGTTGCACGCAAACGCGGATTGGCTGTCGACAGATTCGCCATCTGGTTCGGCAAACCAATACTTAAGAAAAAGATCAAAGGGGTTACCTGGTGCCTCGGCTGGATCCCATTCGGCGGTTACGTCTCTCTCCCACAACTTGCACCAATGGAAGCAATTGAAGGCAAGGTTTCCCCCGAGTTCCAAAATCTTCCCCCAGCCTCACCCACAGATAAGATCCTGGTTTCCATTGCTGGCCCAGCAGCTAGCTTCGTCACGGCAATAATCTTGGCCTGCGTTGTATGGGTGACCGGACGCCCCGTAAGCGAAGCCGAACTTACAACCGTGGTCGGCGGCGTTAAACCAGGCTCACCAGCCGAAAAAGCTGGAATACAACCGGGCGACCGTATCCTCGCCATCGATGGCAAACCAGTAAACAAATTCTCGGGCATGGGCGATAGCATAATTTGGAGAATCATCACCAGCACCGGAGATTCCATTAAACTCGAAATCCAACGAGGGGATCAAATCCTAACCATCGAAACCAGCTGGGAACGTGAACAAACAAGCAGATTCAGCCGCAAACCACTCCGACAAATTGGAATCTACCCAAAACGTACTCCGATTGTGGCAGCTGTGGTATCCAACAGCCCAGCAGCTACCGCTGGACTTAAGCCCGACGACATTATACTCACTTACAATGGTAAGCCCTTGCTTTGCCCAGAAACATTGGGCGATTTCCTACGAATCAACGGTACAAACCCCGTAACATTAGGCATCTGCCGCAACGACGTCGTGTTCGAACTTACCGTTACTCCCACATTCCCTAAGTTCGAACCCAACACACCCGAAAGTATGAAACGACCATTCATCGGAATCATCTGGGACATAACCGGCAAATGGGCTCTCGCATACCCAACCCCATGGGAACAAATCCAACTAAGTATAAAAGCCGTTAAAGATACATTCGCAGTAATCTTATCTAAAAAATCCGACGTCGGCGCTCAACACTTAACCGGACCCCTAGGCATATTACGGATCTACTATGCCCTCTTCGAAAACGAACATGGGTGGCGCCACGCCATCTGGTTCAGCGTAATCCTCAACGTTAATCTGGCCATACTCAACCTACTCCCATTGCCAGTGCTCGACGGAGGACACATATTGCTAGCACTCATCGAACGATTCAGACGACGACCCCTCGGGACAAAAACTTTGACACTCATTCAAAACGCGTTCGCAGCAATAATAATCCTGTTCTTGCTATACGTATCGTTCTTCGACATCCAAGATTGGTTTCCCGGAAAGAAAGACAAACACATCGAAATAAAGTTTAGTCCGCCTGAAACACCCACAAATTCTGCCCCATCACCATGAGTTACTTCCCCATCTCCCCATATAAATACAGCCGCTGGAATACCCGGGAAATTTACCTAGGCAACCCGGCTCAGGGAGGCGTCATTATTGGCGGGGATCATCCCATAGTAATCCAATCGATGCTGAACACAAACCCCATGGACGTGCAGGCATGCGTGCAACAAACTCTGGAGTTAATCCAAGCCGGATGCCAAGTAGTACGCCTCGCCGTGCCGACCGTTGCTGCAGCTCAAACACTCCGGTTAATCGCATCCGAATTACGCACCCGTGGATGCTACGTTCCGCTCGTCGCAGACGTGCATTTCAAACCAGAGGCCGCCTTGGAAGCCGCAAATTGGGTCGAATGTATCAGAATTAACCCCGGAAATTATACCGACCGCAAAAAATCAATAAACCACACTTACACCGAACAGGAATTCCAAGCAGAACTCAAACGCGCCCAGGAAGCGTTTGAACCCCTCGTTCTCCTGTGTAAATCCAAAGGCAAGGCTATTCGTATCGGAGTCAATCACGGTTCGCTCTCCACCCGTATCATAAACCGCTACGGCAATACACCAATTGGCATGGTAGAAAGCGCCTTGGAATTTCTCCAAGTTTGCCGCCGCCTAAATTTCCATAACCTTAAATTCTCGCTCAAAGCCTCCAACCTACGGATCATGATACAAGCATACCGGTTGCTTGTACAGCGTCTCAACCAACTTGGCCCTGACGCTCACTATCCCATTCACCTGGGAGTAACAGAAGCTGGCAACAGCATCGAAGGTAGAATAAAAAGCGCCATCGGGATTGGATCACTCCTCTGCGACGGTATTGGTGATACAATCCGCGTCTCCCTGGCAGAACCACCCGTAGCTGAAATCCCCGTGTGCAAACAAATCCTAGAAGTAGTCAACCTCCTCAAGGCCCAACCAATTGAGTTGCCACCAGACGTAAACCCATTCGAATGGCCCGTGGACCCCTTCCAGTATGCCAGAAGACCTACCATCGAAGTACCGCTGCGGAACAACCTTACATGTGGCGGGCTCCACCCTGTACGGGTAGTCGTAACACAAACCCAAATGAGCCGACTCCATAATCAACCCTTAGATCCTGCAACTCAACCCGAAGCAATATTAGAAGAACTACCTGTGAGAGAAGTAGATCCCAGACAACCCATTAACATATCCAAAGAAGACACTATCATTACCATAAAGGACGGGGTGGACCTGCCCATAATCCCCGCATTTCGCCTGCTCGCATTGCGCCTCAAAAAACAGGGACTCAAATGCCCTATCCTTCTCAAAGATGTATTGAACCCACACATCTCATTCCCTTCCCTTGACCACGCTGCCTTACACAGCGGGATTGCCCTTGGGGCCCTCCTTGTCGATGGCATAGGCGACTTGATTTTGGTTAGATCATTACCTGATCCAGCCCAAGCACTTAAACTAGCATACACTATCCTCCAATGCGCCGGATGTAGATTCTTCAAGGCCGAATACATTATTTGTCCATCCTGCGGGCGAACATTATTCAACATCCAAGATGTGGCAGAAAAAATTAAAGCCCACACCCAGCACCTTTCAGGCGTTAAAATCGCAATCATGGGTTGTGTAGTTAATGGCCCTGGAGAAATGGCAGACGCCGACTTCGGCTATGTGGGCGGTGCACCTGGCAAAGTTAACCTTTACGTGGGACAAACCCCTGTAAAATTCAATATCCCCGAAGAAGAAGCAGTAGACCACCTAATAGAACTAATCAAAGCCTATGGCCGATGGCGCGATCCTCAATAACCCACAGGGACCCACTACTCAACTTAACCTATTAATTTGCAAAAAATGTTTGACAAAAATCCGTAGCGTAGCGAAACTTACAACAGAAATTCAAAAACGGGAGTGGATATGAACAAGAAAAATTTGCTCACAATTGTCTCAGCGTTTGTTATAGCAACCGGTGTAACGGCTTCCGCCGACCAGGGGACAGTTAAAGTGATTGGCCTCAAGGGCCGGGCACAATACGCAACCGCAGCCGGCCAATGGAAAGACGTAAAAGTCGGTGATGTCCTACCTGCAGGGGTCGTTTTTAGAACCGCAACGGATTCAATCTTAGATCTTCAGCTTGTCGATAGGGAACGCGCTGCGGATCTAACAGCTGGTGTTGTCTCCCCAAATACACTCGTTTATCAGCCTGACACGGGATTAAAGCTTGGACCAGGAGCCACTGGCCCAATTAACCCCCGCGCTAACGTAGTCCGGCTAATGGAAAGCACCGTTTTAGCAGTAGATAATTTTACATGGACACCTACCGGTGTTGATGTAGTAGTGGACGTCCAACTTGACCTCCGCCAAGGAAAGATCTTTGGCATGACAAGGAAGATCACGGGTAGCTCAAAATTCGAAATCAAACTGCCCAATGGCGTGGCTCAAGTGCGCGGGACGGTCTATTCACTTGACGCGGAAGGTAATGCTGCAGTGGTCACCGGTCTGATGGTACTCTCCTTGGTTAAACCTGACGGCACAATCATCACTCGAGATATCAGCGGCAACAAAGGTTATATTGCTAAGGAAGATCAAATTCATGACTTGCCAGGTGTTATAGTTGATGACATTGTCCGACGTGCGGCCGAATTTGGCCCCTCATTAAGAGTGCCGCCCACTTCATTTACAGCCGACATGACCGTTTACTACATCTCTCCCGTTAAACCATAAGTCCACGAAAAGGGCTTAAACTTGAAAACCCGGAAGGCGGATCATTACCCCTTCCGGGTTTTCTTAAATGTATTTCTAACCCTGCTCGATTGCTGTTGCTTACCCTCGCCAACTATAAAACAAAGTCTTCCAGCAGGGAGCCTTCTTGTGTAATTTTATTATCGCCATATCTTTTCGGGCCCCTTAGGAAGTACTTCAGGACCATGAATAATAATGTCCAGGTTCTCAATAATAACATTTGAAAAAATTTTGCAACCTTTCTCTGTCCCCATGGAAAGGTAAACACATGTTTTCCAATCCCTCCCTGCTCTTTCCGATAGCAACACTTGTTTTAACTTGCGATTGCCTATCAAGTTTCCCATTTTGGATGAGTAGCTTTGCTACATGATAGCTTCACAAACCAGCAACTTTAGTATCCCAGATCGTGTAAATATTTTAGGGGTCGGCATACATCCAGTAAACATGCACACTGTCATCCCCATAATTTTTGATTCACTGAAAAATAAACACAAAGGATACGTATGTGTGACAGGAGTCCACGGAGTCATTGAAGCCCAGTCAAACCTAGCTTTCAAACGCATTCTAAATCGTTCGTTTTTAACCGTCCCAGATGGCATGCCTATTGTCTGGACGGGGAAAATCATGGGGTTCAAAAATATTGGTCGCGTTTATGGTCCTGATCTAATGCGCGAAATCTGTGATAAAGGAAGGGCATTCGGTATCCGTCACTTTTTATATGGAGGACGTCCTGGAGTAGCACAGCTTTTGCAAAAACGCTTGGAAGAATTGTACCCCGGGATTAACATTGTTGGCACTTTTACCCCGCCTTTTCGCCCTCTCAACCCAGCTGAAAAGGCCGAGTTATTTAGGACATTAGAATGTACAAAACCAGACATCCTTTGGGTAGGAATAAGCACTCCAAAGCAAGAACTGTTTATGCATGAATATTTAGAAGAATTACCTACCATTCTTATGTTTGGTGTTGGTGCGGCCTTTGACATTATTACAGGTCTTGTGCCACAGGCACCTTGCTGGGTTCAACGGTGTGGACTAGAGTGGTTTTTCCGGTTGTGTACCGAGCCACGCCGCCTCTTTAAACGCTATGCAAAAATTGTACCCCTCTACCCCATACTCTTAACACTACAATTCATGGGTTTAAAAAAATTCCCACTGATAAAGTAACGCCTCAAATTCTCATTCCTCATTACCTTGAATGTTTAGTTTCCCAATCTTCTTTTCTTAATAGCCTTCTTGCACGCGTATCCATAAGCCTTTGCATGAACTTCCGCGCATTTTTTCACATCCACATGTTCTCGTACAAAAACCAATGCATTCCGTGAAAACTCCATTGCTAAAGGTGGATTCTCAACTAATCGGAGGATAGCCTCAGCAAGTTTTTTGGGATTTCTGGGAGGCACCAAAATACCTGCTTTCGATTCTTCTATTACTTCTGGTATGCTTCCTACCGCAGTGGACACTACTGGCATACCCATAGCCATTGCTTCCAACATTGCCGTTGGAACACCCTCAGCAACAGAAGAAATAACGAAAAGATCCCCAATCGCTAAATATTCGTGCGCCAATGAACCTGCTTCAATAAAACGGACTGCCCCTCTCTCAATCAATCCCAAATTTTTTGCCCTCTCTATGACCGTTCTTCGGTAGTAGTCTTCAAAATCCTTTGTGTAAGACCCCAAAACACAAAAGCAAACATTGGGTGTCTTCTTAAAGACAACGCCAGCTGCTTCAACTAATACGTCATGCCCCTTGCATGGGGCAAAGTTGCCAAGGGTAAGCACCACTAAACTCCTAGAATCAAGACCCAGCTTCCTCTTTACTTCCTCCCTCTTCTGAGAGAGGATAAAAAGTCGCCCCGTATCTACAGGAGGGAGAAAATAAAATACGGGTTGGTTCCTTATCGAAATCCACGGGTGTTCTGACATTACCTTTCTACCCACTGCCATTATGACATCTATAAATAAGCTTACTATTGGCGAAACGCTGATTCGCATGAGCTTCGGAGCAAAAGTACCAAGAAGCTGACACACCACAGGGATTCCAGCCGCCCTTGCTGCAATTCCAACATGGAAATTTTGTACCCCGCAAAACTGAACCAAATCACATTTTTCTTCCTTAATCACCTGAATTAAACGAGGTATACTACTCAAGACCTCTAAAAGGCTAACGAATTGCCTGGAAAATCCCCGTCGCAAGCGAGGCAAATCTATCTGACGAACTGGAATTCCATTTTCTTCAAGACGGGATGCTCCATTGCCCGGGGCATCCGTCGTTATCACTTTCACCCACCACCCCAACTCCTTTAAGGCCCCAAATAGCCTCAAAGCCTGATTATGTGGACCTCCAAATGTAGGAGTCATTATAAAAAATCCTACTCTTCTCATCTGATGGACATTTCCAAAAACTCGAAGTTTTGCTTAGCAGATTCACAAGCCCAAGTAATGGGCACCCGGGCCGTAAATCTTTCTGGCTCACTAATCATAGACAAAAGCTTATTCCTAAAAACTTCTGGCCAACCTGGTCTTTCTAAGGGGACCATTCCAACCTCGAGGCCTATATCAAAAGCAAAATCCACCAACTTCTGGTGATACGGTATGATTATTTGAGGAACCTGAGCTAAATAAGCAAAAACTGAAGAATGGAAACGTGATGCAACAAACCAATGGCACCTTTGCACGTATCTCAGCATTGTCAAAGGATCCTGTTGATATGAAATCTTTTCCACTTTGACACCCGCTACCCCCAATTCCCTCTCCATTAACGATACAAGTTCGCCGTCACTTTCTCGTCTTCCCCCCCGAAATTCAAACAAATGAACTTTAATCCCTTTTGGTTTCACTACTTTCTCAACCTCCTTCGCCAAAATGCTCCAGAAAGTGTTACTATCACAACCAACTAGCTTTTCTCCTAAATGCAACTTTGTAGGGCTTATCCCCAAAACGGGGACATTCTCCACTCCTTCCGCCTCCAATTTATCCAGCTTAAGCTCGTTCAAAAGGCATGCACTTAAATCAAATGCATACAGCACCTTTGCCTTCATACCCCTACACTGCACTTCAGCCAAAGACCGGTTATCTCGAACGGCAATAAAATCCGCTATCCTAAGCACGATTTTAAAAAGTAGCCTTACAACTTTTGTTCGAAAAGGGCCGAACCCCATTGAGATTAACGCTATGCGTTTCCCCACAAGCTTGCTAAATACAAAAACACTTGTCAGTACAGTAAGGTACCTAATGTGTCTCAGTAACCGAAATAATTTGTAATCATCATGGTAGTGGGTCCCCCCGCCTAAAACGACCCAATCTGCTGAATTAATTGCTTTAATAACCGAAAAAAATTTTGGTTTAACCGGGTTTGTCCCCAGTTTTTGAAATAAAGCACCACCCGTACTCTTCGAAACAACCGTAACATCCAATCCGAACCTCCTTAGTTCCGAAAGACATCCATATAACATGGCATCATCCCCTGTATTTGCACCTCCATAATGGCCAACCAGAAAAATCTTTCGTACTCTCGCCTCCATAAAAACCTGCCTGAATTGAACCCAACAAACTAATCCTTGTCAATCTAACAGGCCCTAAACTTTAACTGCTTTCATCATAGCTCAACCCAATGGAGTTTATATAATTGATACAGTGGCGAACCTTCATTCTCACTTTTAGCACTTGCTTATTCTCAGCTAACACAATACACGTTTAAAAAAGCGCGAAATTCTCAACCATGGGTGAAAAGGTCTTAGTTACAGGCGGCGCGGGGTTCATCGGATCACACGTGACCGATGAGTTAATAAAAATAGGATTTGAGGTCGTTGTGCTGGACGATCTAAGCGGTGGGTTTGTCGACAACGTCAACCCAAAGGCTTCCTTCGTGCAAGGAAGTATCACGGACCACAAACTAATCGACTCGCTATTCGAACGACATAGGTTTAAATACGTGTTCCACCTTGCAGCGTACGCGGCCGAAGGCCTAAGTCATTTCATCAAACGATTCAATTACACAAACAACCTCATCGGGAGCATTAACCTAATAAACGCTTCGGTTAATCACAACGTGGAGTGTTTCGTGTTTACATCTTCAATCGCTGTGTACGGCACAAATCAGCTACCAATGACCGAAGATCTGACCCCAAAACCAGAAGACCCATACGGGATCGCCAAACTGGCAGTGGAGCAAGACTTGCGTGTCAGCCATGAGATATTTGGGCTAAACTACATTATCTTCCGACCCCACAACGTTTATGGGGAGCGACAAAATATTGGGGACCGATATAGAAACGTGATCGGAATTTTCATGAACCAAATCATGCAAGGAAAACCAATGACGATTTTTGGAGATGGCACCCAAACACGTGCGTTCACCCACGTTGCAGATGTAGCACCTGTAATCGGTCGCTCTGTATTGGTAAAACAAGCTTATAACGAAATCTTTAATATCGGCGCTGACACTCCCTACACTGTAAACGAACTAGCCCGAGAGGTCGCAAACGCAATGGGCGTAGAACCTCAAATTGTTTATCTTCCGGAGCGAAAAGAAGTCAAACACGCTTATTGTTCGCACGACAAGGTAGCAAAAGTCTTTGGATATCGCGCAACAATCTCACTGAAAGAAGGACTTGCCAGAATGGCTACTTGGGCAAAAAGGGTTGGGCCGCGCCGAAGCAAGCCCTTTGCTGGAATCGAAATACCAAAGAATATGCCAAGTGTGTGGTTGCAAGAGTTTGAAAATCACAAAAGATCGGCCTAATGCTTTAGTTCCTCCCCTATTCATCCTCGGCGTTTTCAATTTGAGTATTCTGCTTTTATTGTGACTTTCAATTGATCACATATGCATAGAGTTTTTTTACCGCCAAACAAAAACTACACTTTACTTTTAAACACAGCCTTCATTTCGACACAAATTCTTATGGAAGTTCCAACACCTGTTCGAAGCAATGTCTTTCCAAATAATCTCCCAAAATTTCATTCCTGATGACCCCGCTTACCTGATATCAACGGCACCAATTACAAGAATTTGCGGTGCTCAATAAATCTCAATATTGAACGTCGCAAGCGTAACAATTGCCTGAGACACTCCATTATTGGAGGTTTTGCTAACCAACCAAATCCCAATCGTTTTAGAGCACTTTTCCTTATCTCAAAAACTTCCGCAATTGAACGTCCAACACTCCTTTGTCGCAAACTCAAATTATCCCCGTGCCACCTAAAACACGCCAAAGGTTCAGGTAAATAGATAAATTTGTAGCCTTTTAATGTTAAACGCACGTAATACTCGTAATCCATTGCAGCCCGGTACTCGACATCCAGTAAATGCCCGGCCTGGATTATATCCCGCTTTATAAAAGTTGCCGTCGATTGGATGTAGCACCCAACAAAAAGAAGGGAAAGGAAATCGAACTTGTGTTCGCATTTCTCACGCAGGATACGCTTCGACTCATCCACAAAATATGAATAACCGTAAATCACGTCTGCCTCTGGATGCGCTTCCGCAAAGTCGGCGACCTTTTTTAGCGCCCCGGGCAAAAGGTAATCATCAGTGTTGAGCCACATCACCCACCGGCCCTTAGCACGTAAAAAACCTTTGTTAATGGCGTCGCTCATCCCACGATCAGGCTCGCTAATCCACTGCAAATGTGGGTATTGTTTCAGTATTTCTATCGTGTCATCCGTGGACCCACCATCGATCACTATGTGTTCCCAAGTAACTTCTTTCTGTTGAAGGACGCTTTCTATGCAGTCACGAATGTATCGACCCTGATTGTAACTCGGGGTAACAACCGTAAATAGCGGGACGCCCGGACGCTCACCAACACTTACTGCACCATTTCCCATACCTAGGCACCATTATAAAAAGCCCTTACAGTTTTTTTCAAATACTAGATGCTGGAAAACCAAAACTGCGCCCCTCTTCAAGATTCCAATCTATAACATCCGGCCCCTGACTAATTGCCACCTGTAATACTTTACACCCGACAATAGCAAGCCAAAAGTTTGGGAGGCGATTTTTATCGAGGTCTTTTTCCTAGCCCTGGCACAAAAATGGCAGGCCCCATCTACCCCAATTTGCGGCGCTTCTATGCAGATTTAGGTGTTTGGATAGACAGTAGGCTTCTAACAATAAAAGTGCAGGAGCTTTTTAAATGTATGAGTACTTCTGCCATTTGGACTTTTACTTATCAACTTGTGTCTTCTTGGTGCACCGGTTACGCGTTCTTGGCTAATACCGCTGCCTCTAAGTCTTTCCTGCTTGGTTTCGGTTGGTTTAGAAAACGCATCCGTTACACGGTCGGGCGCTAAATACTACCCCAACACGTAAAATTCGATTATATAATCCCTTGTCACAATCACACATCCAGATCACGTTACACCATTCCAAAATCTCAAGCGCTTGCCAAAAACAACACTACTTTTTTTGAAATGGGCTTGCAGGGGATACAAAAATTCGCTTCAAAAACCTCAGGCCCAAACCCCCACCCCCCTGGGCCTTCCATTATCCTCTTAATGGGCTGTCCACCACTTCCAGACCAACATAGCATTACACAACTTTCGCCTTGTACAATTTACTCCAAATAGCTTGAGCGCAGCGCAATTATTATCGGCATAGAACTTCACAGTGTAACTTGCATTTTGCATACGTCCCCGCTCTATGTAAAACTCGATACCCAAAATAAACTGCAGACGACGCCCTAATCTCAATATGACGGAAGTAGCCCTGATTTCAACGCAATCGCCCTAGTCATACAAACAGCGAAGTGCTTTGCCAAAATCCTACGAACCATTAACAGGTCGGGAAATTAGCGATCGGCGTCCATCATATCCACTAATCTATTACTGAACCAACCCTTCATCACTTAAAAATCGTGGAACTTCCAATCTACATCCTCATCAGTTCAATCTAAGATCACTCACGGTTTCAATATGTTTAGTCTGCGGAAACATATCGATAGGTTGAACGCATTCGACTCGATAAAGTCCGTCCTGGCAAAGCATTGTTAAATCTCGTGCAAGCGTGGAAGGATTACAAGATACGTAAATTACCTGTGCTGGTTTAGCATCTCGTATGGCCTGCAACGTGCCGGGGAGACATCCCACGCGTGGCGGATCAACAATTACAGTAGTCTCCCGGGGCGTAAACTTGGAGATATATTCCTGCAACAACGCTTCTGCGGGCCCTGCTATAAATGTACCGTTCGCTACATTCCGGGCAGCGGCGTTTTTGATGGCGGCAGCAATTGCCCTACGGTCTATTTCAATTCCTAAAAAACTCTCAACCTGGTTAGCCAATTCGATGCCGAAAAGCCCTACGCCACAATATACATCTATTAAGTACCGTGTCCCAGCTGCCCTATGGAACTTCCGCACTGTGTCAATTAGCAATGGTAACGCTACTAAATTGTTTTGGAAAAATGAATCGGGTGGAACCTCCCACCCTGGTGGCGGAATGCGTAACACAAATTTAACTCCATTCCGTTTAGGTGGCGGGCCCGACCTTAACTCGGCCAACTGACTATTTATTTCCGGGCGGACTAACTTGCATTCTTCCAAGTCCACTACAGTGCGATTGTCCAAATGCAAAAACCCTATTCTCCATTTCTGCGCGTTCCGATCATACCGAGCCCGAACCATAATTTTTATTCGGTACCCAAATTGCTCGGGCGAAGGTAGCACAGGCCGGACTTGCACATCACTAAGCTTGCCAATTTTCATCAGTAAATCCCTTACTTGCTTATGCTTAAGCTCGAGCTGCCGCTCATATTTTAAATGCTGATACTGACATCCCCCACATGACCCAAAATACGGACATACAGGTTGAACTCTATGCACACTTGGTTGTTTGATGGTGATTGGCACCGCACGTGCATAGGACGATTTTACCTCCACAATTTCCACCTCGACTTCCTCGCCAATATCCACAAAAGGTGTAAAAACGACACAACCCTGGTGGCGCCCTACGCCTTCACCTCCAAACGCCACATCTTCAATCTGCAACTCTAAGTGTTGTCCCACTGTCAATTGCACGTCTAAAAAGTAACTGCACCTTCCCAAATAAGAAAGTCTTACCACCTCTTAACTTAAAAAACTTGTGACAGGGCTGCGGTGGGATTGCTGCGCCTGCTTTACCATAAATGTAGATTTGACATAATTGCTGGTCAGAAATTGTTTGCTGTACCAGCAGTCGAACAATTTTACGCTCAGCTTTTGCTTCATCGCAAAGCACTGATATATTGTAAAGGTTCATCTATGGGTTTTCCCAAGAGATTAGCGTTCAAGATCGGCGCCCACATCCTAAAAAACAGGATCAAGGGCAATAAACGATTCGCTCTTGTTCTACAACTTGAACCGTCTCATCTATGCAACTTAAGTTGCGCCGGGTGTGGTCGAATCCGTGAGTATCGCGCAACTATAAATAAAATGCTCTCCCCAGAAGCTTGCGTAGCCGCGGCAAATGAATGTGACGCCCCGATGATTTCCATCTGTGGTGGGGAACCACTTGTATATCCCCACATACGAGAAGTAGTAAACGCACTCTTGGGAGAAGGTCGGGTTGTTTACCTATGCACCAATGGTATACTCATGCGCCGCATGCTAACCGAATATGTCCTTAGCATCGATTTACAAAACAGGAGCTCAAAAACCCAAGAACTCATCGAAAAAGGCCTTTTAAACCCTGACCTCGTTGAAGCCGCACGCGCAGACAATGAGAAAAAACCAGTTATTCGGCCACACCCACGGTTTTTTTGGAACGTTCATCTCGATGGGATGGAACGTACTCATGACTCCATTGTGGGACGCCCTGGCGTATTTCAAGAATGCATCAAAGCTATTAAACTTGCTAAAAGCCTCCGTTATCAAGTCGCTATTAACACTACTGTTTACGCCCAAACAGACATGGACGAAATAGAAACATTGTTCGACATGTTATCTAAACTCGGAGTGGATGGATTTACAATTTCGCCTGGGTACGATTTTGATGAGGCTCGTGAACAATTGTTAAAAACCCAAGGGAAAAATCCAGACGAGTTCTTCCTAACCCGGGAACTCACGCGACACAAATTTGCCGGCATTCTTAATATGGCAAAAAAATACAACATCTTCCACACCTGGACCTATTTAGAATTTTTAGCTGGCAAACGAGATCTTAGGTGTACTCCCTGGGCTATTCCAACCTATAACGTAGCGGGCTGGAAAGCCCCTTGCTACTTAATCACCGACACCCATTATCCTTCATTCAACGAAATGCTCCAGCGAGTGAACTGGGATGCATATGGGGTCGTTAATGGACACGCCCAAGACAAACGATGCAAAAATTGCATGGCCCACTGCGGGTACGACCCAACAGGCGCACTCGGCATTGGCTGCACACTGTGGGACGCATTTAAAAACCTTAAGTTTGCCCTCAAACAACCCAGGAACCAGAAGTACTCCGATTAACCTTGCACGGGGGGTATCTCCCCAGCTAGCTAATTAGCACACAGAAACCCTCTAACAAAAACGTGAAAACACTTTTCCTAAATCCTCCAAGCTTCAAAGGCTTCGACGGTGGGGCTGGTTCCAGATATCAAGCCCGCCGGGAGATCACGAGTTTTTGGTATCCTACGTGGCTCGCCCACGCTGCCGCACTGGTGCCTGGGTCACGCTTGCTTGACTGCCCCCCACACCGCATCACTCTGGAACAATGCCTACAAATCGCAAAAGACTATGACCTTGTTGTGATTTTCACTTCGACCCCGACATTCAACAACGACTGCAAAGTTGCCCGGGCAATTAAACAACTAAATCCTGCTGTCCAAATCGGCATGGTTGGACCCCATGTTACAGTCCTGGCTGAAGACGCGCTTAAAGCTGAACCTGCCATTGACTGGGTCGCCCGAGGCGAATTCGACCTAACATGTAAAGAAGTTGCAGAAGGTGTCCCCCTTCCCCAAGTGCATGGCTTGAGTTACAGAACCCCCGATGGCCAAATTGTTCATAACCCCCCACGAGCACTAATCGAAGACCTTGACTCGTTGCCTTGGGTAGTAGACGTGTATAAACGGGACTTGGACATCAAACGATACTACATAGGGTATTTAGAACACCCTTACATTAGTATCTACACGGGCCGCGGTTGCCCTGCCCAATGTATCTTTTGTTTATGGCCGCAAACCATGACCGGTCATAGATACCGAACTCGCTCACCCGAAAACGTAACCGCGGAAATCGCCCACGCCAAAAAGCTTTTCCCTGAAGTTAAAGAATTCTTCTTCGACGACGACACATTTACCATCAATCAAAAACGTGCGTGCGAGATAGCTCGACTCTTAGCTCAATTAGGCGTGACGTGGTCATGCAGCAGTCGTGTTACCGTCTCGTACGAAACGCTAAAAGTCCTGCGAGAATGCGGCCTAAGATGTGTAATGGTCGGATTTGAGTCGGGAAACCAAGAAATCCTTAATTACGCAAAAAAGGGGATCACCCTTCAACAGGCGAGAGATTTCGTCAAAAACTGTCATAGCCTAGGAATAAAGGTCCACGGAACTTTCATGCTAGGTTTGCCAGGTGAAACCCCCGAAACCATACGACAAACCATCGAATTCGCAAAAGAACTCGACGTGTTTACCATCCAAGTCTCTCTCGCAACTCCATACCCTGGCACGGAATTCTATCGCTTGGCCACGGAAAACCGGTGGCTGGTCAAATCTAACCCCGATGCACTGGTCGAACCTGTTGGATTTCAAGACGCCGTTCTCGAGTACCCCACTCTAAGCCGTAATGAGTTATTCAACGCCATAGAGAGATTTTACAAGGAATATTACTTCCGGCCACGACCGATTCTAAGGATTTTCAAAACAATGCTCCAAGATAAACGTGTTTTCGTTCGCCGGCTCCGCGAAGGCTGCGAATTCCTCTCATCCATGTGGCTGCGAAAAAAAGCCTACCAAAATACTGAACCCTAACTTCCAATTCGTAAAAATTCATACCGAGAACCGGAAAACTCCATAACGTTACCGAAAAAGCTCGTTCCTTAAAAGATACGCCACTGCCACGGGCTAAACATAGCATGACTGTAGACTGCTAATCCTCCCAAACACTCTTAAAATGCTCATGCAAATGACACCTCCGCGAAGTTACTCCCCACACTCGGCTGTGAAGCCGCAAGCCTAAGCCCTACCGGTCAGACCCCACAAAAATAATTTCATCGCACATTTAATCCCAAAGCTGGCATAATTGCACACGATGAATTCGATGACTGGATTTGGTAGGGGTGAAACCCTCTATAAAGGTCATAAAATCACAACGGAGGTAAGCTCCGTTAACCGTCGACAATTAGAAATCGAAGCTGACTTACCGGAAATGCTACGTATCCTCGAACCACGGATAAGAGAAACAGTGGCTAAGTACGTCAGTCGCGGTCGCATCACTGTTCGGATCCGCACCGAACCAATTCACATGGTCCAATCCACAATAGTCCGCGCGAACGTTACCGCAGCAAAACGCTGCTTGGAAGAACTGCACAAACTCATCACAGAACTCGACCTCCACGCAGAAATCCACCTAGACCACCTGTTAAGGATACCCGGCGTGATCGAACTAACTCGTGCAGAATTGGATCCGGCCGCCCTTTGGCCAGGATTACAAAAATCCTTGGGGCTTGCTCTCAAAGCACTGGTTGAAATGCGAGCACGGGAAGGACGACACCTAAAAGCTGATTTAAAAAAACGAATCGCCATCATGCAACGCAATCACAATGCCATAAAAAAACGCGCCCCCTTAGTGGTAGAGCATTACAAGAAGCGACTCTGGGAAAAACTGCAAGCTGCCCAGGTAACCATTACAAATGAGGATCGTGAAAGACTCACTAGAGAACTGGTTTTGTTTGCTGACAGATGTGATATCACCGAAGAATTAACTCGACTACAAAGCCACTTTAATCAGTTCATTAAACTGCTCGATGCCGAAAAACCTGTGGGCCGAACCCTAGACTTTCTCTGCCAAGAAATGGTGCGAGAAATAAACACCATCGGCGCAAAAGCTAACGATTTGCTAATATCGCAGCATGTAGTATCACTTAAATCCGAACTAGAAAAAATCCGAGAGCAGGTTCAAAACATCGAATAAAGACAATGCTACCTCAGGCTTACAAACGCGTTCCGTTGCTATTGTTAATTTCCGCGCCCTCAGGGGCGGGAAAAACTACCCTGTGCTACAATTTACTCAATCAAGTGCAAGGGTTAACCCGAGCTATTACCTGCACGACCCGCCCACCAAGGAAAGGCGAAATCAACGGTCAAGATTACTACTTTTTGGACGAAACCACATTCATAAACCACGTAAAAAATGGCGATTTTATTGAACACGCTGTGGTCTACGGACATCACTATGGCCTCCTACGCTCTGAATTGATAAGCAAACTCTCAAGCGGGTATGATGTGCTCCTAAACGTGGACGTACAAGGTGCAGCCACGATACGCGAGAAAGCCCGCACTGACCCAACCCTGTCACGCGCATTAGTTACTATTTTCATGTGCCCGCCTTCTTTAGCTGAATTGGAACGACGAATTAAAAATCGTGGCACTGATTCCGAACAAGTAATTCACCTAAGGCTTAACCAAGCAAAAAACGAAATGACACGATGGGTAGAATTTGATTATCTGTTGATCAGCGGAACCATGGAAGAAGACGTACAACGGGTAATCGCAATCATGCAAGCTGAACGCATGCGTACATCTCGAATCAAATCACTCGAACTATAACCCGGAATAAAACCTCATGAGTAAAGAGCCAACTGTTATACTAGGTGTTACCGGTTCGATCGCGGCCCATAAAGCAGTGGACATCGCTAGCGAACTTACTAAACGCGGATGTAACGTCCATGTGGTCATGACAGTTGAGGCCCAAAGATTTTTGACACCGCTACCTTTCAAAACCCTCTCACGTAATCCAGTAATAACTGATCTCTTCGCTGAAGAAACCGGGTGGGTACCAACTCATATCCAACTAGCGGACGAAGCTGATCTACTCCTAATCGCACCTGCCACCGCAAATATTATTGCAAAATTGGCTTTAGGATTAGCCGACGATACCCTCACGTGCATCGCATTAGCGCTTAACCCCCAGGCAAGCATATTGATCGCCCCAGCAATGAACACCCGCATGTGGCTTCACCCGGCTACCCAAGCCCACGTTGAAACATTAAAAAACCGTGGGGTGGAATTCATCGGCCCAGAAAGTGGTCCCCTAGCATGCGGCAAAACCGGTCCTGGCCGCCTAGCTAGCATTGAGTCCATAATCAACACAGCAATAAAAAAACTGCAGTTGCCCCTAGATAGACCATTTAAAGAGTGACGAGACACCGCCATTTAGTAGAGTGGGTTAAAAACCTACTGGGCGCACTCGAGTTACCAAAACCCAGCCCAGAAAGAATCCGCACACACATCACCATTGTCGAACGCGAAACTATCCTTCCAGTAAAAATAGTTCTAATTGCCTTCCTAGCTAAAGAACTCACCCAAACGAAATGGTTAGCCGAACCTACCACGATGCTAGATGTGACAATAGAATTCATTCTGTCACTATTCTGGGCTTACCTAGGGTTTACCGCCATTTTAACAATCCCGCTACTCTTCTCACACAAAATCCCTGTGAAAGTACTCCAATATATCGTTTTCTCCATCTGCCTAGCAGATGCAGTCTTTGTCTCCGCTCTCGCTTTGATGACTGGCGGATACGATAGTGCTCTGTTTTGGGTGTTGGTAGGGCTAGTAATCCGCAATGCAATAACACTTCCATACCTAATACCCCAAATCACAGCAAACGGTGTAGTAATAGCTCTCTACCTGATAATGGGTTGGCTTGACATCGAAATTACCACTAGCACAGCAGAAATGTACGACGAGATCACTCAACGAGCCCTAGGGTTATTCTTGCCGGATACAATTGCAGATACCCTTCTGCTACGCGTAGTAATCCTATCATTGACTGCTGTATGTGGTCTGCTCCTAAAAGCGCTCGTAGAAAAACAACGCATCACTACCGAAGAAGCGCGCGAATTCGCTGCAAGACAAGCAGAACTCAAAACCGCAAGCACCATTGGCGGAAAAATCGCCCACCGAATTAAAAATCCACTCGCCACAATCAATAACTGCGCCTTCATCTTGGAGAGAAAACTGTCCAACCAAAACGAGCTCTTACACTATGTACATCTCATTCGAGAGGAAGTCGCTAGGGCTGACCGAGTGATAACAGACTTGATTGGTTACGCTAAACTGGCTGAGGGCAGTGTCAAAAAACTACGAATCGATGAAGAAATCCGCTCTGCCATAGAGACAGTATTCAACCCACCCGACGCGTATAAACTCACAATTCAAGTAGAAATCCAACCAGACTTGCCTTCGATAGTACTTCTAAAAGAACACATGTCGGATATCCTAACTAACCTGCTAAGCAATGCACGTGATGCCTCCCCTGAAAACGGCATAATTAAAATTACTGCTCGGATGCTAAATTCCGACACGCTAGAAATTTCCGTAAAAGATCAAGGTCCTGGCATACCTCCTGACAAAATGGAACAAATCTTCGAGCCCTATTACACAACAAAACCCCACGGGTCAGGCCTTGGACTCGCCATCGTAAAAAGCACGGTAGAATTGTACGGTGGGCAAGTTACAGTGGAAAACCATCCTGAAGGCGGCACAGTGTTTACAGTCCGGTTACCAATAAAAGTTGTGCACTAAACACTCATCCGGCTATGACAAACATACCTCTACGGATTGCCCAGAAACTCAGTTTTTTGGTAGGATTATCTCGAACTATTACAGACAGACACTCGCGCTCACTGGAATAATGACTACTTTACCCATATTAATCGTAGATGACGAGAAAAGTGTGCGCCAGTCACTTGAATCCATCCTGGCGGGAGAGGGGTATTCAGTTCGCGCCGTTGAATCAGCTGAAGCCGCTCTCAAGTTACTAGAAGAAGAGGATTTCTTAATGGTCATCACCGACGCCCGGCTTGGAGGTATGAGTGGATACGACCTATTAAAAAAGATAAAAACTGGTTGGCCAGATTTGCCAGTCATAATAATAACCGCGTACGCCACCCCACGCCTCGCAGCAGAAGCAATCAAGCAAGGTGCCTTCGATTACTTGCCTAAACCATTCGCACCAGAAGAATTACTTAACCTTGTGGAGCGCTGCGCAGAACGCCAACGTCTACTCCAAGAAAACATCGCACTCCGAGAAACCACTGGCGAAGTTTATCATCTTGATCAACTTGTGGGTAACTGCCCACAAATCAAAAGGATCCGCGATTTAATCCTCACAATTGCGCCAACCGACGCACGAGTTTTGATCCTCGGGGAAAGTGGAACAGGAAAAGAACTCGTGGCCGGAATAATTCACTTCCTAAGCAAACGCCGTCAAGGCAGATACGTCAGAATCAATTGCGCAGCTATTCCAGACACACTCTTAGAAAGCGAACTCTTCGGACATGAAAAAGGAGCCTTCACCGGCGCGATAAAAAAGAAGATCGGGCGTGTAGAGGAAGCACATAAAGGTACCATTTTCTTGGATGAGATTGCTGACATGAGCCGCCCTCTTCAAGCAAAACTATTGCGGTTCTTAGAAGACGGCTCGTTTACCCGCGTTGGCGGTACCGAAGAACTTAAAGTCGATGTCCGAATCATCGCAGCTACCAACAAGGATATCGTAAAAGCCATTCAAGAAGGTTCCTTCAGAGAAGATCTGTTCCACCGACTGAATGTGGTTCAAATCGTTCTTCCCCCATTACGGGAAAGGGGCGAAGACATCCTGTTACTAGCCAACCACTTCCTAAAAAGTTACGCAAAAGCACTCAGTAAACCTATAAAAGGGTTCACGCCCGAAGCCCAAAGAAAACTATTGGCGCATTCCTGGCCAGGTAACGTCAGGGAGTTACGCAACGTAGTAGAACGAGCCGTTATTTTGGAAACCACTGATATGATCCGGGCCGAAAGTCTACCAGATTTCACTGTCGAATCCCGGCTGCGCCCGAATCAAAAACTTGATGAAGAAGGGGGATTGGAAGAAGCTTTAGAAAAACACGAACGGAACCTAATTTTGTCGGCCCTGGAACGTTCCGGGTACAACCTTACCAAGGCCGCAATGCTGCTTAAGATTACTCGCCACGCTTTAAGATACCGAATGCAAAGACTCAATATCCTAAACCCCGCTAGCTCCAACGACGACGAAGCCAATCAGCCGTAAACATTATGAAAGTCCCACCTCCAATCGAAGAAATAGAAAATCTTCGCAGCGCTACACCCTACACTGACTGGAGCGGGTGGCAAGGGTTGGTCCCAGTGTTGCTATCAATCTTCCTCGTCGCTTCCGTATCGCTTATTACAGTTTTTTTCTTTAGGCACAGACTTCGCGCGTTCATAAAAAAGCTCCTTGGTCGGTCACACTCACACCGACACCACCGCCATAGACATCACCTACCACTGACACGACACAACAATGTCTCTCGTAACCCAGATTCCAAATTCGAACATGCCCAAAGCGAAGAAAATTCAATCACGCAAAACCAATCATGACCACCGCAACCTCGATCACCCGGAAAAGTAAATCCAACCTAGCCCTAGCATTCATTCTCCTGCCTAAAGAAAAACGTTATGCGATGACTGTTCTTTACGCCTTTTGCAGGCAAATTGACGACATCGCCGACGCTATAAACATTGAAGTGCCACAAAAACGTCACCTCCTCGCTCAGTGGCGTGAAGATCTCTCGAAGGTTTACGTAAACAGTTCTCCATCTTTGGAAATAAATCAAGAACTTGCCCCAATTATCTTAAAGTTCCAACTACCCAAAACACTCTTTGAAGAGCTCTTCAAAGGGGTGGAAATGGACTTGGAAAAAAACCGGTTTGCCAATATGGAAGAGCTTGAGCAATATTGCTACCGGGTAGCTTCAGTGCCCGGGTTACTCAGTATCGAGATTTTTGGATATTCCAATCCCAAAACGCGCCAATACGCCGTCTGCCTTGGTAAAGCCCTCCAATTAACAAACGTCTTACGTGATGTAGCCTCCGACGCAAAACGAAACAGGATTTACCTGCCGCTTTCCCAACTCCATGCCTTCGGAGTCACTGAAGAAGAAATTCTCCAAGGGATTTTCTCTGACCGGTATCTTCAACTTGCAAGGTCCATCGCCGCTCGGGCCCGAGATTTCTATCAGCTCGCTTCGCAATGCCTGCCCCCTGAGGATCGACATGCAATGATTGCCGCAGAGTTAATGGGGAAAATCTATTGGGAACTTTTGAAGAAACTGGAACAAATTCAGTTCAATGTTTTCCATAATCCTAAACCAAAACTATCAAAGACCAAGAAGCTTAGCCTTATCTTAATGGCCTTGGCACACAAGTACCTCCACACCCCAAGACTCAAATACGGACTCTCCTAAAACATGCGCAGGTTAATCGTCACCGCTGACGACTTTGGTGGCTCCCCAGAAATCAACAAGGCAGTTATAAAAGCTCATTTAGAAGGTATTCTTACCACAGCCAGTTTGATGATCAACGAACCTGGGGCAGATGAGGCGATAGAGTTGGCACACCGGCATCCAACCCTAGGCGTAGGGCTCCACCTTGTCCTTTGTAAAGGCAAAAGCGCCTTGCCACACGAGAAAGCCCCCAAGCTTGTAAAACCAACCGGTTTCTTCGAAGATTCCCCTCTTCGAGCCGGCCTTAAATATTTCTTCGACAGAGCACTCAAATCAGACCTAAAAAAAGAGATCGAATTACAAATTCGAAAGTTTCGAGGCACCGGAATACCACTTGACCACATAAGTGGCCATCTAAACATACATATGCATCCTGTGGTGTTAGATATCCTGTTAGACTTGCACAAGATTTATTCGTTTCCTGCGATTCGCCTCACTTATGACCCGTTTGGGCTCGGCTTGAAATTGGACAGACGAAACCTCTTTTACAAAATTACCCACGCTACTATCTTCAGTTTCCTCAGTCGCCGCAACCGCCCCCTCCTCATAAAGGCTTGCCTACCACATGCGGATAGGGTTTTTGGACTCCTCCAAACCAATTATATAGACAAGCAATATGTGCTAAAATTACTTTCCCATTTGCCTGAAGGAACCTCCGAACTCTATGTCCATCCAGGCCAACATAGTTCGCATCCCGAAATGGAAGCCCTCCTGAGCCAAGAGGCAAAGCAGGTCATCAGGACAAACCAAATAAAACTAATCCGATATCGCGACTTGCAACGAAGCTGAACTTGTTCTACCAACTCTCAAAGAAAATGATACGCTTAATAATCATTTTGCTAATTGCGTTAATACTGGAAGCCGTGGGCGTAGTGTTTCTCAGTAAAGGGCTAAAAGAAATAGCGGCAGTATTGCCACCCTCTCCATCACCAATAGCCTTAATCACCCGCGCTGCAGTTCACCCCACGGTTCTAATCGGGGTGGCTTTCGAGGCGGGCTTCTTTGCGGGCCTGCTTTATTTACTTTCCCAACGGGATGTGAGTGTCATTTGGCCACTTACTGCCTTAGGATTCGTAGTTACTACACTCGCAGCCAAATTCATTCTTCGGGAAGAAATCTCAATTACTCGTTGGATTGGGATAACACTAATTGTGATAGGGGCTGCACTGGTATGTTACACGGAATCCTTTAAAACACCCCCCACACCAAAAAATACGTCCGCTTCTAACGTAAATCATCAATAAGCTTTACCAAAACATTGCTAAGAACCGCCCTTGCTCGGTAAGCCTTCACCGCAAACCCCAAAAACCTCGGCCAAGCAATAGGGTGCAATACAAGCCATCGAACTAATTCCGCTAACCGCACATTTCCATTCTCCCCTATGCAATCAAACAATATCGGTAATACAGACATCCGCGCGTCGTCTAATATAACACGCACTATACCAAATGTAATTCCCTCCGCTTCACACACCTCACGCAACCATTGCGATTCCATATCCGCAGCGTCTGCGCCGGTTGACTCACGTAGAGTTCGCTTTGCCTCGAGCGTATACAAGGGCTGGGAAACCGAGACAATCTTACCAAGCCGTGCACCCACCGAGTTCATTTTCATCAAAAGCCCAGGATCTATTCCTTCGCAAATCACGGTGCAAGGACCCAGTTCGGGATTCAGTCCAGCTGCAAATCCACAACTAAAGAGAAATCGGATGTTTTGACCCTTTATTAAGGCAGGAACCACTCGTTCCACATCAATCGGTCCCGGCCCTGTAACAGCTACTTTCCAACGCCCATTTCTAACGACTGGAGACTTTCTTATCCTTTTCGATTCCCACTCAAGCCCAAAACACAACAAACCAATCGTATCCATGTTTTTCTTTTGGGGATCTCCTACCTAATCCCACTCAAGCGTTCTTTCCAGATTCGATACAGTTGGACCGTAGCTTTAACATCCATTAAGCAGTACTCAGCCACTTCACGAATTCTGCCTTCGCGTACCAACCGCGGGACATCGTACCCAGTTATGCCACGACTTTTGGGCGATTGGATTCCAAAAACTTTGCAGTAAAAATCCAAGTTGAATCGTTTCGTAGCACCCTCACGCCCCCCTAAACCAAAAAACGTAAGCTGATCAATCAAATCACAGTGGGGCTGGGCTTCATAACGCGGACCTAACCAATCCTTCCTTGTAATTTGCACGTTTAAAATGGCTGACCGAAGATACAGAAATGGCACGTCAAACGCCCGCCCATTAAAGGTGACTACTTGATCATAATGTTCAGCTATATCCCAAAACCGCATCAACATTTCAGCCTCGTCTCTACACGGGACAAACTCAACAGCAGGATCCGGAGAAGGTCCCTGGGCAGTATCCTGGCTTACATATAACACCATTCCCTTTTCGGTTTCTGCGTTAATCATTGCAATACAAACCACCTGTGCCGTCAGGGGCCATAAACTCATCTGTCGTTCTATTTCCAACCGCCGAATTCTTCGTTCTTCCTCATTAGGGATCCTCTCAAGCTCGCGAAACAAAAACTCGCGCTGCAATTCATCAAGTCTGTTTATATCCATCGGCACTGTTTCAATATCAAACACCAAGGTCGCCATACGTATAGAGTTTCATCAAAAAGCAGCCAGGATGAAGCTTCCACTCCCCTCCTTCCAGGGCCTTCATCCTGGCAGCATTCGAACGCGTTCTATGGATGAACGCATTCGTGATTAGGCGTTACTTGCACGCCGCCTTCTTAGTGGACTTCTTGGCTTTTGTCTTACTTGCAGTGGTCTTTTTCTTTTTCTCTGTTTTCTTGGTCGCCATAGGCCTCTCCCTCACTTGTATTGTTTCCCATAAACTACCGCCACGGGCCGGAACCTAGTTAAATTTTACTAATGGACGCAATCTTGTCACGTCTTTTCAATCAAAACCACACATTTTGCCGCATCCGAAACCCAGGTAATACTAACTTTGCCACCAAACATACACCCCATCCTTGACTTATCATTCACAAAGATGGGTCTGTTCCAGAAGCAGGCCTGCCAATCCATATAAAGTCACCTTTTCCCAAAAATCAAACCGCACTGTGGTAAACCCGCGACTGACTTAAGTCCATCCCCATCAGCATTGTTTCAACTTACCTATTTGACGTGTTTACCCACAAATAATTTATCCACTTGTCCCTGCCTACAATAGCAGGTTCCGCCCATAAGAATCTGACCTCTTCGGTTTCAACTTGACGTATAATTGCATCTGAACGGCTTAAGCAGGCTCCACTGGTTTCCCATACCCACCTCTTACGCCAAGAATACAACGCTAAATGTCATTCCATCTGTCCGTAAAATGGTTTTCCCAATTTGAGGCAGAGGTGTTATTCTCTTACTATGAGAATCATCGGAGGCATAGCAGCTGGGCGGCTGCTAAAAGCCCCAAAATCCTTGGCTATTAGGCCTACGCCAGACTTGGTGAAACAAGCGATCTTTAATAGTTTGGCTGCCAGGATCGCCGGTGCCAGGGTACTAGAGCTATTTGCCGGCACTGGAGCACTAGCCTTGGAGTGTTTAAGTAGGGGCGCCAACTATGCAGTTTGCGTGGAACGCTCGCGTAAACATGCCGAGTTTATTCGACTCAATGCGCAGGAAACAGGCCTGCCCGTAGACAAACTTCAGATTCGTGTGCAAGATGTCTTCACTGCAATATCTCAACTTGTCGGTGACGAACAAACATTTGACCTTATATTCGCTGATCCACCATATGGCGAAAAAAATGTAGGACGTAGGTCTACCTCCTATGCGCAACAACTTCTTGACGATGAGATATTACCTTATCTACTCACTCCAAACGGTGTATTCGTACTGGGACACGCACGGCGCGATAGCCTCTCTATACCGCAAACTTGGAAAGAACTTAGACAACTTAAACACGGCGACAGTATAGTCCGCATTCTTTCCAGAGCTGAGGAAACTGTAGCAGATCAAAGTTGAAAAATCCGAACAATAGCCCAACACCAATTACAACTCATTTATCACAATGAAAACCCGTAACGAAATCACAATAGGCTTAATCCAAATGCGGTGTCAGAAAGATCAGGCTTCAAATCTCAAAAAGGCCATAGAGATGATCCGCCTTGCCGCAAAAAAAGGCGCACAAATAATTAGCACGCAAGAGTTATTCACTACGCTTTACTTTTGCCAAGCCGAGGACCACTCAAATTTTAACCTGGCAGAAACAATACCGGGACCTACTACCACGAAGCTAAGCGACCTAGCCCGCGAACTAGGCGTGGTGATCATAGCCTCTCTCTTTGAGAAACGTGCCCCTGGTCTTTACCATAACACCGCCGTGGTATTCGATGCCGATGGCGCAATGCTGGGTATTTATCGAAAAATGCACATACCGGACGACCCACTTTACTACGAAAAGTTCTACTTCGCGCCGGGAGACACCGGGTTTCGCAGCTGGCAAACTAAGTACGGGAAAGTAGCCGTGCTTGTATGCTGGGACCAATGGTTCCCGGAAGCTGCAAGGTTGGCAGCTCTCGATGGCGCACAAATTATTTTCTACCCCACCGCAATTGGTTGGCATCCAGCAGAAAAAAAACAATACGGCAAAGCACAACACCAAGCATGGGAAACCATCCAAAGGGCACACGCCATAGCTAATGGGATTTTTGTTGCCACAACCAATCGCGTAGGAATCGAAACACCCTATGGACCACCTGGAATCGAATTTTGGGGACAAAGCTTCGTGGCCGATCCCATGGGAACGATTATTGCCCGTGCCTCCACCACGCGAGAGGAAATTCTTCTGGCTAAGCTCGACTTGAACCTCATCGAAACAACCCGTGTCCATTGGCCATTCCTCCGAGATAGACGCATTGACGCTTATTCCGACTTGATAAAAATCTTCAGAAGGTAACAGTCTCAAGTACCATGGACAGTCACAGAACTATCCTCGACGTTATACTAAAAAGTGTCCAAGCGGAATTGGCTGAGGCGAAAAGAATCCGTTCCATCTCGGAACTTGAGCGGATGATAGCCGACGCACCGCCTCCTAAATCTCTCGCAAAATTATTAGCAGGGAGGTTTGGATTGATTGCCGAAATTAAGCGTATGTCACCGAGCGGCGGTCTAATGCCCACCAAGAACGTCGAGAAAGCACCCAAACTCTATTCTGAATCCCCTGTGGTGTTCGGGATTTCAGTCCTAACCAATAAGACTTACTTCGGAATGTCCGTGACCGATCTCCAAAACATCAGACAACTCACTCCAAAACCTATCCTAAGAAAGGACTTCATAATCGATGAATACCAAGTTTATGAAGCCCGAGCATTTGGGGCTGATGCAATACTGTTGATGGCAAACATCCTTGAACCACCTAGATTACACAAGCTATTCAACCTAGCAAACGAACTCGGCATGGAAGTGTTGTTCGAATGCCACACCGCAGAACAAATACGCCAATTACCCCCACAAGCGAAGATAATTGGTATTAACACTCGCCAGTTCGATATGCCACCGGAAGTCTACCAACAAGCTCAGTCAAGACCACCTTCTTCAACCTCCGATCCAACTACTGATCTGGCCAAACTGGAACTGGGCAGGTTGCTGCCTTCCCATGCTATAAAAGTAGCGGAAAGTGGTTTGCATTGGTCCAGCATACCAGCCGTGCGAAAGCTAGGTATCTACAATGCGTTGCTGGTGGGAACAGCACTGCTCCGACATCCAGAGGGAATAGAAGTGGCCCTTGCCGCTTACGAGAAAGCAATCCAACAAACCTCCACACAAAATTGATTGCCACAGCTTATGGCAAAAGTATGGATCACTGGGGCCCGGGGATTAATCGGCAGTTACTTGCTCCAAGAAGCCCATAAATATGTGCCGCATTGGGAAATCCAACCAATCACGCGGGAGGTAATCGACTTAACAAATTTCCCGCAGCTGCGTAAACTGTTCCAACGAGATCAACCCGATTACATCATTCACTGCGCAGGCCTAACCAAAAGCACCGATTGCGAATTGAATCCAGAATTAGCCCATAAGCTGAACGTCGAGGTCACACAAGTTCTTTGTGAACTGGCCGAAAGGTTTGGGCGAACTAAGATTGTGTTTTTCTCGACAGACCTCGTCTTCGACGGGACCAAGGGGAACTACTCCGAAAACGACGCGCCTAACCCCCTTTCCGTTTATGGGCAGACTAAAGCAATCGCTGAAAAAATCGTACTTAATAATCCTAAAAACCTCGTGATTCGTACATCGCTCAACGCTGGAGTGTCTCCCACCGGCGATAGGTCGTTTACCGAACAACTCAAAAAAGCCATCATGTCCGGACATACTTTATACCTTTTTGTTGACGAATTCCGCTGTCCTATCCACGCATCCGTTACCGCTAAAGCCACCTGGGAACTGATCATCCGCGATGCCCAAGGCATTATGCACATCGCTGGGAATGAACGGTTATCCCGATGGGAGATAGGATTGTTACTGGCAAAACGATGGGCACACCTAAACCCTAAAATACAAATGGCCTCCACCCGCGAATATAAAGGTCCACCAAGACCACGCGACACCTCCCTTAAATGCGAACGCGCCCAAACATTATTGTCGTTTAAATTGCCTGGCTTTTCAGAGTGGCTGTTCACTCACCCAGAGGCAGAACTGTAGCCGAAATTCAAACCATGCCCCATGACACCCCAAAAGATCCAAAAGGTTTTTAGAGTGCTTGGCAGTATATGCGTGAGCACCTCATTAATTATGATCATATCCGGTTTATCCGCATTCCAGGGTAAACTCAAAGGATGGGGTTTTATATTGTACTGGTCCGTGTGTTTTCTGTTCGCAATCGGCTCGGCCGTCTTTGCGCTACTGGAGATTGTTATCATTCGGAAGATGGCCCAACGCGCTTATAAAGAACTCGTTGATGAATGCGTTTCTGCAATCCAGAAAACCCAAGAACAAAATTCAAAAAACTCTGAACAGTCGAATTAATATGGAACGCCGAGCCGTCATCGATATCGGAACCAACTCAGTCAAATTACTTGTAGGCGACATTCAAAATACCAAGGTCATCCCGGTGTTTGAAACCGCTATTCAAACCAGGTTAGGCGAGGATTTTTTTAAAACGGGACGCATTGCAACTTCTGCACTTGAAACAACACTTAAAGCTGTGCTCGAGTTGCACCAAAAAGCAAAAAAAATGTCCGCCTCAAAAATTCGCATCATCTCAACCGGCGTAGCGAGACTTGCCCCAGAAATCAAAGACCTCTTTTTTAAAATCAAGGCCATGACAGGAGAAGAAGCGAGGATTTTATCCCCTGACCAAGAAGCTTTGCTAGCATACAAAGGAGTAACCACCTCCCCAACCATTCACCATCTGACCTATTTAGTAGTCTTTGATGTAGGTGGCGGCAGCACAGAACTCGTCCTTGGAAATACCAATAAGGTAATCCAGTGGGCCAGCTGCGATCTTGGCGCCGTACAGCTTTGGGTGAAATACAGTAAACTGGCAGACGATCCACCAGGCTTGACTTTGCTTAATAAATGTCGGACTGACATACGATCAAGGTTGCTATCCAACGCAAAAAATTTATTCCAGCCTGCTATCCCCCTCGCTGCAAATACCAAGAACTTGATCACCGTTGTCGGCACAGGGGGGACCTGCACAATTTTGGGTTGCGTGGCTAATTCATTGACCGAGTTCGACCGTGAGCGCATTGAATCAAACCCACTAACTTTTAATTTTCTCACTAAACTTTGCGAGACCGTCTGGACAATGAACCTTTCGCAGCGAAAAACATTGCCTGGGATGCCCCCCGACCGAGCAGATATCTTTCCTTTCGGACTAGCTATCGTGGTGGAAATAATTTCGATGCTCGGTCTACCATCCTTCTATATATCCACCCGAGGAGTGCGCTTCGGCTCACTAATCGAATGAAAGTGAGTTTCCATTAACAGCTCTTGCAAAGGACCAGTACTGCGTATTGAATACAATTATGCTAGCAATTAGGATCATCCCGTGCCTCGATGTTCATGCAGGCCGAGTAACCCGAGGCGTTAAATTCGGTCGTGCAGAAGCTGGGGAGTTACGTGATGTAGGAGACCCAGTGGACTTAGCTATCAGCTATAATCAGCAGGGTGCAGATGAACTCGTTTTTTATGACATCACTGCCACAGCTCACGGCCGCCGGTTGATGTTAGATGTCATAGAAAGGACCGCCGCGCATTGCTTTATCCCCCTTACAGTGGGTGGTGGCATCCGAACACTCGAAGATATGCAAGAAGTGCTGCGAGCAGGAGCCGACAAAGTAAGCATAAACTCAGCTGCAATTGCAAATCCCGAACTAATACGACTCGGCGCAGAAAAATTTGGCAGTCAATGCATTGTGGTATCGATCGATTGCAAACGTGTCGGACCAGATAAGTGGGAAGTATATTCCCATGGGGGACGCAAGCCTACTGGCTTAGACGCGGTAGAATGGGCTGTAAAAGCCGTCACGTTGGGTGCTGGAGAAATTGTACTTAATAGCATCGATGCCGATGGAACACGGGCAGGATATGACATTGATATAACACGCCGGATAGCTGAGCGCGTAGGGGTCCCAGTGGTTGCAAGCGGCGGCGCAGGCACACTGGAACATATGGCCCAGGTAATCCAAGAAGGAAAGGCAGACGCCGTATTGGCCGCTAGCGTATTCCACTATGGCATTTACACAATTAGGCAAGTCAAAGAATATCTCGCGTCTCGAGGTATCCTAGTAAGGTTAACTTGAACTACAATAAACATCAATTGCCTGCCTACTTATATTGGCACATCAAAGTTTTTTATCGAAAACACGCGACTGCTTTAATACTTTTTGCCTATGGAGTTCGTCAACCAATTAAAATTCAACGAGCAAGGATTGATACCAGCCATCATCCAAGAACAATCCACAGGTCGCGTCTTAATGATGGCGTGGATGAACCGCGAATCACTTATAAAAACCATCGAAACCGGAAAAACTTGGTTCTGGAGCAGGAGCCGGAAAAAACTTTGGATGAAAGGTGAAACCAGTGGACACGTCCAAATAGTAAAAAACATCGCGTTTGATTGCGATGCCGATACCTTGCTTATACAAGTTGAACAGATTGGTCCCGCATGCCATGAGGGCTATAAATCATGCTTCTTTAGGTCTGTGGGACCCGATGGCAAGAACCTGGCAATTACCGAGGAAAGATTAGTCAATTCAAAAGAAGTATACGGGCAATGACACCTAACTTTGCCATGGGCTTATATCACAATGTGCCTGACTTTGCTCCTATAGGGAGCGAGACATATCTACTGCTTTTGGGAATCCTGCTAGCAGCTCGAGGAGCCGATTTCTTAAGTACTTGGATTGCTACCCCCCAACTCATGCTGGAAGGTAACCCAATCGCAAAGGCTCTAGGTTGGCGATGGGGTCTGATTCTTAACCTCCTCGTTTGTGTGCTAATAGCTATGTGGCCTTTAGCTGCAATAGTGGTCAGCACCACCAGCGCCCTTGTAGCAGCACGAAATTTCCAAGTCGCATGGCTAATGCGGAGCCTAGGCGAAGATAATTACAGAGAATGGCACGTCGACCGACTACTAGAAGTCCACCCCGTGCTCTACCTTTTCTGCCTGATTGCCCAAACAGGACTCGTAGCCGCAGTGGGGTTTGCCTTGATCGTTACTACAAATGAATTAGTACCGCAAGCTATCGGCATTGGAATTATTGCCTACGCCATTGCAGTACTTATATTCACCCTTATGGCCGTCTGGCGAGTCCACCGGATGCACTACGGTAAATAAATATGAACGGTAACTACCACCCCACAAAAAATGAATTCATTGAATTAGCCCGCTGTTTTAACCTCATTCCGGTATGGGCCACACTTTTGGCAGATTATGAAACGCCACTCTCCGCATACACAAAGTTACGAAACCCCGGCGGATCCTTCCTTTTAGAGTCCGTAGAAGGCGGCGAACATCTTGGCCGATATTCATTTGTAGGATGCAACCCGCGGGCGATCATCCGCCAAATAGGCAATAAAGTGGAAGTGATTGAAAATGCCCAGCTGCTTCGGTCATATAACGTCACCCCTATAAAAGTACCCGCATGGGAAAAGACTTCCCGCCAACTGAATTCAACCACGATAGCCGATGGCTTGGTAGCCTTGGAACAATACATGGGCCAATTCCGAATGGCCCCGGTCCCTAATTTGCCTCGATTTACAGGCGGAGCAGTAGGCTACCTAGGGTATGAATTTATTCACGATATCGAACCAGTCGTCCCACGACCCCCACTGGACAAACTAAACACACCAACAATGTATTTCCTTGTGACCGATCAATTGGTCGTATTCGATCGGGTAAAACAAAATATCACGGTCCTAATCAACGCCTTTGTCCCAGATCCCTCCTCTGCAGCAAAAATTTACGACTACAGTGTGAACGCCCTAGAAAAAATCATCCACACCCTTCAAAAGGAATGTCCCATCCCGGTCACCTTAATGCCCAAAGATATCCCGGAGATAGAGTTCGAATCCAATACCCCTAAGGAAAACTTCATTGCAAACGTCCTCCGAGTTAAAGAACTTATCCGAGCTGGTGATGTAATCCAAGTAGTTGGATCCCAGCGATTCCGTGCTCCTGTCACCGCAAGCCCACTGGACGTTTACAGAGCCCTCCGCACCATTAACCCATCACCATACTTATTCATATTGGAACTCGAGGACTTTGCGTTGGTAGGAGCATCACCCGAAATTCACGTGCGGTGCGAAGACGGTCGCACCGAGATCCGCCCAATCGCAGGCACACGCCCTCGAGGCAAAACCCCTGAAGAAGACCTGCATTTAGAACGTGCCTTACTTGCAGACCCGAAAGAACGCGCAGAACATATAATGTTAGTCGACCTGGCCCGAAACGACTTGGGACGGGTTTGTACATACGGGAGTGTGAAAGTCCGGGAACTAATGATCATCGAACGATACAGCCACGTAATGCACATTGTATCTTCAGTGGAAGGTAAACTGGATCCAAAGTACTCAGTTTATGATTTAATGCGCGCCACCTTTCCCGCAGGTACGTTAACAGGCGCACCCAAAATAAGGGCTATGCAAATTATTTCCGAAATCGAGCGCACCACACGGGGGCCTTACGGGGGATGTGTAGGTTACTTCTCTTTCACAGGTAACCTGGACACATGCATTACAATCCGCACCGTCCTCATCAAAGACGGCTATGCCTATATTCAAGCAGGAGGCGGTTGGGTAATCGATTCGGACCCAGAGCTAGAATATCAAGAAACCATCAACAAAGCCCGCGCTGGTTTTAAAGCAGTGGCCCTTGCCCAAGCCCTTCACAACCAACATCCCTGAAGCCCAAAACCCCATACCTGGGCAAATCGAATTCTATTGAGACACCCATTCCACAATGATAATGTGGAAACGTGCATAGCCGCCAAATGAAGACCATTGCCGAAATGGGCCTGCCAGGTCGATTAATCGCCGTCGAAGGTCTCGACGGCTCTGGTAAATCTACACAAATTTACCTCCTACGACGCTGGCTAGAAGAAAAAAGTCTTAAGGTGTACTTTACAGAATGGAATTCATCTGAACTGGTAAAATCTGCAACTAGCCGCGGCAAAAAACTACACCTACTCACTCCTACTACATTTTGTCTGATCCATGCAACCGACTTTGCAGACAGGTATGAACGACACTTACTACCTCTCCTAAAAGCAGGCTATATCGTTTTGTGTGACAGATACATATTTACGGCTTTTGCCAGGGATGTGGCCCGCGGATGTAACTTGGAATGGGTCCGACAAATTTACAGCTTTGCTGGATTGCCAGATATTACTTTCTTTTTCAAAACCGATCTAGAAACTGCCCTAAGCCGGATTTTGGATGCCCGACCGCAAATAAAATACTACGAAGCTGGAATGGACCTTGGAATATCACCCGACCCAATCGAAAGCTTTCGATACTTTCAAGGACGTATCCTAAAAGCTTACGAAGAAATGGCCCAGGAATTCAAATTTGAAATCATGGATGCCAGCCTGCCCGCCCACGTGCAACAAACCAAAATCCGGCGTATCGTGGCAAACAGAATTAAACTTCAGAAATTTAGATCCACAGGACCACGTCCGATATTCACGCAAACAACGCCACAGCTAAAATGGCAAGCACCAATCGAAACGCACCAGGTTGAGTAGCAAAATGCATAGGTTCTACGGACATGGTATCCCAGGAGTAGACCCCAAACTTCTTACCGGTAAATTGATAGTAATCGAGGGGGCTGACGGATCCGGCAGATCAACCCAGATTTCACGACTCACCACGTGGCTGGAGGCTGCCGGATACCCAACCGTCCGAGTCGGACTACGCCAATCCGCATTGGTAAGTCCAGAACTCGAAAAGGCGCGTCAGGGTAACATCCTAAGCCCACGTACAATGTGCCTTTTCTATGCAACTGACTTCGCCGACCAATTGGAAAAAGCAATCATCCCAGCATTGAAAGCAGGTTTTGTGGTTTTGGCCGATAGATATATCTATACTTTGATCGCCAGAGAACTCGTGCGTGGTCTGGAAGAAGAATGGCTCGAAAATATCTTCGGCATCGCAATTGTCCCCGACGCCGTTTTCTACTTAGATGTACCCCCTGAGGAATTGCTGCAACGTACTTTGGCCAAATACACCGCCCTCGATTACTGGGAAAGCGGAATGGACCTGGGACTTTCCCGGGACATCTACACCAGTTTTCTTAAATACCAAGCCCTAATGCGAAAAGCCTTCCAAAGACTTCAAAAAAAATATGGCTTCATCATGATTGATGGCACACTGTCGATCCCAAAAATCAGCCAAGAATTAAAAAAACGAATAAGCCAGTTGCTATTAAAACCTCCCCTGCCCATGGCGCATTAATCCAAGGCTAGCCGTCGTCCCTCCACCCTATCCTTTTCTCAACTAAAGAAACACCTTTGATCGTAGCTGTTCCTCAGTAGGACAAAAGGTATACCCAACAATAACCTCCCACTAACTCATACATAAACCGCCATACTCCTATTTATCCTCAACAGACACCTCATCCAGTGTGGTTCTACCAGTGAGTTATCAAACCGCGCAAACACTCTACAGCTGCTTATGAATAACTCGTCGTTTTTGCCCAACCTTGAGCTGCACCAGCGGGCCAGTTTTCTCCCAGTAAGATTATTTGACTTGCGCCAATCCTTAAATAATACAAAATTCTTGAAGTATTCGGTCGGGCCCATAGCTCAGTGGTCAGAGCAGGCGACTCATAATCGCTTGGTCGGGGGTTCGAATCCCTCTGGGCCCACTAAAACTCACAAACTCACCACATCCCCGGGCCAAACAACCAACCATTCGTTCGCTTTTCCTTCTAAGCTATCTAATAAGGAAACACCATCAAATTTCACGCTGTTAGGTTATCCCTGAGGAATTCAAAACTACTGAACGGCGATGCCGCCTTACACTTCAAAAAAACAAATGCCGTAATCTCACACCAAATAGTGTCCACTTCGGGTACAAAAAACTTGAGATCCATTAAAAATAGCGAACAAATGACCTGGCCCGAAGTTTATCTACCCACCGTTTTTGAAGCCGCGCTCTCTCTTCTACAATCAAAGTCTGCTCAATCTGTGCTTGAACTTCTTCCAGTGGTTTGTAACCCGCCTGTTGTTTCTCTTCTACAAGTACCAGGTAGACTACCTCGGGGAGTTTGGGCGCAGTTACAGGAATAGAATTTGGGCTGTATTCTCCTTTTATTATTTCCTTCTTGGAATCACTCTCGACGACATAATGTCTGGCCAAAGTCAAATCGCCTCGCGCGTTGTAGAGAAATACCCAATAGCCGCCCTCCTCCTTTGCATACCCTATAATTGGACTCCATTCCCCACTCTCTATGCTAAAAGCCACGTCGGCAAGCCCCGCCATAAGCTCCGATCTCTGGGCCCAACCCCAGTCGCCTTTCCGAATACGTAATCCCGGGGTATTGTAAATTGAGGCAAGATGCGAAAACGATTCTCCGGCCTGTAAATTATTCACAATTTCTGTAGCTATGCGTATACATTCGGCCGGGTTCTCATGTACAGTCCTGTCTAACATTATCATGCGAAGTTTAATGCGCTCTTCTAACCGAAATTGGTCTTTATTACTTTCGTAGTATTTTAGCACTTTCTGAGGTGAAACGATGACCAAAGACCCCACATGTTTCTGCATCATCGCAGAAACTATTAACTGTTCTTTTATCTGTTGTCGGAACCGCTCCAGCGTCAATCCCTGGGCTTGCAAGCTCTTTATCATCGCAGCCCTGTCACCACCGTAAACATCACGTATCCGCGCGCGGAGTGCCTCCTCCACAATCGCGTCGGGAATGTAATACTGAAGACGCTCAAACTCATCCACTATTAGTCTCCTCTCAATTAATTGGTCTAAGGCATTCTGAAAAGTCTGACGCGCCTGCTTCCGAAATTCCTCTGGCTGCCCAGCATACCGGCTGCGAAGGAGTTCAATCGCACTCCCCGCTGCCATATACACCTGAAAGTCAGTCACAATGGAACGGTTCACAATAGCTCTAATCCCGTTCCCCACTTGCGCCAATAATGACAAGGTCAAAAATAAAAACACTCCCACAGTACCGACGGAAACCCGCATATTGCTTTGCATCCTAATGCCCCCGTCTCCTATGTCAAGCTATCGGCTTCGAGTTTTCTGCCATCTTTCACCACCGCATCCACAAATTCATACCCATAATGCAATCTCCTCACTGCTCAAGTGATAAGTGCAAATATTATGTCCTCCCCCAAATACCAAGTTCAAAAGCACTATTGGCAGTATACCCTCACACTGCAACCTATTCAGCTACTCATATGGCAAGATCATGCAAAACACCCATGGGGCAAACTTTTCCGCTCTCACACAAATCTGAAAGAACTGCTTGCGTAGATCGTCCTTGTGGTTAAAATGTAAGATTATCTTAGAACTGACATAGAAAATTTCCACTATGGCACTGGCTAACGACTTAAGACGTGGAATGGCAATTATGTACAACGGTGACGTCCATAAAGTGCTGGAATGCCAGCACCGGACGCCGGGAAACCTACGCGCATTTGTACAAACCACCCTTCGTAACCTACGGACAGGAAAATCACTTGAGGTGCGATTCAGTTCCACTGAGAAAGTTGATCTTGTACCACTTGTAGCTCGGAAAATGGAATTCAGCTATAAAGACGGTGAGGATTACGTTTTCACAGACCCGGAAACATTCGACACTGTAACTGTGCCCCCCGAAATTATAGGGGAAGCCAAACAGTACCTTACCGAAAACACCCCAGTTACCATCCAATTCGTCGACGAGAAAGTCGTCTCAATAGAGTTGCCCCCGGCAGTAGTGCTGACTGTGGTCGAGGCTCCAGAAGCAATTCGCGGCGATTCCGTCAGTAATGTGCAAAAACCAGTCAAGCTCGAAACAGGCTTGGTAGTCCAAGCACCTTTGTTTATAAAGGCAGGAGAAAAAATCAAGGTCGATACCCGAACAGGAAAATATATTGAACGGGCATAGTATAAACTCCGCCTTTGGAGCATTGACACCAACTTCTAAGTTATGTAATTTCGCCTGCGCTTTCGGCCGAGAATATAAGCATCACAAATAGAGGTTATGCCAAACACAAGATCCGCAGCAAAACGAATGCGGCAAAACGAGAAACGACGGCTCCGAAACCGTGCCGTAAAGCAACGGATTCGGAAGCTAGTCAAGCAATACTTAGCCGTTGTATCTCAGGGTGACAAAGAAGCTGCTCAAAAGGCTTTCTCAGAGGTTGTTTCTGCCCTCGATAAAGCCGTCAAATACGGCGTGCTCCATTGGGCAACAGCTGACCGAAAGAAATCTCGCTTAGCACACCGCTTGAACGCATTGCTGCAATCCCAAGCACCAAAACAAACCTCAAACTAAGTAAAACGCGGTTAAATTGACGAGGGTAGCGAAACGAGCGCTTTGTAAAATTCTTTGGAAACGAGATTTCCTATAGCCCTTTTGGCTGCCCTAAAAACTGCCTTGGCGGGTTCTGTTCCAAGCAGTACTATGCTCATTTAATGAGGTTCACTTCGATTGTGGCGCCCCTCTTGGGTATTTGGACGAGCCAAACACAGCTCGTAGTGGGGCAATTATATGCGCCAGCAAAAATAACCCCGCCCCCCATTCAACGCGAGTTTAGAGGTATATGGGTTACTACCATAAACAACCTTTGCTGGCCATCTAAACCAGGACTCCCCACAGAAATACAAAAAAAAGAGCTCGTCGAAATACTCGATAAAGCAGCTGAAGCAGGATTCAATGCAATACTACTCCAAGTCAGAACAGCTTGCGATGCACTTTATAGCTCAAGGTTCGACCCATGGAGCGAGGTTCTTAGTGGGACGTGTGGTAAGCCACCTGAACCGTTTTACGATCCCCTAGAATTTGCAATAACGGAAGCCCACAAAAGAGGATTGGAACTGTATGCATGGCTAAACCCCTTCCGAGCTTGGCACCCTTCCTTCCGAAGTCGACCACCCCAAAACCATATTTCAAATACAAAACCCGAATTAATCCGCAAATACGGGCAATATCTTTGGTTAGATCCAGGGGAACCCGACACCAAACTATACACGCTCGCTGTTATCAGCGATATTTTGAGGCGATATAACGTGGATGGGATCGTTTTTGATGATTATTTTTATCCTTATCCAGAAAAGGGCCAGCAAGCAGAAAAACTCGAATTTCCCGACGAGGACACCTACCGAAAATACGGCGCTGGGGTACCCAAGGTTGAATGGCGACGAAAAAATATCGACTCATTTGTCAAAAATGTTTCCCAACTTATTATCAACACAAAACCATGGGTAAAGTTTGGTATAAGCCCTTTTGGTATTTGGCGACCCAATAACCCTAAAGGCGTCCGTGGCTTGGACGCTTACAATGAACTTGGAGCAGACTCCCGCGGCTGGCTGCAAAAAGGATGGGTTGATTTTCTAGCACCTCAGCTTTATTGGCGAACCGACTCGCGAGAACAGAATTTTTCCACACTCGCAAAATGGTGGGCAGCCCAAAAAAAACACCATTGCAATTTATTTATATCTCTCCTTGCAAATAAATCCCTGGATGATTGGTCTGTCGAAGAACTACTGGCCCAAATCCAAATCACACGATCAACTCCCGGCATCAATGGCCATATACTTTTTGATGCACGAATCCTAACCAGTTCAAACCAAACAATCGCCAAAGCCCTCAAAAACAAGGTCTACGTAAAATGTGCTTTGCCCCCCCAAATCCATTGGCGCGCTAGATCAGCCCGGTTACCAACTCCTACCGTTTACCTGGACACGACCAACAAGGTCATCAAAGTAGCCCTCCCAAAAAACTTAAACTCACCACCTGCGTGGTGGATCTTGTACACTCAAACTGGCCTTGAAAAAAGATGGTCCATCAAAATATACCCAGCCACCGTAACAGCCCTTCCTCTCACTTACCCTTTCCCCGAAATAGTTGCAGTGAGCCTTGTTGATAAGTATGGCGCTACATCTGCCCCCGTAGGGTTTAAATTGATCAAGTAAAAAGAGACCATCCCGCCTATTGCAGATCGGCCCGCTAAAGAAACAAACCCGGTTAAAACACCTAAAGACCTACAGTTCGTGCCGCCACTAAACTTGGGCCCTTTTACATTTGGCGACAATTGCTTGCTTTTACACTTACAGCCTGAACACCCCAAATCCCCACTTTTCAACATGCCGGATTGAACCTGCGACCTCCTGTATCCGCCATTCCAGCGTTGGCATTTTTACTCGGCCGTTCACACAACGTCACAATTACACTTTTTCGACCAATAAAACCCACCCCTCTGGCAACAGAGCCACTTTGTCTCATCTATGACATTTAGCCTTAAACAAAGAAAGTCAGAAGAGTCACTTTGACGCACATTACAAGATGATATAATATAAGTTGTTGATTATGTGTATGTTGCATTATGACGGTCGGCACGTTTATTGCTCTAAGAAAAAGGTGCTGTTGGGCGGGTCTCCCGGGTGGGAGTGACCCGAATCCAACAGTGGGAGGCCGGGCGACTGGGAAATTGAAAAAATGGCACGGCGGTTCGCCCGGCCACCCAAAAAAAGAAACTCATAAATGCCGTGCCTGGGAGGTGAGAGCCATGAGAGCGTTGACTAAATGGGATCGCTGGGATCCATTCAAGGAATTAGAAGAGTTTGAAAACAGGTTGATGAGGTTGTTCTCGCGGCTACCCGCACCACGATTGACCAGTGAAGAGGAATCGGTCACTGTTGCCAGTTGGGTGCCGCTAGTAGATGTAATCGAAGATGAAAAGGAATACCTATTGAAAGTTGAGTTACCCGAGATAAAGAAAGACGACGTGAAGGTCACGGTCGAAAACGGTGTGCTCACCATCAGTGGTGAGCGAAAAGTCGAAAAAGAAGAAAAGGGCCGGACCTTCCATCGGATCGAACGAGCGTATGGTCGGTTTGAACGGAGCTTCACCTTGCCCGATGATATTGATGCAGACAAGGTGAACGCCGAGTTCAAAGATGGGGTCTTGTACATTCACTTGCCTAAATCCGAAAAAGCCAAGCCGCGTGCCATCGAGGTCAAGGTGGCATAAGGAGCGGCTTTGGAGGGAGACGGCGAGGGTGGTTCGTTTGGTACGGAGCAACGCTCTCTCGTGCACCACCTCCCGTCTCCTAATTAATTTTAAACGAACTTGAAATTCCTCGTGTCAAACTTTTCGGACAGCTACAAAGTCGTTTTCTTTGTACTAGTGCTAGAAAAATTTTTTTTGCAAGATTAAGCTATTAGTGACCGGTTTTAACTCAGACACAATATGCAAAAAAAAATCTTAAAGTCTGTCAGAATTTTGGTAAAGGCATCCATCGCGGCAACTATTATTCCTTTTGCATGTGTGGCAGGTACACCAGCTTTCAATGTCGACAAAAAACCTCTGGACCGCACCAAACCCCTGCCATCGAGCCTTGCCCCAATAGTCAAAAAGGCAGCTCCAAGTGTGGTTAGCATTTACACTACAAAAACTGTCCGCGTACAAAACATATGGGCCCCTTTCTTTGATGACCCATTTTTTAGGCGGTTCTTCCAACCTCCTTCTGAAATGGAACAACAAATACATGGTTTAGGTTCCGGGGTGATTGTAACACCGGATGGTTACATTTTGACCAGCTACCATGTAATCGCTGATGCCGATGAAATCAAAGTCGCCCTTAATGACGACAAAATCCGGCTTGATGCAAAAGTTATCGGTTCAGACCCACAAACTGACATTGCTGTTCTAAAAGTCGAAACTAACGGACTTCCAGCTATAGTCATGGCTGATAGCGACCAGGTAGAAGTAGGCGACTTTGCAATCGCTATTGGGAATCCTTTCGGCGTCGGCCAAACAGTGACCGCTGGAATTGTAAGCGCAAAAGGCCGGAGTCGCCTTGGTCTGGTAGACTTTGAAGACTTCATTCAGACAGACGCTCCAATTAATCCCGGTAATTCCGGTGGAGCACTTGTAGATCTCGAAGGACGACTCATTGGAATTAACGCGGCTATTTTTACCCGCAGTGGGGGTAACATGGGGATCGGGTTCGCGGTTTCAGCTAACTTGGCTCGCTACGTGTGTGAACGCATCATTGCAGAGGGTAAAGTCACCCGCGGATACCTCGGCGTGATTGTCCAGCTGATTACCCCAGAACTAGCCGAGCAATTTAAATTGTCTGATACCCAAGGTGCCTTGGTAGCGCAAGTATACCCAGACTCACCCGCAGCCCGGGCAGGTCTCAAGGAAGGCGATGTGATTGTGGAATACAATGGGCATAAAGTAAGTGATAATTCCCATTTAAGATTGATGGTTGCGCACACCAAACCAGGCACAAAAGTCACAATTAAAGTCATACGCGATGGAAGACCAGTCTCGCTCCAAGCCACAATTGGTGAGCTGCGGGGAGAAGGGTTAGCACGAGCGGGTAGAATACCACCAAAACTGTTTGGTCGTGGCGCTGAAAAGGCCAGTCCATTAGATGGAGTAATTGTGGATGACTTAACACCTCAACTCAGGCGCCAATACGAAATTCCAGATCACGTAACCGGCGCCATAGTAACCGAAGTGGCTCCAGAGTCACCCGCAGCTGAACAGTTGAAACCAGGAGATGTGATACTCGAAATCAATAAAAAACCAGTGCGAAATGCAGAAGAAGCTATCGAGCTCAGTAAACAAGTCCAAGAAAACAAGGTGTTGCTCCGGATTTGGCGTGGTGGAGGCAGTAGGTACCTCGTCGTGGAGGCAAAACGCTCAAAGAAGTAACGCCAATTGAAAATACATAGCATCTAAAAGTTGGGGGGTGTGTCTGGACGTATCTCAAAGTGATGAAGGCCGACAAAAAAAAGGGCTCGCTCCAAGAAGGGCCATTCAGGAAGGCCCCAATAAAAACCCCTCCACATGTTATTCTAATGTATGTGGCCATAGCGTTGGGGTTTTTGCTACTTTGGCGCACCGTTTCTGAGCGACTCGCAGTGAGAGAAATTCCCTATAGCGAATTCAGAAAACGCTTAGCTAAGGCCGAAATTGTCCGTGTACAGATAAGCCCCGATGCAATTATCGGTGAAGCGATTGAATCCGTTGAAGGAGGATCTCAGTCTATACCTTCGGCAAGTTCTGCTCGGGCACGAAAAACATTTACTTTTCGAACCATTCCCGTTGAAGACCCCGACCTTGTTAAAGACCTTTTAAACGCAAATGTCGAATTCACTGGAGCCAGACCGGATTGGCTCTCCCAACTAGTTGTAGGTTGGATAATCCCGCTTGGATTTTTGATTCTGATCTTCATGATTTTTCTACGGACTTTTCGTCCAAGTAGCGAAAGCATACTAAGTTTTGGGCGTAGCAGGGCTAAGCTAATTGCCGATAGAAGTACCGGAGTCACATTCGATGACGTCGCGGGATGTGACGAGGCAAAGGAAGAATTAAAAGAGGTGGTTGAATTTCTACGTGACCCGAAAATTTATCAAGAATTGGGCGCCCGAATACCCAAGGGTGTACTACTCGTAGGCCCACCCGGTACGGGCAAAACTTTGCTGGCACGCGCAGTTGCTGGAGAAGCTAAGGTGCCATTCTTTAGTATCAGTGGCAGCGACTTTGTAGAGATGTTTGTCGGAGTTGGTGCCGCTCGTGTCCGTGACCTTTTTAACCAAGCAAAACAACACGCTCCTTGTATTGTGTTTATCGATGAGCTAGACGCAATAGGAAGACAGCGTGGCGTGCACATATCTCCTGGCAACGACGAAAGGGAACAAACACTGAATGCTTTATTAGTGGAAATGGATGGTTTTGAACCCAATGCAGGAATTATAGTCTTAGCCGCTACAAACAGACCGGAGATATTAGACAGGGCCCTCTTACGACCAGGTCGATTCGACAGACATGTAATAGTAGATCTCCCCGATGTGGAAGGGCGCCTTGCTATTCTGAAGGTCCATGCACGGAATAAAAAGTTAGCCCAAGACGTCGACCTTCGAAAAATTGCTGCCGCTACGCCTGGGTTTTCTGGAGCCGATTTAGCTAACGTGCTCAACGAGGCTGCACTTCTCGCAGCCCGACGCCGGGCTCGCGAAATCACACAAGAAGATCTCTTAAAAGCGATCGAAAAAGTTATTGCAGGGCCTGAGCGGCGATCCCGCCGAATAAACCCTGACGAAAAACGACGCGTTGCTTATCACGAGGTTGGCCATGCACTGGTCTCTGCCTTCACCGAACATGGAGAGCCTGTCCAAAAGTTAAGTGTAATTCCTCGAGGCCGCGCAGTACTAGGGTATACCTTACAAATGCCAACAGAAGACCAATACATTATGACACGCGCTGAACTCTTAGATAAGATCAGAAGCCTACTCGGTGGCAGAGCCGCAGAAGAGATAGTTTTTGGCGATATCAGCACTGGAGCACAAAATGATTTAGAACGAGCTACAATCCTTGCCCGACAAATGGTAGCAATGTATGGAATGAGCGACCGGGTTGGGCTTGTGTCTTGTGTCCAACAACGGTCCATCTTCCTCGGGGGGGATTTTTCCCAATATCAACTCGACTGCAGCGATCAAACCGCCAGAGAAATAGATGAAGAAGTTAAACACATTCTGAACTCTTGCTACACTGAAGCCAAAGAGTTACTCACTAGACACGTTGACCGACTACATCGAGTCGCAACCGAACTTCTAGTACGGGAAACGTTGGACGGGCAGACCTTTTATCAACTAATCGGCAAGCCAATCCAAGGACAAGCTTCTGCCCCATCCACGAACCCTGAAAGTTGTACTAATGTTGATCTAAAAGGAAACACTAATGTATGATTACCAGACGCAGAATTTTCTTCTTCCACCCGTATTGCCCGGCTCCCTATAAGCCAAGTGATGAAACTCTTTTCACTGCCTACCGTGGGGCGAAAGTTTACCCTGCGGAGACCAAAACGTAACCAAAAATACCAAACCTAACAAATGCAACAATGCGGCTCCATAACGAATTCAAACCCATGCTTATACTAATAACCGATCACGGGCACCTGAAGGCCTTCCGGCTTGAAAAAACTGACTTCGGAACCCCACATCTTGAACCAATCCATGAAGAAAAAATTCAAGAAGCACACTTAAGAATCATTGACCACGTAACAGACCTTGCTGGCCGACACGGAAAACCTACAAACACGCATTGGGGGGGATTAATGGGAGACGAACACAACCTTCGTGCGGAGGTTAACCATAAAGCACTAAAACATCTCGCCTCAATTTTGAATGCAATCCTACAAAAATGGACGCAAGAAAATATCTGTTTGATAGCTCCACCCAAAGTTTTAAACCCCTTAACAGAACTCTTACCTTCCACAGTCAAAACCCGAATCCAGTTCCAAATTCGACGGGACTTAATAAAAGCCGATTACGAGCAACTGCTCAAAGTGCTTAAAGAACACGGGGTAATACACTGAAACCAATGCTAGGTGGACATCGCCTAACTGAGAGACAAAAACCCTAATAAATACTACTTAAGCTCTCCCCTTTCAAAATTGCCCCCGGCTATTTTCACCGTGGTGAAAAGGCTCACTTTGAACTGGAAGTTTTATTTGCACGCTCTCCTAAAGCCTCAAGTAAATCAGCTGCAAACGATTTAAGAAATTCACGCGATGCCTTTGTTGTCTGTGCGCCAGACTCGTGTGTCAAGCATTGCAGTGCCAAAGCCCGAGCCTCACTAAATTGCATATGCCGAATCAAAAATTTCACACGCGGCACTAAAGGCGGAGCCGCACTTAGCTCATCTATACCTAACCCTACCAAAATTGGAATCATGATCGGATCACTCGCAATTTCTCCGCACACTCCCACCCAAATACCCGCAGCATGTGCCGCGTCGATCGTCATTTTTATGAGTTTCAATACAGCTGGGTGAGTGGGTTCGTACAAATGTGCCACGCGCTCATTAGTACGATCTGTGGCTAGTGTGTACTGCACAAGGTCGTTCGAACCTATGCTAAAAAACCGTACATGCTTCGCTAGAACGTCTGCAATAAGCACAGCTGATGGTGTCTCTATCATCACTCCAATCTCTGGAGATTCTGGACACGGCATCCCTTCCCTTCTTAACTCCCAAAGTGCTTGTTCCACTAACTCATTCGCCTTCAACAACTCATCCAATGCTGTGACCATGGGATACATTAGCTTTACGTTGCCTTCCACACTGGCTCGTAAAATGGCGCGTAACTGTGTTTTAAAAAGCTCAGGTTGCTGCAAACAAAACCGAATGGCCCGCCAACCAAGGAATGGATTCACCTCTGGTGCTAAGTTAAGGTGAGAGAGGAACTTATCACCACCCAAATCCAACGTCCTGATGATCACTGGGTTTGGTTTTAACGCAACAGCTACTCGACGATAAGCATTGTACTGTTCTTCTTCCGTTGGCAACTTATCACTGTTAAGGAACAAATACTCCGTTCTGAACAGTCCTACCCCTTCCGCGCCTGAAGCTATGACAACGTCCGTGTCATCGGGTTTTTCAATGTTGGCAGAAACGGTAATCTGACGTCCATCTATTGTGACCGCTGGCAGATGAATGACTCGCCGCAGCTTTTCTTCCAAGGAAATTCTGTGTTTAACAAGCCGATCATAATGATGTAATGCGGTTTCGGTAGGATTCACGATTAACAGGCCTTGATATCCGTCTAATAAGACATATGCCCCTGGGGGCACTCGAACGCTAGCGTCACGCAGCCCTACCACAGCCGGAATTCCCATTGACCGCGCCATAATAGCTGCGTGGGAAGTAGGGCTACCAATATCTGTCGCAAATCCCAGTACAATCTTTTTATCGAGTTGGGCCGTCACAGAGGGACTTAAATCATGCGCAATGATAATACATGGTTCCCGAAGGTGTTGGAGATCAAACGCCTCCATTCGGCCGGCTAGGTTTTGCACTACTCGTGTTGTAAGATCACGGATGTCAGTAGCTCGCTCGCGAATTAACTCATCTTGAGCATTGCTTAAAGCTTCGATGTATCGTTGGGCAACTTGCCAAAAAGCATATTCAGCATTGACCTTTTCTTTTTTAATAAGCTGCGTTACCTCCTCTGTAAACACAGGATCTTCCAACATTAAGAGGTGCGCCTCGAAAATCCGTGCTGCATGAGCTCCAACGGTCTCTGTCACCTGATTTTGCAATTGTTGAAGCTGAAGCCGTGTCTCTCCAAGAGCTCTTCGGAGACGTACAAGTTCTAACTCAATTTGTGCACTGTCTAATTCATAGCGAGGAATCGAGATGTTTACTTGGCCCAGAACGAATGCCTTGCCTTGGCAAATTCCATCAGCTGCGGGTATTCCCTCCAACCGAAGCTCGGTTTTGTTGTTTCGAACCATTCTGATATGAGTCTATGCCCCAACCAGGTGTTAGGAAAGCCTTCTTTTAAACTGTTATCTAGTTTGGCAAAGGAGCCCACAGACTTTCCTCTTCACCTACAGAGCTTCGCACTGTTAGTTCACCCCCGACTCTAGAAAAACTGTTCCCTCACCTCAAGTAATGCATTCAACATGAACTGGATTGCCAAAGCTGCCAACAATAAGCCCATGATCCGGCTTGTGACCTTAAGAATAATAGGCGTGAGCCAACGGGCCCCGTAAGCAGCAAAACGCAAAATAAAGTATGTAGTGCCGGATACAACTAAAATTGCACCTAACAAAATAATGAACTTAGTTAAAGAGTTGGCTTGCCCCCGTAGCAGAATAACCGTGGAAATGGCCCCTGGCCCCGCCAACATGGGTATTGCTAACGGAGTAATCGCAACGTCCTCCTTCTCCCTCCCCGCAATTGTCTCCTCTGACGTCTCCTGGACACGAGATCGTTGGGCTCGGAGCATGTCTAACGCAACCAATAACAAAACTATGCTGGCTGCGATTTGAAGCGCAGGTAATGTTATTCCGAATATTTTAAAGATCCATCCCCCCGCAATAGCAAACGCTATCAAGACACTCGCAGTCACTCCCGCAGCAAGCTTAGCCATCCTAACTCGTTCCTCCGGCGTATTCTCAGGTGTCATGGCAAGAAATGCTGGAATTGCCCCAAGCGGATCAATAATTACAAACAACGATGTAAATGCGAGGAACGCGTATTCCATATTCTAACCGCTTTTCCCTCCATTTTACTGGGCACTTGCAAATAACAACTGCAATCGCATGTTTTACCCCTAACATGCCCAGGCAAAAGGAGTTTGTAAAACTCTACTTGATCTCGAAACCCAGGTAGGAAGCCCCAGGTTTTTTGTTTGTCCCAAGAAAAGGTTATGGTTAACTCTGTACCCAAATGAAGGTCGTGGGCATCATACCAGCCCGATTTGGATCGACCAGGTTTCCTGGCAAGGCATTAGCCGAACTTGCGGGGAAACCTCTAGTGCTTCATGTTGTACACCGCGCTCAACAAGCAAAGCTTCTGGGCGAGGTTATAGTCGCTACTGACGATGTTCGGATCGCAAAAGCAGTTGAACCGTACGTTCGTGTAGAAATGACCAGCCCCAATCATCCAAGCGGCACGGATCGCGTAGCCGAAGTTGCGGCCAAAATCCAGTGCGATGCAATTGTAAACATTCAAGGTGATGAACCGCTGATGGACCCCAATGTCATCGACGCCGTGGCCTCAGCGCTCAATCAGTCAGAAATGAGTACAGCAGCCACTCAAATCAAAGATCCATCTGATCTACCAAACCCCAATGTGGTGAAAGTGGTAGTGGGGACACGAGGACAGGCGTTGTATTTCTCACGGTTACCGATCCCTTACCTAAGAGACCTGGCGAATCAACCGTACAGCGAACAACTTCGGATTTTTAGGTACTTAAAACATTTGGGCATTTACGGATACAGAAAGGAAACCTTACTGCGCCTTGTACGATTGCCAGTTTCCACACTCGAAAAAGCCGAAAAACTCGAACAGCTCCGGGCACTGGAAAATGGAATTGAAATCCGAGTCATTGAGGTTGAATATCAGGGGATAGGTGTTGATACCCCTGAGGATTTGCAACGCGTCGAGGCGATCCTAAATAAATTAGCTAGACCGTTCGAAGCCCGTTCATAGCATTAACCTTTTACTTATCGGCTTGGAATCAAGTATGAAATTTGTATTTGTCACAGGCGGCGTAATTAGTTCCTTAGGTAAAGGACTGACTACAGCTGGGCTTGGTACTTTACTGGAAAACCGTGGACTTAAAGTGGCCCTACAAAAATTTGACCCGTACCTAAATGTTGACCCGGGCACGATGAACCCTTACCAGCATGGAGAGGTTTATGTCCTAGATGACGGTGCGGAAACCGACCTCGACTTGGGCCATTACGAACGCTTCACAAACACGAAACTAACGCGATTGAATAATCTTACCAGCGGACAGGTATACCAAATGGTCCTGGAAAAAGAACGCCGCGGTGAATACTTAGGTAAAACAGTGCAAGTTATCCCCCACGTAACGGACGAGATCAAAAACCGAATTAGATTGCTCGCCGAACAATCCGGCGCTGATGTAATAATAACCGAAATAGGCGGTACAACAGGTGACATAGAAGGGTTGCCTTTCCTCGAAGCCATTCGGGAATTCGCCCTGGAGGTGGGTTACCATAACGCAATCTTTGTGCATGTAACCTTGGTCCCCTATATAAAAGCCGCCGGCGAGTTAAAAACAAAACCTACACAACAGTCAGTGGCAAAATTACGAGAGATCGGTATAACCCCACATATCATAGTCTGCAGGTGTGAGCGTCCGCTCACAAAAGAAGTGCGCCAAAAAATTTCCCTCTTTTGTAATGTGCCATACGAGGCCGTCATAGAAGAGCGCGACGTAGAACATACCATTTACGAGGTGCCCCTCATGCTCCAACAAGAGGGTCTGGACGAATTGGTGTGTAAACTACTACGCCTTGAAACGCCGCCGGCTAAAATGGACCATTGGAAAGAAATTATTCGAAAGCTCTTGCACCCTAAATACCGCATCCCAATAGCCGTCGTCGGCAAATACATCGAGTTACAAGATGCGTATAAATCAGTGTACGAAGCCCTAAGCCATGGTGGGATTGCAAATGACTGCGGAGTGGATGTAATACGTGTGGAAGCTGAGCGGTTAGAACACGACCCTCCCGAAGAACTGCTAGGCAAAGCAGCTGGAATCTTAGTGCCAGGTGGATTCGGTGAGCGTGGTGTGGAAGGCAAAATCCGAGCAGTCCAGTTTGCAAGAACACAAAAAATCCCTTTTTTAGGTCTGTGCTTAGGAATGCAAACCGCTTGCATCGAATTTGCAAGAAACGTACTAGGCTTAAAAGGCGCCCATTCAACTGAATTCGACCCCGACACACCCCACCCAATAATAGCCCTTTTAGACAGTCAACTAAATGTGACTCGCAAAGGCGGAACAATGCGTTTAGGGGCTCAGCCATGCCAAATTGTTATGGGCACAAAAGCAGCTCACCTCTATGGCGCATTTGTAGTAAATGAACGGCATCGGCACCGCTACGAATTTAACAATGCATATCGCACCCTATTCGAACAAGCCGGCATGGTTTTTAGCGGCCTTTCTCCAGATGGCAAGCTCGTTGAAATGATTGAGCTTCGAGATCACCCATTTTTCATAGCAACACAATTCCATCCCGAATTCCTGAGCAAACCTCATAAACCGCACCCATTATTTAAAGGCTTTATAGCCGCTGCCTTAGCATATGCCCTGGATCACAAACTAGCCACGACCCCCACTAAGTGAATTATGACAAGGCTCACTTATCCTGAGTCCTTAACCTTTTTATATGGCCTACAACAGTTAGGTATAAAACTTGGGTTGCAAAATATTCGAAGGCTAGCCGAATTGCTTGGTAATCCACAACAAAATCTGAAATTCATCCATATAGCTGGCACAAACGGGAAAGGCTCAACTTGCGTAATGCTCGAAAGCATTTACCGCCACGCGGGGTATAAGGTCGGCCTCTATACCTCACCACATCTGGTAAGCTTCAGAGAACGCATTCAGGTAAATCGGACTCCTATCCCGAAAGATGACGTTTCAAGGCTAACAGGGTTAATCGCCAAAGTCATTCAAACTCACTTCACCCAGGACAACTCTCCTACCTTTTTCGAGGCCACCACTGCAATGGCGCTTTTATACTTTGCTGAACAAGGCTGCGACCTAGTAATCTGGGAAACTGGGTTAGGTGGGCGGTTGGATGCTTCCAACATTGTAAACCCATTAGCCTCGGTCATAACTACTATACACTACGATCACCAAAAATGGCTGGGCAACACACTAGCTGAAATTGCTCGTGAAAAAGCCGGGATAATTAAACCGGGGGTGCCTGCCATAACGTGCAAACAACTCCAGGAGGCAGAAACAGTTATAAGAAAAGTTGCGTCTAATGTTGGTGCGCCTTTTTTTCAAGCTGAAGATTCTCTTCTAAACGAACCTCCAATAAAAGACGCTAAGCTTGCACTCAAAGGCCCACATCAGAAGACCAATGCTGCACTAGCGCTCCTCACCGTAAAAGTATTAATGGAAAAAATCCCGGTCCCAATACAAGCATGCGTCCAAGGGCTTGAATCTGTTTACTGGCCTGCCCGGTTCCAGATCCTAAAACTCTCACAAAACCAAATCGTAGTCGTAGACGGAGCCCACAATCAGAGTGGTGCTGAACGACTCATGGAAACCTTAAATCTGGAATTCCCTGGCCAAAAACCGACTTTCATTATTGGTGTGGCGCGCGACAAGGACTGGGAGCAGATCCTTAGGCTCATAGGCCGCCATGCTCAAACCGTGTATTGTGTACCACTCCGCACTAGTCGAACTGCAGACCCACTCCAATTATCAAAACTCCTCCAAGAAGAATATCCTCAGTTGCATGTAGCAGTCGCAGGCTGCTTCCGTGAGGCTTTTGCCCAGTGCGCAAACTCCCCCCTTGTAGTTGTAACTGGCTCCCTGTATCTAGCTGGAGAAGCATTAGAGTTTTTCGGCGCACCTGGGTTACCTGAACCTGACCCACTCGATTTAAATACCTGGGCAAATAGATAAAAATGGTGCGCGGTGCAGGACTTGAACCTGCGACCCCTACCATGTCAAGGTAGTGCTCTTCCAGCTGAGCTAACCGCGCACCCTTTGAGATAAAAAGTGCAAAATTCTCGCACCTCAGGCAAGCAAGGAATTTTCGCAATTACTCAAACCCTGATTTAAACCATGAATTAAACCCCACAGCTTGGCAGCTGATCTAGGACCCGATTGTAACCACCACATAACTAATTTGTTTTGACCACCCAGACTGTGACGCAGTAAAAATTTGGGGTGCACAACGCCATAGTCTCTTTATGGATCTTGTTTGCTATATGGTGTACTACTTGCGTAGGGGCACAACCCGTACGCTTTAGAGTCGCTACCTATAATGTGCAAAACTACCTGTTAAAACCCACCGAAACACGGGATCCCAAACCAGAATCAGCAAGGGCAAAGGTCCAAGAGCTAATTATTAAGCTAAATGCAGATCTAATAGGGCTACAGGAAATTGGGGGTCGTGAAGCACTGGAAGAACTACAAACCTCACTTCGAGTAAAAGGATTAGATTATCCACATGCAGAAATAGTTCCTGGCTTCGATACAAACATCATGGTGGCCGTGTTAAGCAAGCTACCTTTTGTGGATCGGCGGCCGCATACAAATGACATTTACCAGATCGATGGCAAACCGTACTTTATTTCACGGGGGATTGCCCAAGTCACTGTTGAACCAAAAAAGGGGACCAAAATAACGATCTTTGTAGCACATCTGAAATCGCGACGAGCTATTCCAAATGCAGACCAAGCTCGAATGCGCCTGGAAGAAGCGAAAATCCTTAGAAAAAAAGTAGACGATCTTTTGGCAGTTGATCCACGGGCCATGGTTATCGTCATGGGTGACCTTAACGATACCAAAGACTCGCCCACATGGCGGGTAATCACAAGTACAGGGAGGGCTCGCTTATTGGATACCCGCCCAGCTGAGTTGTCGTGGGTTAGACAGCAAACTATTCTCACAAACACTTTGCGAACTGAAACTTGGACGCATTTCTATTCTGTCCAGGATGTTTACAGCCGGGTAGATTATATTCTGTGTAGTTATAACTTAGCCAAAATGCTCGTGCCCGACCAATGCTATGTCTTAGACGACCCTGATTGGGGATTAGCTTCTGATCACAGACCTGTGGTAGTGACCTTCATGCTTAATTAAAAAATTAGTGGAGTCGAGGGGACTCGAACCCCCTACCTTCTCGTTGCGAACGAGACGCTCTACCAGATGAGCTACGACCCCACCCCGAATACACCATGAAATTACACCACCTTACTAGCCCTCTCAAGCAGGTTTTATAACCTTAACTCGAAATCGCTAACCCCCTTTTTGAGCCGCTTCCCTCAATCATAGCCGCTCGATTACCACCTAACTACAAAGAATCTGCAACTCGAGGTTGAGCTGTGTAATCCCCCGGCGGATCGACCTGATACCCTAACTCACGCATCTTCTGCAACTTATAAACAAGCGTGCGTCTACTTATACCCAAGGCCCGGGCAGTCTCAGTGCGGTTGTAATTGAACTTACGTAAAGTAGCCAAAATAGTCTGACGCTCCAATTCTTCCAAGCTAGTAGCGCCCGTTGATCCAACAGACACAGCCTGCTGAAACATTGACAAGGAAATTTTCGATGGCAAATGTTCCGGTAAAATCACATCACCACGACACAACAAAGCTGCCCGTTGCATAAGATTTTTTAGTTCACGTACATTCCCAGGCCAGTGATATCGACACAAACATTCAACTGCAGTTGATGACAGCCGGGTACGCCCCCCAGTAAACTCATTTAAAAATGCCGTTGCCAAGGGAATGATATCTTCGGGCCTTTCACGAAGTGGCGGAATATTAAACTCTACAACATTCAACCTGTAGTAAAGATCCTCGCGGAACCGTCCAGCTTTGACTTCTTCCTCCAAATTTCGATTAGTGGCCGCGATTATTCGTGCATCCGTCCGAATGTCCTTGTTGGACCCGACTCTTTGAAAAACCCCATCCTGGGTTACGCGAAGTAGTTTTGCCTGCAGCTTGGGTGACATCTCGGCAATCTCGTCTAGAAATATTGTACCTCCTCGCGCTTCCTCAAACCGACCTATCCGTTGAGAAACCGCACCAGTAAACGCACCCTTCTCATGACCAAACAACTCACTCTCGAGTAATGCCTCAGGGATCGCTGCACAATTCACTTTTACAAGCGGACCTTGAGCACGTTTGCTCCAAGAATGAATTATTTGAGCTAGTACTTCTTTCCCAGTCCCGCTCTCACCCGTAATCAAAACAGGACAATCCGATTCTGCTACTAATGCCGCATCCCGTAACAATGCCTGCATTTGGGGACTTACAACTATTATCCCAGGAGGCAGCGGTTTGCCTTCGATTGAATACTCTATCGGCTTGCGCTCCAAGCCCATCGCTTGCCGCACACAACTCAATAACTCGTCTAAATCAATAGGTTTTGTTAAGTAACTTAGCGCTCCATCCCGCATTGCTTCCACCGCGTCACGTACATCCGCGTACGCAGTTACCAGTAAAACCGGCAAATTCCCAAACTCAACCCGCACCCGGCGCAAAGTTTCCAACCCACTCATACCAGGCATTCGTACATCCGATATCATCAAACCTATAGGTTCCCGCCGCAAAATTTCCAATGCTTTCTCGCCGCTTTCAGCCGTCACCGTGTCAAAACCCTGCCTTCGTAAAAACTCCACCAACAAATCCCTCTGCCCTGCATCGTCATCGACGATGAGGATCTTAACCTTCGACCCAAGCTGGGGATTGGTTGGATGCATTTCCATCTCATTATTACCCACATATAGCCAAAAGTCACCAACCAAAGAGCCCCAGATGTAGGCTCCAAAAGTCCTAACTAAACCGCGGATATTCAATTTATTGACCCCACACCGATTATCGTTAAAAATCCGTGCTAACACAGGTACTTCACAACCAGCTATTGAAAGGGTTTCGATAAGTGCCATGGACCACTAGCTTGCTACGTGACTCGAGTAACCATACCAGTACACCCATGACAACTTTACCATGGATAATTTGCATTCTGCTAATTTTGGCATTGATAGCGTTACACTTTTTGCATCAAAGGCGATTCCACAAAACCACCGAGGGTCTTAAAAAAACCTTTCAGGAACAACTTTCCGCCTCTGAGGCTGCTATTGGTAGGATTAACCGCGAGCTCACCACCCAATTCCAAAATTTATTGGAAGGTATACCCGATGGTTTATTGGTTTTAGACAAAGACCAACGGCTCGAATTTGTCAACACACCCGCTATTAATCTTCTTCGATTACCTTCCAATCCAATAGGCCTAAGGTTATTGGAAGCAGTTCGTTGGTCGGAATTGATGACACTGATCGAAAACCTTACCCCCGATCAACCTGCAAACACAATGGAATTACCGTCCCCCTCTAGCTCTCAAGGCTGGTTCAAGGTATTTGCCGCTTTAATCAACCCCGAAGGACCCTTCCCAAAAAAGTATATCGTGACGATTCGGGATATCACAGAGACACGCCTCACCGAACAACACCAACGGGAATTTGTAGCGAACATAAGCCATGAACTTCGCACCCCTGTTTCACACATAAAAGGCTGGGCAGAAACCTTACTAGCGAATTTGGGAAACATCTCCCGGGAAACAGAACAGCGTTTCTTAGAGTCAATTTTACGAAATGCAATTCGGTTGGAGCTGATTATAAATGATCTGCTTGTACTCTCAGCCCTCGAATCTGGCACCATTCCAATAAAGCGGGAATGCGTAGATCTACAGGCGCTCTTACACCAAGTAACAGATGAATTCCAAAAACGCGCCACAGAAAAAGGGATCACTATCACATGTTCGCTGCCACGCGTGTGTATTTGGGGCGATCCATTAAGAATCGAACAAGTGCTATCCAACTTAATTGACAATGCAATTAAATACGGCCGACCTAACGGCCATATTCAAATTGGAGCATCCATAAAGGGCACCATAGCTGAAGTTTTTGTAGCTGATGACGGTCCAGGGATTCCACCAGAAGCGTTAGAGCGAATCTTCGAAAAGTTTTACCGAGTCGATGCTTCGCGATCCCGGGCCACAGGCGGTACCGGCTTAGGATTGGCCATCGTCAAACAAATCATACAAGCACATGGGGGTAAGGTTTGGGCAGAAAGCATTCTAGGGAAAGGCACCACCTTTCGATTTACTTTACCTGCTGTTTCTAACCCAAGGTAACGAACTCCTATCCGAACAAGGCACTTGTAGTAACACCCTAAAAGCGTATTTTGTTAGTATGGCCCCAAAAGGTCCATCAATCAAAGAACTCTCGGAACTACCAATAATCATCGTGGATAACCAGGAAGCACTCGATAAGCTAACTTCATTGATCCAGAGGATACCTTCAATTCCGATAGACACTGAAGCTAATGTCTTGGATTCGTATCCGCCGCAATTGTGCCTACTCCAATTAGCCACCTCAAACGCGATTTATATCATTGATCCCTTAACCAATATTCGGCTTGAAGCGTTCATCACTGAACTAGTTCGACATGAGTTGATCATACATTGCGCAGAATTAGACCTGGAACTTTTGCACCAGACTTTTCGTGCTTTACCAGAAAAAATATTCGACACATACCTTGCAGCACGTTTACTGGGCCATGCTGAGCTTAGTTTGGCTGCGCTATTGGAAAAATATTTCAATGTCCAGCTAAAGAAAAAGTTTCAAAAAGCTGACTGGCGGATCCGCCCACTTTCCAGGGGAATGATCCAATACGCTGCAAACGATGTCCGATACCTAGGCCTTCTTGCTGAAGAATTCCGCTCTAAGTTGCAAGAGTTAAAACGGATCGAATGGCTAAATGAGTGGTGCGAAGTCACAAAGCGAAATGTAATTAACGGCTTTAACTCCACTGAAGACGCCTGGAGAATAAAAGGCAGTAGCGGACTAGCTCCACTTTCGCTCGCAATCCTCCGCGATCTATGGCATTGGCGGGAACGAACTGCCCGCAAACTAAATACGCCCCCTTTCCAAATTTTAAGAAATAAGCAGCTAATACAGCTTGCAATCGAAGCAACTAACGCTACTGCATATGACCGATTCATTCCCCCTCATCTCCCCCAAACATTAGCAGACGAACTTAAGAATGTCGTCGCTTACACTAAAGGCAGTGATCCGGCCACTTGGCCTTATCCACCTGAAAGAGGGCGATTGACACCTGAACAGCGCGCCGCCCTGGAACGATTAATAAACCGCCGGAATCAACGTGCTAAATTACTGGGCATCGACCCCACCATAATCGCAAGCAAAAACACTCTAATTAAATTGGTGGTAAATTGGGAAAAATACGCGCCAACCCTTATGAGTTGGCAGCGCGCTCTTTTGCAATAAAGCGCCCCATTAAACTACGTCGCACATCCCCGAGGCTAATATCTCTATCCCACGCAATGGTTTTTAAGCACCAAATTTGTCTAGCATGCGTGCGTTGGCTTGCATCAACCGAATTAAGTACTTGGCTTCAAAAGTACCCAGGGACCCCAATCGCGCATTTGCCTCGGTAAACCTCGGGAGGTTGTCTGACCCACTGAAACGAGACTGTAACAATACCGGGACCGGATGCCACGAATGACCCTTCACAGCACATGGGGTAGCATGGTCGCCAGTAATAACCAAAACGTCAGGCCGCCGTTTAAGCAAGATAGGCAACGCGGCATCAAATTCCTCAATCGCGCGAACCTTAGCCTCAAAATTCCCGTCCTCACCATACTTGTCCGTATATTTAAAGTGGATGAAAAAGAACTGATAGTTGTCGTATTCTTGGATGTAGCGTTCAAACTGTTCGCTGATGGTTTGAGGCCCTTCAATCTTCCGCATACCTACCAGTTGAGCGAGCCCTTTGTACATCGGATACACTGCCAAAGCAGCCGCTTTTATCCCGTACCTCTCTTCGAACTGCGGGATAGCCGGTTGATGCGCAATGCCCCGCATTAAGAACCCATTTGCCCGTGGATGATTCTTAATAACTGGCAAGGCAAACTTATAAAACTCATTCACAATGCGCGCCGTCTTTTGTTGCCCAGGCGACTTCGGATCAACTGGCTGAGCTTTTGCTATAGGAAGTCCCTCTCGATTCGGATCAGTAGAACTTACCGGTCCCTCCAATCCCGGACCACGGAAAACCACTACAAACCTGTGTTCCTTTCCGGCCTTGATTATGACTTCGACGTCTTCAATCTGCTTTACAGCTGCCGACAATTTCGCGCAAAGCTCCTCGCAAATCTCAGTAGGGATACGCCCCGCGCGACGATCGGTTATTATGCCGTTTGAATCTAAAGTGCAAAAGTTTGCCCGTGCTGCTACGTCCCCAGCCTTAAGTTCAACACCTAACCCAAGCGCTTCAATAACACCTCGACCAACCTCATACTTAAGAGGATCATACCCGAATAATCCTAAATGACCTGGCCCACTGCCCGGTGTAATTCCCAGGGCTACTGGGATGTGCTGACCCATCACACAGCCTTCCTTTACAAGAGCGTCTAAGTTTGGAGTTCTAGCGGCCTCCAAAGGCGTTTTAAATCCCGTTTGGGCGGTGGCTATATCTCCCACTCCATCCAAAACAACTAACACCAACCGGGCTTCTGTCTTCACCACCAAATCCTTGTAAAGTTTGTCAAGGTCCATGCGCATATGCGTAAATCAATGTTTGGCCTTAGTCAATTTTTTTGTCCACCGAAGTCAAACACAGCGCAACTTAATCACCTTTTCCTGCATATTCCAATAAATGCGATTGCAGGAAAAAACCCAGAACTCAGGTTTTGGTATCTTAGCCCCTTACACTGAAAAGGGCGCGCATCACACATGCCGCTTACCAATGGCAACCCAAGCTAAGGCGTACCTACAAAGCGGAATCTAGCCGCCGGGCCTATAACACCCCAAGCCTATCCCACTCATTTTTTAGACAAAAACCAGAAAACCAGAGTCAAGATAGCACTGAGAAGTAAACAGGTTGCCAACGGGAAATAAAACGTGAAGTTCCCTTTGGAATACGAAATGTCCCCGGGTAATCGGCCAAACCAAGAGAGCCGGCTACCACCAATCCAAAATACCAAACCCATGAGAGTTATTATCAACCCTAGCACGAAAATCCACCGACCAAATTCGTGCATACCAGTACTTAATTTTAACGAGGAAAACCTGCACATGCAAACTCACTACAGTTCAATTTTTGCTCGTCCCAAGTAACTCCTAAGTAAAACCATTCTAATTCACTTCCAACGTCATCAGTCGCCCAAATCTACCTGACCCCTTCGAATGGCAAAACCCACAAAACCGTTCCAAAACTAAACCACCCGCCCACCTTGGTCCCCTTCTTAGAATGCATTTGGATCCTTTATGTATCCTTTATGTACTCGTTTTGTCACTCTGAATGGACCTAGTGGCTTTCCACCCCTTCCCTTCTGCACAAATTCACCCCAGCCCCTTAATAGAATTTGCTTTCCCCTGTAACGGGGGCAGTCCCTGCGTTTACATATACTCTCAAACTTTTAATCCCCGTGTGAGCACTTGCATCACAACTAAGCCCCAGCAACAACCCATTAGTGAACAATAAGCTAAATTCCATAGGCTTAGCCACATACTGCCACGCCACACCTTCATCCGCACGGTTACCTTATCGGAGCCCTATCCTCCCCACATATGCGGGCTTCAATTACGCTGATGTCTGAGTTTCTACTTCTGACGTTAGCTGGGATGCACCGCCACCTGGGATTTCCAACACTTTAGTGGCTTTAAGGGTCTGCTCGATAAGTTGCTCGTAATCAGGGAACTGTTCTACTTCCAGCTTGCTAATCTTTCCGTGATCAGACCTCGTTTTTGGATGCCGGTCTACCAAGGCACAACAGTCTTTGTAGGGCTGAATTGATATTCCGTAAGTGCCAATTTTCTGAGCAAGAGCTATAATTTCTGATTTGTCGAACCCAAGCAACGGCCTAAATACGGGAATTTGCACAGCTAAAGTAGTGGTGACCAGATTGGGCAACGTTTGAGAAGCAACTTGCGCTAGGCTATCGCCTGTGACAATTGCCTGTGCTGCTGTTTGAGCAGCGATTCGCTCCGCTACACGCAGCATAAACCGCCTAAATAGCACCAATCCGTATGGTGTAGTACTCCTCAAAAGCGCCAAGTCAAAATACGTATAAGGAGCTACGTACAACTTTACGTGGCCCAACCACTCCGCCAACTTACAGGCGAGAGTGTAAATCTTTGAGGCGCGAATGGACTCCGGAGTTTCTTCCTCAATAGCAAAGTGGACCAAATCTACTGTACATCCGCGTTTCCCCATTAACCAAATCGCAACGGGAGAATCAATCCCCCCCGAAAGTAAACCTATTACATGGCCAGTAATGCCAACAGGTAACCCTCCTGGCCCCTCAATCCGCTCTGTGTATATGAAAACCTCCCGTTCACGAAAATCCACCTCTAGTGTGACCTGCGGATTGGTTAGGTTGACACGCTTCCATTGGGTATTCCTGAGGATTACGGCTCCAAGTTCTCGTTCCATTTCACTGGACTGAAACGGCAGGCGTTTGTCACCACGCCGAACCCTAACTGCAAATCCCCCTTCAGGTATTGGCAGTGGTAATATCACTGACACCAACGCAGTGTGCAGGCTTTCAAACTCAGAAGCGTCAACGAACCCCGAATGTTTTAACTCAAAAGCAGGTGCGAACCACACTATCCCAAAAATTTTCTTCAAAACCTCAACATACGAGGTGAGGTTAGTGTCTTGCTGATCCTCCCTCTCAGGCAATAGAATTTTTAGCAACCCAGGTAAACTCTTGACCGTGCCCGTGAGTCCCCTTTGCGCAAATGCCTTCCGAATATTATCACGAAGCTGATTTATAAACTCAGCCCGGTTTTGACCCTTTAAACCGATCTCACCGTAATGAACAACTATGACGCGTTTAAGTTCCATACAAAACGGCTTAAGCTCCGATTCTACGGACATTCGCCTGGTTTTCCCTTATCCCATCCAACACAAACCTCTTTTTACCTACTCCGAGTCCAAGAAAAAAATACCCAGAATAACCAACCTTTGCTTTCCAAGAATTGCCCCGAATTTAACTACTTCTAATTCCCCTGCAACGCTTGAATTCTCCCTTACCCATATTCTGGGAGACGTAGAAGCAACTAGTATGCTTACTGTTGGAAAACCACCCGATAAAAAGCGCCAAGGGAGGGTGGGTTTGTATCGATAAAACTGGTGGTATATCCTTCAGATACGATGTCATTGCCTATTGTCACCCACTCCGGATTCACCAGGGACGAGGTTCTTTGAACAGCAAATCTTTGTGTGACAAGTGAACTCCGATGCGGTGGAGTTGAGTTCCAAGTAATTTTCAATTGACCTGGGGTGCCTGGAACTAGCTCGGCTTTCACAATTCGAAGTGAATCCACCAGAGCATAGCTAATTCCATCGTACCAGGTTCTAGCCGATCCACCCACTAGCGTGCTAGCAGTGCCGGTTTGGACGGGATAGTCATCGATAAACACTTCTACAGGACCAGGTTCACTGAGGGTCACCCGCCCAACATACGCTAGATACAGGAAATTAGTGAGGTTATTAGTAAAAACCAAAGGCGCCGTGTAATCTTCAGGTCTAGCAATTTGGCAGGAACCTTGTCTGTAAATCTGCATTTGATTGGTAGAAAAACCGGCCTTTATCCTCCAATCTGCACTACTTCCAAATGTCCCCCAGAAATTCACCCAAATATCATAAATACCAGCACTGGGTAAAAAAACCAATGTCTTGATAAGCGGAGCGTCTTCAGCAACAAAATCCGCGGAGGCTAGGATTGTGTTGCCATTGCCGCCTGTTCGCAAATGCCACTGTGAAGGTTGATCACTAAGCCATAATTGTTCGCCAGTAGCAGCAAGGAATGTATTGTTGGTAGAAGCGTCGACATAGATCAAAGGCGTCATTATCTCGGTAACGTTTTCAATCAAACCTACAATCGCGGTATCGTAGCTATGCGCGGAGAAATACTTGCCACGCCACCACAAAAGTGCTCGGTGGAAAGGATCCCACGCTGGCATGATTGGCCGCGCATTATCACACATCGAATTATAAGTTATAGCCGTCCACGTAAAGGTTAGCCCACCATTGGTTGTGACTCCTTTCCAAATCTCCCGGAACTGAAATGCTGGGGGATTTGTATCTGTTTGATCTGGTTTGACCTCTCGCGGGTCGTACCTTGTGGAAATATAGATCACATTTGGGTCGTGGGGGTCAACACACCCCAAACCCACGTAATCAGCCTCGTCACTATAAAGTTTGTGTCCCGCCTGACACAGGTAAGTAGCACGCCAATTTGTACCATCGTACCGGCAATAAAAGAAGGAGTGATTAGGATCGACAGTGTCTGGATATCCTCCAGAGGCAAACTGATTTATACGGGCATGAATGATGCAAACTATGGTTCCATCTGGATACCGTCGAACGTCCGAGTTCCAGCAGCGGTAGTTTGTCATCCCAGGTGGCATCACGGTAGCATTGGAAAAAACCAGTTGAAAGTCCGAGGCTATTGGGCAGATCTGATCGAATATATTGGTATCTACCACGGTGCCATCCGTTCGAAAACTCATCCCGTTGCTTATGTACCCATGATAGATACTTGTTTGAACATCTCGCGGATGGGCTTCAGTGCAAATGAAATCGATGCGGTCAATTCCATTACAAGAGTACTTGAAATAACCGCTGTTATAACCTACCCCTGCGGTCCCAGTTACTATTTGACCGCCAAATGCCCAAGTATCACCAAAATTGGTCGAAATCATGAAATGTGGGCTACGGTAATCGTCGCATCGCGCAAAGTTATACAGTCGATTCTCGGCAGCTAAGAAGTATGGATTTGAGTAAGTAACCGTATTCACACAACCACCTGGTATGTTCGCATTCCAGTCAAAACCTTGCTCAGGCAGCCAACTAAACCCATCATAAATACGGTAATAACTGAACATGTCGTTGTTATGCCCCGCGTAAATAGCTATGTATTTGCCGTCTGGGCGGACAAAAAATGCCGGTGCATTATGATCGTCGCAGCCAAATCGGGTACTTAGCACACTTCGGTTGCAAACCCGTGTGTGCAGGTCGCAAATCACTGCCTCAATGGCACCATTGCGCGGAGACCCACCCGTACCGGCACCACTGCCAACAGACCCAGTTACCAGTTTATTACCGCCGACATCAATCACAGCACGCTCATCTTGGTACCAGCACCAACCTCCATTGTCATTAAATAGGATTAAATTCCCTGTTACGTAATTGCCTGGTTTGGGTTCGGGAGGAGGCACCGGCGGTGTCCCATCACGTCCAGCCTCCAAATCCGCCACGGTAAAAATATATCCAGCAGTGCCAAAGGCCAAAGCGTCAATATTAAAACCGTCTTCACGCGTGCCCATTTGGAATATTTGGATAAGCTGGGTAGCTGGGACTTCGAAAAGGATAGGCAGTGACCGACCATGACCAGCGTTTGTAAACCGCGATAAATTTACCCATTTCCACACTCCCCACCCGGCAGCTCCGTTTCCATCCACAACATCTGCACTGTTTGTGTACCCGGCAATGGCCAAGTTGTTCATCAAAATCCAATCCGCAGTATTAGTCGGTGACTTGGCCCCAAATCCATTCGCCACCAAAAAACTATCGTCGTTCCATGAATTAGACCCCACATACACTCGCGCATAAAGTTCGTACACCCCAGGTTCGGGAAATTGGATTTGGTACGTGACCACCCGGTTCGATGTTCCCGGCACATAGGAAGTATTGTTATCAAGAGGGTAAATATAAGTAATCCCCCCAGCCATTCCGACAGCAACCCTGCTCCCTAACGTCCCTGACTCAGCCTCAATCTTAACTGATGCCCCAGCTGCTTTAATTACCAAGCACAAAGTACACGCAAGTATCAACGTTGGCTTCATAACATAACTAATTAGCACGTTTCACCTACACATTTTTTCAGAGAATCACCAGTCATCAGTACGGAAAGGCACAGCCGGTAATCCGGCTTTGTTGTATAAATTGGCCTCCGGATTGGCCTGCCATGCATACCTAACTGCAACGGGTTCAGGCACCGCAGAAGACCAGACCAACACAGTTTCACCCTCGACTTTTGCCTCAGCGCGATGCCATTTTTTGTCAGCCCCCGCAATCCAGAATTCAGCTGGTTTATCACTCCCACGCACTATCAATCCACCGGCGGTGTTGTGAAACCGAATCCGGATAGCACCATTAGTACGCTCACTAGATGCGTAGAGTGGCCCCGAGGCTACAACCGGTAATTTGTAATACCCGGCAAGTGCCCATAAAGCCAATCGTTCACCTACCTCTTTTTTGTCACGGGGATGGATATCGTTGGCATCGCCAACATCAATCGCGACTGCGAGGCCACAATTTGTAACTGAGTACGCAACCTGAGCCTGGGCCTCCCTTAACTCCGCCCATGCATCATCGCCTGGGTTGTCCCGACGAGGTAAGAACGCAGCCAAGCTCACCATGTAGAATGGCAACTGGTCACCATTGAATGTCCTCCGCCAATCGTAAATTAGGGTCTCCATTAATTTACGGTACTGCTTTGCCCGTCCCACATTAGCTTCCCCTTGATACCAAATAAAGCCTGCCACACTCAATCCTCTCAAAGGCGCAATCATTCCATTATACAGGACCGTAGGTATGACGGGCCAATTCTCGTATGAGTATGGCAACGGGTGTGGCGGCCGCGCATCAACTGCCACTTTAGCCTTCCATTCCCCAGCAAGGGAAATCTCTGTACCATCCCCCAAGACAAGTTTCAAACTGCTCGAATCGGACTTAAACCCGCCATCGGGGCGGGTTTTCAGCACACGAACGACTATGAGATTAGTCCCGGGTTTCAAGATTGAAGGCCTTATCATATATCGGCGAGGATTCTCTACCCAAGCGCTAGCGCCAACCCATTCACCATTTACCCATGTGGTATCCATCCGTTCAATGACGCCTAACATGATCACCGCTGGCTTGCCAGGCAACGGCTCAGGTAATACTACTTTCTTCCGGAAGTAACACAACGCAGGTGTATCAGAAACACCCAGCACAGAAAACGCGTTTGTTATATTCACACTCTTCCAATCACTGTCGTCGAAGTCTAAAAGGTGCCACGCTGGATGGCGTTGGCCAATGTCGTACTCGTCATACCAATGCATAACATAATTTCCATACTCCGGCACCTGCTTGGATCGAAGCCGCACTAGTTCTTGCAGTGCAATCTCAAACTCCTTAGTTTCCCGGACAGCCTCCTCACTCATCCATGTCTCAACCGGCGTCCCACCTACAGCCACTTGAATAAGCCCTATCGGCACATTAGTCGCAGTAAGAATCTTCCGTGCAAAAAAGTATGCAACTGCAGATAATCCTCCATCCTCAACTACCGAGGCCGGACTGCATACCCGCCAACTCCCTTGCACAATCGATCTTGGTTCATATGCCGGCTGATTACGAACCTTGAAAAAACGAATCTCCGGATAGTTAGCATTCTTGACCTCTTCCTCCCCATTTCTAGCTAGCCGCAGCGGAAATTCCATATTTGATTGCCCTCCACATACCCATACGTCCCCAACAACCACATTTGTGAACATGAACGCGTTCGTCCCCCCTATAATGACCTTCACATTAAAAGGCTCTGCTACATCGGGCGGTCGAAACCTCACCTTCCATAGCCCATTTGTGTCAGCAACACTGCCATAAGCATGCCCGAGTAAAACAACCTCCACCGTGGTGCCCGGGGTTACCCACCCCCAAATGGTGTTTGTAATACCCCTTTGAATGACCATGTTATTCCCAAAGATCGGAGCAATTAAAGGCAATTGTTCGGAAGCCGAACTGTTTAAGACAAAAGCTAGCAAAACCGCCGTCCACCACAACATTCTGCGCATGGTCCCATTATGCACGTGGAGAGCTCTTTTCGTAAAGTGCTTTTTAGCAAGCTGATCGATCATCTGCTTCTCAAGGCTACCCAATACTAATCATAGTACCTCTTACCGGAACAAGATTTCTTCTTTCCGACGCGAAAATTAATTGGCAGCACTCCGGGGCATCCCCCACAAATCCGAAGGTACATGCGAGTCTACGGTTAATACCATTCAACCGATCGCATTTGAAGTCTCAAAAGCAGTGCAAAATTCCTGCGATTTGTCTCCGAATCAAGTCTCACAATGACACCGAATAGCATCCCACTTCATATGTTTTTCGTGCATCAATCGTACTGGTTCGAGAAAATTAGTTTGAATCCAAAGAATCCCTCAAAATTCTCACGGAGATCAGAATAGTTGTGGAGCGCCAAAGTGCTTTGCCAGTACCATTGCCACCGTTCCTACCAACCGCGGTTGGGTATTTGGATCCGTGGGTATAATTTTTGGTTTGGCTCCTGTACGAACGCGAGTTTCAATGGTCTTGGTAACTATCGGATCCACAAGAGACCAGACCCTTGTAATAGGGCCTACAATAAGGATTACCTCGGGATCAAAACCCACAACCAACATGGAAAGACCTAACCCCAAATAGTATGCCTGTTTCTGGACTGCTTCGACAGCCCGCGCATCGTTCTGGAGCGCCAATTTGATTATGTCATCGTACGTGATCGTAGACAGTGGTTTACTGGGTAGGTGTTGGGCTTTTGACTGGGCATAAAAACGCAAACAAGCCGTGTTAGAAGCCAGCGTCTCCCAACAACCATTATTTCCACAATTACATGGAGGCCCATTCGGATCCATCGTAAAATGGCCAAATTCACCGGCTAATCCACGCGCGCCTTTCACAAGCTGCGCATTCAATACCATGCCAACGCCTATCCCTTCAGAAACCGTTACTGCAAGAATGTTTTTTACCTGCTCTTTACGCTCGTTCGACCATAATTCCGCAAGTGCGCAAGCATTGGCAGCGTTGTCTATTTCCACAGGCAAACCAGTTGTCTTCTCTAAAGGCGTACGGATGTCCACTCCCATCCAGCCAAGATTAGGAGCAAACACCAGCTCTTTAGTGTTCAAATCGACCCGGCCAGGCACTGAAACTCCAATACCTTCGTAAGTAATCTCAGAATGCGCCCGCACTATTTCAACCACCCTATTCGCCAAAAAATCCAAAAATTGCTGCGGTTCTTTACCAGTGGGAATCGATTCCGCCAAAATAAAATGCAGGTCCAATGTCGATACCACAATGTTTGTGCGTGTAGGTTGGATGTTAATGCCTATCACACCTGCGCGTTCACCATTGAGATACAGCATGGTTGGTTTTCTACCACGGGGCACATCACCCAGCGCACCCTCAATCACCCACTTCTCTTGGATTAATTCGTCCACAATAGAGGACACTGTGCTCCGCTGCAAACCAGACCGGCGAGCCAATTCCGCCCTGGAGATTGGTTGGTAAGTCCGAATCAGATTCAAAATAATCCGACGGTTAATCTCGCGGGCAGTCCCACTGTCCGCCACCTTAAACGATGAGAGATCTATCTTTTTCACGGCCGAGAAGTTTAATGCGAGCTACACGTTCTCACTGCATTCAGATCCACCTTTTTCCTCATACCAAAACCACGGGTAAAAACAAGCGCTTTATTACTAAGCGCAGATAAGACGAACAATTCGTCCAAACCTTAGCTTCACAATCCAGTACCTCCCCCATCCTGCGCAGAAATATATAGTTCCCTAGAGACCCACAGTATTGCCCCGTGGACCCCATACAATATAAAAGACACCCACACCCACCTATTTTAAAGCTATTCAATTAGAGATATCGTTCACAATCTAAACCAATTCTCCCATTGGAACCTAAAAAACCCACATCGCCTTATAGAGAAAAACCAACTTCGACATCCATAGCACATTCCATACCACTGGTTTATTTTGGGTCTAATGTCTAGTAAGAAAGTGCTTACAGTAGCCCATTTCCTGTTGGTACATCTAATTTACGCCCTCTTCATACCACCCCTTGCATTTCTAATTCGGGCACGGGGTGAACTAAAAAATTGTCGGGCAAACTAATCTTGGTGCACGCATACAACGTCATCTTAACAACTATGGTTAGCAATCTGTTATGCGCGTTCTTAACTGGGAACGTACCCCTCTTGCTTTTCCTAAAATTGAACCTAATAAAAAATTCTTTACACCTCCAAATCATGTTTAAAAAGGTTAATTGCAAAGGCCGACTGCAACACTCTAGGTCCCATATCTCCAAGAAAAAGCAGTAAACTGATGTAAAATAGGTATTGACAAAATACTAATTTGTTGCCACTATAAACATGTGTTTAAGAGGGTCGTTTTGAGGTGTGCCTAAAAGATGAAAGAAAGGAGGAAACGTATGAAAAAATTACTAACAACAGCTGCAGTAGCTGCCAGCCTGACGGGGGTGATTTTAGCCCAAACTCCACCATATATTTGGTATGTGGAGGTGTCACCCGAAACCGCGCAATTATATGACGGCAATCCTCTGGTTGAGAACACACACTACTATAATGGCCAAACTTGGGTCCCAAATGATGGAGTGTGGGATGTCCGGTCATTGTTTGGGAATGGTGGTACGATTTGGCAAAATGCTGCTTCTGGGCAGATCGATACCAACGCGCCTATTTTGCGAGTGCCGTTATCATTACAGGCTCCCGGGGAGTACACAATTTACGCGTATTTTTGGTCTGACTCAAGCGGATGGCGAGCACAAGCGGGGCTGAGTTTGGACACGCTGACGCTTTATATTCATCAGGCTGGCTTGCAGGAGGGCTTAATTCAATTGGGTTCAAATGGCCCAGAGGGGGAGCATGACCATCCTGAGTTGAGCTCCCCTGAATACCTGACCGAAATAAACGGGGTTCCGATTTACAATACTCCCTCAGACCAGGGTCTCATGGTTGGAGAAGGTAACAGACGATTGCTCCAAGCCACCCTTGGAACCCTAAATATAACAGAACCTACTACTGTATATGTGTACCTAGGTCCTGATCCCAACCAACAGGATTCAAACGAGCGGACATGGCTCGATGGCGTAGGATATATGTACGTGCCTGAACCTTCTACATGGGCGATTTTGATTCTTGCAGGGTTGACAGGTATTGGGTTGCTGCGGCGGAATCGGCGGTAGGGCGAGTCCAACTACCTCCCGTGTAAATCGGTAGGTGGCGTTCCCCCTCTCGCTCCCTCCAAAACGGTGAGAGGGGGAATTTTTTGGATTGTTTGTACGCCCCTCGAAAACCTTAACTTCTTAACAGGACGATGATTTCAACAACTTCGTACTCTGAGCCTAAAGTTTGAATCCGGCTGTCCTCCCCAAAAATGTCACATTCAATCCCGTACAATTTCCCGGACTTACTTCCTTTTTTCCAAATGCATATCAAGACAGGGGAAGTTGCAAAGCTAACTAGATGGACATTAACTGGCCTTCTTTATTTCCAGGGACGAAATGTAAATCAAATGCCACTTTCTAAGCCCCTTAAGTAAAAAAAGCCGAACACGCCTTACAATTTCGCTTTAAACTCTATTCTTTATTCTGGATTTGTTTCAACATGTGGGTGAGTTGTTCGATCTCCCGGACGTCACGATTTCGTTGGATTTGGGCAATTTCCAGCAACTCCGCTACCTCCTCCATTTCCTCCAATACCTGTTTCAAATTGCCAATAATAGCTTGCACCTCCGCAAGCGCTTCCCGGATAGCAGGCCTTTCTTGCATTGTGACCTCTGACTCGGTCGAGGCATTTACAGGGGCGTTTTCTGGCACTACCTCAGGGTTTAATTGAGGATGGACATTAGGACGCTCCTCTGCCGCAATTTGTGACGCTCCTCTTTCGCGCGAACGACGTCCCCGGGTTCGTCGGTACGACCCTTTACGTGGCTGTTTTCGGTGCTTTCGTGAAACCATCCGCAATTGTCAAATACCTAATCCCATGCAAAAAAACAAATCTATTCGGCCACATTTTTCTTCTGAAGTTCCCTTCTTATTGCTTGGCAAGGCAATACACCGTCGCTTTGCGTTGAGTAGAGAAGCGACTCCAAAAAGCGTTTTCATCGAGTCCAAAGCATTCCCCCCACAGCCAGCCCTCTATAACCATGCCGTGCTCATTACCTGTCATCGAGTTAAAAATCTTCCCGCACTCCCAAACCGGATCTACTTAGTAAGCGACTATGCTCTAGATCGATTAAGACAATACCCGGGTATCAAATTGTTAGAACAACTGCGCCATTTCTAAACCCTGCATTTCTCCTCTACACCGGAACCCTGTGATTGGCTTCTACACATGTAGGAACAATGAAAAGGAGAATGTAGAGAGATAAAAGACGTGCATTTTATCCCCATCCTCAATCGTAAACGTGCCGTTCCCAAGCAGCTTTTATAAATTGCAACATACTCTCAACCTCCAGATTACGTTCAGGATACGTCTTTCCAAGAAACGACCGGGCAAATCAACGCATCCACATGCTACAGCCGAAAAACCAACCGGAAAAACACGCACTTATTGGTAGATGGTGGGAAAAACGAAAACTCATTTGTCACTGTACTTTCAGGAATATCGATCCAATTTGTACTGAGCCCTGACTCAAGCGGACACACCTGCATCTGAAGAAGCCAGCCCATATTCTGTCTCGGCCACCGGAGCCGTAATCTATTGTCAATCAAATCGACCTCTAAGTTCGGCAAGGAGTGGGGGTTAGCAAGCACAACCCGGATTCTACCATTTGAATACAAAGCGTTTGTATCCCATGTATAATTGAGGGGCAACTGAGGCAAATCCACTCTCTCAAATGTCCCAATGATCGTCGGCGCCTTGAACAGGGTAAACTCCAACCCGGGCTCGAATGATCCTCTGAAGCTATTAACAACAAGCCGCCCACCCACAAGCATTACACTTTCACACTCAATCACGTCATTTGTTCTGCCTACGGGATCAATTTCCAACTCTACTATCCCTTCTAATTGAACGCGCTCCTTTACTTTTAAAATTCCGATTCCTGGGCCTGGGGAAATTGTCCCGCTTGGTCCTACCTTGACAAGTCCAGCGATGACTCCCGAGCCACCAAAGGTACCCCCTAGGATTTCCACTTGATTAGTACTATCGATTTGACCTATTAGGGTTAAGGTGCCGGCATTGACCTTAGTGGGACCGTTGTATGAATGTCGGCCAATCAACCAAAGCCGTCCAGGTCCATCTTTCACCAAACCTATTATGGCTGAATTAGTCGGTTCCCTTATGGGCCCTGTGATAACGAAATCTCCAGCCCCTGAGAAAAGGAAATTGCGGGAGGCCATTGAAGTGCCAACATATCGGATACCACCTGCCAACTCAAGCTGACCACCGTCAGACTGGAAGACTGTCCACTGTCCACCAACCTCGATTTTTATCTCGCCATTAACCGTATTTGTTCCCGATAAATTTTGTAACGCAGGGGCCATGTGGTTTCGACAACTAACGACTAACTCACAAGGGATTACAATCCTGCCGGCGCTCCCGTCCAACTGCAATACCGATCTTCCCGAATTGTTATTTCTCAACCAGACAGATAGTGTTTTCCCACTCAGCGCGCAGGGATGTGCCAAACAAACTACGCCGTCGTCAGCTACGGCTGAACCAGAATCAAGATACACAAAAGCTTCGACCCAATTGCTGGCACAAAACCTGAGGGTTCCCGGCCCCACCTTTTTAAATCCTATTGGGGCTACGAGAGGCACGGTCAAATCTGCCTCATTTGTCACCGAAATTATCGGGGGAACACCACGCGCCGGATCCAAAACCATTGCTGCCTCTTTTACGTTTCCACAGAGAACCCAGCGTTGGGCGCCTATCCGGTCTGCAAACCGGATCTCACCAATTACAATCTGGTTAGTCACCTCGACGGTTCTATCGTCTGTAATGTCAATAGCCGAAAAATCAGCTAAGTAGCCCGCTCCTTTCGCAACGGTATTTGATAGCCAATTAACTGGATCGGACCAAAATCCATCTCCGTCAACCTTCCACACACCGTTTGCATCACCAGAAGTGGTCCCGTAAAACTCAATTTCAGCCACATTGCAATACCCATTAGTAGGTCCTAAATACCTCACATAGCGTACAGGCAAATCCACATTCACCTCCACAGAATTGAACCTCTGTTCGAAAGGCGCCTCTGTAATCACATATAAATCCAAGGCGTCGGTAAAGTCCGGTTGATTTGCACCCTGGAACCTCCCACCAACCATTCTGTTCGCGTAATCTACTCGAGGAGCGAACAAAATTCGTTTGATTACCTTTGGTGACCCTAAGTCGAGACCAACCCATCCACCTGAAGCAACTGGTGCATCAAAAAACGTGCGCAGATTTCCATCAAACACTTTTTCCTTGGTACTGCCAGACCCTCCATAGGCTCCAGGCGTACCAATTATACTCCCTGCTAAGTTTACAGCCGAATGCCAGATATCAATCCGATCAATAGCAATTGCAAATCCACTACTGGCACTGTTCTTGGTTCCCGTTGGACGAACTCGCACCTTATGAATTCCTGCCCGTAAACCTGAACTACTCCACACAAGAGCCATGTCACGCCTAGAACTCGCATAATAGTCTACGAGGACCTCTGGACCGTGATCGACCGAGATGGCTGCTACTCCGTGATTAGTGGAAAGTGCACCATAAAGGTCCAATCTAGTTCCCACAAACGTTACTTCTAAATACGCGTTTGTATCACTACTCCAATGGTTATCTCCGAAGAAAGCGCCATTCTGCTTGGCGTAACCCCACCGACCCTCATACCTTAACACTGGAAACGTGCAATTGGTGTCGTTGTCGTTCAGAACAACCGCAGGTGGTTTAAACCTGCGAAACCAATCAACATAAAAATAGTTTGGGAGAGGTGTAGAGCTATCGGCGTCCCAGCGCATCCCACTATTCAGAATCACGTACATAGGCACTGAGGGCACTACGTTAGTGAACACGGTCTTTTTTATTACACCATCCTTTCGCCAAATAAGGTAACCAGGACCCCATTCAAGCCCCCACGTATGCCAGCTGTCCACGCCCTCCCCATAAAAGTTCGAACTGTCCCAAATCGGGTTCGACGCCGTGCCAACACACAATCCCATGTGCATGCGATCTTGCGAACCAAAGTATTCTGCAATGTCAATCTCCGGAGGCCATCCTTGTGGCAGCATCCAAAATGCAGGCCAAACCCCCTTGCCGCGTGGATACCTGGCCCTTATCTCGACGTATCCATAGGTAAAATTTAACTTGCCATTACTGTGCACAAATCCCTCACTGTATGGGTATCCCCCAAACTCATTCCCAGCTGCCTTCCGGCATCGTAAAACCAGCATCTCATTTGTAACATAGGAATCTTCAGGCATTATATAACTCGCATATTCATCCTTGTGATATCTGCCACCCCAAGGCAAACTTCCATAACTCCATTTTGATGTATCTATCTTTGCGCCGTCAAACTCATCCACCCAAGAAGCCTCCCATGCAGCCGAAGGTGGGGTTGCAAAACACCTACCAATTAACACCCACCAAACAGCAAATACTAAAAACACTTTGAGGGCGACTCTCATTACAACTCACGCAATTTCGTTTTTAAACACCCTACATGTCATCCGAGGACATACCTTTTCACTCAAGTAAGCATTACCAGGTTGCGGTAGCTGGAATTCACTAACAGGGCTACCCGTCGAAATCCAATATGCTTCTACCATTGACTCACCAAACCATCAATCAACCAAACGGTTGAACCCATAACACATCGCATATCCATCCCTACGTACATCACCTGCAATCAAGAACGGTTTGTAATAGGTCACGGATGACGACATATTCACCTGTGTGCAATCCCTTTACTAATTGTCGCCAATTCTTAGCTACATTCTCCTTCCCATTGCCCCTTCTGCCCAATATCTAAGACAACTCCAGAGACATACCCACCACGCCTGAACACCGCGTTCTCCTAGTAGACTCCCATTATTTTTAATGCTTCTTAATGCCTGTTCATATGGTGCCGTAATACCAAGGAGGTCCCACAGTTGGGCATGATGTAAATTTCTCCCGTATTAGACGCGACTTGCCTGTGTCCCAGGGGGAAACCTTGCAGTGCAGCGCAACTCTTGCAAGACAACGCAGGTAGTGTAGGCTAATAAGGACCTGCTCGCACAAGCTATGAATGGTAAATCTACAATTATGCAGAAAAACGCACCCCGTGGGACGCATAAATGGTATAAACTGGTGATAGTACTCATAGTCGCCTTGCTGGCAACCGGAGTGGGGGTTTACCACATTATGACTAGTACTTGGTTCTTCAAAAGCGTCATTCTGCCTCGTGTTTCCCGAGGTGTAGGCGCCGAAATTACTGTCAAAGAGGCCAAAATTCATCCCTTTTCCCAAATTGTATTGGGAGGTCTGCTTGTCAAACCAGCTGGCTTTGAACCCCTCCTTCAAATATCGACAGTCAAGTTGCACTATTCTTTAATGAGACTACTTCGTGGCGAACTAGCCATAGATAGCCTAGTAATAGACTCCCCTGAGATAACAATTGTTCGCCAAGACGATGGTCGGTCAAATCTCGACCCAATACTTAACACTTTAAGTGGAAAACCCAAAGTTGCCACTCCCGAAAAGCCAGCTGCCCCAGCTCCTATGAAAATCGATATTGGTCGTGTTACCATCTCCGATGGTCGGATTACATTCATCAACAAATCCGCAAAGGGAAGCACTTTCAAACTAATCCTGGAGGAACTTCAAGGTGATTGCGTAAACCTTAAAAATGCCTCTCCAGGAACACTGTCATTGAAAACCATGATCCGCGGGTCCGAAGAAACCTCCAACGGTGAAATAGTAAACTCCTTCGTTGGATCGATAACCAATAGCATTCAGATGCGCATTTCAACTGACGGTCAAATCGAAAATATCTCAGTAAGCAATAAATACGAAGTCAAATCAGCCACCGGCGAATTAGCACATTTACTCGGAGCGGGGCTCACCATGGAGGGTGAGATTACAGCCCAAAAGATACAAAACTTAATTATTGACTTTGCACAACGCTCAACACCGCTAGGGAAAATCCTGGTTTATGGACCGTTTAACCTTAGAGACAAAACTGGGCAGATCACACTATGTTTGGTCGGAATATCCGCACCGGCCTTAGAATTATTCGCAGCCCCGTTTGGATACAAGTTTGGCGACACAATAATTAACGCGTCTAATTACATTACCTTCGCCAATTACGGTCAATCCATTACAACTGAAGGGTACGTCAATGTTTCAAAATTCTCAATCTCTCGCCGAGACCTTTCTATCCCGCCAATGGATTTTCAGGCGAACTTCCGCATATCATACAATGGGACCACCGGTGAACTTGCCATAGAGAAGTTCGAAATAGATGGCTACACTAACTTTAAACCATTACTCCAAAGCCGCCTTACAGCCCCAATAAAAATCACCCGGCAGACTCCACTCATACCAACTTACTCCAGTCACTTTTTGACGAAAGTTACCGATCTAGATTTAAGCGCATGGAAAACTCCTATTTCGACCTTCATTCCATCCGGAATCATAAACGCCCAAATAGAACTTGTCCCTTCAACTAAAATCCCAGGCGGTACACTCAACTTCGCTACAGAGTGGAGAGAAGTAACTCTCACGGCCGATTCGAGCGCAATCCAAAACCTCAACGGTTTCTGCCTCGGCCGGCTAGTTATTGAAAACCTTCAAAACATCAACATCGAGAGTCTTACTTTTAGTTTATCTCGGGCTACAAATCCTCTCTTGCAAGCCCACTTTTCCGGCCAAGCAAACTTACAACAACAGCTATCAAACCTGAAGTTTAGGTTCGAGGCAAACCTACAAAATCTCTTAAAATTGACCATGCAACCCACCATAAACGTCACCAGTGGCACCGCTTCCCTACACGGTTCATTCGAAGGAGCACTCACTAACTGCAATTTCGCAATCACAGGCAAGCTCAACAGTGCCAAATGCATATTACTTGGACAGACATTGCAACCTACCGACGGCGAGTTTTCAGCTTTGGTTCACCGCCTTGGCTCCGAGATAATGCTCAAAGATCTCAAACTTTGTCTCTCTCAAACAGGGAATTCCGTGTTCGACCTCAAGGGAGATGGCCAACTAAACACCGAAACCCGGGATATCACTCTGAAAATCACCGTTCCTGTTTGTACCGAACCAATTCTGACCCTTGCAACGGCCTCTTTGTTAAAACCTGGGACGATCACTCCTGGAAACCTCTCCGCTGACGCCTATCTAAGTAAAAAGGGCCCTTTATGGGAAAGTTCAATAAAAGCCACCATGACCAACCTTTTGTTCGTGGCCGGTCAAGAAAAGCTCGGACCGTATCACTTCGGCATTTACCTAGCCCCCACAGGCGCTGGCACTACCAACTTTGCCCTTACAAATGGATACTTTTATCTAGCCGATCCAAATGGTACCAGTAATGCAGTTACGTTAACCGCGTTTCTCCAAAACCCAGTACCACACGGTATCCAAGGGTCCATAAAAATCGCCGGTGATAAAATCGACCTGACACCTTACAGCAAACTTATTTTCCAAACCCGCCAACCTCCGGCTCCTGCACAACAACCACCAACTCAAATTGTTGATCCCCCACCCACACGTCTACCCTGTGCGAACCTTGAAATAACTGCCCAAATGACCAGTATCCGCCTGCAAGAAATAGACATCAAAGATCTTGACTTAAAAGTGGTTCTCCAACCAGAAGTTGTTTCTATACACAACCTTAGCTGCAAAATAAACAACGCCCCTCTACAGGCCGATTTAAAGCTAGATGTTGGCAAACCTGGTTATAAGTACGAATTTAACTTGGTCTCTGAACGTTTGCCGCTCACACCGATCATCAATACATTCTCCACTGAGTACCACGGGAAAGCAACGGGAGAACTTACCGCAAAAGCTGACATAAGAGGGCAAGGACTCACTGGTACCAGCCTCCAAAAGCACTTAAATGGAAATCTCCTCCTGTGTTTTACGAATTGCACTATGCGTCTTATTGGACAAAAGGCCAACTTGCTTTTGACCCCACTGGCCTTAGCTTTGGGCATCGATGACGTATTAAAAGCCTCGCTTACTAACTTTATTCTTAGCGTTAACCTCGGACAGGGCACCATTACAATCGCTAATTGCCTTTTGGAAACCGACCTCTTCCGCGCACATACGCAAGGCCAAATCCCTATTGCACCGGAACTAGGTAACTCGAGACTTAACGATCTACCAATTGAAATTGCAATCCATTCACAACTAGCTCAAAAGGTGCGACTGTTACCCGCCACTGCTTTGCCTTCTTCGAATATGGTGCAATTACCAATTTTCGCAAAACTTCGTGGCACTCTCAACAAACCCGAAATATACACAGACAAGGCTGTCATTGCTAGCTTACTGGCTAAATCAATCTCAACGCTACCAAGCGCTGCCGCAACCAAAACCGCTGAGATGCTTAATATGGCTACCCAAATTCTCCAACCTTTCACAAGCACCAACCAACCATCAACTAATTCTCCTGCTCTCCCATTCAACCCTTTGGAAGTGCTAAGGCGAAGGTAATCGTGCACCTCCAGTCACAGCCCTGGGTGTTGCTTTAAAGAGCGAACTTCTTTTCACCCTTACCGGTTTTCAAACCCTCATGGTAACCACCTGATAAAAACGCATTCTACCCGTGGAATTCGACTGAATATTTTTTGACTTTGGGCCCCTGGATTGCGAAATGTACCACCCGGAATGTCCTACTAACAACAATATTGCTTGTACGAAAACACCCAATTGCCCAAAATATCGGCCAAGAGATATGTCGGTCTTCAACACGCAACTCCTTCACTCCAAAAGGATATCCAAATCCTGTATGAGAACAACGACCGTGGTTAGCTACTTCGGTGTGGTTTTGCTTAGCACAACAGCAATCGCACTGAATATATATGCGCAACCTTCCGGGGGACCTTATGGGCCAATCCTAACCACATATCCTTGGCCTTCCAACGCTCCACGTGTTTACGTAGTCAGTCCTGATGGCCTACCTGATGCACCTGGGAATTTGGAAAATCCAACTACTATCGAATCTGCCATTGCCCGAGCTTCGACAGGCGACGCAATTGTATTAAGGGGCGGAACCTATCGCACAGGTGGCCTAGTTTTTAACCAGGGAATATTCATCCAACCTTATCAGGATGAAAAACCAATCTTTAAGGGCACTTTAGTTGCAACTAACTGGATGCGTTTACCAAGCGGTCTATGGCGCACCACTTGGACAAACTTATTCCCTGCGCGTCCGGCGGAGTGGTGGCACCGAGCAAAAGAAGGTGTAAAAACTCCCATGTGGTTGTTCAACAACGATATGGTATTTGTTGACGGGAAGCCTTTAAAGACCGTTGGTTGGGAAGGTGATGTCGATACAAACTCTTTTTACATAGACTATGAAAACAAACACATTTACATAGGCGTGAACCCCACCGGCCGAGTCATAGAAATCACAGCGTGGGATGTATGCCTCCTTCGAACAACCAACAATTGTCACGGAAAGAAATCGGATGGCCGTGGATTTACGCTAAGAGGGGTCACACTAACACAATATGCCTATAGAGCTATTGAGATAGAAGGTACAGAACCTGAAGGACCAGCGGATCCTGCAACGTACGGTAAAGATGTCGTAGGCACCACGCTTGAAAACCTCACAATTACACATTGTTCCCGTGTAGCGGCTTACCTCCGGGGCGATAACCTGACCGTAAGAAACTGTCTTATCAGCGATACTAGTACCGAAGGGCTTTACATTCTAGCGTCATCGGATTGCTTGCTCGAGCGTAACATTTTTATGAGAAATAACGTCGAAAAAATCAGTGGGTATTACCCAGCAGCGGTAAAAATTTTTAACCAGTGCCACCGCGTTACGTGCCGAGATAACCTCGTCACCGACCAACCAGATTCTAATGGGATTTGGTATGACGTAGGTAATGTCGACGGGATTTTTATCAACAATTGGATTGAAAACTGCATCGACGGATTTTTCTTTGAGATTTCCAAAGGGGCTCTCTGTGCGGGGAATGTCTTCGTTAATTGCTATAATGGGATCCGCGTCCTCAATAGCTGTAATGTTCGGATGTACCACAACACTTTGGTAAATACTCCAGCCCTAATTGAAAGGACTCCCAGAAGCGCCATCGGTGATCGATTCGGTTGGCACCCAGCTACCGGTCCAGACGTCGACAAGCGGGAAGGGCACGAATTTGTTGGTAACCTTATAGTGACCACTTACGAATACGACCAGCCACTATTAAAAGTAGAACAAACACCAATGCTATGTAACCGACTTACTAACGCTCAGCTTGCTAGGTGCGACTACAACCTTTATGTCCGCGGCCCGGTTAGCTCCTCAGCACCCCTTTATAAGTGGAGTCCGACACCTACAGAATGTTCCATAACCTGCCGTGGACCAGCCGAGTTAACACGCATCATACAAGTGTTCGAAACCAGGAGCGTGTACCTTAACGGCACTGCGTGGCCCGTGGTAAAATCAATCGAACTGAAACAATTCCAGCCCGTGCTTGAAAACCCGCTGCAAATCCCAGCGGAAATTATCCCGCACACAGTTTATTCCCTTTTAGGCTGGCCTACTCGCCCAAGTTACCTCCCAGGCGCCTATCAAAGATAACTTCATAAATGCCAATTTAGAAACCCGCGTGTTACTTGAAAAAAGCCGAGCATTGTAATCACAAAAAATATCATGCGACCCAGTTTTTAAAACTTTTGGGCGCAGGGCTTGGAAACATGCAAAACTACTTCCATTAACAAGTTTGAATACGTGTCCCGAATCTGCTCGGATTCTTTTCAAAAATTACCGTGTGTGCCAAAAGGACCTCGTCCCTGAAAGCCTCAAGAGGGTATCCAACACACAAACCGGTTTGTTGGGGTTTCCCATTCTACGTACATCGCCAAGGGTCAATTCAAAATTACGGGTTCAAGTCGCTTTAGGGTATCCGGACACAAGCAAATGTATTAGCAAATACATTTCGGTTTTTGGTGCTGGGTTTGTTGGTAGTGGGTGCGTTCCACAACTCGATTCAGAGCCCATGAATTTAACTTCTAATTCCGGCTAAAAGATTATTGCAAAACCAAACCCGTAGGTATATGTAGACTCGCGTTGACTTTCTTGCGATATGCTGGAATCACTTTTATATCCGAACACGATAGCTGTAATTGGGGCGTCCCGCCACCCCGGTAAAGTTGGGTACGCTGTAGTATCCAACCTAATCAACAGCGGGTTCAAAGGCACAATCGTGCCTGTTAATCCTGAAGCCACTGAGATCCTCGGAATTAAAACTTACAAACGCGTTACTGAATACCCTGGGAAAATTGATCTAGGTGTAATCACTGTACCGGTCAAATATGTAAAAGCGGCAGTGGAAGATTCTATTCGCGCTGGTGCGTCAGCGATTGTGGTAATAACTGCCGGGTTTAAAGAGGTTGGACCTGAGGGTGCAGCGTTGGAGCAAGAATTGGTCGAAATTTGCCGCAAAGCCAACGTCCGGCTGATGGGGCCTAATTGCCTGGGTGTCATGAATACCCACCATAATATGAATGCCACATTTGCACCAAGCTGGCCCAAAAAAGGCCGGATATCGGTAATTTCACAATCGGGCGCACTTTGCGTAGCCATTCTAGACTGGGCCGTCCATACAAAAGTTGGATTGGGCAAAGTCTTAAGCATCGGCAATAAAGCAGACTTAAACGAGGTCGATTTCATCGAAGCTTTGGCTGAAGATCCAGAAACAAATGTTATAGCGGGCTACCTCGAAAGCATCACAGAGGGGGACAAATTCTTGCGTGTAGCAGAAGCGGCGGCAAGCCACAAACCCATAATCATTCAGAAGGTAGGTGTAACCCAAGCAGGAGCCCGGGCAGCCTCTTCACATACTGGCAGTTTGGCCGGGGCAGATATGGCGTACTGGGCAGCATTTAAACGAGCTGGGGTCATTCGAGCAGAAACATTTGAGGCGTTGTTCGACTACGCCCTTGCATTTACTTTCCAACCTTTGCCAGCCGGTGACCGGGTTTGTATTATTACAAATGCTGGCGGCCCCGGTATTATGGCAGCTGACGCAGCTGAAGAAGCCGGTCTTAAGATCGTCTCTACCTCCCAAACGACTAGGGAAAAATTACAAGCGGCTCTCCCACCTGCCGCAGCATTGGGCAATCCGGTGGACGTGATTGGCGACGCCGACCCTGACCGATACGTAAAAGCATTTGAAATTTTACAGGAGGACGAGAACATCGACGCCTTCATAGTAGTAGTTACTCCCCAAAACATGACTAGGCCGCTTGAACTCGCGGAAAAACTGGCTGCGGCTCATAAAAAGACCAAGCCTGTTCTTTGCGCCTTCATGGGCGGAGTCGAAGTCGAGAAAGCAAAAGAACGGTTAATGGAACTAGGAATCCCAAACTATCCTTCTCCGGACCGAGCTGTGGCCGCCTTACGCGCAATGTGTCAATATGCTGCATGGCGTAAGCGCCCTCAGCGGGTTGTCATACGGTTCCCTGTTAACCGCCGCCGAGTCGAGCGTGTCATACAATGGCACATTAAAAGCAACATTCGCCAAGTTGGGGAGGTCGAAGCAAAAGAAATTCTTAGGGCGTATGAATTCAAAGTGCTTGATGGTGGCTTGGCTACAACCGCAAATGAAGCAGTCGAAATCGCAAACAGAATCGGTTATCCCGTGGTCCTGAAAATCAGTTCGCCTGATATCATACATAAATCTGACTTTGGCGGTGTTCGACTCAATTTAGCTAATGCTGAACAGGTTCGTGATGCATTTGATCTAATGATGTTGCGCGCAAAACAAAAAGCGCCACAAGCATACATTCGAGGTGCCTATGTGGAAAAAATGGGCCCGCGTGGTCGAGAAGTAATCCTGGGAATGAGTCGAGATCCACAATTCGGACCACTCCTAATGTTTGGTTTGGGTGGTATTTTCGTCGAAGTTCTCAAGGACGTAACCTTTCACTTGGCCCCGATCACTCGTGATGAAGCCCTACAAATGCTTCAAAGCACTCGATCTTACGCCCTACTCAAAGGCGCTCGCGGTCAACCGCCGGTTGACCTTGAGGTTATAGCGGAAGCTCTGCAACGGATAAGTCAACTCGCAACTGATTTCCCACAAATTAAAGAACTTGACATAAACCCCTTTGTAGTCGGCGAAGTTGGTGCCGATGCATACGTAGCTGATGCTCGGATGACTCTTTCATTTTGAAACCCATACATCTTGGAATCCAATGAACAATCCTTTTGGTTACGATCCCAATTGGACGGAAAAATACAAGTCCGCTATTAAAACAGCCGATGAAGCGGTAAAGCTCCTTCGGCCAGGTCAACGTGTGTTCATAGGCACAGGTGCAGCCGAACCATTGGATCTAGTTGAAGCAATGGTCCGACGGGCTCCCGAGCTCCCAGATACTGAAATTGTGCACCTTCTCACATTCGGCCAAGCACCTTATGCCCACAAAGAAATGACCCAATACTTCCGAGTCAACAGCTTCTTTATAGCCGAAAACGTTCGCGGAATTATCCAAGAAGGCTTAGGTGATTACACACCTATTCACCTGTCAGATATTCCACGTCTTCTTGATTCAGGAAAACTCCCATTGGACGTAGCAATCGTCCAAGTCACCCCTCCCGACGAACGAGGCATGTGCAGTCTAGGCGTGTCCGTGGATATTGTAAAAACTGCCATTTCCAATGCTTCACTAGTGATTGCTCAAGTCAATCCTTACATGCCCCGAACCTTGGGTGACTCCTTCGTCCATATTTACGACCTTGATGTATTGGTGCCAACCAACACCCCACTAATTGAAGTACCGACTCCCGAAATTGACGACGTGACCCACCAAATCGCTGAAAACGTCGCAGCACTAATAGAAGACGGGGCTACATTAGAACTCGGGATCGGTCGTATCCCCCAAGCCGTAATGGCCCTCCTCTACGACAAGAAAGACCTTGGTATCCATACCGAGTTGATTACCGATGGAATCGTTGACCTCGTAAAATCAGGGGTCGTTACAGGCGCTAAAAAAACATTGGACAGGGGTAAAGTTGTAGCAAGTTTCGCACTTGGCACACGGAAACTCTACGAGTTTATACATAACAATCCAATGTTTGCGTTCTACCCCACTGAGTATGTCAACGACCCATTCGTTATCAGCCGACAATATAAGATGGTCGCCATTAACACAGCATTAGAAATCGACCTTACCGGCCAGGTATGTGCTGATTCTATAGGGTCCAAATTTTATTCCGGGGTCGGCGGACAAGTTGACTTCGGCCGGGGTGCTAGTAAGGCGCCGGGTGGAAAATCCATCATTGCACTACCATCGACTGCACTAGGGGGAACGGTTTCTCGAATTGTTTGCAAGCTTAGCCCCGGCGCTGGCGTAGTAACCACCAGGGCAGGAGTTCAATATGTTGTCACCGAATACGGTGTAGCATATCTGCATGGTAAATCTATCCAAGAACGCGCCCTCGCTTTAATAAGCATCGCACACCCAAATTTCCGGGCTCAACTACTTCGCGAAGCCATCGAAGCAAAATATCTCTCTACTTCAATGGCAGACCTAGAAGGCAAAATCGTGGTCGGTCCTAAAGAATTCCGTACGACTTATATCCTGCCTGACGGCACACAGGTTACATTTAGGCCCATTCACCCTACCGACGAACCGCGGATGCGCGAGCTGTTTTATGCCCTCTCTGAACAGACCCGTTATTACCGTTTCATGAGCCACCAAAAAGTAGTTCCACGCAAACAAATCCAAGAATTCGTTTACATAGACCACCGAAACGAAGTAGCACTAGTTGGAACATTACCAGCACCCCACGGAGAGGAAATAATCGCCTTGGGTAACTATTACCTGGACCCCAAAACCAACCGGGCCGAAGTCGCTTTTGTGGTCCACGACAAATGGCAAAATAAGGGAATCGGGACATTCCTACTCCAACAATTAATCAGAATTGCTAAACGAAACGGCATACGCGGATTCACTGCGGAAGTGCTCGCGGAAAACAAAGCTATGCAAGCCGTCTTTAATAAAAGCAACTGTAAGATTTCAACAAAGTTCGACGGCAAAGTCTATAGCTACATCCTAGATTTCGAATAATTCCAGCCTAGCCAGCCTTAACGTTCTGCTATTACTGGACACTTAACGCGAGCCTGGTCGGCGAATAGGAACCATTATCACATCCCCCGGTTTAACCCGCGTTAAGTCCAAACCGGGGTTAGCTTGGAGGATATCCCCGAGGGAAATACCGTACCTGGCTTGCAATTTATCCACCGTTTCCCCGGGTTCAACCCGATGCGGAATAAATACAAGCCCATTAGACTGCACGTTTTCAACGTCTTCCCCTTTTACCCATCCAAGCGCCTTAGTTAATTCCAATTGCAGCTCCAATGCCTTAATTTGGCGCTGCACATCACTAATAGGCTGATTTGTCAGAGAAACATATTCTTGCCGGTAAGCATCGAGCAGTTCATATATCACCCCCCCTAAACCTGGTACCCCCGCATTATTCGCAATTTCTTGAGCGGTCCTAAAAATTGGATCCTGTAACCGACAAAACTCTTCGTAACGCGCATTCCCAAGGGCCAGCTTGATAGACTGCTCACGCCTCGCTTCTAAATCGCGCCGCATAGCCTCCGATCTAGAATCCTCTTTAGCGCCAAGCCTAATTAGCTCCTCTTCAATTTTTGCTATCGCACGAAACACCCTGCGAATTTCCTCAGGACTCGGGTTAAAGTATTTCAACCCCTCAAGTTGCTGTCTCACCATCCGCCCAACAAGTGAATACCTCAGCAAAAATTCTTCCATCTGTGTCGCAGTTAAATATTGTGCCAAATTTTTCTGCATCTCAGACTCCAACTCCAAAATTACCATAGGTTCAGGACCAAACCCTCGACTTTGGCGATCGGCCACATGCTCCTGGATGCGACGCCATGTTCGCACATACAACGCCCGTACTTGGACTTTTACCTCCTCCGGTAATACCCCAAAAATCTCATCGTCAAGCGCAGGCGGATAAATTACTGGCCTAAATGTATTGGTCCATGGTAGATCTGCAGCAACCCAGTTGGTTCCCAGCAACTCAGTAAGTAACCGACTTCGCTCTAGATCAAGCCGATGCAGTATTTCTTGCGGCGTAGGCAATTCCGTGGGTGACTCACCACTAATTAAAGCTTTCTCTAAATGGTCAAGTTCATTAGAAAGCCTTTTTGCAAACAATTGATTAACATCCCCCAAAATTATGTCACAAATTGTCGAATCCGGACACCCTACTTCCCGCAAGTTCTGAACGTACTTAGCATAATCTGTCGATTCCAATTGCCGCCAGTGAAAAAACTGGCGTTGCACTATCACATTGGTGCGAATGATATTGGTCCCTGAAATTACGAGTTTCTCCTGTACGGCCGGAGGGATGGTATTGCGGCGGCCTACTACCAGAATAAGTAATAGCGCAACATTTAACACTACCGAAAACAAACATGCCAGGCGCTGCCACCGCATAAGACAATTAAACCTCTCCCATAAAACGTAGCAACGTTTTTTGTGGTATACAGCCAGGGGAAATTGGTAATTTAAGTGCCCGTGAAACAACCAAACCGCGAAAGTGCGTACACTAAAGCAGGTGTAAATATTGACCTCGCTAACCGCTTAAAGTCTCAGCTACCCCATCTATTGCAACGCGCCCGACGCCCAGAAATGCTGGGCCAAATAGGTGGCTTTGGGGGTATGTTCGCCCTCCGAATAAAAAACTACACCAAACCAGTGCTTGTAGCCAGCGTTGACGGTGTAGGCACCAAGCTTAAAGTCGCAGTTATGGCAGGTCGCCACGACACCGTTGGCCAAGACCTGGTTAACCATTGTGTTAATGATATTGTCGTGCAAGGAGCTGAACCACTGTTCTTTTTGGACTACCTAGCTACAGCTGAACTACAAGAACACGTCTTCCTCCAAATCATCAAGGGGCTCGCTAAAGCATGTGCTGAAAATAAATGCGCACTTATCGGAGGAGAAACTGCCCAAATGCCAGGATTCTACGCCCCCGGTGACTATGACCTAGCTGGCACCATTGTGGGTGTTGTGGACCAAAAAAACATCCTCGACGGGCCCAAATCCGTCCGTCCCGGCGACGTGGCAATTGGAATTGCTTCATCAGGCCTCCACACCAACGGTTACTCGCTAGCTCGAAAGATTATATTCGATCAGCTCAACCTAAAAATCGATTCCTATGTACCCGAATTACAGTGTACAGTAGGCGAAGAATTACTTAAAATCCACCTAAGCTACGGCAGACTTATATTGGACCTTTTACGAGTATACAATCACACCACCGAATGCCCACCACAAAAACGAGTAATAAAAGCCTGCGCACATATAACCGGGGGCGGCTTCTACGATAATATCCCTCGGGTACTCCCACCAAACTGTGACGTGGTAATCCATAAAGGCAGCTGGGACATACCACCCATCTTTACATTTCTAGCTCAAGCGGGAAAGATATCCGAACAGGAGCTGTATCACGTATTTAACATGGGAATCGGTATGATTATTTTTGTGGAAAATAACCAAGCCTCACCAATCATGAAGGTAATCCGTAAACGCGGGTTTAAGGCGTATATTATCGGAGAAGTAGTAAAAGGCCGGAAACAGGTTTTAATTGCATAAAATGTCCCTGGAAATCCTCGGGCCTAAGCCGTTTGAGCGCGACGAATCAGGGCGACTTAAAAGCCCTATCGGCACTATTTTCCCTCGTTACAACGTGCTAGTTACCGTACCAGGGATACACGCCTCCCAACGCCACATATTCATCTCACACCTAAACCAAAAGCGCATTTCTCTAGGGCTTTCACCCCTCAACTACGAGGAAGAGATCCGAATCGCATCCGAAGCGGTAGACCTAGTATTCGAAGGCGACGTCATCTTAATTAGACCAGATCCTGACAGGATGGATCTGGCATTCGAGGCAGACGAGCTACTCCAACAAATTGTCTCAAAAAGACGAATCAAATTTTTAATGGCCCGAAATGAAAAGGTAAAAACAGCTATAAAACAGCGAGGGGAATGCTGGCGAATCAGTGCCCTACCACAATCAAAAGAGGGCATGAAAAACTTAATCCTGAATTCTCTCGTAGCAATCGGCAGCCGACCAATCTACTACTACAACCGGCATTCCGGAACGCGATACCTGACCTATAGCAAGTTCGCCTCACTGGAATCATTACCACCTGAAGAACTCCTCTTTCATCTCCATGAAATTGCGGTACATGCCCACCGGGTTAACAGGTTTGGCAACCCCGAGGTCGCCTTTTTCGGTGTCCAGAACAATGACTTCGGCCCAGCTGATTTTGCCCCATTCCTTGAAGAACGCTCATGGAACCCCGACGAACTTCGAAACATCTACCAAAGGCTAAAGTCAAAGTTTAAGGCTGCCGTGCCCCCAGAACTCCAAGAAGATGACCCCGACTCAGAATACTGGCGCGCCAAAATGTTTTCTGTGCTAGTTGCCCAACCCGATGAAACTCTTACCGAAGAACTACTACAAGGGCTTAGCGCCGAATTTTTTATGCAAGTAGAATGGCTACCCGGAGGCCGATTCGAAGAAGGGGAATTTATCTTCGACCCCATTTTTGAAGAAGCCGATGCGAATCCTAATGACCCCGAATTAGCCCGTTTGTGTGACGTGACAGTAAAAGGGTTCATATTCAACTTCATGCGCGAATACGGCGAAATCGAATACATTAACATTGGACGCGTAGGCAGTTCGCTCTCCGTCCGACCAATCACAGCTGGCAGACGCGGCGTTTACATTGCCGAGATCAAATTACCCTCCCAAGAAAAACCCGTAATCAGACTTATTAGAATGCAAAAGTGGGGGATTAAAGAACGCCTAGACCAAGGCAAAGACCTACTCACCGCAATAATCGAAAGCGAGGAATATACCGACTACATCCTCGACCGGCGCCTAGCATGCCGCCAGCTCGGAATGAATGTGGAGCTCCGCGTAAGCATGCACAGAGTCAGTGAAGTCTATAAAGGCCCTAACTCAAGCGCATATGGAAGGATTATCTGGGCAACATACTTCGAGCGCGATTATATTCCCGGCATCGCTACCGATAAATTGCCTCCAACCAAACTCGAAAACCCAGAGTATGCTATCCGACTAGCCCGACTACTTGGACAAGCGGCCGCTCCCAATATAATCCTTGGGCGTAGCCTCAACGGAACAAGTATGATATTTGACGACGGAGATGAAGTCATTATTGAGGATTCAAATGGATTGCCTGTTCGATTAGTGGTGTGCGATCATACTGGCGCTTTTGATGACTACAAACGCCCGCTACTCGAATGGGCTCCTGAATACGCAAAACCGGTTAATAAACGCCTTTCTCGTGTACCAGACCCCAAAGCGTTTGCCGAAGCTTACTTATTAGCATTCCACGAATCATTCTCAAGAATCCAAAACGATTATCGTCGCCGACGTCGCGCCTTCGACACACTCTTTAAACACAGGCCTTACGATCCAGCAGGCAGTTTCGCGTATCGATGGGAATGCGTCTTAAAACGGCTCGATTCAACAAACGTAGATGAACTTACTGCCGCAATCCGAGCACACATCAAGATTTAACTTTACACTACTTAAGGAGTGGTCTATCCCCAACACCAACAATTAGTAGAAGTAGTAAGGTTGGCTGCTTGTTGTACACCGATACCGAGGTAACATCTGCTTGAATGGCCGCCAAGACGCATGCCAATCAAGAAATAGCAAATTGCCACCATCTGGTAATCCTCCCTTAGCCATGTGGGGCGGACGATACGCCCTCCCCATATGCTCAGGCACGTTGTCGCTCGGAACTACGAAATTGTACGGATTCCTATCTGTCATGGACATGTTTTCATCAGCCACTACGACTGTTTCAGCAGGGCGATTCGTCTCGGTAACCTTGCCAATGAATATACACCAATTATAACATGTACTTCGTTTGTCGTCCGGTTCCCGCTTTGTGTAAAATGCATACCCAACTACCCGTCGGTCTTCCCTAAATTCCCACCAATATTTATCTATATCTAGCTCATTGACCCCCGCCGTTAAACCAGGACAATACAGTACTTTCTTTTGCGCCCCAGCTTGTACAATCAAATCTGCATTCGGCTTGGAAAAATCGTGTGGCCAGTCTCCCAACTTTTTATCTTGGGGTAACGTATCTCGATTCTCACCCGCATACGCTAAAAGCGCATTGCCAATCTGTTTTAGATTACTCATGCATTTTATGCGACGGGCTTTTTCCTTCGCCAGGCTCAGCGTAGGCATTAATAACGCAGCCAAGATCGCGATAATGGCAATAACAACCAACAACTCTATCAACGTAAAAGCAAACCGCCTGTTACCGCGTGCTAGTTTCATAACTAAAGCTTCGTACACACATGTATATATACTAATTTTCCCGCACGCTCAACTAAAATTCGACCTACATCCCAGAAAAATTGTCCCTTACCTATGCCGATACCACCCCCCCATCAGAATATGCAAATTTGCAGCTTAAAATTACACCCCAGTCCCGAAATAGCTGCAACTCAAGGATCCACTCACCCAAAAAATCTCGATCCCTTAACCCCAATTTGAAGCACTGTTTCAAAAAACTCCTTATTTGCTTCCTGCAACCAACTACGAACCTGCACAAGGTTCCAAGGGAAAAAGCCGACACATGTTCTATAACGCAATTTCGGAAAAGCTAAACACAAAGGAGGTAAGTAAACCCTCATCCGATACCGATTTTTTATACGGCAGGCGCAGTTACTCGCTACGCTGCCTATATCTTAGGATTGAGCTTAACACGAACCCTCGACATTTTCCTTTTTCCCTTACTCGGAATGTCTAACCACTCGATAAAAACGCGCATTGACTGCAGAAATGTTGTCATCCCATATCCTGGTTAACACCCGCGTAGCTATAAAATTTGTAACCGGTACCCAATCAACAAAATTTTCTGTGGATTCCAACCGATATTGCAATCCTGTAGGTGCTTCTACTTCAATAACAAACGTGTTGGTTAGGTACTGTGAGTTCGGAAGTAACAACGCTGGCCTTGGGTATTCTACCAACGCCAGGGTATAAGCTTGGCCTGCAGCAATCTTAATCACCCTCCGTAAACTGGCTGGCACCGAACTTTGGCCATGATTGTTCAACCCGACAGCTACAACCCGCCCGTCATTTAACAGTGCGGCTGAGTGATATTCACCAGCTGCAATTTTAACCACACCGTCCAAATTTTCCATCTCTGAGCATTGGCCATAGGTATCGTCTCCCCAAGCTGCCACCCGGCCAGAATCAAGCAAGGCTAGGCTGTGGGCCCTGCCACCGGCTACTTGGATAACCCCTCTCAGACCAGGTGGAACATTAGTTTGCCCAAAATCATTCAAACCCCAGGAATACACGGTCCCATCCGATAAAATCACAAGGTTATGGAATCGCCCTGCCGCTGCACCCTTAACTTTCACATTACGTAATGTCCGGGGTACAAGTCCGGCTCCATAACTCGTATCCCCCCATGCATACACCGTTCCATTTTCCTCCAGGGCAAGATTATGGAAACCACCCGCAGTTATTTGGGTTATTTTTAATAATCCTGCGGGCACATCACATTGACCATCCGAATTATTACCCCAACAAATCACTGTTCCATTTGATTGAAGCGCTACACTGTGCAATGCACCTGCAGCGACAGAAACAACATTTGTTAATCCTTCAGGTACATTGCATTGACCGGAACCGTTATTTCCCCACGCGCTGACCGTCGCATCTGCTCGTAATCCAAGCCAATGCACGTCACCCGCTCCCAAACCAATCAAAAAGTGATAAGTGTAAGGCTCATCGCATTGCCCAGCATCGTTCCGACCCCAACCTATAATTGTTCCATCGGCTCTCAATGCCAAAACGTGGTATACCCCCACAGCAATTTTTACAACATCCACCAAACCTGGTGGGACATCACACTGCCCATAGATGTTATTTCCCCACGCCACCACTGTACCGTCTGAACGCAACGCCACGCTAAATCCCAAACCTGCCCCGACCTCAACTATATTAGTTAAGCTTGGCGGCACATCACATTGACCGCTTTCATTCCCACCCCAGGCAATCACAATTCCATTGCTTGTTAATGCCAAACTATGGTCCCATCCACCAGCTACCATCATAGCATTGGTCAATCCTAAAGGCACATTACATTGACCAGAGTCATTTTTACCCCATGCCCGAACGGTACCGTTCGCCAAAACGCATAACGAATGGTTACCCCCTGCTGCAATGGCCACTGACGGAGGCAACATAGGCGGGCTCGCTTGCCCATATTGACTTGCCCCCCAACCCACAATTGCCCCGTCTTTTTTTAAAGCGATGCTATGGGATTGCCCCCCAGCCACATCAATCACGTCTTCCAAATTAGCGGGCACATTACATTGCCCTACATTGTTAAGTCCCCATGCCACTATCGTGCCTTTCTGTGTAACCCCAAGCAAATGTTGATAACCACTTCTAATACTTACTATTGTGCCTATCGAATGAGGAATGGACTTTTGTCCTGCACTGTTGTCTCCCCACACCCAAATCGAGCGATCAATCTTCACAGCCGCACTATGCAACATCCCGGCAGTTATCTGGAGTGACTCCCGAGGAACATTCGGTAAATTGACTGTTCCCCAACCTACCGCCCAACCACTCTCGCTCGACATTACACTACAAGCACCCACCCCCCATAAAATCACGGCACATAACAAACTTACCGAAGGCAATCCTTTAGCCCTTTCCAAGTCTTCCAAAGACTTTCCAATTCTATAACCTTGCCTGGAACAAACTTGCTGTGAGTCTCTACTAAAGTAAACCCGCGGATCAAAACTTTTTATGTCCATCCATGTCCTTTCCGGTAGCTGTCAAAACCATTTGGCTGACCCGGCCACCGATTCACTTTCACCCTACGTCTGCAACCCGACATTGTCAAATTATTCCTGAGAATTAACCTACTTAGGCCAAACCCAACCCTTTGCCGTCCTACCCCTTCAGAAGAAACACCAACCCCGGAAATGGGGTTTTAACCTTGACGTATGTAGAAAGTTGCTTTTTAATAATACACAAGAATCAAGGCGGGTCTGGCGCATAACGAAGTCGGGGAATTCAGATTCTTCCGACTTTTTTATTGCAGTTTCCGGCCGGAAAACTCGGTATGAACGGCGACCTTATTGCAATAATAGATTATTGGGAACGAGAAAAAGGAATTGACCGGCAGACACTTATCTCTGCCGTGGAGGAGAGCCTACTAGCATCCGCCAAAAAGGCTGTTGGCCCATCAAGACAGTTACGCGTCCAGATAAATCCCAAAACAGGAGAAATCAAAGCCATTGCCCGCCTAATTGTAGTAGACCGGGTTTTAAACAAACATTCACAAATCTCTCTAGCAGAAGCACAAAAAATCAAACCAGATGCAAAATTGGGTGACGAAATCGACGTCGAGGTAACTCCAAAGGAATTTGGTCGGATTGCCTCACAATACGCCAAACAATACTTGCTGCAGCAAATCCGAAAGGCTGAAAAAAAGCTTATCTACGAAGAGTTTAAAGATCGAGTCGGCGAAATTGTCAGTGGAATTGTACGGAGGTTTGAACATAAAGACGTGATTATTGATTTGGGGCGATACGAGGCACTAATGCCGGTTTCTGAACGCGTGCCTACGGAAGACTACCAGCCTAACGACCGTATTCGCGCCTACGTTAAAGCAGTAGAAATGCGGCCCCATGGGCCGGAAATAATACTTTCGCGAGCAGACCCTCAATTTGTGGTTAAACTCTTCGAATTGGAAGTAGCAGAAATTGCGGACAAGACAGTCGAAATAAAAGCTATAGCACGTGAGCCTGGTCACCGTACAAAAATTGCCGTTGTTAGTAATGACCCGCATGTAGACGCCCTTGGCGCGTGTGTGGGGCTTCGAGGTCAAAGAGTAAAAAACATTGTGCGCGAATTAAACAACGAAAAAGTCGATGTGGTAGAATGGAGCCCTGATATAGCGCAATTTGTGATTAACGCACTCGGTAAAATCACTGCCAAAGGAGTCGAAGTTGATGAGAACCGACGACGGGTAAAAGTTATTGTGCCTCCAGATAAACTTTCGGTTGCCATAGGCAAGCATGGTCAAAACGCCCGATTAGCATCAAAACTCACCGGATGGCAAATCGAAATTGAACCTGAGATCATACAAACCAAAGGATTTGAAGAGAAGGTTGCTGAAGCCATCGAGGCTTTGGCGGCCATTCCTGGAATTACTCGGGAACAAGCTGATGCACTAGTCCACGCGGGGATTACTCGACTCGAGGAGCTTTTACAAGCTGAGGAATCAGATTTAATAGAAATCCCAGGAATCGGTGAAAAAGCCGGTGAAATCCTGGCAGCCGCGCGTGCCGAAGCACAACGGCGAACAATTCATATTGGCGAAACGCCGGGCTCACATGTCCCATCTCAAAATCAATAAAAATAGTTGTGCACCAGCATTGCCTAAGCACTTTCAACCGTAAAACTATTGTAACAAATTAGCAAGTCATGCCCGTTCGGATATACGAAATTGCAAAAAAATTCGGTTTGGACAGCAAAGTAGTCCTCGCAATTGCAAAAGAACGAGGACTAATACAAGCCACCAAGACCGCCGCTAGCTCAATTGATAAAATAACAGCGGAATATCTGGAAAAAGAACTCGAAGCACTTTACCCACGGAAACCCCAGCTCGAAACACAAACATCGCAAGCCGAATCCAGTCCACCAGTCCAGGAAGAAGTGACTGCCTTCACCGTCCCATCAACTGAGGCCGAAATACAACTAACCACCCTCGAGGCCTCCCCTCCAGAACCGACCTCAACGGGGATTGTATTAGGTGAAGCTGAATCCGCTCCCCTAACGCACGAGCCAGAAGACCAAAAAACTGTTGAAGCCCAAGAAAGTCAAGCGGTAGTTGCTGAACCATTATCCCCCCAACCACTCACAGTAGAACCCACTGCTAAAGAACACCCTGCCCCTGCTTCTGCATTAACAATAACGGAAACCCAACCGGAATTGACCACAACCCAGGCGCAGATCGAAGCTAAACCTGAAAAAGTTGACATACAGCCGTCTACCCCGACTCCTACTCAACCGCCACCCGCTGAGTTTCCACAAGCGGAATTATCGGCTCCAGCGATTTCGCAACAACCTGAGCCCACCACTCTCTCCACACCTGAAGCCCTAGTAGAAGTTGGGAGTAAGCCAGAGCCCGCTCCTACCCAAAGTCTAGCTACGCCAACTGCGTCTCCACCAAAGCAACCCGGCATAGGAGAAAAAGTGGGATTCATCCAATTGACACCGTCAAAGAAACCACAGCAAACCCAAAAACCACCCCTCCAAAAACAGCAGAAGGTTATCCCTCAAAAAACCGGCCAAAAAACACTTCAACAAACCACGCCCAAAACTCAACCGACTCCTGGGGTTGGGAAACCACAACCCCCGAAAGTGACTCCTGTCCAAGTTAAACAACCTACGACCGAAAAAACCCCACTGCGGATAACTACCCCTCCACGACCGAGCCAGCAGCCACCGCGTCAATTGCCTCAACTAGCACCGCCACCGAATGCACCACTTATTACCATGAAACCTCCGATAGTGGTGCGCGACCTTGCCTACAAATTGAATCAAAAGCCATTTAAGATAATAGCCGACTTGATGGAATGGGGTATCTTTGCAAATGCTAACCAAGCAATCGAAGAACCCGTAGCAAAACAAATTTGTGCCAAGTACGGCTTTAGATTCGAACTTGAGAAACGTACAAAAGTCGAACCCCACACCCGGCCTGCCGTAAAGAAAGTTGAACTCGACGAAGAAGACAGACCCCAGGACCTCAAACCCCGTCCCCCAGTCGTCACCATCATGGGACACGTAGACCACGGTAAAACTACGCTGCTGGACAAGATTAGGAAATCTAATATTGCTCAGAAAGAGGTAGGTGGTATTACCCAACATATAGGGGCTTACACAATTTCGATTCCACATCCTGATAAGAAAAACCAGCTCGCGCAAATTACCTTTATTGATACCCCGGGGCACGCCGCTTTTAGCGCAATGCGCGCACGCGGGGCCAATGTAACGGATATTGTGGTATTGGTTGTAGCTGCTAATGAAGGTGTAATGCCTCAAACTTTGGAGGCCATTGACCACGCCCGTGCTGCCGGTGTCCCAATCATAGTAGCTGTTAACAAATGCGATCATCCCAATGCCAATCCCCTGTTGGTCAGAAAACAACTGCAGGAGAAAGGACTTATTCCAGACGAATGGGGTGGCGATACAATTTTTGTGGACATTTCAGCATTAACCGGTCAAGGAGTGGACAAACTCTTAGAAATGATTCTCTTACAAGCGGAGTTGATGGAGTTGAAGGCCAACCCTAATCGGCCTGCAAAAGGTAACGTGATTGAGTCCGGCATCGAACCAGGTGGCCCAGTAGCTACCTTGCTAGTCAGAAAAGGAACCTTACACGTTGGAGACTTCGTCTTGTGTGGGCGCTACTTTGGTAAAGTGCGGGCACTTATAAATGACGAAGGCCAAAGGGTAAAAGAAGCTGGCCCATCAATAGCGGTCAAGATGTTGGGGTTAAATGGACCCCCAGAGCCAGGCACGGAATTCATGGTTGTCAAAGATGAAGAAACCGCTCGCAAGATGGCTGAGGAGCGCATGCAGCAAGCCGAAGAAAAAGTCGCTGTAAAACCGAAACCCAGAGTCACTCTGGAAGAGCTTCTTGCTACAATCGAGGCCTCAAAGATCAAAACCCTTAAACTAGTACTCAAAGCCGATACCCAGGGATCGGTGGAAGCAATATCAGGAGCACTTAAACAACTTAAATCCGATAAGGTTAACCTCGAAATAATTCATGCGGGTGTAGGTTCGATCACTGAAAACGACGTACTTTTGGCAGCCGCATCCCAAGGTGTCATCATTGGATTCCAGACTAAAATCGATGCGGCAGCAAGCAAACTCGCCAAGCAGGAAGGCGTGCAAATAAAACTTTACCAAATCATCTACGAGCTCATTGACGACGTCCGGAAAGCCATGTTGGGCTTGTTAGAGCCCGTAACACGAGAAGTAATCCACGGCACGGCAGAGGTAAAACAAGTGTTCCAACTCTCGAAAGGTGTGCCTGTAGCTGGCTGCGTTGTTACCTCTGGTCGAATAGTAAAAGGAAAAGTCCGAGTTTTGAGAAACAATAACCTAATATACGAAGGAGTTATCTCTTCAATGCGTCATTTCCAAGACGACGTGACCGAAGTAAAGGCAGGCATGGAATGTGGTATCAAAATCGAAGGTTTCGGGGATTATCAGCCTGGCGACATTATACAGTCGTACTCAATAGAAAAAGTCCAACAAGAACTGTAGCGCCTTAATTTCGGTTGGGAACCAATCCTTGAACCTCCAACCAGCTGTGCAAAATTTACAGTGAGTCGCCTATGTCAACCCGGAGACTTGAAAGAGTTGAAGAACTGCTGAAACGACAGTTAGGTGAAATTATTCAACGCGAAATTCACCTAACAGACATCGGGTTAATCACAGTAAGCGATGTGGAAGCCGCCGGCGACCTTCGGCAGGCAACCGTCTATGTAAGCATCTTGGGCTCTCCAGAACAGAAAAAGAAAGCAATCGCCATTTTGGAAAAATATCGCGCCCGGATTCAAGAACTTCTAGCAAAAAGGATCGTTTTACGATATACACCTCGCATTCGATTTGTAGCGGATGACTCAATAGAACGCGCCGACCGCGTGCTACGTATAATCCAAGAACTGGAGGGGCCGGATAAAGCCAAACGCTAACTGGAGGTTTCTAACCAGCTAGCTATTCAGAATGAAATCATTTCCACAGATAGCTTACCGTATTGCTTCAACCTTAAAAGAGTCACAAAGCATTTGTATTGTAAGTCACGTAAGACCAGATGGGGACTGTATTGGATCCCAGCTCGCAATCGCCCTTGCCTTAAGTAACAACGGCAAACAGATCGTCTGCTGGAATGAAGATCCTGTTCCTTCCAAATACAAGTTCCTCGACCCCAAAAACCTAATCACTCAGCCCCAAAAGGGAATGCAGTTTGACGCAGTCGTTACAATCGATGTCGGCGCACCCGACCGCCTTGGTAGCGCTGCTGAATGCATTAACGAGAGACGCGTCTTAATAAACATAGACCACCACCAAACAAATACCCGATTTGGGGACATAAATTGGGTTGATCCCCGGGCAGCCGCTACTGGCGAGCTCGTGTTCAAATTATTAAAGGCGGGGCGATGGCCTATAACCGAACCAATAGCGAACTGCCTTTTTACAGCCATCTCAACCGATACGGGCTCATTCCGATACCCGTCCACTAAACCAAGCACTTATCACATAGCAGGCGAGCTTCTAGCTCACGGCGCAAAACTTGCACTCATTTGCGAGGAGGTTTACCAATCATACCCTCTCAGCCGGGTCAAACTTCTGAGACATCTCTACACTCATTTCAAACTAACGTACAACAATCAGATTGCTTATCTGTGGCTTCGACAGTCACATTTTAGACGGGCCGGTGCCGACCGAGCTGACGCCGAGGGTCTCATAGATCATCTTAGCGCAATCGACCCCGTTGTTGTGGCATGCATATTTGAAGAGACTGACGATGGGGCGATTCACATCAGTCTTAGATCCAAGAGCGAAAAAGTAAGTGTAAACCAAATTGCTGAACAATTCGGTGGTGGAGGCCACCCAGCTGCTGCAGGCGCCACTGCCAATGGTTCACCCCTTTCTGTACAGCGTAAAGTCTTACTAGCAATAAAAAACGCTCTCAAAAAAGCTAACCTTGAAGCCCAAAATGAATTCAATCGACGGTGTTTTACTGGTTGATAAACCAGCCGGTTACACATCGCACGATGTAGTTGATGCCGTGCGGCGAAGGTTCCGTATTAAAAAAGTCGGACACTGTGGTACGCTTGATCCCATGGCAACCGGCTTGCTCGTACTTGTACTCGGGAAAGCCACCAAATTATCCGAAAAATTGATATCTGACGACAAAGTCTACGAAGGTGCCATTAAATTTGGTGAAACCACAGACACCCATGATTGCGATGGGAGAGTAGTTAGTACCGCCCCAGTCCCACCATTAGACGTAGAAACACTCAACCACTACGCAAAAACGTTCCAAGGAGATATCTTACAAGTGCCGCCTATGATTTCAGCTATTAAACACGGTGGTGTGCCTCTGTATAAACTAGCAAGAAAAGGCATTGAGATCCAACGCGAACCACGGCTCATACACATCTATACCTTCCAATTTACAAAATACGAGGAACCCTTCGGTTGGTTCAAATTGGCGTGTACCAAGGGCACTTACGTAAGAACCGTGGCACATGACCTAGGCCAAAAAATCGGATGCGGAGCACACTTGTACGCATTACGGCGACTCGCCTCCGGAAAGTTTAAAGTAGAAGATTCAACTCCACTAGACGAGCTACTCAAAATGTCACCAGAACAGCTTCAAACAAAAGTCATTGGACTGGAAAAATTAGTGACTCTTCTAACTCCATATTGAGCGCGCCTGGGAATGGCCAATGTTTATTTATAAGAGCTTCAACGAGTTCAAAAAATCGACACCCCCACGCACTATTACCATCGGAATGTTCGATGGTGTTCACCTAGGACATCAGGCCATACTAACCGAAACCGTAAAATTTGCAGAAAAAACCGGTAGCTTGCCCACTGCGATCACGTTCTCAAATCATCCTGAGAGCTTTTTTGCCCCTGACGCCCCCCCGGAATTAATTTATCCGACCGATTATAAAATCGATTTACTTGAGGCGTATGGCATCCATCAAATTCTCTTACTGGATTTTAACGCCGAAATTGCTGCACTTAGACCCGAAGAATTTGTCGCTCAAATCACCACCCCCCCAACCACTACAAAGGCAATTTTCGTAGGGCCTGACTTCAGGTTTGGGCGAAACCGCACAGGCGACATTTCAACTCTCCGTGAACTCGGACACAAATTTGGGTTCATGGCTTGTACTGTGAGCCCTGCCACGTTTCAAGGGATAATAATCAGCAGCACAAAAATCCGTGAAACTATCAAGATAGGCAATTTTGAGCTTGCCTCTACAATGTTAGGGCGCCCGTACGCCATCGTAGGCAAAGTCGTCCCTGAAAAACAACTAGCAAGCTCGTTAGGATTCCCAACGGCAAACTTGGATACAAACGGGTTAGTCCTTCCTCCACGCGGAGTGTACTTTGTCAAGGTCAAGACCCCAGCAGGTGAAAAGTTTGGAGTAGCAAATGTTGGCCTACGTCCCACTCTACATTCAAATCAACAAAACCTTACAGTAGAAGTCCACATCCTCGATTACGCAGGCAAGTTATATGATCTCCGCATAGAAGTTATCCCGTTGGAATTACTCAGGCCAGAGATACGGTTCGAGTCAGTTTCCGCACTTAAAAAACAAATTGAAGCTGACATTCAAACTGCCCGAAAATTAATCCAAAAATACCGAGATTGAGCTCGAATCTCTCGCACCTTACCCTTGCCAAATCTAGCTGACAGCCAGAGCAAACCTAGCTAAAAATGGATCGGCTATGCATCAGCGTCTTTTATTCGCCACATTTATCACCATATCAACGCTGTCGGTTACAGCACTAGAACGTACTAACCAAATCTTCAAAGTTTTCCAGTTCCCTCCAGACAAAATTCCAAGAATCGATGGCGATCCCTCAGATTGGGAAATTGTCTCACCTGATTACGTGATCGACATTAACCAACTAAAGGATGACTCTGGAAAACACTTAAAGCCTGACCCAAATAACCTGGATGTACGTGTGAAAGTGGGATGGGTAAAAGGATTAAACAAACTTTACTTCCTTTACGAGGCTTACGATAACTACTGGGACTTTGAGCTGCCCGGATTACACAACGATACTTTTGAACTCGTGGTCGACGCAGACCTCTCCGGGGGTCCACTGATTGACCGATGGCATCCTGCAAAAGGAATCATAACGCCCAATGAGGCATATTTTTCGTTCCAAAGTGTTCATGCTCAGAATTACCACATTTTTACCCCCGCAGAGGGTAAAAGTTGGTGCATGTTTTGGGGCCCAGCCCAATGGGCAAAGGAATTGCCTTACGCCAATGCCGCTTACAAATACCACTTTAAGCCGAGACAAAGCGGACACCTCACATTAGAGTTCTGGATTACCCCATTCGATTATGCAGGAGCTGAAGGCCCAGAACGTGCAGTTGAATCTGTTCTTTACGAAGGGAAAATTATCGGACTTTGTTGGGCTGTCATAGATTACGACAACGTAAACTCAGGCACCACCAATAACGGCTTCTGGAACCTTTCACCTAAACATACAATGTACGGGAACGCTTCAGAACTTGTCCCTTTCAAGTTAATGCCTCTTGAACCCCAGTTTAAAAAACCTATCCAAGCCCGCTGGTCCTTCAAAATCATAGACCTCAACCACCGAATCGTAACATTTAAAGACGAGTCTGAGGGAGAGATTACATCTTGGAAATGGGACTTCGGCGATGGCACAACATCAACAGAACAAAATCCAATTCACACGTACCGTGACCCGGGCCAGTACACAGTCATACTGTATGTTGAAGGGCCCGGCGGCAAATCCAGATTTTCAAGGGTTTGGGATATAACGTTCAAATGATCAATTCACAATGAAGCAAACTATGAAAACTCTCCGATACATTGTTTGCCTGGTAGTAATAGCAAGTCAAAGTGTAGCATTACCCCAAGTTCCTACTTTCCATGTTAAAGCCTTCGGCGCCAAAGGTGATGGAACGACACTTGACAGCCCCGCTATCCAACGGGTGATCGATACAGCTGCAGCCTCTGCTACCAAAGCCAAAGTGATTGTTGACCCCGGTAAATACCTTATCGGCACAATAGAACTTAAAAGCGGGATCGAACTATACCTTCATCCCAAGGCAACTTTGATCATTTCCACAAATCGTGAGGATTACCGTTACGAGGCCGTTATCTTTGCAAGCAACGCTGTAAACATTAGCATCACAGGCCGGGGCAAAATCCTTGGGCGGGGCCTTGCCTTTATGACACGTTACGATCCGGCTGGAGAATGGTGGATCTTCGGAGAGTGGCGCCCCAAAATGTTTATTTTGACCGCTTGTACAAACCTCACTATTCGAGACATTACATTCGGAGAAGCTCCATTCTGGGGTTTGCATATGCTGGGGTGCAACCATGTATTAGTCGAAAAGGTCAAGATCCGGAATTACTTAGACGTACCTAATTGCGACGGGATAGTGGCAGATCATTGCATAGACGTAACAATCCGTGAGTGTGATATCCGGTGTGGCGATGATGCTATTGTCATCAAAACCACTCGGCAACCCATCAACTTCGGACCCTCAGCATACATACACGTCCATGATTGCACGCTAGAAACCCAAGACTCAGCCCTTAAAATCGGCACCGAAACCACAGAAGACATACACGACATCGTCTTTGAAAAATGCACGGTTAAAAACGCATGCCGTGGCCTTAATATTCAACTACGGGATGAAGGCCACGTGTACAACATCCTCTTCCAAGACATAAAGTTCGTCTCCAGGTACCACGGTGATCCATGGTGGGGGCGTGGAGAGTCGATCTCTTTTACTGTGATCCCACGCACACCGGAGACTCACATTGGCTCAATCAGTAATGTGATCGTAAAAAATATCTTTGGCGTCTCAGAAAACTCAGCGCGGATTTGTGGCATGCCTAACCAACCAGTGCGAAATGTATTATTCGAAAACGTCACCCTTCACGTTGGTAGATGGACTAAGTACAAAGGTGGCGTGCTAGATAACCGCCCCACAACAGTCTTGCAAGAGATCGAACCCCATGACACCGCTGGAATACTTGTAAGGCATGCTAAAGATGTGACCATCAAAAACTGCGCTGTTCAGTGGATTAAAAACATCCCGATTTACTATGGACCTGCGATTTGGATTACCAACGCTTCGCCGATTAGCATAATCAATTTCCGTGGGCAAAGTGCTAACCCACACATCTACCCCGACATTCTTATCCAATAGTTAACCTTCCAACGCCGATTCTTACCCTATTTTAAAGAGCCAAGGTATCGTTCTGCGTCGATCGCGGCGGCACACCCCATTGCAGCTGCCGTGATTGCCTGCCGATACACTTTATCAGTGCAATCCCCTGCAACAAACACACCAGGTACACTGGTTCGTGATCCCTCCACCCGGAGAATATATCCTGCCTCATCCATAGCCAACTGCCCTCTGAAAATCTCAGTGTTTGGAACGTGCCCTATTGCCACAAACACTCCCGCTGCTTCAATCATCTGCTCTGTATTGTTTACAAGGTTCTTAACCTTAACACCAGTCACGCGCCCCAAATTCACATCAAGAATGTCTACGATTACGCTATTCCAAAGAGGCTGAATTTTTGGGTTATTCAACACCCGTTGAGCCATGATCTTCGAAGCTCGTAATGTTTCTCGACGATGCACTAGATAAATTTGGGAAGCAAAACGAGTCAGGTACAAGGCCTCTTCGCATGCAGAATCACCCCCACCTACCACAACCAACGGTTGATTCCGAAACACAGGTAAAGCCCCGTCACACGTAGCACAGTAAGAGACTCCACGCCCTTCAAGCAGCTTCTCACTTTCCAATCCCAACTTCCTATGCGATGCCCCTGTAGCAATTATAACCGCCCGCGCATGTATCTCATCTACATCTGTCCATACCTTAAACGGCGACCCTGTAAAATCTACACGCTGTACTACAGCGTACTTAATCCGTGCTCCAAATCGCTTCGCTTGTTCTTGCATCCTCTCCATTAACTCCGATCCTGTGACGCCTTCAGGGAAACCTGGGAAATTCTCAACTACCGTGGTCGTAGTCAAAAGTCCGCCTGGCAACGTACCTGTAATTACCAAGGGCGCTAAATTTGCTCTGGCTGCATAAATTGCTGCAGTTAAGCCAGCACAACCCGACCCAATAATCACTAGATCTTCCATACGCGCACTTGAACCTAAAACTACACCCTAACAAATTCAAGATGGAGGTTCACTCAGATTCTATCCCAGACCCAAACCATTTCTGGACTCGACCTTCAGACCTTTACGGCGGTAACCGCAAGGATTAAATTCGGCTTATGTTCAACGAACACCGAGCTAACCCGGTTCCAGAGCCAAAGGTACCCGCAGACCAAGGATTGGATTTGAGCGCACAACCTCGGTCTGAACCCGCACCAACTTTAGAGGAAATAAACGCCCAAGTTACTGCAACACACAAGGAACTAGCAGAATTACAGCGGTTAAAAGAGGAGCTCGACCGCAAACGCGCTGCACTGGAAGAATTAAAACGGAAACGCACAGATTTCCAACTGGGCCGGCAAGAAGTAATCCAAAGAATCACACGGGCACTTGAGCTCCTAGACCAAGCAAAAATTAAAGCGGAACGAGAAGCCGAAGAAATCTCCCAAAGTATGTATTCTTTGAGAGAGGCACTTGAAAGGGTCCAATCCATAAATGAATCTACCTGGACAGCAGACAATCTCCACGTTGAACTAGCTCGGGCCCTTGCGATAATTGAACAAGCACGACTGGAATGGGGAGCAGCCCGACGCAAATTCCCACTTCTGGACAATCCAGAAGAAGCTCTCAATAAAAGCACATTTCCAATGGCAACTTCTCCGATCCAAATTCTGCTCAAACAACCGTTCAAACATCTGTGGAAAATCGGTTTAGCGCTCACTTGGCCCCTGATATTGACGTTTCTATTGATGGCATTTGTACTCATTTTGTTTTTGAGAAGGTAACTTTCCCAAGCCAATGCGTCGCAGCAAATTATGGACATTTGCAGGAGCGATAAACCTAAGCTTAGCCGTAGCCTTGACCACGATCTCGATAACTTCAAAAATACAACTGAAATTTGAACTACGGGCAGCTCTCTTATCAACTGCGTTTGCCTTGTTTGTGATTGGCCTATTGCTGCTCCAAGCAGCTATTTACAACAGCAATGAAAATGGATCTGATTGAACTTTTGTTGAATGGACACCAAAAACCATACATTAAAAAAACTTGAGACCGAACTCCAGAAGCAGATTGCTAATCTGGAATCGCGAATTCGGTCCCTAGAAATGTCTTCCAAACCCACACCTTTGAAAGGTGACGCGCCCCAACCTAGACTTACGAACTTCACCCCAAAGAAAGAACCTACTTTTTCGCACGAGGCGAGATCACCTTTCAGCAAACAGCCATCCACAACCAAACCAGAAAAAAAATCCGACTCACTTATTGTCAACGAAATGGGGCATTACAAAATTAATTTGGTCGCCTTAATCACAAAAATTAAGACCGCTTTCTCTCCCCATTCACCTCCAAATCCGAAGCTCACCACCCTACTTGCAGCTGGATCAATTGAAGGCCCGCCATTGCTAAGACGTGAAAAACGTATAACCAAAATGCGGTTTTTCATAATGCTAGTGTTTTTCAGTCTAATTTTAATTGGGCTTTTCCTGGCGCTCCACCGTTAAAAGCCACCTATGGGCGTTACAGTAAGTATGTCGGAGGATACTTATCAGCTGCCTATCCACACGCCACTCGGCACGTTTACCGCAACCTACACCAATCGAGGATTAGCAAAAATCGTTTTTCCTAGTTTCCGGCCTCCATTGCTAACTGACCTCCAACTATGTCCTTCCAAAATAAAGAAGTGGCACCGCATTACCAAAAGAGCAATTCACACAATCTTAAATGGAATTGCACCACGCGAAGTACCTCCCCTAGATCTTTCTCCCGGCTCAACATTTGAATGCAAAGTATGGAAGTATTTGCTGAAAATTCCACCCGGTCGGACCATTTCCTACGGTGCACTCGCAAAAGCGGTAACTGGCTCATTTAAGTATGCCCGGGCAGTAGCTAGAGCATGCAAGAAAAATCCAATCCCACTAGTCATACCCTGCCACCGTGTCATTTATTCGAACGGCACCCTGGGCGGCTACGCACCTGGCAAAAAGTGGAAGCGACTTTTACTACAACGAGAATCCAAAATTCCAAGTTAATATGCCCCCTCTCTCCCCCCAAAACCTTGAGAGCTAAGGAGAGTGTTCAAATAGTATGGACTTTTTCGCTATCCCAAACGCGGGGAAGTTACTCTAGTTTCCAAGGACTTCAACACCAGTGATAACGCCACTTCTAATCACGTACACACAAGAAAAAGGCGCCGGCAGGGTACCCCCCTCCCGGCGCCCAATTACTTATTACCCGACCCGAAGATTAGTACTCAAGGTCGTGGTCTTCGTGCTTGGACTGTTTCTTCTCCTTCTCTGGCAGTTCAGTAATGAGACATTCAGTTGTAAGCATCAAGCCCGCAACCGAGGCAGCGTTTTGTAACGCTGAGCGGGTGACTTTCTTCGGGTCAACCACGCCAGCCTTGATCAGATCCTCGAACTTGCCAGTGACCACGTTATAACCCTCGGCACCTGAACGACGCTTGACTTCCTCGACAATCACCGAGCCTTCAACTCCAGCGTTATTAGCTAATTCACGCGCTGGAGCTTCGAGGGCCCGCTTAAGGATATCAATGCCAATTTGTTCATCCGAATCGTCGCCCTTTACCTTCTCAACCGCTTCGATGCACCGGATCAAAGCCACGCCACCACCAGGAACAATGCCTTCCTCTACAGCAGCACGGGTAGCATGCAGGGCGTCTTCCACTCTGGCTTTCTTCTCCTTCATTTCAGTTTCTGTAGCAGCGCCCACATGGATCACTGCCACACCACCAGCCAGTTTGGCTAGACGCTCCTGCAATTTTTCCCTGTCATAATCACTGGTGGTCTCTTCAATTTGCCTCCGGATCTGATTGATCCTGGCTTGGATCTCTGAAGGTTTACCGGCACCTTCAACGATCGTAGTTGTGTCTTTGTCAACCACCACCGTCTTGGCCCGGCCAAGATCTGAGAGTTCGACGTTTTCCAGCTTAATTCCGAGATCCTCGCTGATGAATCGCCCACCGGTCAAAATAGCAATGTCTTCGCACATTGCTTTCCGACGATCACCAAAACCGGGGGCTTTAACAGCACAACATTGTAGTACGCCACGGAGTTTGTTGACCACCAGTGTTGCCAAGGCTTCACCCTCAACCTCCTCTGCAATTATCAACAATGGTTTCCCAGCCTTAGCGATCTTCTCCAATAAAGGCAAGATATCCTTCAGGCTACTGATCTTTTTCTCGTAAACAAGGATGTAAGCGTCTTCGAGCTTGCACTCCATTGTCTCCGTATTTGTGATGAAGTACGGAGACAGATAACCGCGATCAAACTGCATTCCTTCCACTACCTCGAGGGTGGTCTCTATAGACTTGGCTTCTTCTACTGTAATGGTTCCGTCCTTGCCAACCTTATCCATCGCCTCGGCAATGATATCACCGATTGCCCGGTCCCAGTTTGCCGAGACGGTAGCAACCTGCCTGATCTCCTCCTTATCTTTGACGGGCTTGGCAATCTTGTCGAGGTGCTTCACCGCAGCATCCACAGCTTTCATTATTCCGCGTTGGATGCTGATCGGGTTAGCACCCGAAGCAACGAATTTCAAACCCTCGCGGAAGATCGCTTCTGCTAAGACCGTTGCCGTAGTCGTACCGTCCCCGGCAACGTCACTGGTTTTACTTGCGACCTCCCGCACCATCTGGGCCCCCATATTTTCAAAGGGGTCTTCCAGTTCAATTTCCTTGGCCACCGTGACACCGTCTTTGGTCACGGATGGAGAACCGAATTTCTTGTCAATTACAACATTTCGCCCACGAGGGCCCAGCGTCGCCGTTACGGCGCGTGACAACTTCGTTACGCCCCGCAGCAACGCCTGGCGGGCCGATTCAGAGAACATGAGTTGCTTCGCAGCCATAAATCCTCCTCCTTTCTAGTTAGCAATGTTCAATTTAAAACTTCTCAAATCCGATTAATCCGAAATTACGGCCAACAGGTCATCCGAGCTCAAAAGCTTGTACTCCTTATCATCAATCTTGATTTCGGTACCGCCGTACTTACTGAACAACACGCGGTCACCCACTTTTACTTCAAAGGGAATTCTTTGACCTTTTTCATCGACCTTGCCTGTGCCAAGGGCCCGCACTATCCCTTCCTGCGGTTTCTCCTTGGCCGAGTCGGGAATAATTATCCCGCCTTTACGAACTTCCTTTTCCTCGATCGGCTCGACTAACACCCGATCGCCTAATGGTTTAATTTTATCAACCGTCGCCATATGCATCACTCCTTCAAAAAGTTACAGTATTGTTCAACTATAATTTCCTCAGCCGAGTACCAGACCAGGGTACTCGGGGCTAATGCATGCACAGGGTTAGTTAACCGGTCACCAGCAACCAACCCTGCGCCTGAACTTAAAATCTTACTTCTGTTTTTTATCATCATCCACGATCTCAGCATCTACAACTCGGCCTGAACCTGTAGAACCACCTCCGCTCGAGCCTGAACTAGAGCTGGAACTGCTAAATGAACCGGTTTGCCCAGCTCGAGCACCTCGATACAACTCAGTAGAAATTTCATGCCATGTCTGATTCAGCCGGTCTGTGGCCGCCCGAATTTCGGAGGCATTATTTCCTTTCATTGCCTCCTTGACTTCATTTATAGCACGCTCTATGCGCTGACGATCAGTCGATGAGATCTTCTCGCTAAATTCTCGCAACAGTTTCTCCGATTGATAAATCGCCGAATCAGCCGCGTTACGAGCTTCTGCCAGTTCTCGCTGCTTGCGGTCTTGTTCAGCATAAATCTCAGCCTCACGACGCATTCTTTCAATTTCCTCTTTTGTCAAACCACTACTTGGCTGGATGACGATTTTCTGTTCCTTGCCAGTTGCCAAATCCCGTGCACTGACGTGTAATATACCGTTTGCATCAATGTCAAAAGTTACTTCAATCTGCGGAACTCCTCGTGGGGCAGGAGGAATTCCATCCAGGATGAACCGACCGAGGCTCTTATTGTCTTTAGCCATTGGCCGTTCACCTTGCAAGACATGAATTTCTACGCTTGTTTGATTGTCTGTAGCCGTTGAGAAGATTTCCGACTTGCGAGTCGGGATCGTAGTGTTCCTTTCGATGATCTTGGTGAATACCCCACCCAGTGTTTCGATTCCCAAGGATAGCGGCGTCACGTCAAGCAAGAGGACATCGCGAACCTGGCCCTTTAACACACCACCTTGGATGGCTGCACCTAAAGCCACCACTTCATCCGGGTTAACGCCTTGGTGCGGCTTCTTTCCAATAATCCGCTGCGCGATCTCTACGATCTTCGGCATCCGGGTCATCCCACCCACCAATACCAAATCGTCTATATCCTCAGGTCTCAACCCAGCATCCTTCAAACATGCCATCACGGGCGGAATCAGTCTCTCAAACAAATTGTCGCACAATTGTTCGAGCTTAGCCCGCGTAAGCTTCATTTGAATGTGCTTCGGGCCTGTAGCATCCGCGGTGATAAACGGTAGATTGATTTCGTATTCGGTGGTGCTTGAAAGGGCAATCTTTGCGCGCTCAGCTTCTTCTTTTATCCTTTGCAATGCATCTGGCTGGTTTCGTAAATCAATCCCATACTGCTTTTTGAATTCTTCGATTATCCAATCCATTATGCGGGCGTCCCAATCATCACCACCCAAATGGGTATCACCGTTTGTAGCTTTTACTTCGAAAACACCGTCCCCGATTTCGAGCACCGAAATATCAAAAGTGCCACCCCCTAAGTCGAAAACCGCGATTTTACCCTCTTTTTTCTTATCTAGTCCATAGGCCAACGAAGCAGCAGTAGGCTCATTTATAATTCGCAACACTTCTAGCCCTGCGATCCTGCCCGCATCTTTAGTAGCCTGCCTTTGAGCATCGTTAAAGTAGGCGGGAACTGTTATTACCGCTTCTGTGATCTTTTCACCAAGACGCATTTCAGCATCTGCCTTCAGCTTCTGCAAAATCATTGCACTGATTTCAGGGGGGCTAAATTGACGCGGCTTCCCGTCAATTTCCACCTCGACCCACGCATCCCCATTAGGAGCACGAACTACCTTATAAGGTACTCGTTTTATTTCATCGAGTACCTCGTCATACTTCCGCCCCATGAACCGTTTAATTGAATAGATTGTGTTGCGCGGATTGGTAATGGCCTGTCGCTTAGCTGCCTCACCTACTAGCCGCTCCCCACTCTTTGTAAAAGCCACCACCGATGGCGTCACCCGTTTGCCTTCAGCGTTTTCCAACACAACGGGTTCGCCACCCTCATAAATCGCCATGCACGAGTTCGTCGTTCCTAAGTCTATGCCTAACACTCTGCCCATAAGCCTAATTTTTTCAGCTGTAGTATTCTCGCAACTCGAGTGCCAACCTCTATGACTCAATACAAGCCCTTGATTAACAATCACTTAAATTTTATGCAATTCCGTTACCCCCTGTAAAAACAGGGCAAATCGAGTCAATTTGTCGCTCTACCAGATCGACGAGCGTGATAAATTGTCGCTCGTGATAAATTTTTGCCCCCTTAACTACCGGGCTTTACGGCGGGTAGCAAAGCCAAATCGGGTGGAAGGTTATTTGGATCGTAAGCCTCGACTTTTAGTGATAACAAGCTCCAGAATGGGACTTCGAATTTTACCGCACCCCCAGAGCGGTCAACTAAAGCAGCAATTCCAACCGGGAGACCCTGATGGTTTTTTACGATTTGAAGTGTTTCAGATACCCGACCGCCTAATGTGACCACGTCTTCAACTATCAAGAGGCGTTCTCCGGGCCGGATGACAAACCCTCGACGAAGTTGCAAGGTTCCTTCGTGTTTTTCGGCAAATATGAATCGGCATCTTAGTTGTCGTGCTACCTCCTGCCCTATTACCAATCCCCCCATCGCAGGAGATATCACAGTGTCGACTTCAATAGGCCCAATCTTGCTTAATAATGCTTTGGCAAACTGCTCGACTATAGGCATGAACTGCAAAGCCAAGGCGCATTGGAAATACACGCGGCTATGAAGTCCACTACGAAGAATAAAATGTCCTTCCTGCAATGCCCCCGTCTGCCTAAAAATCTCAAGTATTTCACTTTCAGTCATCGCGGGAAAATCTTAACCACCTAGCACGCACAATCAAGCACTCCCACCTGCAGATTTGCCTTTCTCTTCCTCAACCGATGTCCTACACCACGCGCGTGTTCAAATTAGCATTAACCCCATCAATGACCTCCACCACTTCTCTTCCCCCTGGGTTGTTGTTGAGCGATTCTACTTACTGGCACCCCATGATTAACGCGGTCTTGGTTTGAGCTTTCTACCACTTTTGAAGAGGAACTTGGCCCGCTACTTTTAATACTGGTGGAATCCATTTCTTTCCGACCACTTCCTAAGTTCTGCATTTTTTCCGAAACCAGGATTGGTTGCCGTGGTTTCGCTGCAAGATTCGAATCATTTTGTCCTGATGCCTTTGTTGCCGGCTCTGTTTGAACGCTTGGGGTTACACTTCTCGCCGTATTTGGGAGATTCCCCTTACTGCTTTTGACTGGTACAGTAGGTTTGGGCGGTGAAGGCGTGGTGCTTTTATTTCTATTTCCGATCTCTGCTTCTTTACTTTCCGGCTTTGTAACATTCCACGTGGCGCTCCCACCGGTGTTCCTAACAATTCCTAACTCATCATGTCGAGGTGAGAACGGCTTTCTTGCATTTTCCCGCTCTCCATAAAATGTTGGATTATCAGGCCCATGTTTTGGTCCACGGGTGATCGTAGGATTGTTGTCTCGGTATGCCTCGGGAAAACCTTTTTCAAGCTTGGGTGAAAAGTTTTTAGTTAGTTGCTCACTGACTGGATGTAGCTCCCCTTTTCCACCGAGGTTGTCAGTTTGGGGATGTTGCAGTTTGATGTTTTCAGAGGGGTGGTTTTGGGAGCTCCCTCCTAATACAGAGTTGGAAGCTAGTGAAGACCGCTTTGTTAATTTTAAAATAGTTGGTACATTTTCTCGGCCTTGAATAATTTGTTCTGCTTTCTCCCCGTCTTTTTCTCCGCCAATGTCTAATCTGGGGGTGCGGTGGCTAGACTTGATCAGCACTGGCGTCCTATCAGATTGGATAGGCCGATCGAGTACTTTGGCTTTCAAGATATCAGTTTTGTCTCCCCGTATCTTTTCTAGAACGATTGGATGTGCAGTTGGACGCCCAAATCTGGTTGTAAACTCTGTTTCGATGCCGCGATGGTGGATTACACCATCCGGTCCTGCCTCGTATCTAAAAATTGTTTGGCCATCACGGATAAGCTGTTCATTTTCTTGTCCTGGTATACACCGGCCTGGGAGATCTTTTTGAGTCACATCCTCCCATTGCACAAAAGTAAAGTGGTGAGGCTGTAAATTTAAATCTCTTTCGTGGCGCAGCGGGGTATCACCTCGGTGCAACCCTTTTCCCGGATGGAATCTAGTTCCAGGGGGCAGTGGCGCCCAACCACAATGGCGAGTGTGAACTTTCCACACAACCCATGCGGGTGCCCACTGATAATCGGGCCACCAACACCAACCCCAGACAGGATGGCGGAACCATCTACCGTAATGGAAAGTGATTTCGCCCCATTTATAGATTGAATGCCAATACCACCCAAAGCTCGTGTATACCCACCAACCACCGTGGCAGTAAGGCCGCCAATCGCGGTGGATGACGACTATGGTGGGCCGCCAACACCAACCCCAATCGTCTATAAAAACCCATGTGCCATATGGAGACAATGCCTCGTAAAAATACTGATGAGTAATTACTGGCTGCTCCACCACATTGGTAATAACGATCACATTAGTTATTGTAGAAACAGCGGGCTCACTAGGTTCTGCAACGTTTGTCATAGAAGAACCCGCGTGCGCTGCACTCCCAAAACCACTAAAGCCTAACTTACTATCATGTTCCAGAATTGCATCAATCAGTTCCGCTGAGACACCTAAGTCACGAAGGTATATAATGTGCTCTGCCCGTAGGTGAAACGGGCTTGGGGCATGTCGAATATAACTCTTCAAAATGGCCTCATCCACACCAGCTTGGATTAATTTTATTAACTCACGAAGCGTTGGGGAAAACCACACGTTTGTCGGCATTCGTGTTACAGTTGGAACTTCAAAACCGCTATTAACCAGATTTGTTTCTGGACAGATAAAGTGGGGGTTCTCGCATATGTTAGATTCGACCACACCACAAGAGGCAGTTTCAGTACACTCTCCTATAAATCCAAGAACTTGGTTTGACGCGCTATCGGATGTAATTACTATAGGCTGATGCGAACTTAACCCACCCTTTTCCTCAGTGCTGTTCCCCACAACCAATCCCAAGCAGCAGATAGCCACCACTGATGCAATTATACTGCCCCAAAAGAGCTTAAAGCCCGAACTATAAGGGGATTGTTTAAATGACGAGTCAATACGCATGTGCATTCATGCTAGGTTTTCATAGGTATTGACGTGGAAGGACGGGGTATAATTCATTGCGTGCCTATGATAAGAGGTGGTACTCCCGCCCCGAATCGAACGGGGATCCGCGGTTTAGGAAACCGCTGCTCTATCCATTTGAGCTACGGGAGCCTTGCTAATTGAACTTTATCTTGGACTCTACGAAATCACAAGCCCACAATAATTTGCCTCTATGCTGAAGTCGCTGCAGGTTTAGGCAGACCCGAAACCAATTCTGAGCCTTCGAGAATTGGATTTTCCTGGGTTGGGTTCCCAATGGCGGGGACAGATTTCTTAGCTCTAAGTCTTTCTGGTAAAACGCCTGTTCTGACTATTTCTACAACGTCTTCTCCTGCCAATGTCTCAAACTCCAGCAAAGCATTTGCAATTAGCTCTAATTTATCCTTGTTGCCAAGTATCAACTGACGAGCGCGTTCGTAGCAGGACTGAATGATCGATTTAATTTCTTCGTCGATTTCTTTAGCGGTTTGTTCGCTGTACTGTTTTGTTCGAGTTAGGTCGCGCCCCAAGAACACGTATTCTTCCGTTGTGTCATATTGGACCAGCCCCAATTTATCACTCATTCCCCATTGTGTTACCATCGCACGCGCGATTTCAGTCGCCTGCTTTATATCAGCTGCGGCTCCTGTGGAAACGTCGCCCGTGGCAATCTCTTCTGCTATTCGGCCCGCCAAGGTCATTGTAATTATGTCCAGCAACTCCTTTTTCTTACGGTTGAATACGTCGTCCTTAGGTAGCGACATTGTCGCTCCGAGAGCCTGGCCGCGTGGGATAATCGTTACTTTGTGGAGTGGATCTGCATTCCCCACAAGGACATTGACAAGTGCATGCCCTGCCTCGTGCCAAGCAATAACCCGCTTTTCATTCTCGCTCATTGCCAGGCTACGACGTTCGCGACCCCAACGAACCTTATCGCGGGCTTCTTCTAGGTCTTCCATCTCAATTGCCTTTTTTCCGCGTCTGGCCGCCAACAAAGCGGCCTCGTTCACAAGGTTTGCCAACTCAGCCCCTGAAAACCCAGGCGTGCTCTTCGCAATCAAGGCTAGGTCAACATCAGAGGATAGCTTAACCCGTCGGGCATGGACTTTTAAAATGGCTTCTCTCCCCCGGACATCAGGCAGATTAACGTATACCTGTCGATCGAACCTCCCTGGTCTGAGCAAAGCCGGGTCCAACACATCGGGTCTATTGGTGGCAGCTATAACAATTATGCCTTCAATCGTATCGAAACCATCTAACTCAACTAACAATGCATTCAGTGTTTGTTCACGTTCGTCGTTGCCCCCACCAAGTCCGTATCCGCGGCTTCTGCCTACCGCGTCGATTTCATCAATGAAAATCAGGCATGGGGTATGTTTTCTGGCCTGCTCAAACATGTCTCGGACGCGACTTGCACCCACGCCTACAAACATTTCTACGAAATCCGAACCACTGATGCTAAAGAAAGCGGCGTTTGCTTCACCGGCTATTGCCTTGGCCAGCAAAGTTTTTCCGGTACCTGGTGGTCCCACTAATAAAACTCCCTTTGGTATTCTGCCACCCAACTGCTGAAACTTTTTCGGGTCCCGCAAAAATTCTACTATTTCTCTAACTTCCTCAACCGCCTCATCGATACCTGCCACGTCTTTAAACGTGACCCGGTCCCTACCTTTCGTTAAAAGTCGGGCTCGGCTTTTTGCAAAGTTCATTGCAGTTCGGTTAGCTGCACGTACTTGTCTAAAGACGAACCACCATAACATAATGAATCCAAGCAGCACCAAAGCCCCATACGCAAGAATGCCTGTCCAAAAACTTCCGACCTCATGCACCTCAAACTTCTTTGTCCGTAAGATATTTGCTTCCAACTCCTCAGGCAGACGCACCTTGGCGTAGAACGGCACTGTTACCGGTTTACCCTGCGGGTCTTTGATAATATTTCCAGCCGTATCGACCTTATAAAGTTCGCCTTCAACTTCGTGTAAAACGCCTTGGAGATTGTAATATATCGTACCACGCACAATTATGTTTGATTCAACTGCTTCCAAAAACTCCGCCTGGTTAAGCCGCATTGCCTTTGCGGTATTTGCACGTTGGTGTGCAACAGCTATGAATATCACTAACCCTAACACTGCAATCCAAATCCACAGCGTTCGTGCCTGGTTAAACCCAGCCGATCCCCCCCGGTACTCATCCAGTCTATTTTTTTTGTCACCAAACATTACAATTCGACTTTACCACCATAACGTCAGGTGGGCAATGATCTGCTACACTCCGATTTATCTCCCACTTCAAAACGCGCCGTGTTTTCGAGGTAATTTTGAACTTTTCGCCTATCCTCAATCCTTCCACCCAAAAAATTTCCCCACTTTCACTCTCTGCAACCCACAGCTGCCTACGACGCTCGAGTGGAATTTTCCAATTTACAAATAAATCCTGCAATTTTGCGGCCGAGGAAAATCCAATAGGCATAAATCTATCTCCTGGCTTCCAGTGCCGGATAACCAGGCGCCTACCAACCGCGTCAGCATCAAAATATTCGCATTTACCAGGATTAAACTCTGACGGCACATCTTTAGGTCGTACGAAGGTCCATCGGATGCTTAATCCAGGCAAATCAACCACACCTGTTTGAGCGTTTAATTCCACTGTAATCGCCGTCCCAGGAATAGGCTGTGAGCGGATTTGGCCTGGCACCACAGTAATCTTTCCATGGCCGTCCCGCTTAACGTTCACTGCTCTTGGAAATGTAATCCAAATGCCTTCTGAAATACGTAAACGCTCAATTTTTTCGAAATCGTACTCTACCCCTGCCTCAATTAGCTGCAATCTAAGCAACTGTCGTTGAACAGCCAATGGAAACGAATCAAATCGTCTCACCAATCCCCTCTTAAGCTCCTCTTGAGCAACTTCAGTTACAAACCCGCTTTCTGCCGCAACGATATCCATAACCCTTGAAACATTTTCATAAAAGGCTTCTCCAAACAACCGTTTCAACAGCGGGATTACTCGGTGCCGGATACGGTTGCGTAAGTACTCCTCGCTATAGTTTGTTACATCCAGTCTGAAGCGAAGTTTTTCAGCCTGGGCATATCTTTCAATCTCCTCCCTTCTAAAGCTAAGGAGAGGTCGGACTAGCCAAACACGTCCCTTGTTTCCGGCCGAATCCGATGTACTGGGCACTGGGGTACGTGACACCCATTCCATCCCCCGTAACCCTTCTCCCCCCGTTCCTCGTAAAACACGCAGAAAAAACAACTCCACTTGGTCATCCAACTGGTGTCCTAATGCAATCTTTTGAGCGCCATAAAGCTGAGCGACCTGGGCCAGAAACCCATGGCGAAATTCGCGGGCAGCCATCTCGATTGAAATACCGCTTGCTTCTGCGTACCCGCGCACATCCCCTCGCCCAACGCAGTAAGGTAACCCACGTTCTATGGCTAAGCCACGCACAAAATCCTCATCAACATCAGCTGCCCTCCCTCTGAGCTGGTGATTAAAATGTGCGACGACCAATCTAATCTTCAATGCCTCCCTAAGCTTGCACAAAACATCCAACAAAACGACAGAATCCACGCCCCCAGATACACCAACTAAAAGCGTCTCACCTGAATTAACGTTGCAGCGAAATAAAAGGTTTTCGCGTACCCTTGTCAAAAACTGGTCCACCCCATTTTTTATATCACGCCTGCTTCTTGTCCTCCACCGCTAATTTTCAAACCAACCGGCTGTCGCACCAAACTCCTCATACCGCCTTTTGAGAAGGGTAAACACAATCAGGACTTGGCCAGGCTGGTGATTAAAGTGCCGCGCATTTCTGTGAGCACAACCTCATCCTCCATTTGTGGAGTTTGCGCCTCTTTGTAACCTAATCTTATAACCTAAAGCAAACACCATGTGCTCACTGCGAAGACAAATACCTCCTTTACGTTATCACACGACCTTTTAACGTGGTGATTCACCAAATCCAAGTTCCAGAAATTCCAACAGTGACATGCGTCCTGCCAATCACCCGAGGTACAGCCGGCCTGTGATAATGCGGGCGCACCACAACTACAGGTCTTGGACAAACAACCACTGGAGGTGGGCAAGGGGGCACTACTACCTGAGTTCTAGCCACCGCCGGCACAACCACAACCTCGCAACAAGAAGCTTGAGCAGAAGCAACTGCCCCTGAACATTGGGTGCTGCTTCCCCTACCAGTGTCAATCATGAATCGAATTACAACATCGCTCACCCCACTTTGATGTAGATCAATTATATCATCAGCCGTCAAAACGAACCGGGTGCCGGTGGCTTTTATCTGCTCGATAATTACCGTGTCGCTTACGCCTGCTGCAGCCATAGCCTTTACGTCATGGATCGTTAAAGTTCGCCGTGGAACCGCGGCGCACAAAGAGGCACTGGTTACGATTGCGGTCTGGCCTCCTTCACCCCTTTTAACTGAATCAATTGCATGTCCCGTGATTGCACCTGCCACCGTACCGATAGCGCCTCCGATTAAAGCACCTTCACCAGCATGACGAGATTGATGTCCGATTATTGCTCCAGCAGCAGCTCCTAAGGCGCCACCAACCATTGCACCGCTTGCGGCGCCTTCTCCAAAAGCGTGGGTACACAGACCTATCGTTAAACCCGCACAAATAACTCCAACCCATTTCATATCAAAACAATCGACGTTCCTAATTGGCGTGGTATTCATTTCTGCTCGTTTGAACCTGACAAGAAAGCAGCTATTTGTGGACGGCAAAGGATGTAACATGGGATTTAGTATGCTCCTTTCTAACCTTGGCTCCCCATCCTAAGACGCTACTGGTAGCTGAAATAAAGGCTGACAAAAGTGAACCATGGCCCTGCCCATGGGATAACCGGAAATGCCTAAATCAAAATACAAATTTTAATGCTTCTGATCCTGTGGAGGTCTCGTATACGCCTGAACTGACGTCACACCGAGCTTTTTAGCGGCATCTACAATTTTTATCACAACGCCAAACGGCGCTTGTTGATCGGCTGCTATTGCAACCTGACTAGTTTTGCGATACGCGAGCGTTACCTGAATGTCCCGCTCAATTCTCTCCATTGGTATTGGGGTAGGATCATTCCCAATTCGTATTTTTCCTTCTTTGTCAACGTAGACAATCAACGGCTGGGTTTGCGTATCCTGCTCTTTAACACCATAGGCAGATTCCGGTAACGTGAGTTTAACCGCTGGCTGTTGCTTAAACGTGGTCGTTACAAGTAAAAAAATCAGTAGCACAATCAAAATATCTATCAGTGCCACAATGATGATGGTGGGGGCTCTTTTACGCCTGTACACGTAGAATTTCATGCCTCTTAGCTAGCGCTTGTAATTTTTCGGATTGCCTCAAGGCAAACTGTTTCCATCTCCAGGGCTAGCAACTCAACCTTCTTGGTGTAATAGCTCCAAAAAATCAAGGTAGGTATGGCAATCAACAATCCCAGTAATGTTGCCCGCAATATTAAGGCTATTCCATGTGCCAATCGTGCTGCGTCCGTCAACCCAGTCTGACCAATGTTGCCGAATACCGACATCATACCGATTATTGTGCCTACAAGCCCTAACAATGGGGCAATGCCTACTATAATTTCCAAAACCACAAGACCACGCTCTAGCTGGGCAACCTTTCTACGCGCCAAAGTCTCTAATACCTCTTCGACTTCGTGTCTAGGTCGATCCTTCAATTCTATCAAAACCATAATCAGGTCGGTCAACGGTGACGGATACTTCCTACATACCTCGCTTAAACGTCCGACTTGGGAAGGCTCCGAAATCTGTTCAATTGCACCAACCAAGGCTGGAGGCACCACCCTATTCCAACGGAGGGCCCAACCACGCTCGATTATAAATCCCAAGCCCACAACAGATGTACACAACAACATCACGTACACTGCCAGTTCTAGAGTTTCCATATCTCCTGTAGATTTGTATCGTTGCTAGTCCCGAAATCAATTGTAATAAAAGGTGAATCGAATAAGGCGGTAATCCGAAGGCACCATTCTCCTTAACTCAACTGGCCAACGTCCGTAAGGCGCAGGATCTAGAATCGCCTTCTGGCAAAGCAAGCACAACAAATCATTCACTGTGTTTTCAAGCACTTCCATATCGCTTACACGCCCATCGTAGTGCAGCCTAAATTGGATTACGACCCTTCCCTTTCGCTCGTACGAAAAATTCCCACTATCCAACAGGTAATACCACCGATCCCGGACAGCCTGAATCAGCAATTTATCGTACTCACCGAATGGGCTAGCTACCACGTCAACGGATGCCTCCAGGGACTGGCGCCGGGTCCCACTCCCATCTTGCTTCATTTTTTCTCCGGATACCACACTATGACTTCTTGCTAAGGCCTCTTGCAACGTACGGGGACGGGCCGGCCGGCCCCTTGCGTCTTGGGAGTAACTTACGGCTTCCCTGGTAGCCCCGATTGTTGTATCTCGCACACGTCCTATTGCAACGCCGTCAGTAGTAGGATTTTCTCGAATGGCCTCAGGCTGTTTAACCCCGTTTTTTACCTCAGGTGTCACGTGTAGTGTATCCGCTGGTGTCATACCCACTTGTCTCCCAATTGGCTTGGATATTTCTGCCAAACTGGGGATTTCTTTTTGCGTGCCATCGATTCGAGGTTGGTCACCCACCTTACTTCTTATCGGGCTGGCTGCCACCGCATCCTTATCTGAATAATACTGGGCCCGAGTCGGAGGAACTTCGCTTGCCAATGAAGGAGGGACCTCAATAAAAACAACCGGGATAGGTTTTTCCCTTTGAGTATCTGGTACGGCTGCGACTGGGACAACCCTCACCACCCTTCCAATGAACCGATTCACCGCTTTTACAGGACCGTATTCAGCTAAGGAACGTAACCACCCCCTGTGGAGAGCCTCTTTATAACCCAGGTAACCGCCAAGATGGAGAATTCCAGCGAAAAGGATGGCAGCCAGGATCCGCTTCAGAGCTGTACCATCTAGCCGAAGCGACCCGTAGTACGCGTAAATTTGTCCTGCTGCCTTCACCAGTACCACTTGGATTAATAAGGCCTTATAATGCAACCATGCACTCTTTATTTACACCCAGGCCTATCAAATCTCCAATTACAAAACTCAGTCCACCTATTTTTAAATAACACGCGTGCCCTGTATCTTTTTGATACACCTTTGCAGCTTGGTTAAGGTGAAAGTTAAAACCTAACCGGCTTTGCTCTTGATGCAACAGACGCCAATCAGAAATCACTTGCCCAAGCGGTAAACTAAATGCTACCGAAAGACATTCAACAATGAAAACTAAGCGCATTTTAATAGCTGCTAGGGCGCAGGGTTTGGCATCGGCTATTGCAATTATTACATTTGTGAACCCGGTCCATGGGCAACTGTGGTGGACCAATCCACCCGCTGAGGTGGCAGTTTTCGCGGCAAGGGCTTCAAATGTGATAAAAGCCCTTAACCTTCGTGAACTACGGGAAGCTGACACGGTAGGACAGATTTTATTTACGAACCTGATTGGGCTCAGCAGATGGCACGACAGCAACAGCGTGTTTAGCAGCCACGCCGATACTTTAACAAACGCAGGCAGTCCTATGCCTACAAATAAGTCCGAAATTCGATTCCGGTCACCCGAACTAGATCAATGGCGATCTAACTTATTCAATCAATTATCTATGTACCTCACACCGGATCAAATTGAAGTCGTTAAGGAGCAATTGACACAGCGACGTATGACTGTCACATACCGTGCTTATTGTGAGAGTAATCCCACTTTAACCGAGTCCCAAAAGGCAACTATTTTGGATCTCCTTCACCAAGCCAGAGAAGAAGCACTTGTAGCCGGCAGCTCTGAAGAAAAGGACAAAATATTTAGAAAGTACAAAGGGCGTATAAACAACTTCCTCCACCAATGGAAAACACATTCTTCGCCCCCACCCACGACTCTTCCCACTCTTATTACTAACCACGTGGGTGGCAGGGAAAACACGCATTAAATTCGGCTTTTAAACATTACCTCCGGCTAAACTACTTTACCAGATTAAGCACGAATTTCCTATGAACAGAGAACGTATTTCTGAGAGCCATTGATAGCGTATCCTGGATGGCCTGGAGCTCCTCGTAAACACGAACGTTCTTGGGGTTGGGTTCAACAGTCTCACGCGGATTCAGTTTAACGAGCTTATCTGTTATTTCGCTAATTGTTACTTTCTGCCCTTTTTGCAGTATCCAGCACCAATAGGCCTGCAAACCAGCACCATAAGCAGCAGCCTCAGGCTCAACAAGGGTTACGACCTGCGCATTAAATACATCTGCCATAATTTGGCGCCACACTTTAGACCGGGCTCCGCCGCCTGTAGCTCTAATTTGAGTTGTGGTTACACCGAGCTCGCGCAACCGGCGGAGTCCGTAGTTCATTCCCAATGTAACTCCTTCCATGGCGGCACGTGCAAAGTGCGCCGGTTCAAAAGTCCGGGTGTTGATCCCAAAAAATACTCCAGTGCCATCGGGCACATTAGGCGTTCGTTCGCCTTCTAGATATGGGAGCAAAATTAAGCCATCTGCCCCGGGCTTAGTCTTGAGCACAGCACGTTGATATTGATCGTGGCTCCATCTGAACTGGTTTCTGACCATTTCGGTAGCTACAGTGACATTCATTGTGCAAAGCAGTGGCAACCATCGGTTAGTAGAATCACAGAACGCTGCAATTTCGCCCTTAGGATCGACCACGGGGGTTTCAGAACATGCATAAATAGTACCGCTTGTGCCAAAGCTTGCTGTGATTATTCCAGGGCGGGTATTTCCTGTACCGATCGCGCCCATCATGTTGTCGCCGCCGCCTGCACTTACAAGCACGCCCGGTTGCAGGCCCAATTTCTTGGCCGCCTCCGGTCGTAACGTACCGGCTGGTTGATCGCTCGGGATCAACGGCGGTAATTTCGTTATTAAGTCAGGATCGATTGCGTCTATTGTTTCCTTACACCAGGTCCGGGTGCGTATGTCTAGGAGTGCCGTTCCACTGGCGTCGCCATATTCCATGCACTTATTTCCTGTGAGCCAAAAATTGATGTAATCGTGTGGCAGCAATACGGTTGCTAGTCGCTTGTAATTTTCGGGCTCGTGCTTTTTCAACCACAAGATCTTGGAAGCAGTGTAACCAGGCAAAACTGGGATCCCTTGCTTTGCAATGGTAGCTTCCACACCACCCAATTTGTCCATAATCTCTTTACATTCCTCAGCCGTCGAAGTATCGCACCATAATTTGGCTGGCCGAATAACCTCACCCTTTTCATCCAACGGGACAAACCCATGTTGCTGTCCGCTAACACCTATTCCGACTATTTCATTCGCCTTAGCTTGGGCTTGGCGCAATGCCATTCGCGTCGCTTTTACCACTGCGTTTAACCAGGTTTTGGGATGTTGTTCCTTAGCACCAGGGGGCAAACCTCGAATAAGACCATACGCTACTGCGCCTCGGCCTAAGACTCGCCCTGTCCGGGTATCTATTACCAACACCTTGGTAGATTGGGTCCCACTATCGATTCCTATTACTAGCTCGCGCATCGTCAATTCTTATAGCGAACATTTTAAATCGAGGCTAGCCTAAAAGAGTTGTCGAACCTACAAAATCCCACCTTGAATGAACATCTTCTCACGACCCCGTAATCAATTGAGTGATACTTAAACCCCTCTCATTTCGACATCGTAGTCGGCTTTATTCAAACCCAGGGGGGCGTAATCAAAGTAAGGATCACTCCTACACGATTGCGGCACTTTTATCGAAAGCCATCAACCTCGAGTTTGCAAATCAAGTTCTATTCCCCTACCTCAGGGGTCAACCGTTTCACCTTGTAAATCCATCATCAACCTTTAAGGCGCTGGTAGTAAAGCAGCGATTTATAAGATTGGAAAGCGCAGGGTGCAGAATTTCTTCCTGTTACTTTCACTCCTTGAGCCTCGGCAAACAAAAACATGGAAACACGGAAGATATGTTTGGACACCGCACTTTTCTGAACCCTGCTCCAATGATCCCACCATTTCAAGAATTTTCCAATTATTCAAAATTCACATATACCACAAAAGTGGGCTTTCTAGCCGAGCATGAGGCAAACGGTGCCGTCAACACGCCTTTTAAACTTCGGGATGAACGTAGTTTCACACACCCCTCCATCTAATCCCAAGCACAATACCTAGGGTATAAACTAATGGATGGGAGCGGGGGCTGTTCGAAGCAAATAGTCTGCTCCCCTACATCCAACCCGTTGAATCTGAATCCATACATATAAGCAAGGCTATTGTCTTTTCGACAAAGTCCTCAAAAATAGCACAAGATTGACCCCTCGCTGGAAGAGTCTTTACAAGTTGCAAAGTGTGACGAAAGAAAACCAACATAGTTTGAAGCGATTATTTTTATCCAACCATAGCGATTGCCTTGTTTAACCGCGATAGGACCTTTTCCTTTCCGAGAACTTCCATCAATTGGTATAGTCCGGGGCCTGCGGTTCGGCCTGTGCATGCTAGCCGTACAGGATGCACAATAGCAGCTGGTTTTACATTGAATTCTGCTGCGACTGATTTTAGGGCTTGTTCGAGTGACTCCGCTTCGAACTTAGGCAGGGATTCCAATACAGACTTATAGCGCTCCAGATATTTCTTCGTTTCGGAGGTAAAGAGCCTAGCCACTGCCTCGGGATCGTAATCTATCTCTTCCTTGAAATAAAATCCTGCGTAATCGGGTAATTCGGATGGGACTCTAACCTTACCCTTGCAAGTCAAAATGGCACCACAAACATATTTTTCCGGGTATGAATCCACAGGTAGACCAGCTTTCTTAAAAGCGTCGCGGGCCAATTCGATAAACTTTTCATCCGGCAACTCGCGAAGGTATTCGTAGTTTAGCCATTGAAGCTTTCGCATGTCGAATCGTGCGTTGTGGCGCAGGATCTGAGGCAAGTCAAAAACCTTAATGACTTCTTGGATGGGGATTTTTTCGTTTTGTGATTTTGGTGACCATCCTAGGAGGCAAAGGTAATTGACGACCGCTTGCGGGAGGTATCCCTCCTCCATGTAGGTACTCAATGAAGCGCCCTGATCCCGTTTACTCATTTTGGAACCGTCCTGGTTCAGGATCAATGGGATATGGGCATAATGTGGTGGGTCTGCCTCCAGCGCACGGAACAATGCAATATGCTTTGGCGTATTTGACAGGTGGTCTTCGCCGCGTATCACATGAGTAATTTTCATCTCCAAGTCATCCACGACATTGGCAAAATGAAACACGGGGGATCCGTCAGATCTTACAATCACAAAGTCCGGGTCTTCGAGTTCCTTATCTGTTAACCTACGCTCGACTCTTCCCACCACAAGGTCGTCAAACGCGATAGGCTCGCGGGTCATTTTGAACTTGATAGCTCCTTCTGATTCATATGCCAGTCCTTTGCGGAGAAGTAACTCCGCGTATTTTTCGTAGATGTGTTTGCGTCGGCTTTGGAAGTAAGGCCCGTAATCACCCTTAGAAGGCCCGTCAGGGGAACCGGTAAGTGGTCCTTCATCCCAATCTAATCCCAACCAACGCAACCCATTCAAAATTATTTCGGTTGCCTCGCTAGTATTCCTGCTGGAATCAGTATCCTCGATTCGCAAGATGAACGTTCCCCCCGTATGCCGCGCATACAACCAATTAAATAGGGCAGTTCGAGCACCTCCGATGTGAAGGTACCCCGTAGGACTAGGTGCAAATCTGACGCGCGTTTTCATGGGTCAATATCAATTGACTGGAGTGATACACAGGATGGTTTCCACATGTCACTCTATTTCTAATGCCTGGTCAATAATCCCTTCCAGGTGCATAAGCAGGGCTTGGCCGGGCAAAACAAACCTAGCCCCTGCACTCGCTGCTTCCTTTTCCCAATCCGGTTTTATGTCCTGGGAAAAGGCAATTATTGGCAAGTGCTTTGTAGCTGGATCGCTTTTTATTTGCCTAATACAACTGCATATATCGACAATTGAAGAATACAAATCAACCATCAACAACAGCGGTTTAAGTTCCTTTGCAGCAGCCAGCATCTCAGACGCATCACGAATGGTCTTCACGTCAAAATCTAGTTTCTCCAGTCGCTGCACTAATTGTGACCCAGGTACCAGGCGTTCGAAAACGACTAAGACGACCGGCTTTGTTCTTGTGCCAATGTTGCTGATATGAGTTTGCGACATGGTTACTGGAGCAAAGTGAAAGTCTTAAACTAAAAATGGCTGTCCGGCCTGGATTCGAACCAGGACCAAAGGCTCCAAAGGCCCGTGTGCTACCGTTACACCACCGGACAACCGACACTAAAAATTAGTTAACCCATTGCTTTTGCAAAAGCAAATTTTACACATTGGCCCTGGAAGTCAACGAGCTTTTCACCCCAAGAGAATAGCAAACTCAGCATAAAGCTTGGCCTCAACCCTTGCTCCGGCCCATCGACTTGTGCTAACACACTAAACCGTCTGTACGTACCTCCAATTTCCATCCTCTAGGACCCCGCTATACTTTCCTTACTTCAATCCCAGATCCCTCAATAACTGATCAATCCTAATTTTGATTTCCGGGGACATACGTACCACGGGTGGCCAAGGCCTGGTAATGCCTTCTCCAAGTAATTTTTTGGTGGCGTCTATTCCTAATTTCGACCCGACACCAGGTGTAGTTGTAGCATGATCAAGCACATCAGCGGGGCCACGAGTAATGATGCAGTCCCGTGCCGGATCAGTATTGGCACCGATCCAAAAAAGAACTTCACGTGTGTCGTGCACATTTACGTCCTCATCAACAACCACTATGTATTTGGTTAAGCACATTTGGCCCAATCCCCAAAGGGCGTACATCACTTTGTATGCGTGCATTGGAAACTGCTTTTTGATGCTAACGAAAAGGAAGTTATGGAAGACCCCTTCCGACGGCAGGGCAATATCCACCACCTCAGGCAAGAGAAGCTTTATCATTGGTAGGAAAAGACGTGCAGCTGTCGCCCCAAAAAACCAGTCTTCCATAGGCGGGATACCTACCACAGTAGCAGGGTAAACAGCGTCCTTTCTATATGTGACTGCAGTGATATGGAATACTGGATAAAGTTCGGGAACGCTGTAAAAACCCGTGTGATCCCCAAACGGCCCCTCCTCCCGCAAAGGTTCATTCGGATCAACAAACCCCTCTAGGACAATGTCCGCGTCCGCAGGCACTTCTAAATCAACGGTCTCACATTTTACAAGCTCTACTGCTCTTTTTCTGAGGAACCCCGCAATTTGGAGTTCATCGATACCGTCAGGGAACGGCGCCGCTGCCACAAAAGTGTAAACCGGGTCGCCTCCGAGAAACACTGCCACCGGCATTTTGAGATTGCGCTGCTTAAACAAATTGAAGTGTTTCGCCCCGGTCTTGTGAGGATGCCAATGCATACCAGTTGTCGTAGGGTCAAACACTTGCATACGGTACATACCAACGTTCCGTTGACCAGTCTCAGGATGTTTCGTGATAACGCACGGCAACGTGATGAACCGCCCGCCATCCAAAGGCCAACACTTTAGTATCGGTAAATCAAGTATTGTGGGCCAATGATTACTACTCTGTGTGAGTTCATTGAAAGTGGGCGCAGGAGGCCACGGCTCCATTCGTGGGACAGGTGGATCAAACTTGTGGATTACCTCTTTGCAAGGGCCTGTTGGAACTACTCGCGGCTGAATATGACGCAGGTTAAACAACGCTGTCACTATCTTGTTCAGATCACGGAGGTTGGCTACTACCGGCGTGTTGGTTAGGGAAGCTATTTCTTGGATTAAGTCGTTTATGCTAGGAGTACCTAACGCAATAGCCATCCTGTTCCATGAACCGAACGCGTTTATTAATACTGGGAACCGGCTTGGCTTCCCATTAACCGTTGGCCGTTCGACCAATAACGCTTTGCCGCCGTTGGGCGATTTCATTTGCCTGTCGGCCAGCTCGGTTATCTCCAGCTCACTGGCCACAGGCACCGAGATCCTGATCAACTCGTTCTCGCGGTCCAACAACGATATGAACTGCTTAAATCCATCGATCTTCATTTCATCTAAAGCCTAGAGTTCCAAGGGCCACAATGAAACTCTAAACTCACCAAAACCACATCCCAAAGTAAAATCCCCAGTTTCAAGGTGTGTATCATTGCTTTAACGCACGTGTCCGCACATGAGAGGAATCCTTAACCACAAGTTCAATCCTTACCTCAAAGGTTGGGTTAACCGTCGCTTCCGTCTACGCTTATGTTTTTGAAAGAACTCCAAAGTTACAAATTGGAACCTTAAGGGAATTCCTTAACACGCGTTCAACAGCCGCTCCCTTCTGCCGATGCCCAGTTGTTGAATAGAAGGGTGAGATCACCAACTCACTTTATGCATCTTTGCCTGTACCTGCGTGCAACGAGCATAAACAGTCAATTTGGGCTTACCAAATTCCAGTGGGGTTGAATCCCACCAGGAGAATGCCAAGATAAGCACTGACCTCCGCCGCTCTTTTGGGGTTCTCGGCACGTTAACGCAGCCTAACAATCAAAGAACCATTCGCAACTCTGCTACTTCAATAGCACAAGCGGCCATTAATTTGTCATTTCTGGTAGAAAATGATGTAGTGATTTCCCAAATCGTCGTCGTATGACATGGTCACGTTGACAACATCAGCCCATGGGACAGAGGTCGATAACGAGTGGAAAGTTGTTGTAGGGGGTATTTCAGGTGAGTTATAAAGCCTCCCCGATGTCCCTTCGATTTGGAGGTAGACCTTCGTCATATAAGCGGGCGGCCCACTAAGAGTGGCGCCGGTAGAAGGATTCTTGTAGACCCAACTCACACTTTGGAGCACTCCGCCTACTACAGAAACAGTAGGCAACGGTAAGACAAGTCGTGAACTCGCTTGTGGGTCAGGCACGTTAAATGTGACATTGGAGCCCTTATACAAAACTATCCATGTGCCGCCGGGTGCTGCAGCTGGAGAGTAAACATGAGGTGATTGATACCCTCTCCAATTTTCCTCACCATGGGAATATGCTGCAGGCGTGTTTTGCAAACCTGATCCGGGAGGGCCTGTAAAGAACACGGTTTCATATGGGGGATATCCAAAATCCATGCTTACCTGAAACCACGCAGTATAACTGGACAAATTTACGGGGTAGGACGGCGTCGGCGTATAGCTAGATCCAAAATCGCCACCGTAAGCGAATTCGAGAAAGGAAAGTGCAAATCGGGGCTGTGTCTTGACTCCTAGTACCGCTCGCACAAAAAGGTTGCCAGTGGGCGGCTCATTATCACTCAAGGTCAGCAAATTTGTCTGGGTACTGCTGACGATGTCTACAGGCAACCAAGCTTGCGAGTTTAAGTTTGTGGAGATCTCAATCGTGTAGTAAAGGCCAGGCACCACACATAGTTGGCCTTGGAAAAACCCGTTCGCTATAGTGACGTTTGTAAAGTATGGAGGTGTGGTACTACGCGGGAAAAATGCACCATGAACGTCTCCCACAAACCCAATGATGTTGTCTCCATCAATTATAAATTTCCCAAATGTGGCAGAGAGAACGAATCTTCTACCATCGAACATTAACCCACGGTAGGCCCAAAAAGGTGGGTTAGTGCCCACAAAAGGTAACGGCGAAAATACTGGTCCTAAAGGGCTCCCAGAAGAATCCAGGAAACGGGCCTTGATGGTTGGATTAAGTGAATCAACATTCACAGACCAAAGCACGAGGTAATTATTGCCATCAAAACCAACAGCCGGGAACCCACATCGGTTAGTGTCTATAACCAATTCAGATCCAAGGGGTGTCCCTGAGGGGGAAACTATTCGTCCAAAAAGCATGAGTTCGCCAGGCCCATCATAGTTGGTACTACAATTCCACAGGACCAAGTAATTTGTACCATCAAATCCAATCGCCAATGGATTGCAATCCCAAGATAATGTGGAACTGATTTCAGTCAAAGGTCCCAACGCACCGTTCAGCCCTATTGTTCTGCATAAAGTCCGTTCAAACTCGTTGTCGCCGATCTGGAATGCGATAAGGTAATTTGTTCGGCCAAAGGCCAGGGCCAGTTCCTTTATTTTCAGGCCTTCGGCAACAACGAACTTTGGACCCGATAGGGTTCCGGCACCGGTGACGAACTGGCCATAAACACGCGAGAAGTAATCTAACTCTCCATCATCAAAAACCCCGTCCTTAGTATCGCCCCAAATTACCAAATAGTTTGTCCCGTCTGAGGCCGCATCTAAGACAATCTGAAACCCATTCGTTCCAGCTGATGGAAGCAATGGGAATGCAGGGTAAACCGCGCCGCTGGTAGGCTCGCAGATACGGCCGAACATTGTCACACCGGAGGTCTTGGAAAAATCCGACCAAACCACAAGACAGTTCGTACGAGCACTGGCTAAGGCAGCCCGTGGTGGCCATCCCACGTTCGTACCTACAATGACAGGCGAACCAATCAGCTGACCATTAGTAGAGACTCGAACACCCACCAAATTTGTGCCAGAAACATACCCAAAAAGGTATGTCACGCCGTCAAATGCCACCCCACCACTAAGTTCAGGAACTACTGGGTTAGTGGCTATTGGGAATGGTTGCCCACTCGAAAGTACATGCAGTGCCATTAACAGTGCAACCGCTGTGACTACAGTTAAACTCCCTTTCAAATGGGCTCCGCGGGGGTATTGTCGACGCAAACTGCGCCTCTGGCTATCTTTCCTAAAAATCAAAGTATCCATGCGTCCAGTTTCCGACTGAGTCTGGGTTATGTCAACCGATAATTAGTAACCAGCAATGCAAATTTTGTGGATTAACGCTGTTTTTACTACCTCCGCTCTTAATAAGAATAATGCCTACGCCTTGGACCTTAACCGCACACAAGGGGCCGATAGCGATTCACTATTCAAACTTCAGTTTAAGAAGTACTCCTTCCATTAGCACACTACTTCGCAGTGTAATGAGTCAAACCAGTCGAAAAAGTATCCCCCGGCACCTACCGTCACCAAGCTTTTTAATCCTGTACAAATAAACCCTTTCTGCAACGCATATTCAGCGCTAGTAAGACAAGAACGACTCACGTATTCTGAGTCTGGTTTAAAATTTGATTTTTAAATTTGCTCAATGCCTTTTCAACACATCATGGCGACTTACGGTTATAGATTCAGGGATCTAACTTAGACACTCAGCCACAAAAGCGCTTTGCGGGGAGCTCCTTACCGCTTTTCCTTGTCACAAGCCCGAACGCGTTATCCAAATCAAAAATCCCTATGTAGTTTATTCAATGAATTCACTTTTAAATCGTCCCCTGGTTGAGGCAAGGAACCGAGCTGGGGTGAGTTACCGATCCGACTTGTGAAATGATATTCCCCCGAGCCAATCTTGAAAATTAGGTAACCCCGGTTTTTGCCAACCAGCTTTGCCCCTAGGTTCTCTTTAGGATGCACGCCGCAAATAGTGACGTTGTCGATTGAATGGCTGGGCACCCAAACAACTGCGCTCGTATTGGGAGGAATTTTCACGCGCATTGAGATTGTGTTTCCAAATCGTCGCCAAGCTGAGACGATCTCCCCACGTACAGATTTATAACGGCCGTAGACCCAATCCAAGTCTGCCAAAAAGTTTGGGCGTATGATCACCCGTTTAAACCCAGGTTCAATCGGATCTGGTTGTATCCCTGCCAAATCGTGATAAAACCATTCAATTATTTGACCAAGCATGAAATGATTCTGAGAGGAAGTAGGGCGGGCGTCCCAAGCTTCAGTCAAGCTTGTTGCTCCCATCGCGAGTTGATAGCCATAACCTGGTTTGTTTGTCTGATTGTTCATTAGATATACGAGGTGCGAAGCGCCATTATCAGCTAATGCACGTAACATGAAGCGGTATCCGATATCCCCAGCTGTGTTTGCAAAATCCCGCCTCACTATGTCATTTGTGAGCGATTGGAACACGCAGGTTCTCTGGGCTGGTGGGCAAAGGCCAAATACCAAAGAAATCGCCTGGGCTGTTTGCGAGCCTGTACCATACCACCTATTTGTTGGATCAAAAAACTCTTTGTTAAAAGCCTTCTTAATCTTCTCACCCAATTGCGAATAAGCCTTGGCTTTTGCCTTTTGTCCGAGCATTTTTGCGTACTGAGCCATTAATTGGGCGTTGTAATAGTAAAAAGCCGTGGCCGTTAAACTCCGAGGCGTCAACTGCGCGTAACCTGGCGGGTTCGGCCCAAGGTCGTACCAATCCCCTAATCCAAAGTGCAAGATGTAATTGCTGGCCTGCGAACTCAGAAAATCCATGTACCTTTCCATCGCAGAGAAGTAGTCCCGGATTAGGTGCATGTCTCCTGAAAATAAGTACTGTTGCCAAGGCACAATGATGAAGGCGCTCCCCCACTCCACTGAATTGCGAAATGGATTTGAAAAATCTGTTTTGTCCTTACCGAAAACAACATATTCAGGGGCAATGCAGGGGATCATCCCATTGGTTAATTGCGAATCTTTCATGTCGTTCATGCCTTTTACAAAGATTCGATCTACCTCGAACTCGTATCTTAAAGCGGGCCCATTAAGATGGTACTGCTCAAGCCATCCCAGTTTCTCCCTGTGGGGGCAATCCGTAAACACACTCATCATATTACTCCTTTGTGCCCAACGCACCAATCGTCTGATCCGGTTAAACAGTTCATTCGAACACGCAAAATCTCCCACAGGCTCAGCTGCCGAGTGCACCACAAGTGCGTCTAGAGAAACCACAACCGGGAGCTCACTAGTTTCAGGAGCCGAATAGCGTTCCACCTGAACATATCTGGCACCGTGATAAAAAAACTTAGCTGTGTAGGTCTCGCGCCCTTCACCACCCAGTGTGTATTCCCACCACGCTCTGCCCCTACCACAAGATGTTCGATCAACAAACCCGTTGGTACTGACCAGTTCAGCAGGGATCATCCTTATTTTCGATCCTGGAGGCCCCTCACAGACTAAACGCACCATTATTGATGCATTTTGACCAAAATCGTACACGGCTACATTTGTTTGGATGTGTTTTATGGCAACAGGTTTAAATATCTCGACTACTTTTATGGGAGGAGCACTTGCGGAGTGGCCCCGCAATTTACCTCCCGGGCCCAAATATGTCACTGCTTGTTCCCAAGCCGAATCATCATAGCCGGGTTTATCCCAGCCCCTGGGATATAACCGTGCATCATAATCTTCACCCCCGTAGACACAGGAGAAAGTGATTGGTCCTGGGCATCCCTTCCAATTTTCGGTGCTGCAAATTACGTCTTCATGTCCGTCGGCGTACCTGATGTGCAATTGGACAATTGCCTGAAGTGGGCCAAAGCTACCTTTAAATTTCGCGTATCTTCCACCAGTGATTCTGTAAAACCCACCACCTAAAAGAAGTCCAATTACGTTGGTCCCCGGAGTCAATAGATCGGTTACCTCGAAAGTCTCATACAAACATGTCTGATCATACTTGGTCCAGCCAGGCATTAAAATTGCCTCTCCTACACGCTGTCCGTTAATAATAAGTTCAAATTGCCCTAATCCACACACATGCAGGATGGCCAGTTTAGCCCCAGGCTGGACGACGAATTCATTTCGTAGCAAGACCGTAGCTGCAGTCGCATTGGAAATTCCAATCCACTTAGCTTTCCATTCTGAGTCGGAGAATAGACCGGTTACCCAGCTAGCAATGGGACTCCAGGGACCCGGCCGACCTTTTTCGTCCCACACACGCACCTTCCAAAAAATCCTAGTGGAAGAAGGTAAGGGTTTGCCAGCGTACTCGATTCCAATCATTCGATCGGAAGCCACACGTTCACTGTCCCATAGGTCTGCTTTATCCTGTTTCAATAACTCAGCCGAGGTTGACACCAAAATATGGTACGCGGATTGGCGTCGGTTGTAGCCTTCCCCCTCCAGGTTCCAAGACAGCCGGGGACGCAAAACATCTACGCCCATCGGCTCCCGATCGTTCTCGCATTTAAGGTTTATTGGCCGAAGACATTCTCTGGGGTCTGGTTTAGGCGGCTTTTGACCAAACGTCTGTCCTGAAAACGTGACCAATAAAAATCCAACACCAGTTATGACCCGGAAGATTCGACTGCGCAAATCCAGGCGAATTGTATGGTCGATGATCTCTTTCATGTTTGTGTTGTAAAGGTGCAGGTCTTCCCTGAAGTCCAAAGAACCATTTAGTGATCAAAGGCTATAAGCTACAGGGCGCCATTTGAGTTTGTAAGTTTACAACACACGCACTTAACGTAGCCGCTTTCGGTTTACGGTGGCAAGATCCCGGACAAGACTGTGGTTGACGCAAAATCCGGTGATCGTACCTTAAGAATTAGATGTTCAAATTGGTGGCACCATTTAAACCGGCTGGTGATCAACCCCAAGCAATTGAAGCACTCACTTGTAACTTGCTTGCAGGGGTCAAGCACCAAGTATTGCTTGGGGTAACCGGCTCAGGGAAAACCTTCACAATTGCAAACGTAATCGCTAGGGTGCAACGCCCTACCCTGGTAATCTCCCACAACAAAACACTTGCAGCTCAACTTTACACCGAATTTAAGAATTTCTTCCCTGAAAACGCCGTTGAGTATTTCATTTCTTACTTCGATTACTACCAACCCGAAGCGTATATCCCGCAAACCGACACGTACATTGAAAAGGATTCCAGCATAAATGAAGAAATCGAACGGATGCGACTAGCCACGCTTAACAGCTTGTTTACACGGCGAGATGTTATAGTTGTAGCCAGTGTTTCGTGCATTTACGGGATCGGCAGCAAGGAAGATTACGAGGCGATGATGTTTCCAGTCCACGTGGGAATGATAATCGATAGACAACAATTTTTAGCTAGGCTGGTAGCACTCCAATACGACCGAAACGATATCCAGTTGCAAAGGGGATACTTCCGAGTTCGAGGCGACATCGTGGAGCTTTGTCCATCGTGGACGGAAGACGCTCTCCGCGTGGAATTTTTTGGCGACGTCATCGACCGCATAACCAGATTCGATCCACTTACTGGACACCGATTTGAAGACATCGAAGCCATCACTATCTTTCCAGCGAAGCAATTTTTGACACCAGAAGAAAAACTCCTCCGCGCACTTCAAAGTATCAGAGAGGAACTTGCTGAACGGGTCGCCTGGTTCGAAAGCCAGGGAAAATACCTCGAGGCGCAGCGACTCAAAATGCGCACCGAATACGACCTAGAAATGTTAGAACAAACTGGTTATTGCCCAGGCATTGAGAACTATTCACGCCACCTCTCAGGCCGTCCCCCGGGTTCTCGGCCCTGCACATTAATCGATTTCTTCCCGCCAGATTATTTGTTGGTGATCGACGAAAGCCATGTGACACTTCCCCAGTTAGAAGCTATGTATGAGGGGGACAGGTCCCGAAAACAGACTTTGGTGGACTACGGTTTTCGCCTACCGAGCGCGTTGGACAACCGCCCATTGAAATTCGAAGAGTTCCAAGCACTCCAAGGCCAAACAATATATGTCAGCGCCACTCCAGGCCCCCGTGAACTTTCCTGGGCAGGTGAACACGTGGTTGAACTCATTGTCCGCCCCACTGGCCTCGTAGACCCAAAGGTTACAATCAAACCCCTGCAAGGCCAAATCGATGATCTAATCGAGCAGTGCAGACAACGATGTGAACGAAACGAGCGCGTGTTGGTAATTACTTTAACCAAGCGCACCGCCGAAGAACTCACCGATTACCTGCGTGAGATCGGGTTGCGTGTGCAATACCTACACAGCGAAATCGATGCTCTCGAACGGGTAGAAATCATCCGGGCACTCCGGAAAGGCGATTTCGACGTTCTAATTGGCATCAATCTTCTACGAGAGGGCCTCGATCTGCCAGAAGTATCCCTTGTAGCCATCTTAGACGCCGATAAAGAAGGCTTCCTTCGCAGCGAGACAAGTCTCATTCAAATTGCTGGCCGAGCTGCACGACATATCAATGGTGAAGTGATTCTGTATGCCGACCGGATCACAGATAGTATCAGACGGTTCCTCGAAGTAACAGAGTACCGCAGACAAAAACAAATCGCCTACAACAAAGCCCACAATATCACACCCAGAAGCGTGATCCGCGCCGTCGAAGAAACGCTCGTATCCTACACCACTAAACGCCAAAAAGCTGATCTTGTTTTGAAAGAACTAGGAGCAGATGTTGATCTCACATCTACTATCCGTGAGCTTGAAGAGGAAATGCTTGAAGCGGCTCGCAATTTGGAGTTCGAAAAAGCTGCTTTGCTCCGAGACCAAATTAGAGAATTGCGCCGCTTGCTCCAGCAATCCAAACCCCAACCTCAACAAACTCCTACTATCAGGGACTCAACACCAAGTGGCAACCCAATTGAAATCTCATACCCCCACCCCCGAAGCACTAAGTCCAAAAAGAAATCCCGTAAAACTTAAGCCTAGTCCAATTCCGGCTACACCCGGTTCTTCAACTAAGGTTCCCATTGCAAAGCATCCTCTTTATAAACCCTCTACCATACTTAGACTGCCACATGGATTCTTGTTCTTAGCCAAAAACCAACTGACGAGTTGTGCATAGGAACGCACCAGCAAAAACCACCGTCCCAACACGGTGGAACTACGTGTTCAATCATGCTAACAATTCCCCCAGATCCGCGAAATCAGGGATACTAAAAATAACTGGCTTTCCTACCCCTTCCCGTGTCAAAGGGCTAATCCTCTTCCAAAACGCTTTTGTGCCCAGAAACTACGAGAGCGAATTTTGTAAGTTCCTCAGTAGGTAGCGGAACCCTTACCCAGGAATCCCACAACTCTACCATAGAATTACTAACCAATTCAGGCCCAGATACACCCAAAGTCACCGAGCAAAACACCCAGTCCGGTTCAAGAATTGTTTCCCAACAGACGTTTTCTGGATTGTTAATGTACCGATGACGTCTGGCCCCCTGACTTTGGCGGTTTCAGGGATCGTGACTATTTCACGCGGTCCGCGAGGTTTATTCAAATTCCACATAAATCCGCCTTCACATCGTATAGGGAAACTCTTCATCTCGAGATGCAAAGCATCAGGCGTAACACGGCAAACTAAGTAATCCATTGTTCCAACCTCATCTCGTCCCCACGAGGACCCGTGGACAATTTGCCACACCCCATTTGACTCTAAGCAATTGACCGCGTGAAATTCTCCGCATAGGTATAGGTCAACCCCTGCTTCTTGCATGAGTTGCCAAAAAGCACTGTTGACTCCATTTGTCACCATTAGATAACTGGTTGAACGCCCCCGCAAAGGACCAAGTACCGGAGCGTGTCCTTGTACAACCTTGTGTGGGACGTTCCTATATTTCGCAAGTACCTGCCGCATCCAGGTTATTTGTTCGGGTCCCACGTCCACATGCACTTTGCCATCCACTAACTCAAACGTCTCGACGGCTATTAACAAGAGGTTTTTGTGAACTACGTAGTACGCCAAGCCCTTCTTGGAAGCAGGGCCATTGGTAGGCATACCCATGCGCTCAGCGAATACCCTTTCAAAATGTGGTATAAGAACAACTTTGTTAGAGGGCCAGGGATCGTCACCAAGTTCGTGGTCTCCAACCGCCACATAATATTTGAGCCCATATCTTTCAACACGACGCTTCCACCCTTCATAGTAAACAGCACCCATATGCTCGATGCATTCGGGGCTATCCCACCAATGTCCATCTACTAAATCACCTGCGACAACAACAAAGTCGGGATTTTCTTTTTTAACCTGGCAAAAAAACCACTCAATTGCAGGTTCCCATTTCGGCCACGGCTCCGGCACATCAAAATTGAAAAAGTCCGGGAAACTTACAAAGACCCACTCGTTGATACTATTACTCCGAGGCGTTACGATTTGCTCCGCTGCATTGGGCAGGTGACAAATAATTAAAGTAACCCCAACTACCAATATACTGCGAAGTTTTTCTATCCCTACCAAGCAAGCGCGCACTTTCATGGGAATATTTTGTTCCGAAAGTTTCCCAAAGCAACCACGATCGTCTCAGACCTCGAATGCACCAAAACCAGAGTCCAAATGGAAAAAATGTTGCCATTTTAAATACTCCAGGCAACATTGCCCAAAACGCTTAAGGGAAAAATTTGGGGGCACATAACCATGCACGACAAACCTTGGTTGACGAAATACCCCTCAGCAGTGCCACGGCAAATTACCATCCGGCAAGCCGCACTCTGGGAATTAATGCAGAGCGCTGCAGAACGATACCAAGAATCAGTAGCCACAATTTTCTATGGAGCAAAACTTAAGTATTCGGACCTAATTGAGGGGGTTGCTCGAACTGGCGGTTTTCTACAGGCAGTGGGAGTGAATCCCTCGGATCGCGTGGCCATTCTAATGCCCAACGTTCCATCGTTTATAATGGCATTTTACGGAACGATTTTTGTGGGCGGAACAGTAGTACCACTAAACCCCTTATTGAGTACAAATGAGCTGGAGTTCCAACTAATTGACTCCGGGGCGGAAACACTCATAGTAGCTGAAGCCCTCGTGGAAAAAGTGGCACCCATTCTTATACGTACCCTCGTGAAACGAGTTGTAGTATCCTCAATATCACACTACGTGCCTATCTACTTGCGGCCCGTCGTCGCACTTAAGTGTCGGCATCACTCTAATGTCGCGATTCATATACCGGTTTACAAACTTGAAGCCGAACTTAGAACCGCACCAAAAACCAAGCCTTATCCAGCCAAACTCAATGATCCTGCAGTGTTGCTATACACTGGGGGCACCACAGGAATTTGTAAAGCAGCCATATTGACTCACTTTAATTTGGTAGCAAATGTTGACCAAATTCGGGCTTGGTTATACGCGCTACAGCCCGCGCGGGAAGTGGTCGCCTGTGTCTTGCCGTTCTTCCATTCTTACGGAATGACCGTGGGCATGAACCTAGCAGTGGACATGGCTGCTGCAATGGTGTTATTGCCCAAGTTCGATCCTTTGGAAACTGTCCGTGCCATACACAAATACCGAGTTACACTTTTACCCGGTGTGCCAAGCATGTACATGGCCATTGCCCGAACCGCCCAACGAAATAAAATCGACATTTCCTCAGTAAAAGTGTGCGTGTCCGGAGGAGCGCCGCTAATCCGCGAAATCTATGAGAAATTCGTCTCCGTCACTGGTGCGAAACTGGTCGAGGGATACGGTTTAACAGAAGCCTCACCCGTCACTCATGTCAATCCCATCTGGGACAGCGAAAATAGGATTGGGTCAATCGGCCTCCCAATTCCAAATACAGATTGCAGAATAGTGGACCTACAAACAGGTACCAAGGATTTAGCTCCTGGCGAGGAAGGCGAATTGATAATCCGAGGACCACAAATAATGGCCGGTTATTGGAATCGACCACAAGAAACCACCCAAACAATTCGTGACGGTTGGCTATACACCGGGGATATTGCAACAATGGATCCAGACGGATATTTCCGAATTGTCGACAGAAAAAAGGACATGATCATTGTCGGCGGATTCAATGTTTACCCACGCGAAGTGGAAGAAGTAATAGCCAAGCATCCCTGTGTTGAAGAATGCGCAGTAATTGGCGAACTTCATCCATTACGAGGTGAGTTAGTCAAAGCTTACATCGTACTCCGTAAAGGAGCCCATCCTGAACCCCATGAAATTATAGCTTTCTGCCGACAACACCTAGCCATTTATAAAGTGCCACGATCAATTGAGTTCGTCAGTGAATTACCAAAAACCGCGGTCGGAAAAATACTCAGGCGAGAATTGAGAAAATCTGCTCAAGAAATCTCCAATTGAACTCCCAGCTAGGCCTTTTAAACAACATCAGTTTGGCCTCTTCCAACAAATTAGCACCTTTTACTTTAAATCCTCCAATTCCTGAAGAAAGTTGCCACACCTCACCTGAGGCAGATTTTCTCGCGTCAAATTTGCACATCTTCTATGGTAATCCAAGCACTCCATAGGAGGGTTCCACCTTAAAAACTTGATCGGATACAAAGTAAACAATGGCTTGAGACTAGGCTCAGCATCTGGAACACACATGCAGTGCTAAAACTAATTTGGCTGGGTTGCTTGACATGCATATCATCATTGATAAGCTTGAGCCTTCAAAGACAAACTATAGAACTTATTGGCGTACATACAAAACCTGGGTAAAACGTCATTTTTGAACATCGAAAACGATGAAGCGCACATATCAACCATCAAAGATTCGGCGAAAGCGCCAATACGGTTTCTTGGCGCGAAAAAAACGCGGTAGTCTTGCACGGATCTTACGCCGTCGGCGCCGGAAAGGACGTAAACGGCTAACCCCAGTATGATTTTGAAATGGACGAAACCCCACGCAAAAAGCTGACGCTCGGGAAAGATAAACGGATTAAATACGGGCGGGATTTCAAAAGGATACGTGAATTAGGTTCACGCCTAAGCGTGGGTAGTCTAATTTTGAATTGGCTGGAGACCCCCGGCGCCAAAACATCGCGGGTAGGAGTGGTGGTCAGCCGCAAAATAGGCGGGGCTGTCAAAAGAAACCGGGTTAAACGTCTCCTCCGGGAAGTTTTTAGGCTGCACCAGCATGAACTGTGTAGGCCGGTCGACATCGTGCTAATTGCAAAACCTTCAATCGCAGAAAAAAATTTCCGGCAAATTGAATCAGAGTACCTAAATGCCCTCGCGTCGGCTGGATTATTTAAGCCGAGCGCTAACATAACCACAGAGCATAGAAGGGCTGGTTTAGCTCATGGCCAAAACCAACATGCAAACGATCACATCAGCAATTAATAAAACCGTGATCGGCCTTTTGGTCGGCGCTTTGCGGGGGTACCAAGTTTTAGTCCGACCATTTCTAACCGTGGTTATGGGAGCCGGGCACGGTTGCCGGTTCACCCCTAGCTGTTCTGAATACGCAATCCAAGCATTATCATTGCATGGACCCTTCAGAGGATTCTTACTGGTGGTGCGCCGAATATGCCGTTGCCACCCGTGGGGAGGATGTGGGTATGACCCCGTGCCACACCCCCAGTCCAAGTCTCCTAAACCAACTTCCAACCACAACGCAACCACTTAAATCTAGTTCTGACCTATGGATCGAACCTCAACAATTATTTTAATTATCTGTGCGATCCTTTTCATCGTATGGGCAGTGATGGCGCCCAAAGTTTACAGAAGACATTTGGAAAGACTCCGCGCTGCCCAACAAATGGCTACCCAAACAACAACCAACGCACAATCTGCACAGACCCCGACAATTACACCCCAAGGCCCCCAAGCCCCAGGCGCCCCAGTTGCATTCCCAACAACTTACTCCAATACAATCCCCGAAGAAGTAATAGTCCTCAGCAATCATTTGGTTAGGTACCACATTACCTCACATGGCGGCGGTATTAAGAAGGTTGAACTCCTTGCCTACCCTGAAAAACCAGTGGTCAAGAAAGGCCAAACATTCCACCCGGTAGTGCTAAACCGATACGGAGAACACCTACCCATCTTAGCTACAAAGATCGGAAATAACGAGTCCTACGACATTCCCTATCAATTGAAGGCAATTGGTAACAAAGTTGTAGCCGAGGCCTCCGTAGAAAACGGAATAAAAATCAGGAAAGTATACGAACTCAAGGACGCGTACCTCTTGCAAGCCGGTATTGAGATTGAATACGAAGGTACAAACACACTCCCTGCCTTGCCCGTATGGTTAAGCACTGGAATCACTGGCCCATTAACTGATGATACAGCCACAGGGCCTAAAATCATGTGGTACGACGGCAAAAAAACTTTTACTGTCGACGAAGCTTGGTTCGCTAATAGGTTCCTTGGATGTTTCCCTGGCACCCCACGATCCCAATATCTTGAACCCTGCACAAACTTAGTCTGGTTGGCCAGTAATAACCGCTTTTTCGTAATTGCGCTTATGCCTAACCCGCCCCCCACAATGTTATTCTGCACAATCCAAAACGTAACCATATCAAACCACACTAGCCATTTGTACCCCGCCGCCGTACTGTACCAGCTTTCCAACATCCCACCTGGACGAACTAACGAAATCAAACTAACAATCTATGCTGGGCCGAAAGAGTACCGGCGGTTATCCCGCCTGGGAACCGAGTTCAACAACGAATTGCAGCGTGTGATGGGATTTGAAAATGTACTTGGGGGACGTTTTACAGCCTTCTTCGCCAAACTACTATTGGTTTGCATGAACGGCCTCCACGACATGTTAAAGCTCGGTTATGGATGGATCATCATCATCTTCACCTTCTTAATCAAACTATTGTTCTGGCCACTCACACAAGCCAGCACACGGTCAATGAAACGTCTACAAGAACTCCAGCCCCAAATGAACGCAATTAGGGAAAAGTACAAAGACGACCCTGAAAAATTGAACCGCAAAATGATGGAATTCATGAAGGAACATCGGGTTAACCCCATGAGCGGCTGTCTGCCGATCCTGGTCCAGATGCCTGTATTTATCGGGTTCTTCATAATGATCCAAAGCGCAATTGAACTTCGTGGAGCGGCATTCTTATGGATCCGCGACCTTTCACAACCAGACACGCTATTTTACATTCCGGGCACTTCCATTCCATTCAACCTACTGCCACTCTTAATGGGAGCTACCATGATCTGGCAGTCACACCTAACACCCCCAACTCCTGGCACGGACCGAACTCAACAAACAATCCTACGCTGGATGCCATTAATTTTCCTAGTGCTTCTTTACAACTTCCCGGCTGGATTAACACTTTACTGGACAGTCCAAAATTTGCTAAGTATTGCACAAATGAAGCTGACAAAGGCAACGCAAGCAGTTCCAGTGACTACCCAACAACCAAAACCAATCTCAAAACGCCGTTAGTTTAAACCCTACGAACTTTACTATGGCTAGCCCCGCTAAAGAAATCTTGGAAACTATCCTCAAGCACCTCGGATTCAACGCAACCGTAACAGAAACCACGGTTGACGGTGCGCCTCTCCTTCAGGTGGAATCTGAAGACGCAGGCCGTTTGATCGGTCGCGAAGGCAAAACCCTCTCCAGCTTGCAGTTCATCGTTAACCGCATTCTCTACAGTATAGATCCCACTGCTCCCAAAGTTACAGTCGACGTAGCTCACTACAAAGAAAAAGCCAGAGAATCACTTGCACAAAAAGCACGTGAGGCCGCTGAAAAAGTCCGGCGGTGGGGTGAACCAATCGAACTAGGCCCATTGAACTCCTACGATCGTTGGGTGGTCCACCAAACCCTTAAAAACGAGCCAGATATAGAAACATACAGCGTCGAGGTCGAAGGCACGGACAAAAAAGCTATAGTCATTCGGTTAAAAAAGTAGTACACCCAATCTTGGCTAATCTGCTCTGAAATTTGCCCATTTTTTCCCAGCACTTCCGTGTTTATCCTCCCGCTAGGTGACATTCAACTATATGACCGGGGCCAATTTCGCGTGCTGTGGCTCGCTCAGAATTACACAACCCAACCACTCGCCTCGAACACCGCAAATAGTACGGGCACGCAAGCAATGTCCTCTCCTTACTCGGCATGGATACTTCCTCCAAAACCCCACAAGGAGCTACACCACTTCGAAGCGTTTGTATTAAAACTTGGGTATAAGGATGTGCGGGTGAATCCAATATGCGCCGTGTGGGACCGATTTCCACTAAACGTCCCGAATGCATAACAGCTAGCCTATTGGCCAGGTACGCTACTGCCGGTAAATCATGCGAAATAAACAAATAGGTCAATCCCCGGCTACGCTTAAGCTCGCTGAGCAAATTCAAGATCTGTGCTTGGACAGAAACGTCTAACGCACTTGTTGGTTCATCGCAGATCAATAACCGCGGTTCTACCACAAGCGCCCGAGCAATTGCAACCCGTTGGCACTGCCCACCACTGAGTTCATGCGGATACTTCTCCATAATACTCGCAGGTAAACCAACCATGTCCAATACCTCAACCACTTTCCGCTTTTGCTCTTTCATGCCAAGTTCAGGAAAATGAATAGCGACCGCTTCCCCAATGCTCTCGGAAACAGTCATCCGGGGATTTAACGACAGAAACGGATCCTGAAAAATCATCTGCACATTCCTCCTCATTTGACGCGTGATGCGGACGCCCGGCGCATTCCAATCAACACCATCGATTATTATTTGGCCACTAATGGCTGGGATGAGCCGAACAATTGCTCGGGCTAGGGTTGTTTTCCCACTTCCACTCTCACCAATCACGCCCAGCACTTCGCCGCAAGCAACATCAAAACTCACATCATCAACAGCATGGATCACGAATCGCCGGCCCCAAAACACCCCAGAACTATGCGTCAAATAAACTTTTAGCCCGCGAACACTGAGCAAGAAGCCCACCGGACAACTACCAGGTCCCCTTCTGTCACCCTGCTGTAACAAGTCGCACGACTGACTTGCAAATTTCATGGCTAACGCCTCTACGACTGATGGTGTCCTTCCTAGTTCTACCTAAGCCCCATCAACTTTCTATCCCATTCCAATTGATCCCGGCGACCAGCTGCATATGCCTGAAATACCCGCCACATCTCGTCTCGAACAGCCCGGAACACACTTATCTTTTGCTCTTCCGTGCCCTCTACTTTGGCTGGGTCATTAAATGGCCAGTGATACCGATTAACTGTCCCTGGAAAAAAGGGGCATTGGGCCTCTCCCTCACCGCACACCGAGATTACTGTCTCAATCGGTTTGCCCAAAAACTCTGAAACATGTTTAGAGCGATGATTCGAAATATCAATTCCGATCTCCCCCATCACACGTATTGCCAATGGATGAACGTAACCAGCTGGCTCAGATCCAGCACTTACTACCTCGATTATGTCACCAGCTAAGTGACGTAGCATACCTTCAGCCATCTGGCTCCTACAAGAATTTCCCGTGCACAACACAAGCACTGTAGGCTTAGAACTGTGACGCAATACATCCACCTGAGTCATGTTGATTACAAAAGTACAACACCACTACCGTTGGAGCAACCGTCCATATGTAAATTTCGGTGCATTAACCGAGCCGCATAAGTACTATGCTAGCAATCCCCCATCAGCCCTTGTTTTGCTGTTGAACCATTTGATCTGTATTGGCACCTTTGCAGCTATGCGTCATCTTGAAGTAGCACAGCAAGTATTCGAAATCGAAATTGCTGGTCTTAAGGCTGTGCAGAGCCAACTTAGCGAATCCTTCAATCGTGCTGTTGAGCTCCTTAACTCCACAGTAAGCAATAAAAATAAAATCATCGTCGTAGGCGTTGGCAAATCCGGACTTGTAGGCAAAAAAATTGCAGCCACCCTAACAAGTACAGGAGCACCCGCAGTAGTACTAGACTCAGTCAATGCCCTCCACGGCGATTTAGGGATTGTAACCGATGGAGACGTAGTGCTTGCACTTAGCTACTCCGGCGAATCTGAGGAATTGCTTAATCTGCTACCTGCGTTAAAGCGATTCCCCGTAAAAATCATCGCAATCACCGGAAATCCAAAATCAACCTTAGCAAAATACAGCGATATCATCTTAAATGTCCGCGTGCCACGAGAGGCTTGCCCGTTCAACCTCGCACCAACAAGCAGTACTACCGCAATGTTAGTTATGGGTGACGCCCTTGCTATGGCCCTCCTGAAAGCCCGTGGATTTACTAAACACGACTATGCACGGTACCACCCAGCTGGTGCAATTGGCCGCACTATGCTTCTGAAGGTGCGCGATATTATGCGAACAGGTGACCGCAACCCAGTAGCCACACAAGACATGACAGTCAAAGAAGCCCTTTTGGTAATGACTCGAGCCAAGTCCGGATGCGTCAGCGTAGTCAATAACCGAGGTAAACTCGTCGGTGTGTTTACCGACGGTGATTTCCGACGTCAAATGTCAACTGATCCACACGCCATTAACAGGCCCCTGAAAGACGTTATGACACGCAATCCGATCTGTGTTCGCGAAGATGCGCTTGCAGCAGAAGCAGTCCGCATCTTTAACGAAAAAAACATCGATGATCTAATCGTGATCAACTCCAAAAACCAACCAGTAGGAATCATCGACTCGCAAGACCTGCCAAAGCTCAAACTGTTGTGAACGGCCTTGCTAAAGTGAACGTGAACCGGCAAACTCTTAAAAAGGAAACGCCATGAAAAAACACCTTTTGAGTGTCTTGTGGTTAATCATTCTAGGCAATGCTAATGCGGTCCTTGGCTTTACGCTCATTAAAGATGGAAAACCTGTACCCCTTGTGGTTTCGCCTAATGACCCGCCTGTAGTTCAGACAGCTGTAGAGCACTTAGCCTCTGACCTCCATGCAATTTGCGGCGTAAAACCAGACGTTGTCATTACAAACACCCTCCCTAATCACGGCCCAATTGTGGTAATCGGCTGCATCTCAAATAATCCTCTGCTTAAAGCGGTCGAGAAAACCACACCCCACATCTTTGAACGAATTAATGGACAATGGGAAACATTTCTCATTAAACAGATCAATTTGCGTGTAATTGGACAGACTTCTGTATCAGCACTAATAATTGCGGGATCCGATGGGCGCGGTACCGCTTACGGCGTGTTTGAACTCTCACGCCGCATAGGAGTCTCACCATGGTATTGGTGGGCAGATGTCCCTATCCCTAAAAACACTAATGTGGTAGTGGACATTACTGAACTCGTCGAAGGACCACCAGCAATCAAGTACCGGGGCATCTTTATTAACGACGAAGATTGGGGATTGCATCCATGGGCCGCTAAACACATGGATCCCAAACATGGATGCATTGGGCCAAACACCTACGCTCGCGTCTTCGAATTACTGCTCAGACTCCGCGCAAACCTCATCTGGCCAGCCATGCACTCCTGTACAAAAGCATTCTTCTCGATCCCTGAAAACGCCGAAGTAGCAAAAAAGTATGGCATCGTCATCGGCTCCAGCCATTGCGAACCCATGCTCAGAAATAACGTATACGAATGGAGCGTAAATTTCGAAAACGAGTACGGAGTCAAACCCGGCCCATGGGACTACAGATCTAACGAAACCCAAATCCTTACTTACTGGGCTGACCGCGTACGAGCTACCACTAACATGGAAGTAATCTATACTATTGGAATGCGCGGCATTCACGATAGCGGTATGCCTGGTCCACCTAGCTTAACCGGAAAAGTAGCCCTTCTGGAAAAAATCATCACCGACCAAAGACACTTACTTGAATCGTTTTACCACCGACCCGCCAGCCAAATACCACAAATGTTTTGCCCATATAAAGAGGTGCTTGATATTTACCGCGCCGGACTAAAACTGCCCCAAGACGTGATTATTTGTTGGTCTGATGACAATCATGGATACCTTCGGCCAATGGCTAAACCCGAAGAGCTCAACCGACCAGGTGGACATGGTGTCTATTACCACTTTTCTTATTGGGGTGCCCCAGCCGATTACCTCTGGTTAAGCACCATCTCGCCGTCATTGATTGCTTTCGAACTACACCGCGCGATTTCCGCCCGCGCAACAAATTTATGGATGTTTAACGTCGGTGACATCAAACCCGCTGAATGGGAAACCACCTTCGCTATGGCATTGGCCTGGAATCCACAACAATGGCACCCAACCAATGCACATTCATTTATCTCTCAATTTGCCACCGAGATCTTCGGCCCCGTCCTAGCATCGCGCATCACACCTCTAAGATCCACATATTACCAGCTCGCCAGCCGAGGTAAACCCGAACACATAGATCGCATACATTTCACGGAGACTGAACTCCGGGAACGCTTGGCAAAATGTGAATGGCTAATCCAAAACACCACAAACCTCGCCAAAGAAGTCCCCTCCCATCTTCGAGATTGCTACTTCCAACTGGTAGAGTACCCAATTGCAGGTGCCGCGCTTTTAAACCTAGTGCATCTCCATGCAAAATTAAGTAAGCTCGAAGCCCAAAAAGGTAATCCTGCCTGCGCAGCCCACGCTGCTGCGGCCACCAACGCCTACCATAAAATCCGCGAACTTACCCACGTGTACAATAAAATCGTCGCCGGGGGTAAATGGGACGATTTTATGGACCCAGCACCAAGAAACTTACCAGTGTTTAAATTGCCTGTCCTTCACTGGACGCCACAGCCTACCAACCCAATACCTGAACCTCAAAAACACACAGTTAAGCTCCCATTGTTACATTGCAAAATCGTCCCCGGTACCAATGCTTGGTGCGCATACATACCAGATCTCGGCCCAGACGGAGCACTGGCATACATGCCGTTGAAATATCCAAACCCTTCCTCCACAAATGATGTCGATTACCATGTAGCACCGCATGCCGTATGGACTCTGAACGTCACAAACCCAACAATTGCCGTAGAAGTACGTACGTTACCGACTCAGCCCTTATACCCAGGAGTACAAATCCGATACGCAATCCAAATCGATACTAACCAACCGCTGGTACGCAACGTCGCAGTCCGTGAAAACGCGCCCTCTTGGCGAACAAATGTCATATACGGCTTCCACACAGACGTAACCTCACACACCCTCACACCAAATAAGGGGCACTCGCTAACCATCTACTTTTTAGATCCGGCGCTGGCCCTCCAGGAAATAATCCTCCACCTCCAGTAACATACTTCAGCTCCCACACTCGCTTCCGTCAAATATAATATTGGACTCCAAAAAGCGCGGAGCACACCGCGCTAACTTGGCCCAAACCATTTAACAAGGAGACCAGCTCCCGCCGTTTTGCCTTGAGACCACAAAGTTACCCACCGAAAACTATTCCCAGCAACAACCCGAACTCATAGAAACGAAACCAATCCCCCGATCATGCGCAAACGTTTCATCTGCCCCTAACCCCCTACCGCCAACAATAAACATCTAAACAACCTTCATACTCCCCAGGGTGTTAAACCTACCCTGGGACCCGCGCTTTACACCCAAATTGAACTCTAGTTAACTCCAAAACCCTAAGGCAATTAACATGCTAAAACGCCCCCTCCTACAGCCCGCAGTTTCCCTTAACGCCCTGCAACCCACCTACAACAATCGATCCGCCAACTCCAATTTAAATGCCTGATTCAATTCTAGAAACGTCATATGAGCCTAACCACATTCCGGTTATCACTCCTGGCCTCGGAAATCCATCGGACCCAGCTAAAATCACACACATCATAGTCGTTCTCCACCGGTCCCTAAGACAAACACGTCGGAAAGCCTTGCTCAATTAGGGGATCCTAAGTGCGCTCACATTCAACATTTTTTCGCTTACCCTAAAGGCTATGTCGACTATCCTTGTGGTATGGAGAAACCCGACAAACTCGATCACATCTGGGAAATGCAGAAGGCCCTAAACAGACGGATTGGGGTCGTAACTGATAACCTACCCGAAGAAGAAAAAATCCGATGGATTCTTAACTACTGCCGGGCAATGTCACAAGAAATCGCTGAACTAACAGACAGCGTTCCTTGGAAATGGTGGGCCAAATACCAAAAGTTCGACGAACAAAATGCCAAGGTGGAAGTTGTGGATCTTTTCCACTTCCTTGTCAGCCTAGCTCAGGTCTTGGGTATGACAGCAGAAGACCTTTACCAAGCGTACCTCAAAAAGAACCAGATCAATTTCAAACGCCAGGAATCCGGATATACCACAAAAGACGAGTCCGATTGCCGGAACATCTAACACCTCAAATCCATACACCACATGCCCGCTACACCTATATCATCAAAGGGAATCACAGTCACGGCCGGAAGACCAGACCTAGTACCCCCTAAATGGCGCAGGGAAATTCAAAGCGTGTTAATCCCAGCCGATAAAATCGCGCGTCGCGTGCGCCAACTAGCCCAGCTCATCAAAAAAGACTACAAAAACTCCGACCTGGTCATTATCTCCCTACTAAATGGGACCGTACTGTTTCTTGCCGATCTCATAAGACATCTGGATATCCCCGTAAAACTAGATTTCATGGGCGTAACCAGCTATCGAACAAATACACTTCCCGGGAAACCCCTCGTAACTAAACAGCCCCAGTTAGAACTAAGCAACCGGGAGGTTCTACTAATTGACGATATTCTGGATACAGGAAAAACACTTAATTTTGCCCTCGGCGTGATCCACGCATATCACCCGCGTTCCGTCAAAACCTGTGTGCTCCTTGACAAACCGTCACGGCGCGTTGTCCCAATCACTGCAGACTACGTCGGCTTCCGGATTCCGAACCATTTCGTGGTTGGCTACGGACTTGATTATGCCGAACGGTACCGCAACCTACCCTTCATTGGCGTGCTAAAACCCGAGGTGTATGCAACAACACCCATTTTGTAGAGGAACGGGGCTCCAACTAATTCAAAGCCACACCAGCAGGAAGATAACCTGCTCATCGCCTGATAACCTTCACTTACGCAAACACAAAAATGCCACTGTTCAAAATGCCCGAGCACAAACAAAATTTGAAATACCCGGCCCCTTAACCTACACGAAGGCGCTAGCCAGGATTACGTCGAGCAAGCCCAGCCTGACCCAGCAAATCAACACCCCGCCCCGACTACCTAGAATCAAGCTTTACGGGATTCCCCACTGAAAGAAAATTAATTCCCAATTAGCCTCTCAAGGAATTTCCGTATTTTGGTAGCCGCCGACGTGAGTCGGCGGATGATTCCACCGTGTCACGACGGGGGCTACTATGGGAGAACTTCTTTTACGCAAAGTTCGACCACCTTTGACGCCGATCCAACCGCATTGGTCAGACCACAAAACCAACCCCGAAGCCGAAACCTTTCATTTGGACTCCTCCTGCCACTCCTGTGTGCAACCGTAGTCCGTAAATAATTTTTCGAGCTCTGCCCGTAGCTTTGCCAGTTGGCCCGTTGGATCGTGCACCTCAAGCAAAACAGAGGCTTCCCTTAACTCTTTGAACTTTTCTGCTGCCTTTAACAAAGGGTAAAGCAGACCGGCACTGGTGCGGACCTGCAAGGTGACGGCTTTTGGTGTGGAGACAGCCAAGCTGGTGGGTGGCGGTGTCTGGGGCGGGACCAACACAGCCTGCTGGTCGTTGAGGATGTGCTCGGGAACATCCTGCCCCATGTAAACATGTTCACCCACCCGCAGCCCAAAAAACCCCTGTTTGACCCCTTCGGCAACTGCCTGCTGAACCGCCTTTTGTGGATCTTTGAGGATTGGCTGCCCGGCGACGCCGGTGAAAAGGTTGATCACTTGGGAAATCGGCACTTCTCGAGCGTTGCCCACTTGCAAAGTGTCTTTTATGTAAGTTGGGGCGACTCGGTCGAGCAACACTCCAGCCTCTTCGAGCACCCTGATCACATACTGGTCGAAGGTTTTTGCTTTGATAGCATCTTGGGTTCGAGTAGGCACGCGGCTTACCTCACCATCACTGGGACGGTAAACGTCCTGGTAGGTCTGCCGCAGCAGCGCTTCCAGTTCACATTCCTTGTCCTTTAACTGTACTTTGACCTGGTCGCGGTCGTCTTCGTCCATTTGCTTTAGCGAGGGCGACTGAGCCACCTCTTTCAGTGCAAGCCAGCGCTTAAGGGCTACTCGTATCGAAGCAGCACGCCGTGTGTCTGGCACCAGAAAAACCAGCATATTTCTGTTAGTGCGGATTTCACCGGCGGATTGCATCGCCTGGATCATCCATTGCTTGGCGTCAGACACCTCCAATGGCAGTACAACCAGTGTGGGTTGAGCTCGGTCGGGCAGCACACGCGGCTCTGCCGGTGCAACAACTACTTGAAAGACCCCGCTGCCTTTGCCAGCAAGTCTTGCGAGCCAATCCAGGAGGGCGTTTCCCACTTGTTCGTCTGTCACCGCATCTTGAAAGTCCAGAATCACCTTATTCAGGTTTGGCCTGGCAGTGAACAAGTAACGGCGGTCACGATACCACAAGTACCAGAGTTCCTCTCTGAGCCGTGCAAGTACCTCTGATACCATAGCTGGATTGATGCCCGGCCGTAAAAGCGCGGTTCGGATTTCCTCTTCGGTGGCACCTACATCACGTGAAGCTGCCGAAATACTGTATAGAAATGCGCACGTGGCTGCGCCACGTCCCAACTGTTCCCGCGCATATTCACTACCCAACCGCTGTTCAGCCTCCCCGGCCCGGTGCAAGATATCGCCTGTGACCACGGCGTCCATCCCGCTATCCAAGAGTCGGATCACTTCACCGCGGATGTGGCGGTCGGCCAAATCCACGTGGTGGGGCTGGATGAGGAAAGCCGACGTTGGGCGCTGGTTCCAGAGCCGGCGCAAGACCAGGGCCAGCAATCGCAGCGCACCGCGCGTACGTTGAAATTGCGGGTGTGGACCCCACCGCTCATACAACAGATCTACCAATTCCGGATGAAATGGGTACGCCTGCAACATTCGATCCCTATACTCCCGAGTGCGCACCCGGTCCGGAAAGAACCGCGCGTATTGATATTGATCGTAGTAATCCCGGAACACCTCAATGGCTCTTTTCCAATCCCGCTCTGTTCCAATGCTCTTAAAAAGGCGCTGCCGTAGCACCCCAAAAACCTCATCTTGTGCGACTGGCATCTCCACCAATTCAACCCTACCCAGCAATTTTTTAGTGCTCTGGAAAAGCCGTTCTGCTTCTTCTTGACTTTCGGCCCCAATCTCCAGCGACGATGCGGGCAACGCCACAACAAGCACCGTTTGCCGTACGGCGCTAACTGCAGCACTTAAATCCCCCAGGAACGTATGTGTTTGCTCCATTAGGTTGCTGTCACCCACTTTCACAGCCCGCGCTTTCACCAGATACTCAAGGACTTCATCCATTAAGATTATGGCCGGGCTAAATTGCCCCAGGAGCTTTGTAAGGAGTTCGCTCCCAGGCGAGGTACGCATTTGGTCGGCCACTTTCACTATTTCATACGCCTGCGCACCGCCCAATTGAACGGCTAACTCACCCCAGAGTGTCCGCACTGTCACACCGTGTCCAGTTTGTCGTTCTTGGACATTCAGTGCGCGCCCGTCCAGGACAGCCACCCGGATATCTTGGGGAATTGCCCGCAGATTGAGTCGCTCCAGAATTGGCCGGACTGAATTGTGCTCACTTACAACCTTTGGCGCCCGGGCAATGTGGTACAGAGCTGTCATTGTATGTGTTTTGCCACCGCCAAACGGCGTCTCCAGTCGCAAGATCGGTGCACCTCGCTCCCTTCCAACCAACCGTCCCAGTACACGCTCGAGCAAATCCAACAATGCCCGAGTCATGAACGTGCGAGTGAAAAACAGTTCTGGGTCGGTATAATTTTTGTCTGCTGTGCCCTGCATTACGTGATGCAAGCTGATAGCAAATAGCGACGGATCCAGGTCCCGCATGAAAACATCAGGATGCGGCTCGCAAACCTCCCAAACGCGTTTCACATTTTTCACCGCCATACTCATACCTCCAAATGAACAATATCAGCATCTACCGTGTAACCAAAGATTTTTGCGTTGCGCCAGTTTACCCTCCATTAGCCTCTAAAGAAAACGCAGTTGTCTCATGTCGCCCTGCGCGGTTTCGGCCTTGCGCAAAAGCGTTCTCTTACTACCCAGGAGCTGGGCAAGTACCTTGGCTTCCTGGCAGACTACGCCGCTATTTTGGCCCTGCTCAATTTCCAATAACGCCTGTGCCGTCCGCCACAGAGAATCATCTTCAGTCAAAACCCCTGTTTGGCCCAAAATGCTCGTAAGCGTTTCCAGATCCCCTTTCTCCCATAAATACAAAGCCAAATGCAACTGGTCTATTTTAGGTCTGGTTGCCAAGGCCCCTTCCTTAAGTGCATTCTGTAACATTTTCAACCTAGTTTCCCTCCCCAGTCGTTCCGAAAAAATTGGCAACCAAACTTTATCTCCTTTCCGATCCAAGAGCTGAAATTCCCCAGCAAGCGCGTCTAGCTCCACTCCCACACTCTTAGCCAACTTGTTTGCATCATCAAAACTTGATTCAGGTTCAGCGTATGCCCACCGGTACAACACGTAAAACCGGGTTGCCCCGTCCAAACTAGCCAACCCCAATTACTCCAAGGCAAATGCAGTCACAATGCTACGCGCCTCATCCAACAGGTCGCCAACCGTGACCTCACACCCATCTGGACGCATTACCTTGCTGTATTTCCCGAATTCACCTACTGCAGGCCCGATGGCAGAAATGAAAAAGTCAGCCCCGCGAATACCTGCGTCCCAAAACTTCGCCAGCCGATCTCGAATCGCCTCCTCCAGTTCCGCGCGCACCTGCGCGTACCAGCCGATGGGGGCGTTTTCGGGACGGCGGCGGCAGGCCATGAGAATCGTGCTCTGGATGGCGCCTTTGCCACGCTGGTGGGTGGAGGCCTCCATTTCGGTGTGCACGGGGAAGGAGGCGGTGGGGTAGAGACCGGCGTCCAGGAGGGACTGGATGAGACTCTCCCAGGCGGCGGTGGAGCGGTGGGTGAACATCACCACGGCCATTCCTTCAGGTTTGAGGACGCGGTAGATTTCGGCAAAGGACTGCTGCATCAGCCGCTGGTAGTGTCTCTGGGCGATCTCCTCCCCCCGTTTGCGGCCACCGAAGCGGGCGGGGTTGACCACGGCCTCTTCGTCTTTGGGGACCAGGGGGGTGGCGAAGGCCTCGGGGTAGAGGTCGCCCACGGTGCGCCGCAGCCAGACGTAGAAGAAGTCGGAGAGGTCGGCGTAGGGGACGTTGTCGGCGTAGGGCGGGTCAATGACGACGGCGTCAAAGTGCCGGTCCGGGAAGGGCAGAGCGGTGGCGGAACCGAGGTGGACGGAACCGGCCTGCGGGATGCGGGATTCGCGGGTGAGGTTGGAAACCGTGTAATCAAGCCCTTCTTCCCAACTGCCCAGTGCCTTGCTAATCGGATTTGTCTCCATATAGTCCCAAACCATGTGCAAATGGTGCCCTGCAAAAACGCTTCTTCCCGTCTCTTTGCCTACATCCCAACCACACAGCACTGCTTGTCCTCTATTCGCCAAGAAGTCCACTACAAACGCCAGATACGTCGCCACGGCTCTGGCGAAGTCGGGGTCGGAGGTCTGGCGGAGGATTTCCCCATACGCGGCCCGCACCCATTTGCCGAACGTCACCAGCGCCAGCAACTGGCGGGGGGGGAGGACGTTGGCCCC